>Ga0073899_10006360_pt1 | contig 10206 bp, 8 predicted proteins | sample KloWWTmetaKNB5Ph_FD_88975 | JGI IMG/M metagenome (GOLD analysis project Ga0073899, IMG submission 88975) | Active sludge microbial communities from Klosterneuburg, Austria, studying microevolution and ecology of nitrifiers - Klosterneuburg... | ecosystem: Engineered > WWTP > Aerobic digester >...
CGTCCTCCCCGTTGGCCGCGCGCGTGCCGATGTCGCACATCGCCGCCACATCGGACAGCGCCGATGCGCAGCGCATGAGCGCGAGGTAACCCGCGCCGTCGACCTTGCCCGTTGCCGGAATGCGCGCCATCACCTGGTCGAAGACCGTGAGCAGCGGGCCGATGCGCGGGTCAAGGAAGTGCAATCCCCGCAGCTTCTCGACCATGCGCCGAACCGGCGCGGCCGTCTTCTGGCTGCCGGCATCGCGGCCGGGCTTCAAGCTCTTGGCGACGAACGTCTTGGCCTCGGCCGCGACCTCTTCATAGAGGCTGTCGCCCAGGGCTGCCACCGATTCGGAGAACGTGGCCGCCACCGTGGCGTTGTTTGGCGTGCCCACGACGAAGCCGTGGTAGCCGAAACGGATGCGGTTGCCGACGGCGTCCTTTTCCGGCGTTCCCGCCCGCATGATGTGGGCCCATTGCGGGTTCTCGTCGTGCCAGGCCTTGACCGTGGCGTCGAAGTTGCGCAGCAGGTCGTCGCGCAGCGCGTTGCCTTGTGCGACGAGTTTGTCCAGCGCCGTGGCGAGCGTTGCCGCCTTGGTTTCGGGCACCGCGTAGCCGCCCAGGAACTTGATGCCCCCGTAGGCGGTGCACTCGGTGTGCATGCGCCGGCGCATCTGCTTGAGGGCCTTGAGCTTTTCCTTCGGGAACAGCCGCTTGGAACCCAGTGAGGCCACCGCTTCGGGCGGCGTCTCCGCGTCGTTGAGCCCCAAGTCCTCGGGCTGAAGCCGCCCTTGCCCGGACCATAGGGTTATGTCCCGCAGGGTGAACACGATGACGTGTTCGAGCGGGTTGATGGTGAGTTTCAAGGTGTGCTCCTTGATGGAGCGGGCACCTCAGCCCCGCGAGGGGCTGTGGAAGCCCGCTCGGGGTTGATGAAATGCCAAGTCAGCGTTGCGCTGCTCGGCCGCCGGAGACTGCCGGCTCAGGTAGAAGCACACACAGAACCCACGGGTCCTGGCCGAAACAGCGCTCGCGCTGCTTCGGCCAGCCTCCTGGGTGGAGGTTGGCCCGAGTTTATCGCCACTGGCGCGAATTGGGCAGACCCTTACGGGCCGCCGCAAGGTCGCGCTTGACGGTGACTCACTCGCCGACCGGTGCGCCCAGGTTGGACTGGGCGCAGCCGGCCGGTTCTTTCGTTTCGCGGCAACGTGTCAACCGCACGCGCCCACGTAGCCGCACGCGGTGCAGCGGTCGCAGCCGTTGGCTTTGACCACGGCATGCGCGCCGCACTCGGGGCAAGGCTTGCCCGGTGTCAGCGAGTCGGCGTGCGTCGGCGCCGCCGGGCGCGTCTTGGGCTCCAGGACCATGACCCCCATCGTCGCCAGCGGGTGGCCCTTGTCGTCGAGGATGCCCAGTTGCGTGTAGCGATGGATCACCAGCGCGGCCATGTACGCCACCGTGCTCGGGTACACGCGCGTGCGGGCCTCGCCCGGGGCGCGCGCGCGCATCTCGCCCATGGGCTCGGCGTAGTTCAGCAGCTTGCGCAGCTTCATGCCGATCCACGCGGGGTCGACCACGCGCATGTCTTCCGACAACAGCGCGCACAACCCGTCGAGATCGGCTGGGTAGCGCCCGGCCAAGCGCAGCGCGTATGGCCTGCGGGTCCCGTCGGGCATGCGCATCTCCTTGACGAAGAGCGTGAGGTTGTCGCCCGCACTCGGGTTGTCGACATCCACTGTCCAGGACATGGTCCCCTCGGGCCCGACGATGGGCTCTTGCTGGGACATCAGTGCTGCCATCAGCGCCGACTGCTCCAGCTCGAAGGTGCCCAGCCCCAGCTGCAGCAGCCGGTACTCGATCACCTTGGCCAGCGCCGCCGATGCACTGCCTGCAACGCTGTGCTTGTCACCGAGCATGAATGCGATCGCCTGCTCGCCGCCCACGGCTTTGAGAACCTCGAGTTTGCGCGCGAGCCAGTTCAGGTCGTCGGTGCGCATGTCGGCTGACAGCGTCTTGGCCACCGCGCCGAGGCCGCGCGCTTGCTCGCCGCCCAGTGTCCACACCTCGAACGGGTGCGAACGCCCGTTCTCGGTGTGGCCCACGACAATGGCGAACTTGGACGCCCCGCTCTCGACCATGTAGGTCCAGGCCGGGTTGCCCTCGGGCAGTGTTGGCCGTGACGGCCAGCGCAGGCTGCCCAGCACCGGCTCGGGGATCGTCTTGAGCGTCATGCGCCGGTCGGGATCGACCGTGTCGTCTTGGGGTTGGTCCTCGCGCGACGGCTGTTGCGGCTCGATCGACAGCACCGATCCCGTGGTCGCGTTGGGCCGATAGGTCGTGATGCCCTTGCAGCCTGCGGTCCATGCCTGCCGGTAGAGGTCCTTGAAGTCCTCGTAGGGATAGTCCACCGCGACGTTGACGGTCTTGCTGATGGCCGAGTCGATGAACGGGGCCACCGCCGCGACCATCGCGAGGTGGTCGCGCGCACTGAGCTCGAGCGCGGAGACGAACGCGTCCGGCAATTGCCCGACATCGCCGCCCATCTCGCGGTACAGCCGGTAGGCATGGTCCTCGACGGCGTACTCCTTGATGCTGCCATCCGGCATCTTCTTCTTGCGCTGGTAGGTCCAGCCGAACGCTGGCTCAATGCCGCCGCTGGCGTTGTCGGCGAAAGCCAGGCTGATGGTGCCCGTGGGGGCGATCGACAGCAGGTGCGAGTTGCGGATGCCGTGCTCGCGGATGCCCTCACGGATGTCCGTGGGCAGTCGCCGTGCAAACCCGCTGGCCAGGTACAGATCGGCCGTGAGCATCGGGAACGGGCCGCGCTCGCGCGCCAGCTCGATCGACGCCCTGTAGGCCTCGTCGCGCATCACTTGCGTGATCCTCTGGGCCATCAGGCGCGCCTGGTCACTGTCGTATCGCAGCCCGAGCATCACCAGAGCATCGCCCAGGCCGATGTAGCCCAGCCCGATGCGCCGCTTGGCCTGTGCCTCGCGGTGCTGCTCGGGCAATGGCCAGCTCGTCGTGTCCAACACGTTGTCGAGCATGCGGACGGCCGTGCGCACCGACTGCGCGAAGCGATCGAAGGCGAAGGCCGGTGCCGAGCCGAACGGGTCGTCGACGAAGGCCGTGAGCGTGACAGAGCCCAGGCAGCAGCACCCGTAGGGCGGCAGCGGTAGCTCGCCACACGGGTTGGTCGCGTCGATCACCTCCGCGTAGTGCAGGTTGTTCTCCGCGTTGATGCGGTCGACGAACAACACACCAGGTTCGGCATGGTCATAGGTGCTGCGCATGATCTGTTCCCACAGCTCGCGCGCTCGCATCTCGCGGTAGACCCACAGCCCATCATCGCGCCGATAGGCGCCGTTGTCGATGAGTTTGACCGCCGGTTCCTTCTCATGCACCAGCGCCCAGGTGGCGTCGGCCTCGACCGCGTGCATGAACGCATCGCTCACGCCTACCGAGAGGTTGAAGTTCTTCATGCTGCCGTCACGCTTGACGGCAACGAACTTCTCGACGTCAGGGTGCGAAACGTCCAGCACGCCCATCTGCGCGCCACGGCGCGCACCGGCGGATTCGATGGTCTCGCACGACTGGTTGAACACCCGCATGTACGACAGCGGGCCGCTCGCGCGGCTTGCGGTGCCCTTGACCAGCGCGCCCTCGGGGCGAATGCGGCTGAAGTTGTAGCCGACACCGCCGCCACGCCGCATGGTCTCAGCGGCCTGCGCAAGCGCTGTGTAGATGCCCGGCAGGCCGTCCTCGCTGCCGTTGACGCTGTCGCCCAACGGCTGCACGAAGCAGTTGATGAGCGTCGCGCCCAGGCCCGTGCCGGCTGCGGAGTTGATCCGCCCGCCGAGCACGACGCCACCGCGGTCCTGGGCCTCGAAGAAGACCTCTTCCCAGTGGGGCGGATCAGCCTCCTGGGCGGCCAGGGCGCGCGCCACGCGGCGACGCACATCGGACAGTGTCGTCTCGTCGCCCTTGGCGTACTTTTCCATCAGCACCTCGGTGCTGATCTCCTGCGGCGACAACTCGCGCTGCGCCTGTGCGCCCGTGGTCGGCGCCATCGGCGCGGCCAGGGGCTCGGTGTGCTCCTCGGCAGGGACGACCTGCCCGAGGACTGGAGTGTTGACTTGCATGATGTATGTCCTCATCAGTTGGTTGGGGAAGGCCCGCTCCATGCCGGAAACGGCCCGAACGCCCTCGATGCGGGCGCTCGGGTCGGGTCCGGCGCTGGCCCGCCACCTGGGTCTCCAGGTGTGGGTTGACAGGCCGCTGGGTGATGCCCCCGCTTCGCGGGTGCGCGGCGTGCAGCGCGTACGTGCGCTGCGGTGAACTTCGTGGGCCTCGTCGCCTCGGGGCGATGACGGCTTGCCTGTGCGGCTGCGACAGGGCCGCTGCACAGGCAAGCCGCGACACCCGAAGGTGTCGCGCTCGCCGCCGGACGCTTGCACCCGGCTCTGGTCGTTTCGTTCACTCCTGCGCCGCGCCGCCTGATGGCGTCGACGGGCCGAAGTGAACGTCGAACACCTCGATCACGGTCTGTGGTGGGGTGCCCTTCTCTTTCATCGCATCGGTCTGGTAGACCTTGATACGGCCCTCAACCGTCAGCCAGCGCCCCTTGTGCAGGCGCGCCTTGATCTGCTCGGCCTCGCGCGTGATCCACTGGCAGCGCAGCCAGTTGGTATGCCACTTGACACGCCCAGCACCCTCGCGCCCGCCGTACTGCCGGTTGGCCAGCGAGAACTTCAGCGAGCGCGCCTTGTCGGGCAGCACCTGCATCTGCGCGTCGTCGCCGAGTCGTCCGCTGACGATGACCTGATTGAGGTCCCTGCTCACGGCCGTGCCTGCGCAGGATTCGCACGCTCGAGCACCTCGACCCGGTACTCGTTCCGCTTGCGCTTCTTGCCCGATCCGTCGACGACCGGTTGACGCCCCAGGGGCGTGATCGCCACCTTGTCGCCGCGCCCGATGCGCTGGAGCTCGAACTCCTTTTGGAGCTGGACGCCGCGCATGGCGACCTCCTCATCACCGACCACGAGCAGCACCTCGAAGGTGGTGCCCGCACCATCGGCGTACATCGCATCCACGACGCGCGCTTCGGCCACCGTGCCGACTTGGGCCACGCCGATCCGGCCTAGCCGGCTGCTCGGCTGGAACGGCGATGCTGGGCCCGGCTGCCGGGGCGCGGCCTCGACGGCCGCGACCTCTTCGGCGGACGGCCCGCTCGCAATCGCGTCGCCAGCGGGCGCCTGCGCTTGCTGCGGCGGCGACTCGCTGTGCGCCGCACTCGGGCTGACGGCGATGCCGCCCTGCTCGATGCGCTTGATGTCCGCGCGGATCTTCGCGATGACCTGCGCAGCGGTCACCTCGGTGTCCAGCAGCACCTCCTCGATGCCGCCGGCTTGCACCGCGGCCTCGGGTAGCTCGATGCGGGTCATCTTGAGCGCGCGGCGCATGGCGTCGGCCTCGTCCTGCGTGACCGGTCGCAGAACGCGCTCGGCGCGCTGCTGCGTCCGGTAGTACCGGATGTTGACCACCCAGGCGCCGAGGTCCACCGTGTAGATGGCATCGGCGGCCTGAGCCACCGCGGGTGGCGACCACGGTGTGGCACACGGCGGTTCGGGCTGTGCGCGTACGGCGTCGCCCTGCGCCGGTTGGCGCTTGCGGCGCTCGCGCCGACGCGCTGCGACCGTTGCAGCGGCCCGCCAACCGCGGGCGAGCAACCAGGCCAGCGCCTTGCCGGCGCCGATTATGGCGAGGGCGAGAGCCGCCACCACCACAGCAATGACTTTGTCCAAAGCGTTCTCCTTTTGGGTATCAAAAGTCCAGGACGAACGCGTCAGCGCCGTCGTTGAAAATCTCGCGGCAGATCCGCACTTCGAGCAGCCAGGTGCCTCCCATGGCGACGATGTCCTCGTGCGCCAGCCCCATGTGCTCGATCAGCAGACCCGCGTCGCGGCCGTTGTTGTGCAGGCACCCCTGCCGCTGTTCGGCGAGGTGATTGGTGACGCACACCGTGGCGTCGGGCCTAGCCGGGCCCTCGAACTCGCCGCCGTCGCGCAGCAAGGCGGCCACGCACAGGAACACCTGCGCGTTGAGCCGGGCATCGTTGTCGTGCAACACCAGCGTGCTGCGCGGCGCGCCCTTCACGTTGCCTGGTGCGGCCTCGATCGTGACGCGCTCGCGTCGCCGACCTTTGGCGTCCTTGACCAGGCAACCCAGGCCGGGCCGATCGACCAGCGCTGCGGTGGCCGCCGTCTGGTTGCCCAGCGCCCGCTCAATGGCCCAGCCCGTGTCCTGCCACTGAACCGGCGCTTCGATGCGCCCATAGGGCGCGAACCTTCGGCTACTCAGCAACTGTGCGATGCGGTGTGCATCGGCGTCGTCGCACCCTCCGAGCTTGCGCTCGCGCAGCAGGTCGATCAGCCACCAGCCTGGAGCCCAGGACAGGTCCCGTCGCGCCCCGTTGGCACCGTTGTCGACCCACACGCGGTTGCCCTCGTGGACCAGTGCGGTCCCGTCGTGGAGGTAGTACGTGGCCCTCATGGCCCAGCCCGATGTATCGGGCTGGTCGGGAACTTGGCCGAGACCAACGCGTGGATGGCCGCAGCGGCATCTGGATCGCTGCCGGTGGTCAGCGCGCGACGCAGTGCCAGGTGCACCGCGTCAGTGCGGTTCATCAGCGCAACCCAGTAGCGCGCCCAACGCACCAGCACGCGGGTGGACAGCGTCTCGGGGATCGCATCGCTGGCGTCGCTGCTGCCGATCGCGCTGGCACGCACCTCGGCGGCCACGTCGACCATGCGCTCAGCCCAGGGCCGGGTGGCAGTCGGACTGACGGCGCCAACAGAAGCGAATGCCCGTTGCACGATGGCGATCTCGTCGTCGCGCGATGGGTACTCGACCTGGACCCACATGAATCGCTCACGCGTTGACGCGTCGAGCGGCTGGCGGCCGTGGTAGTTCACTCCACCGCGCCCTGGCGGGTTCATGGTCGCGAAGATGCGAAACGTGGCCGCCGGCTCGATGATCTCGCCGGTTTGCGCGATGGTGATGCGACTGCCCATCTGCGCGATGTCGTTGAGCGCAATGGTCACGCCCGGGTCGGCGGCATTGATCTCGTTGATGAGTACGCTGGCGCCGATGCGCGCGGCTCGCGTGACCGGCCCGTCGTGCCAGTCCAGCCCCCCGCAGTCGTTGGGCAGGTACTGTCCGAAGAGATCGTCTGGGCGCAGCTTCTTGTGGCCGGTCATCATGTACAGCGGCCAGTTCAGCGCCGCATGCCATTGCTCGACCCCCGTTGTCTTGCCCGCCCCCTTCTCGCCCACGAGCATCGCGGAGCGCTCGCCGGGCAGCAGCCAGAACATGGCCAGATCGCGTACCAGGTCGGCCCGGAAAACATACTCGGGGTCTCGACGGACCGCGCCCTGTGCGGGCGGGTCGGTGAGCGTCATCACCTCCTTCGCTGAGGCGACCCCGAACAGCTCGGCCAGCGTTCTCATGGTGATGTTTGGGTTACTCGACTGCGACCGGCTGGCCGCAGCTCTCGACGGTGGCGCAGACGCCGTCGTCGTTGTCGTTGCCTGCATTGCTGCCTGCATGTGGTCTCCTACGCAGGGGCTTGCCCTGCAGTTGATTCAGAGTGCGCAGCAGGTGCCTTCGCACCTCATCTGGCTCCCATTGCTCGAACCAGCAGCAAAGCTCGAACGAGAAGGGGATGCGCATCGGGTCGACGCGCGACAAGTCGCGCTCGACCCCATCGAAGCGGGGTGGCAGTACGAACCACTCGAGGTGTTCGGCTCGCCGTTCGGGCGAGCGTGCGTGCAGCACTTGCGCGATGTGCCAATACAGGCAGCGCGCATGCACAAACGCGATCAGCCTCATGTCGAGGTCTTCGAAGTCCCCGCGCGCGGCGGTGGCCCACTCGCCGAGAACTTCCTCGTCAGTGCCGCTGTACTCAAGCGTGGCGTCGTAGACATCTTCGGCCCGTTCGACGTCGCCGCAGTACGTCAACTCGATCTCGAGCTGGTAGAGGTCGGGCCAGCGCGGCCGACACTTTGCAACTCGCCTGCTCAGCACCCCTTCAATGTCCGCTGCCGTGGTGGTGGACATGGTGTGCTCCTGTGAAAGTCTCGCCAGCGAACGCCCCGCACGCAGGCGTGGGGTGGGTTCGCTGGCGAGATCGAGGCGGTCGCTACTTGCAGGCCGCCTCGGTCTTTGCTTCCCTGGCGGCCGCAGCGGCCGCCAGGGAGTGCTCGGCGGCCGACAGCGCGAAGCTGCCGACCACCGTGTAGCCGATGGCCAGCGCGGCCACGGCGAAGAGAACGCGCTTCATGGCGTGTTCCTTTCGTGAAATGGCCGCATCGCTGGGGCCGGTTTGAGAACCTGCGCCTGTGGGCGCAGGGCTTTGAAAGGCCGCTTCGAGAGCGACACACGACGCGCAAGGCGTCAGGGAACCTGGCGTGAGCGCTGGGCACGCCAGTGGCATGCCCACGGGTCACGCGGTGGGTCGGATCTCTTGAGATGGGTGCGCGGGGCGGGTGCGCAGCGTCGTGAGCGTGTGGCAGGCTGGGTCTGGGCTTGCGCGACTGGCACCAAGCGCTGTCGTTGCGCTCGGATAGCGCGGAAGATGCGGTGCACCGCGGCGCGGCAACGCACGCTGCGCGGTGCGCGGATCTTTCTGGGAAGCCACCCAGCGCCGAGCACGCGCCAATCGCGTCGGTGCGCTGACGCGCTCAGGGGGCGCTCAGGCCCGTTCGGTGGTGATATCAGCGGCGGAGCCCGGGCTCACATGCCCCGCGGATTGAAAGGCTGCGATTTACGCAGCGCGCCCGCACCATTGCAGCGCGGGCGAGTAAGTATAGATCTGGCCTCTTCGTGTGCCAAGGCCCGGGGCTAGCCGGTTCAGGCGACGGCTTCGGCCGCGGCTTCGCTGAACTCGGGCGCGACCACCGGGTTGACCTGTGCGGGCTCGCCGCTGTCCTCGATCGCCAGTGCGCTGGTCGGGTCGGCCGTCGCGTCGCTCACCGCGTCCGTCGCTGCGCCGCTGGTCCCTGGCGTGTAGCCCGGCCGCGACTTCCCGGACTCGTTGATCTTCTTCAGCACGTGCACGCGATGGGCGCGCAGACTGGTCTGCATGGCCTCGAGCTTGCTCTTGACCTCGTAAAGCGCCGTGTTGCTCTGCTCTTCGTCGACCTCGCCCATGGTGTAGGCCAGCGTGACCAGGTCGAGGTAGCGGTCGCACTCGATCAGCGTGCTTCGCACCTGCGCGCTCACAGGACCCAGCAACACCAGTTCCTGGCTGTGAAGCGTGGCATGCGCCAGCGTGGACTGGTCAAGGCCCGCGCCTTCGACGATCGACTGGATTTGCAGCGTGCGGTTCTTGAAGTGCTGCTTGACCTCGCCGACCTTCTTGAGCATCGCCATCTCGATCTTCTTGGGCAGATCCCTGTCGGACAGGTGCGCGCGAGCCAGCGTTGTGGACTGGTACCAATCCAACACGCAGCGCATGTACGAGCGCTTGACGAAGCGCACGACCGGGCGGTTGTGGACCGTGGTGGGGACCTTGAGGATGGCGCCCTCGTAGGTTCTCAGGAAGCGCGCCTCGGCGGCCTGGTTCAGGGCCTCGAGCTTGGCGAAGTCGACAGTCTTGGGTGCAGCCATGTGCGTGTCCTCGTGTGTTCGAGCTCGCAGGATAGGCACCTGCCGCTTGCTGCGGCTGTCGAAAACACCGGTTTTGGGCGCCCGTTGGCCCCGTTGGCCCCGCTCAGTGTGCGGCAGAAGTGATCGGCTCGCCCGGCACAAAGACCCACCGCGGATCGGCCGATACCGGCTGGCGGCATGACTGCAGTATGGCCTCCAAGGCCGCATCGGTGCTCCACTGCCAATCGCAGCGCCACTCCAACAAGTCGACACGGTCGGGCGAAGCCCCTTCGACAAGCGTGATGCGCGCCAGTCGGGTCGTGTCGCTTCGATCGGCCTGGAGTGCCCGGGTGTGACGTCCCGCCCGCGCGTTGCCGGGGTGCTGCACGCTGGCCAGGCCGATCTGCGCGGCCAACGCTGCGTGCGTGGCCGCGAAGAACGGCAAGATCGGCCCCGTGGCAATGGTCGGCACCTCGCGCGAAGTGGCAAACACGCCCTGCAAGACCATCGCCACCTCGAAGAGCACGCCTTGGGATGCGTTGGCGCTTGCTTGGGCGACGGTCTCGGCCTCCTCGAA
>Ga0073899_10006362_pt1 | contig 10205 bp, 9 predicted proteins | sample KloWWTmetaKNB5Ph_FD_88975 | JGI IMG/M metagenome (GOLD analysis project Ga0073899, IMG submission 88975) | Active sludge microbial communities from Klosterneuburg, Austria, studying microevolution and ecology of nitrifiers - Klosterneuburg... | ecosystem: Engineered > WWTP > Aerobic digester >...
CGCGGCACACACGCAAGGCCATGCTTGGATGGCAGCCGCCACCTCCATCGGCGTGATCGCCGCCATCGTTCTCGGTGGTCGCCTGCTCCTTAGCCACGCCCTGCGCTGGATCGCGCGCAGCGTCACGCCCGAAATCTTCACCGCCGCGGCGCTGCTGCTGGTAGTGGCCACGGCAGCGCTGATGCAGGCCGTCGGCTTGTCAATGGCGCTGGGCGCCTTTCTCGCCGGCGTGCTGCTGGCCGAGAGCGAGTACCGGCGCGAGCTGGAGACCGACATCGAGCCCTTCAAGGGACTGCTGCTGGGCCTGTTCTTCATCGCCGTGGGCATGAGCATCGACTTTGGCGTGCTGTGGCGCTCCCCCGGCGTGATGACCCTGCTGGTGCTGGGCTTCATGGCTCTCAAGGCGCTGGCCATCTACACGTTGGCACGCCTGATGGGCCTGCCCTACCAGGACCGGCCGGTGTTCACCCTGCTGCTGGCGCAGGGCGGCGAGTTCGCCTTCGTGGTGTTTCAGGCGGCGGCCGGCGCGCGGGTGTTTCCGTTGGAGACCGCGTCACTGCTGATCGGCGCCGTGGCGGTCTCCATGCTGCTCAGCCCACTGCTGCTGGTCATGCTCGACAAGCTGCTGCTGCCGCGCTGGGCCAATTGCGGCGTGCCGGTGCTGCAGGAGATCTCCGAGCCGCAGCAGGCGCCGGTGGTGATCGCCGGCTTCGGCCGCTATGGCCAGATCGTGGCGCGCCTGATGCTGGCGCAGGGCATCCCCTGCACCGTGCTGGACCACGATGCCGAGATGATCGAAGCGGCACGCAGCTTTGGCTACCGCGTGTTCTATGGCGATGCCTCGCGGCTGGACCTGCTGCGCACCGCCGGTGCGGCGCAAGCCAAGGTGCTGGTGGTGGCGGTGGACGACAAGACCCAGTCGCTGGCCATTGTGGACCTGGCGCGCGAGCACTTCCCGCAACTGCAGTTGGTGGCGCGGGCGCGCGACGTGACGCACTGGCATGAGCTGCGCGACCGTGGCGTGCTGCTGGTGCAGCGCGAGCTGTTCGAAAGCAGCCTGCGCAGCGCCCGCAGTGTGCTGGAGCTGCTGGGCCAGGGCACGGCCGAAGCGGCCCAGACGGTGCGGCGCTTTCGCGAGCACAACCTGCAACTGTTCGAGAAGATGCACCCGCATTACAAGGACCGCAACAAGCTGATTGCCGTGGTCAAGCAGGGCCGCGCGCAGTTGGAGGAGCAGATGGCACAGGAACGCGCGGCGGCGGCCTCGGCCAAGGCGCTCGGCCCACCCGGCACTCACTGAGTCTTGCGCCGCACCACCGTCACACGCTGCGCCAGCATCTCCGACAAGGCCTGGCCCACGGCCTGTTCGTCGAGCGAAGCGTCGTCGAACAGCATCTCCAGGGCGGCGTAGACCATCTCCACCGCCAGCCGGGCCAGCACCGCCACCTCCTGCTGGGGCGCGCGGGGGTGCGCCTGCATGAAGGCGTTGACGATCAATCCGCTGACGAAGGCATGCGACTCGATGCGCACGTGCGCCAGCGCCGGCACCGCGCGCAGTGCGCGCGTCACCCACAGGCCGGCGGGCAGCTCGCGCGTGAGCACCAGCGTCTGCTCGTACAGCTGGTAGATGCCGGCAACCAGGGCGGCGCCACGCAGGCGCATGGTGTCGGGGGTTGCCCACTGCTTGACCAGCTCGTTCTGCGCTTGCATCAGTCGCTCGCCCAGCTCGCGCAGCAGCGCATACTTGTTGGGAAAGTAGCGGTACAAAGCCGGTGGCGAAATGCCGGCGCGCTCGCACACCAGGTTGGTCGACAGACGCTCGATGCCTACCTCGGACAACAACTCCACGGTGGCGCCGAGGATCATTTCGTAGGTGTCCAGCGCGCGCTGCTGGCGCGGCTGAGCCTTGCCCTCCAGGGTGGGCGGCTTGGCGGGCGGCGGCTTGACGCGGGTGCTGCGGGTGGCGGACATGTCACCCCGAGTCTAGCAAGCCCAGGGCGGCGTCAGCCGCGCGGCGCGCCGGACGACTCAGGGTAATTCCTCAATCGGCGGCGGACTCCGGTTTATATACTAGCCATCGCTATGTGGTAGTGATAACTAGCTTTATAAGCAAGGAGACAAGCATGACAAACCGCAGCGTGTTTCGACGTCTGGCCATCGTGCTGGGCGCCTGCCTGTTCGGCGCCAACGCCTGGGCCGACCCCTACCTGGTGGGGCGCGGCATGGCCGACATCACCGGCGAGGCGGCCGAAGTCGGCATGATGGGCTATGCCTCCACCTCGCAGGTGGCCGCCGGCATCCACATGCGCCAGCGCGCGCGTGCCTTCATCGTGCTTGACCAGGCCAGCGGCAAGCGCATGGTGTTCGTCAACAACGACCTGGGCATGGTGTTCCAGGGCGTGCAACAGGCGGTGCTCAAGCAACTGCAAGCCAAGTACGGCAGCCTGTATGGCGCCGACAACGTGATTCTGTCCGCTACCCACACCCACAGCGGCCCGGGCGGCTTCTCGCACTACGCGCTGTACAACTTCACCACCTGGGGCTTCAACCCGCGCACCTTCGATGCCATCGTGCGCGGTATCGTGCTGGCCGTCGACAAGGCGCACCGCGACCTAAAACCCGGCAGCGTGCAGATCGGCAAGGGCGAGCTGACCAACGCCAACAACAACCGCTCCCTGCCGGCTTACGAACGCAACCCGCAGGCCGAGCGCGATCGCTGGGGCCGCCACATCGACCCGGAGATGACCGTGCTGCGCTTCAGGCAAGGCGGCACCGACGTCGGCGTGATCAGCTGGTTTGCCACCCACGGCGTGTCCATGTCGCCGACCAACCACCTGATCAGCCCGGACAACAAGGGCTACGCCGCCTGGCGCTGGGAGCACGAGATGAAAGGCGTGCGCTACAGCTCGGACAGCGACTTCGTGGCGGCATTTGCCCAATCCAACGCCGGCGACATGACGCCCAACCTGAACCTGGACGGTAGCGGCCCGACCAGCAACGAGTTCGACAACACCCGCATCATCGGCGAGCGCCAGTTGCAAAAGGCGCTGGAGATCTACAACGGCGCGCTGGAGACCCTGAGCGGCACGCTGGACTATCGCCAGCGCTTCGTCGACTTCTCGCGCATCAGCGTGGAGGGTCGCTTTGCCGACGGCAGCGCGCACAGCACCTGCCCGGCCGCAGTCGGCTCGGCCTTTGCTGCCGGCACCGAGGATGGCCGCGGCCTGGACGGCTTCACTGAAGGCGATCTGGCGGGCAACCCCTTCTTCACCGCGCTGGGCGGCGTCATCACGCCGGCGCCGCAGTGGGTACGCGACTGCCAGGCGCCCAAGCCGGTGCTGCTGGCCACCGGCACGCAAACACCCTACCCCTGGACGCCCGAGGTGCTACCGGTGTCCATCGTGCGCATCGGCCAGCTCGCCATCGTGGCGGCGCCGGGTGAATTCACCATCATGTCGGGCCGCCGGGTGCGCGACACCGTCAGGGCGGCGTTGGGTGACAGTGTCAAGCACATCGTGTTTGCCGGCTATGCCAACGCCTACTCGGGCTACGTCACCACCCCCGAGGAATACGACGCGCAGCACTACGAGGGCGCCTCCACCCACTTCGGCCGCTGGACGCTGCCGGCCTACCAGCAGACTTTCCACGAGTTGGCCACCGCCCTCAAACAAGGCCTGCCGGCCTACGCCAGCGCCACCCCGCGTGATCTATCGGGCCACCAGATGAGTCTCCAGACCGGCGTGGTGCTGGACAATGTGCCGCTGTTCAAGAGCTTCGGCGATGTCGAGCTGCAGGCCTACGCCGGTTATGCACGCGGCCAGCGCGTCAACGTCGAGTTCTGGACCGGCCACCCGAAGAACAACCTGCGCCAGGGCGGCACTTTCCTGGAAGTGCAGCGCTGGGACGGCGCCGCCTGGCGCACCGTGGCCAACGACGGCGATTGGTCCACGGTCTACCGCTGGGTGCGCGTCGATCCGGTCTGGGGCAGCTCCAAGGCCGCCATCTCCTGGGACATCCCCTACGACACCGTGCCCGGCAGCTACCGCATCCGCCACTACGGCGACTACAAGAACGGCTGGAACGGCAGCATCAACGCCCTGAGCGGCACCAGCCGCACCTTCCAGGTCTACTGAGGCAGGCCGAGCCAGGCCCGCGTCAGGACCAGATGCGGTAGGTCCAGAAGCTCTCGTCCTCTTCGATCGCGCGCTTGAGCTCCTTCGGGCTCAGGCCTGCGACGCGGCGCACCTCGCGGCACAGGTGCGACTGGTCGGCATAGCCGCTGTCCAGCGCGATGGCCGCCCAGTCGGTGCTGGGCCCGCCTGACGCGGCCGGGTAGCCATCTCGCGCCAGGAAGAACGACTCCTCGGCGCGTCCGATGCGGCGCAGATCGCGCAGCGGCTGGCCGGCCCACTGCTTGATGCGGCGCTCCGCCTGGCGCAGGCTCTTGCCCACACCGGAAGTGCCCGCCTGCAGGGCCAGCGCCTCGGCCCAGTGGCGGTAGCGCTGCGTGCGCGACGCGGCCTGATGGCTCAGGGAGCGCCAGCGGGGCTCCAGAAACGCCTCGATGCATTGCACGCGCGCCCGGTCGTGCGGCGCGTCCTGCACCGAGCGCGCCATGGCTTGCCACGCTCCATCCAGCACGGCATCGACTGGCCCCACGCGGTTGACCCAGGCCGACAGGTCCAGCCCGGTCAGGGCCTGAAGAGCCTGCGGAAACAAACCCAACATGAACGCCCGCACCGGCCCCGGATTGACGCTGACCATCGGCACCGTATGCGGACCGGCAAAAGACACTACCGGCACCGGCTGGCACAGTTCGTCGTCGCCCCGGCGAACGATCAGCGATTCGCCCTCGATCAGCCAGAACAGGCCACACAGCGGTGAAGCCGGAAAGTGATTGAGACGTTGCTCGGGCCGCAACACCGCGCCGACCGTGCTGCGCGTGATGTAGGCGCGCACGCACGACGACAGGGCCAGACTGGGCGCAATCAGCGCGCTGCGGGTGGCGGGTGCCGGGGCAAGGGTGTCCTTGGCACGGTCATCAGGGGCGTTCATGCGGCAAGTCTACTGCGCCGACATGTCGCAATCGTTCAATACAGAAGCGCCCACCGGCGCGACACTGCCCCCGTCATCCACGGCCCTGCTTCAACCCATCATGCCCTTCGTCATCACCTGTCTGCTGGCACCCTTGTGCCTGTGCATGGCAGTCTACCGGCTGCTCTCCATCCCGCTGCGACTGCATTCGGGAACGCTTCGCTTCAACACCACGCTCTCCGTCGCCGCGCCCGCGCTGGCGGCGCTCGCCTACCTGGCCTTGCTGGGCTATACCACCTGGCTGGGTCTGCGCGTCTACAGCGGGCTGCCCTACCAGGTGGCGGACATCGCGGAAATCGTTCGTCTGGTGCTGTATTTCGAAGCCTACCCACTGCTCTACGTCCTGTCGGAATGGCGCTTTTCTACGGCTTTCAAAGCGCCTTGGGTACAGCTCAGTCCTCCCACGCCCGCACGCCATGCATCCCGTCACCCTGAAACACGTCCAAAAGACCTACCGACTCGACGCGATTGACGTGCCAGCGCTGTCGGACATCAACCTTGACATCCGGGCCAACTGCTTTACCGTGATTTCCGGCCCGTCTGGCAGCGGCAAGACCACGCTGCTCAATCTGATTGGCTGCATCGATCAAGCCGATCAGGGCGAGGTGACGGTGGCGGGGCAGCACACGCGGCAGATGTCCGACGACGCACTGTCGGACTTTCGGGCGCGCCACCTGGGCTTTGTGTTCCAGAACTTCAATCTGCTGGCGGTGCTCAGCGCCTTTGAAAACGTGGAGTACCCGCTGCTGCTGACCGGCATGCCCAAGGCACAGCGCCGCCAGCGTGTGCTGGCCTTGCTCGACGCGGTCGGGCTGGCGAACCGTGCCCACAACCGCCCCGGCCAACTCTCCGGCGGGCAACGCCAACGGGTGGCCATTGCCCGCGCGCTGGCGGCGGCGCCCCGGCTGGTTCTGGCCGACGAGCCCACCGCCAACCTCGACAGCCAGACCGGCGCCGCCATCATCGCCCTGATGCGCGCGATGCAGCGCGAGCACCAGGTGTCGTTCGTGTTCTCGTCCCATGATCCGCAGGTGCAGGCCGCCGCCGACGACACGGTGTTCCTGCACGATGGCCGCATCACCCGCGTGCAGCGGGGCCCCCTGCCGGAGGCAATGACCGCATGAGGACGCTCGCCCTGGCCCTGCGCAACCTGCTGCGCAACCGCCGCCGCTCCCTCACCACGCTGCTGGCCATGAGCCTCGGCATGGTGGCCATATTGCTGTTCGGCGGCTATCGCTCCGACACCAAGTTCATGATGCAAACCGGCGTGGTGCAGCAGTTCGGTCACTTGCAGATTCAGCGGCCGAACTACTTCTCCGAGGGCGGCGACAACCCTGCCGCCTACGGCATCGGCAACTACCGGCGCATCATCGATGCGCTGACCCGCGATGCGGTACTGGCGCCACTGCTGAACGTGGTCACGCCCTCGCTTCAAGTGGGCGGCGTGGCCGGCAATTTCGCCAACGGCAGCTCGCGCTCGGTGATGGCCACCGGGCTGGTGGTCGACGAGCTCAACCGCATGCTGATCTGGAACGACTACAACATGACCAGCTACGCGCAAGCGCTGCCCCTGGTGGGCACCCGCGAGGACGCGGTGGTCATCGGTCACGGCGTGGCGCGCAGGCTCGGCCTGTGCCAGGCGCTCAAGGTGGCGAATTGCCGGCCGCCAGCGTCGCCCAGCGCCCATACCGGTGCGCCGGCGCCGGACGACATCGCCGCGCTGTCGGCACAGGAACAGCAGGCCCGGGTGCCTGAACCCGAGACCCGCATCGAGATGCTGTCGGCCTCGGCCCAGGGGGCACCCAACGTGGTCGGCCTGACAGTGGTTAGCGCACACAACATGGGCCTGAAGGCCACCGACGATAGCTACATCGCCATGCACCTGAGCCAGGCGCAAAGACTGGTCTATGGCGCTGCGCCGCCGCAGGTCACGGCCATCACCCTGCAACTGCGGCACACCGATCAGTTGCCCGCCGCCCGGGCACGGCTGACGCAACTGCTGGCAGCCACCTTCCCGGACGAACCACTGGAGATCCTGGACTTCGACACCCTGTACCCGATGTATGGCCAATCGATCGCCTTCATGGACTCGGTGTTTGGCTTCATGGCGGTGTTGATTGGCGTCATCGTGCTGTTCACCATCGGCAACACCATGGGCACCGCGGTGGCCGAGCGCACCGTCGAGATCGGCACCCTGCGCTCGATCGGCCTGCGTCGCTCGGGCATCCGCCAGATGTTCATCGCCGAGGGTTTGCTGCTGGGCCTGGCCGGCGCAGCGCTCGGCGTGGCCACGGCCCTGCTGGCCGGCTACGCCATCAATCACAGTGGCCTGGCCTATACCCCGCCCGGCTATGTGTACGCCTACCTGATCAAGGTGCGCATCCTGCAAGACACGCCCCTGGTAGCGGGCAGCATGCTCGGGCTGATAGGGGTGGCGGTCTGCTCCGCCTGGTGGCCCGCCAACCGGGCCGCCAGGCTGCTGGTGGTTGATGCCTTGCGCCACACCTGAGGAGCCGCCATGAGAGCCCTGAACTCCGCTCTGCTGTCCTTGATCCTGTTTGGCCTGCAACCGTTGCCTACCCAGGCCGCGCCCAGCGCGCAGGAGATTCTGGCGGCCAGCGATGCCGTGCGCAACCCCCCGTATCCATTTGGCGTGACCAACACACTGGTCGAATTTCGCAACGGGAAGCAAACTGGCAACAGCACCCTGGTCATCCATTCCAGGGTCGATGCGGGTAGCGGTCAGTTTCGCAGCCTGGTGCGCTTCGCAGCACCCGCGCGTGACGCGGGCAAGGCGATGCTCTACAGCGGCAAGGACCTGTGGTTCTACGACCCCGCCAGCAAGGCCAGCGTGCGCCTGTCGCCCCAGCAACGGCTGCTGGGGCAGGCTTCCAACGGCGACGTGGTCACCGTCAATCTGGCGCTGGACTACCGGGCCACCGATGCCGGTGAAGAGGAGGTACAAGATGGCGAGCGCGCCATGCGCCACTGCCACAAGCTGAACCTGGTGGCGCGCTCGGCCGACGCCAGCTACCACCACATCGATATCTGGATCGACACCGGCAATCAGCAGCCGGTCAAGGCCCGCTTCTATGCCGAGAGCGGCAAGCTGCTCAAGACCGCCTACTTTCGCCACTATCGCCCGCAGCTTGGGGCCCAGCGCCCGACCGAGACGGTCATCATCGACGGGCTGGACCCGAGCTGGGTCACGGTGATGCGCTTCACCGACTGGCAGCAGCGCGAAGTGCCCGAAGCCTGGCTGCAGCGCGACTACTTGCAGTACTTCAGGCCCTAGCAGCGCCAAACCGCGTTCACCGGCGATCACCATCGCGGCGGTCCTGTGGCGCCACGCTGGACTGCGTCCCTGAGACGCGGCCGACCAACAGCCCCCGCGGCGGGCACCGTTGCCCCCCATATCCGCCTGCCAGACAACCACACCGGCGGCACGTCGCCTCGATCTCAGGGTTAGTCCCAGCTAGCCACCTGGACACGTCTGCCTATACTAGCCATCGCTATTTGCTAGTCATCACTAGCATAGATAAACAAGGAGACGTGTATGACCCTGTCCCCCTGTCGGCCGCCCGCCGCCCGACTTGGCAGCCACCGTTACGCCCGCCTTGGCGCACTGTCGCTGGCATGCCTGATCACCGGCGCGGCGCAAGCTGGCACCTCGCAAGACGCGCATGGGCTGTGGCTCAGCGCGGACAAAGCGGCTGTGATCCGCTTCGAGCCTTGTTCCGACGCCCCCACTGCCCTGTGCGGCAAGATCGTCTGGGACAAGGATGCCGGCACGCCGGCCGACGCCTGCGGCGTGACGATTGCCAAGCTGACGCGCTACGAGAACGACGCCTGGCGCAATGGCTGGGTGCTGGACCCACGCACCAACAAGCACTACAAGGGCGCGCTGCGCGTACAGGGCGAGGTGCTGAACCTGCGCGCCTACATCGGCACCGAGTTGCTGGGCGACACCGAGCAGATGACGCGTGTGCAGACGCTGCCCGCGGGCTGCAAGCCCGCCGCCACACCCTGAGCTGCCCTCACCCCCCCATTCCTTCGCCCATCACCCCCGCACCATGAAACACCACACCCTGTCCGCCCTGGCCCTCGCCGCCCTGTCTGCCACCACCACCGGCTACGCCGCCGCGCCCGCCGAGGAGCCCCAGATTCAGAGCTATTCGATCGACTACGAAATCAAGGCCGTAACCGACCGCCGCACCCGCGGCGTATCGGACACCTACAACCGGGCGGGCGCCGAGTTCACGCTCAACGCCGCGCACGAGTCCGGCCTGCTGGGCTACCTGCAGATCGGCTCGGTCAGCAAGACCCTGTTCCCTGCCGGCAACGGCGCCACCATCACTGGCGCGGTGGGCTACCGCAGCGGCGACCCCGAGCGTTTTCACTACGGCGTTGGCATCGCCAAGGAATGGTTTCCCGGCGCGCATGCCGAGGCGCCCTCCGGTGTCGACTGGGAGACCACCGCCGCCACCGGCGTGCCCAGCTTCACCGGCATGACCGACACCCGCTTCGACACCAGCTACCTGGTGGCGGAACTCGGCTGGGGCCGGCTCGAGGGCCGCTACCTGTATGTGCTGTCGCGCGACTTCCGGGGCAACAACACCGCCACGCTGTGCGGCAGCACCTACCTGATGCCCGCGCTGATGGGCGGCGACCCAACCCAGGCCATCAACTGCTATGGCAGCGGACTGCAGCACTCCGGCGGCACGCACTTGCTGGACCTGGACTACAAATACCCCTTGAACGGGCAGACCAAGCTGATCGCCCACCTCGGCTACCAGAAGGTCAAGCACTTTGCCGGGCTGGATGGCTGGGACTATCGGCTGGGCGTGGTGCACACCCGCTGGGGCCTGGACTTCTCGGCCGACTTGCTCGGCGCGGCGCTGCGCAACCGCGACTTCGCCAACGTGGCCGATGCCAACGGCCACACGCGCCGCGTCGACAGCGCCACCGTGGTGCTGGGTATTGCAAAGCGGTTCTGATGGCCCTTACCCGAGCTGATGTCACGCTGACCGCGCCGCGCGACACCCGGCCCAAGGCAGCGCTGCGCCGGCGCATAACCCTGTGCGCAGCCCTGCTCGGCGCCACCCTGTTGC
>Ga0073899_10006364_pt1 | contig 10204 bp, 12 predicted proteins | sample KloWWTmetaKNB5Ph_FD_88975 | JGI IMG/M metagenome (GOLD analysis project Ga0073899, IMG submission 88975) | Active sludge microbial communities from Klosterneuburg, Austria, studying microevolution and ecology of nitrifiers - Klosterneuburg... | ecosystem: Engineered > WWTP > Aerobic digester >...
GTTCCAGGTGAGCGCCCGCAACCGGCAGATCGACGAGTCGCAAGCCGAGTGGCTCCACGCCGGGTTCCGCGACATGGTCCAGGCGGGCGTCGCGGCCGGGGAGTTCCGCGACCTGCCGCTCGACGCGACTGTGCGGATGCTGGTCGGCACGATCATGCTGGCGATGCTCGGAATCGGGAATTGGGCAGGCGAAGACGAAAAGCCCGAACTCCCGGAGACGCTGGTTACCCTGACGCGCGCGATCCTCGCCCGCTAAGATCGGCGGGACGCCAATGGCAACTCAGGATGACGTCCGCCGTTTAGCCCTCTCGTTGCCGGGCGTCGCGGAAGACCCCGGACGGTTCGCATTCTCGGTGACAAACGGGGGCCGCAAGAGAGCGTTCGCCTGGGTTTGGATGGAGCGCCAAACGGCAAAGGGCCCGCGCGCGCCACGGCCCGATGTGCTCGCAATTCGCGTGGCGAGCGTCGAAGCCAGCCATGCACTCATCGGCTCGGCCCCGGACACGTTCTTTACCGAGCCGCACTACCACAGCTTCCCGGCAGTCCTCGCCTGGCTCGACATGATCCCGATTGAACAGCTTGAGGAACTGCTCCTGGCAGGATGGATGTCGCAGGCGCCGAAGGCCCTTGCCACCGCATTCGCACCCAACGGAACCCGGGCCCAATCGCCACGCCCATGACGCGCGACTGATACGATCGGCCGACCGCCGCCTGGAGACCGCACTTGAAGACACCGAACGGCCCTGACCTGGCCCGAATGCAATCCGCAGTGATCGAGATGTTGTCGGCCATTGGCGACGACCCGGCGCGGGAAGGCCTCCAGGACACGCCGCGCCGCATCTCGGAGATGTACGCGGAGATCTTCGAGGGGCTGTGGAACGATCCGCGGGATTACCTGAAAGTCGTCTTTCAGGTCGCCCATGATGAGATGGTGATCCTCCGCAACATCCCGTTCTATTCGATGTGCGAGCACCACTTCCTCCCCTTCCACGGAGAAGCCCACGTGGGCTACATCCCAGATGGCAAGGTCGTCGGGATAAGCAAGCTGGCGCGCGTGGTGGAAGGGTTCGCCCGCCGCCCGCAAATCCAGGAGCAACTCACCAGCCAGATCGCCGAGGCGATCATGGAAGTCCTCACGCCGGATGGCGTCGCCATCGTCATCGAAGCGGAACACCTGTGCATGACGATGCGGGGCGTCAAGAAACCCGGAAGCCGGATGGTCACGAGCGCGATGCGCGGCAACTTCAAGCAATCAGCCGTGACGCGCGCGGAATTCCTCAGCCTGGTCCACGGCCACCACTAGGCAGCCCCCGCGTGTGAGCCGGAGCCGGCCACGGCCGACCTTGGGTTCAGATCCCTGCGCCCCGAAGTCGCGGGTCGGCGGCGTTGTCGGCAATCTCCAGGGCGAACTTCATGAGGTTCTCGGTGCGCTCGCCGTAACCTTCGAATCCTTCGCCTACCGTCTCGCCCGCGAGGAAGCGCGCGTGGATGCCTTCGGTGATCACGCCAAGCTTGTAGTAAGCCAGCACCTGGTAGTACTCGATCGCCGAGACATCCCGCCCGCTCAACCGCCCGTATTCGTCGACGAGCTGGCGGCGCGTGGCGAACCCGGGCCGGGCCGTGACTGAACTGGTTGGCCGGGCGTTGATCTGGCTCTCCGAATCTCCCTCTTCGCCCCAGTAGCCGAGCGTGTAGCCGAGGTCCGAGAGCGGGTCGCCTAGCGTGCACATCTCCCAGTCGAGGACTGCGACCACTCGCCCAGGGTCCTCGCCGCCGAGCATCATGTTCCCCAGGCGATAGTCGCCGTGGACGATTGTTGGGGCGGGCGAGACGGGGACCGCGGCCTTCAGACGCTTGATGAGTTCATTCACTTCGGCGAGTGGGCGGGTCTCAGACCTGCCCCACTGCTCGGCCCAGCGCCGGACCTGGCGCTCGATGTACCCGTCGGGCCGGCCGAAGTCGCCCAACCCCACCGCTTCGTAATCGATGGCGTGCAGCTGCACGAGTGTGGCTACGAGCGCCCGGCTGATGGCCTGCCGTTGGTCCTCCGTCTCGGCGTATCCGGGCGGGAGCTCTTCCGCGATGATGACGCCCTCGCGGTATTCCATGACGTAGAAGGGATAGTCGTTGACGGCGGCGTCCTCGCAGAGGGCGATGGGCTTCGGCGCCGGATACCCCACCTTCGCTACCCCCGTGAGCACGCGGTACTCGCGCGCCATGTCATGGGCTGTCGGGAGGACGTGGCCAAGTGGCGGCCGCCGGAGGACCCAGGTCCCGCCATCGGATTCGACCTTGTAGGTGAGGTTCGAACGGCCGCCGCTAATGAGGGAGAACCGGAGCGGCGCCCTGCCTCCTGGAACGTTTTCGGCGAAGAAGTGGCTGACCGCTTCGTACTTGATCCCGGCGGGCACATCGTTCTGCATCCGCGGAAGTATAGGGGAGCGGGAGCGGCGGCGAGGGGCTGCACCTTTGGGGGCCGTTGTGCGGGCCACGAGCCCACTCCCGCCCCGCGCGTGGCACAATCGTTGCCAATGAGCACCCAAAGGGGACACGTAACCCTTGCTGGCGCGGGCCCGGGCGACCCCGGGCTGATCACCGTCGCCGCCGTCCGGGCACTCGAATCGGCCGATGTGGTCCTCTATGACGCGCTGGCCTCGCCGGATGCACTGGGCCACTGCCGGCCGGACGTGGAGCTGATCCACGTGGGGAAGCGTGCGGGGGCGCACTCCATGTCCCAAGAAGCGATCAACGCGCTCCTCGTCGCCAAAGCGACCGAAGGCAAGTACGTCGTGCGCCTAAAAGGCGGCGACCCCTTCGTTTTCGGGCGCGGCGGCGAAGAAGCGCTCGCCTGCAGAACGGCAGGGGTGCCATTCTCGGTCATCCCGGGGGTCACTTCGGCCGTCGCGGTCCCTGCATACGCGGGCATCCCGGTCACCCACCGGGGCCTGGCTCGCAGCTTCGCGGTCATCACCGGGAGCGAAGCGGGCAACCCGGGAGCGATCGACTGGCAGGCGCTCGCCGCGATCGACACCGTGATTGTCCTGATGGGCGCGGCGGCCCTTCCGGAGGTCGCGCACCGGCTCATCGAAGCGGGGCGGGCAGCGGACACCCCCGCCGCCGCGATCTCGAACGGCACGCTGCCTGCACAGCGGAGCGTCCTGGCAACTCTTGCGAATCTCGCCGCAGCTGTCGCACATGCCTCCCTGCCGACACCGCTGCTGACGGTCATCGGGGAAGTCGCCCGCTTCCACGACGAACTGGGGTTCGCCCCGAGCGGGCCGCTCGCGGGCAGGACAGTGGTCGTAACCCGAACGCGAAGCCAGGCGAGCGAACTCCGCCGCATGCTCGAAGCGCTCGGCGCCGGCGTTATCGAGGCGCCCGTGCTGGAGATCATCCACGGCGCGCCAGACCTGCGAACGGGTGAGGAAACCAACACCCGCTGGGATTGGACCATCTTTTCCAGCCAGAACGCGGTCGAAGCGTTTTTCGCAGTGCTCCGGGCGGACGGGAAGGATGCACGAGCTCTGGGGACCACGAAGGTCGGGGCGATCGGCGCGGCAACCGCGGCCGCCCTCGCCGGCAACGGCGTGCTGGCGGATTTTGTCCCGGCCGCCGCCACGAGCGAGGCGCTGGCCGGCGAAGTGCCCTCGGTTAACGGCGCTCGCGTCCTGCTGCCCTGCGGGTCGCTCAGCGAGGACCGCCTCGCGGACGGCCTCCGCGCTCGCGGCGCCCAGGTGGAGCAAGTGCGCGTGTACGAAACCCGTCCCGTCCCGCTCGATGGCCTGACCCTGGACCGCATCCTCACGGCCGATGCCATTACGTTCGCGAGCGCATCGTCGGCCTGGTTCCTTCGCCAGGCACTCGGGGGAACGCCGCTGCCAGGCAGAATCGCCCTCTGCGCGATCGGGCCGCAGGCCGCCGCCGCAACCCGCGAAGCGTTCGGCAGGGTAGACGCCACGGCGGGCAGCCCGTCGATCGCTGACCTCGTTGCGGCAGTCGCGGAGGTGCTCCAGTGAGCATTCTGATCGAAGTGCGCCCGGAAGCCGGCCCCGCGCTCATCGTCGGCGGCGGAGCGGTAGCACTGCGGAAGGCGCGCACGCTCGCGGATGGCGAATTCCCGTTCACCGTGATCGCGCCCCAGGTGGTGGAGGCAATTCACCACCTGTCGCTCGCGACGGTAATCGAGCGGCCGTTCGCCCCGGCCGACGTCCCCGGTTGTCCTCGCTGGGGGCTCGTCCTGGCGTGCACCGGCGACCGGGAGGTCAACCAGGAGGTCGGCCGGCTCGCTCGTGCCGCTGGCATCCCCGTGCTCGTCGCCGACCGCCAGGCTGAGAGTACCTTCTTCACACCGGCGACAGTGCGAGATGGCGACCTGACAGTCGGCGTTTCGACCGGCGGAGCCTCCCCGTCGCTGGCGAGGTCCGTCCGCGAACGGATCATCACGGCTCTCGGCCCCGGATGGGGAAACCTGGTCGAGGTCGCCCGCGTCGAACGCGAAGAGCGGCTGGCGAAGAAGCGGGAGGCGCGGCAGTGACCACGCTGGCCCTGGTGGGACATGGCTCCCACCTGAACGCCAACTCGAGCGCGCCCGTCCACGCGCACGCCGCGACGCTCCGCCGCCGCGGCCGATTCGAGGACGTGCTCACCGGGTTCTGGAAAGAAGAGCCTTCGCTTTCGCGCATGCTCGATGGCTGCACAAGCGCGGATGTCGTGGTCGTCCCGGTCTTCATCTCCAACGGCTACTTCACGAAGACCGTGATCCCTCGGGAGATGCGCCTGGACGGCCCGCTCACGCAGCGCGACGGCCAGCGGATCCGGTATACCGGACCGGTGGGCGCCGATGAGTCACTCGCCGGCGTCATCATCGAACGAGCACTCGAAGCCGGCGCCCGCCCGGAGGATGCCATCGCCGTCCTCGGCCATGGCACACGGCGCGAATCCGAGTCTGAGAGGAACGTCTACGCGATGGCGAAACGCGTCCGGGCGAGCGGCCGTTTCGCCGAAGCCGGGGCCGTTTTTCTCGACCAGGAGCCCGGGATGCTGGACATGCTGGAAGTCTTCCGGGCAGGCACAGTCGTGGTCGTGCCGCTGTTCGTCGCCGACGGCTGGCACGCCGGCCAGACAATACCTGCGGACCTCTCTCTCGAAGGTGCGGAGACCCGCAAAGGGGGCCGCATCGTGCGCTATACACCGGCTGTCGGCACGCACCCCTCCCTCGCAGCCGTCATCGAACGGCTCGCCGGGAGTGCGGCGGAGTGACGCGCACTGTCGGTCAACTCCTGATCGAAGACGAAGCGATTGGCGTGCCGGGAGCCGCGAATCGAACGATCACGGGGACACCCGAAGCCGTATTTGCCCACGTCCGCCTTGGCGATGACGGGCGCTATCGCCCGCTTTCCGGCGCGGCCACCCTCCCGACTGGCTGGTCCGCCCCGCTGGGGCCGGCTTTCGACGCGGACATCGCGATCGAGACCGTCTACCCCCTCGCCCTCACCCATCAACGCCAATTCGCGGCGGGGACGCTCCGCGTCGTCCCGCTCGAAGATGTGCTCGCCCGGCAGAGCGGAAGGTACGAGTCTTCGGCGGTGCTTTCCGAGGAAGGGCGTGCACGAGCGGCAGGGGTCGTCTGTGGAGCTTGCGTCCGCCACCCCGTCTGGAATGGCGCCGCATGTGCTCCCGAAGGCATCCCCTGTCCCGAAGCGTGCAGCGTGCTGGTGGCGTTCTGCCGCGAGGCTGCGTCCTGGCAGGCGTCACCGCCGCCCCCGGAGCCGCCGGACCCGCGCATCCCATGGGCCGCCTTCGAGGAACCAGGGAACGAACTACGAGAGCGATACCTCCAGGAGATGGCAGAAGCGCATGACTAACCAGAACCTCGTCACCGAAGCGCGGACGCTGTTCCCCGGGGGAGTAAACAGCCCGGTGCGCTCGTTTCGCTCGGTTGGGGGCAACCCCGTGCCGATCGCTCGCGGAGAGGGACCGTTTGTCTTCGATACCGAGGGCACGCGCTACATCGACTACATCGGCGCGTTCGGGCCGCTCATCCTCGGCCACGCTCCGGCCGGCGTCGTTGAGGCGATACGGCGCTCCGCTGGCGAGGGCACTGCCTTCGGTGCGCTCACGCCCGGCGAGGTCGAACTCGGACGCCGGGTCATTGCAGCGACGGGGCTTGAGCGCGTCCGTTTCGTAAACTCCGGAACCGAGGCAACTATGACTGCCATCCGGCTGGCACGGGCGGCCACGGGCCGGGCCGTGCTGGTGAAGTTCGACGGGGGCTACCACGGGCATAGCGACGGGCTCCTGGTGAAAGCCGGCAGCGGCGTCGCGACACTTGGTTTGAGCGATTCGGCCGGTGTTCCCGAGCCGATCGCTGCGCTTACTGCCGTCTTGCCATACAACGACCCTGCCGCTCTCGCCGGCTGGTTCGCCGGCCATGCTGCCGAGACCGCCGCCGTCATCGTCGAATCGGTCGCAGGCAACATGGGCCTCGTCGAACCTACGGAGGCATTCCTCGAAGCGCTCAACACCGTCCCCAGAGCGCGCGGCGCGCTTCTCATCGCCGACGAGGTCATTACCGGCTTCCGCTTCCGCTACGGGTTGAGCGGACTGCTCCCCAGGGCCGACATCGCCTGCCTGGGCAAAGTGATCGGCGCCGGGCTGCCCATCGGAGCGCTCGGCGGCCGGGCGGAAGTGATGGACCTGCTCGCCCCGCTCGGCCCGGTCTACCAGGCCGGGACGCTCAGCGGGAACCCGCTGGTCACGGCCGCGGGCGCTGCGATGCTGGATGGTCTCGCATCGGGTGCGGTTTACTCGCGGCTCGAAGAACTCGGGCGTCATCTCGAAAACGGGCTAAACACTGCCATCCGCCGCGCCGAGATTCCTGCATGCGTCGTCCGCCGCGGCTCGGCGCTCACGCTCTTCTTCCGAGCCGGGGTGCCGGCCAGCTACGCCGAAGCGCGCGAGTCCGATACCGGCGCGTTCTCGCGCTTCCACTCAGGCATGTTGAAGCGTGGCATCCTCCTGCCCCCTTCACAGTTCGAGACCTGGTTCGTTTCGGCGGCACACTCCGAGGACGAAATCGATGCCACCGTACGCGCGGCCCACGAAGCGCTGCGCGAGGCGGTGAACGCATGACCACCATCCGCATCGCCACGCGCGGCAGCAGGCTCGCTCTCATTCAAACCGGTCTCGTCGCCGACCTCTTGCGCGCGCGCAACGCCAGCCTTGATGTAGACGTCGTCACTGTCGTCACAGCCGGCGACCGCGACCAGTCGACGCCACTCCAGGAAGGCGAGCGAGCCGGCTGGTTTACCTCGGCGATCCAGGACGCGCTGACACGTGGCGAAGCGGACATCGCCGTCCACAGCTACAAGGACCTGCCGACGAAGCGCCCCGACGGACTGACCATTGCCGCCGTACCCCTGCGCGAGGATCCGCGCGACGCGCTCGTCAGTCGTCTGCGCGTCAACCTCAGGTCGTTGCCGGCGGGTGCGATCATCGGGACCAGTTCGCCGCGGCGGACCGCGCAAATCCTCGAGCTCCGGCCCGACCTGGAAGTTCGGGTCATCCGCGGCAACGTCGAGACGCGCGTCGCAAAGGTCGAGTCCGGCGAGTACGACGCAACGGTCCTCGCGCTCGCCGGCCTTCGCAGGCTGGGTCTCGAGGCGCGCGCCGACCATGTTTTTGGCTACGAGGAGATGCTCCCTTCTCCCGCGCAAGGCGCACTCGCGGTGGAATGCCGGAGTAGCGACGGCGCCACGCGCGCCCTCCTCGCGACGATCGACGACGCCACCCTGCGGCAGTCCGCGACCGCGGAGCGGACGTTCCTGGCGGCGATCGATGGGGGCTGCAGCTTCCCGGCAGCTGCACACGCGGAGCACTTCGGGACCACCTTGAAGCTCAGTGCCCTCATCGCCGCGGATGGCCGCATCTTCCGGTCGAAAATGGCTGGTTCCGCCGAAACAGCGGCCGGGCTGGGCAGGCAGCTTGCGGAAGAGCTGATGTCGCTGGCCGGTCTGGAGAAGTAGTCCGCTCCTGGACTACCTTGCCACGGAACGGGCGACCTTCCCCGGCTTCACGATCAGGCTGATGAAGAAACTGACAACACTGATGATGATCGCCGAAGAATGCGGCCCAGAAGCCATCGATGGCGAAGTGGATCGAATCGAACTTGCCGGAGATCCAGGCGGTCAGCGCGAGCAGCGCGGTGTTGATGAAGACAAGGAAGACCCCGAGCGTCATGATCAGGGCGGGGAAGGTACCCACGACCAGCAGCGGCTTCAGGTAGGCGTTGAGCAGCCCAAGAATGAGCGCCACGAGGAGGGTGCTCCTCCAACCTTCCAGGTGGATGCCCCCCACCAGCTTCGCCGCGACCCACACGGCTGCAGCCGTGATCAGCCACCGGACGATGAAAGCGACGAGCTCGCCTTCGCTGCTTTGGGGACGGCGATCGCCGCCGACTACGACGTAATCGGGCATGGAGCCAGTGTAACGGCCCGCGCATCCGCTCCGCATCAGGTATGGCAGGCGGGCTAAGCGGCCTGTTGCCCGGCTCGGAGCAACTGCAACATCGTCTGCTGGAAGCGGACGCGCTTCTCTGGCTCGCGGATCTCCCCGCTGATTCTTTCGGCCAGCGCCGCCACAGCGTCACGCGGGAAGGTGGCGCGGTTGAAGCCGAGGTCTTCGACAGCGTCATCGATGATGATCTCAGCGAGCGGGCCCATCGCTTCGGCGATAGCGGATGTCAACGCCTGGAAGAAACCAGGGCCCGCCAGGGCCCGCTGCTGGGGCGCTGCAGCCTGGACCATCGCCATTTCCACCAGCCCCGCCAGCTTGAGCCGGTACAACGTCTTTGCCATGTCGATGTCTTCGATGCCACGAGCACTGGCCATCTGGGCCGCGGTTGACTCGCCATCAACTGAGGCCAGGAGCTCCCAGTCAGCCCCGTCGATCGTGATCGTGGGGCCAGGGGCTTTCTTCGCCAGGCGGGGCACCACATCCATATTGGGGACGACCCGGCGCAGTGCCTCGCGCTCGCTCGCTGCCCGTGCCGAATCCGCCAGCAGGCGGTCCATTGGCTTCTCGATGCTCCGCCGAGGCGCCTGCACCTGGGGGTCGAAACGGAACTGTCCGCTCGGCCATCCGGCGAGCCTGACGAACGCGGCCTCGCCGGTGATCATGTCGCTTTCCGCGTGCACGAGTTCACCGTGGGCGAGGTAGACCGCGCCCTGGTCCAGTCCCGAGGTGAGCTCGAGACGCCCGGTTTGTCCTCCGGCGGCCAGCATCTTCAACAGATCGACGAGTGGCAGCTGCGCGAGACTGCCTGTAAGTCCTTCGGCCATTGTATTTCTCCCTCTTAGCCCAACGAGGGCTGTCCCCCTGATGTAAGCACCGTCCATGACGACCAGGAGCCCTGGTCCAGGACCGCGCGGCTGACGAGTGCCGCGCGTTCGGCCTGGTGACGGTGGAGCCGTTTCTGAGCGTTGGCATCCTTGCGCCACCCGGCGATTACAACTTCGACCGTCATCCGCACTATCGCCATATCAACCTCAGGCTGGCAGACCACGAAGAACACGGCAGTGCGCATATCCTGCGCCAGCAGCCGCCACGAGTTGTAGACGAAGTCGATCCGGTCGGCCGGTTGTTTCGCGGTCTCCAGCGCCACGAAGACACGGCCGACTTCGCGACCGATTGTGCTCATCGTCACCGTGGCGAGAACGGCCGGATCGGAACTCACGATGACTTCGCCCTTGTTGTCACAAAGGAACGAACCACCCACACCGGGGAGTGCGCCAACCTGCTCGAGTCCCTTTTCCACTGCCATCCTCTCAGATCAGGCGACGAATTCCTGGACGTCGTCGCGGAGCCCGAAGCGGTCGATGATGGCCGCATGTTTCTCGCTGATGCCGTCCAGGCGGGAGCGAACCCGGGTTTCGAGGTCGGCGCGCTTAAACTGGAACGCCAGCTTCGAGACCGCATCGCTCAGGCAATCGCCAAGCGCCTTGTTGAAATCATCGGGCAGCGGATGATCGAAGGAGATATGCCCGCCCGCGTAGGAGAACTCCGCAGCGAACGGATCCAGGAACGGGTAGGTGACAGCTCGGGAAACCAGCACTTCCCGGAACGCCATCAGGAACCGGCCCGGCTTGGCAAAGCCGTCAACGGTCGACTCGGTGATGGAGATGACGTCGTCCCAGAACGCCAGCAA
>Ga0073899_10006365_pt1 | contig 10204 bp, 7 predicted proteins | sample KloWWTmetaKNB5Ph_FD_88975 | JGI IMG/M metagenome (GOLD analysis project Ga0073899, IMG submission 88975) | Active sludge microbial communities from Klosterneuburg, Austria, studying microevolution and ecology of nitrifiers - Klosterneuburg... | ecosystem: Engineered > WWTP > Aerobic digester >...
ATGAACGCCGGCAACATGCAGGAAATGATGAAGGACCCGCAGGTCCGCGAAATGATGAAACGCCAGCAACAGGGACGGCCATGATTCGCACCCGGAAGTGGATTGGCGATCGCCGATCGATGAACTCTGTCATGCGCCGTTTCCTTCTCTTCGCTTGCCTGGCGCCGTGCGCCCTGCTCGCCCGCGCCGAAGTCATCGACATCGGCAATGCCGAACTGGCGCAACTGATCAGCAGCGGGGTGACGGTGATCGACATCCGCACCCAGCCCGAATGGGAAGAAACCGGCATCGTTCCCGGCAGCAAGCTGCTGACCTTTTTCGACGAGCGCGGACGCGCCGACCCGGCGGCCTGGCTCGAAAAGCTGAAACCTCTGGCCAGGCCCGGCGATCCCGTCGTCGTCATCTGCCGCTCCGGCAACCGGACCAGACCGGTCAGCCAGCTGCTGTCGCAGCAGGCGGCGCAGGGCAAGGTCTATAACGTCCGGAACGGCATCAAGGGCTGGATCGGCAGCGGCGGAGCCGTCGTGCCGGCCGCCCAGAGCATTGCCGCCTGCCGCGCCGGGAAGACTTGCTGATCCAGGCGGTCGAACAAAAGCCCTGCGCCACCGGCGAACGCTGGCGCGCCTGGCGGCGAAAAGCGGCCCATCCTGACCGTCGACCGCTGCGGTGCTCTGCCGCTGATCCCGACCTTGCACACATCGCTCGACGGCGATCATCGAAGACTTCTGCGCCACCGCCCCCGGGCGGCGTCCGGAAGATCGCTGCTCGACCCGTTCGCCTGAACCAGCGCAGTCGGCGTCTGCCTTGCCGCCATGCGCCAAGTCGCGGGTAGCGGCCAGCCCGCGGGCGGAACCCCGATCGGTTGCAACAAGGCGGCGGAGCCTCGCCGTGAGGCCCGGGCGGATCTGCCTGCACGCCGCGCCGCGAAGAACGGCCGGAAGATCGGTGAGGCGGCGTGGATCATGCCGGAGGAAAATTTCCCGGCCACGACGGTCAGCCAACGCTTAAAATTGCGCTACTGCGGGTCGCTTAGCCTGCCCCGCGGATCACGAAGCATGAAGACCCGTCCTTGCGCCGCTCGCCTCGTCGCTCATCCGCGCAATCGCTGCGGCGATTGCCGCGCTTCGCGCCGCGTCGGCGACGCGAGTCCCGCATCCTCGACCCGTTCCGCAATCCAGCGGACGGGTCGCCGGGAAAGCGCCCGCGCCCCCCATACGGAGACCACCTGATGCCCCCACGCGAGCTACACACCCGCCGCCGCCCGGCAACGATGCGGACCGATGCGCCCGACCTGCTGTTCGTCCACGGCGCCTACATGGACTCGCGCTGCTGGGACATCCATTTCCTGCCCTACTTCGCCGCGCTCGGTTACAACTGCCACGCGCTCGACCTCTCCGGTCACGGTCTGAGCGATGGCAAGGACGAGGCCGACCGCTTCGGCATCGACGACTACGCCGCCGACCTGCGCCAGGTCATTGCCAGCCTGCCCGGTGAACCCGTGCTGATCGGCCATTCGATGGGCTGCAGCGTGATCGAGCGCGCGCTCGAGCAGACCACGTCCCGCGCCGCGGTGCTCATGGCGCCGGTGCCGCCGACCGGCACCTGGGGCTCGATCATGCGGCTTGCCTTGAAGCGCCCGGAGATGTTCTCGGAGATCACCCGGCTCAGCCACCATGGCGAACTCGGCCCGACCAGCCTGTCGCTGATGCGCGACATCTATTTCTCGCCGGTGACCCGGCCGGAAGAACTCCTCGACTTCGCGCATCTGATCCAACCGGAATCCGTCCGGGCCATCTCCGACATGCTGGTCGCCGGCATCAGGCGCCATCGCCCGCGGCCGCAGCTCCCGGTCATGGTGATCGGCGGCGAGCGCGACGCGGTCTTCCCGCCCTTCGCCACGAGTCATACCGCATTGCGCTGGCGCGCCCGCGAGACTTACATCCCGGACTGCGGCCACATGCTGATGCTCGAACACAAATGGCAGGAGGCTGCCGGCACGGTGGCGCGCTGGCTGGAAAGGCCGGTGCGCCGGCGCCCGCCCGCACGGTCATCGGGCAGCAGCGCGGCAGCCTGAAATCGTCAGCCGCCGGGGTCGCCACCCGAGCGGACCGGGGTTCATTTCCTGATCGGCCGGTTGCGGCCAGAGAACTCGTCGCTCAGGCGGAATGCCGCGTCGCTGAAGTCGCCCCTGGGGTTCTGGCTGCAGTAGCGATTGACGAAATTATCGATCGTGGCGCTGGAAATACTCGATACCTGCTGGCCCTGCTGGCCGTAATTGTGTCCGGTCAGGAGCCCGCGGATCCAGACCACGTAGATCTGCCGCTGCTCCGCGTCGTCCCGGGAAGCGCTCCAGGCAGTACACGACATGTCGTCAAAGCCCAGGATGTTGAGCGGTGCGGCGACGGCCGAACCCAGAAAGATGCCGGAGCACAGGACGCCAATCAGTTGCCAAGGTCTGGCCATACGGATATTCCTTTCCCGTCGATCTCCGGCCACCGGTGGAATCCCCCGCCTGGCGGCCGGCCGTGAGAACCCGACGAGGTTTCCACGGCGCAATTATCTCACTGCCGCCGCCGCTGACAGCAGACAGCGCGGCCAGAAACGGCGGCGCGCCGGCCGCCGCCTTCCGGCGCCACCCGAAAAATTCGGGCATGCTTGTTCCGGTCGGGTGAAATCGGCGAAAATTCAGCGTTTTACGCGGTCGACCGCGGCAGACCCCATTTCCCAAGGATCCTTCATGTCCAACGCCGAACAGCCTGTCCAGCAAGACGAGAATCAGCTCGTCGCCGAGCGCCGCGCCAAGCTCGCCGAATGGCGCAAGACCGGCAAAGCCTTCCCCAACGACTTCCAGCGCGAGAACACGGCGCTCAGGCTGCTCGACGGCTACGGCGGGAAGACCGCCGAGGAACTGCAGGGGATGCCGGTCGAAGTCAGGGTCGCCGGGCGCATGATGCTCAAGCGGGTCATGGGCAAGGCTTCTTTCGCGACGCTGCAGGACCTCTCCGGGCGCATCCAGATCTACGTCACCCGCGACAGCCTCGGCGAGGAAGCCTACGCCGATTTCAGGACCTGGGACCTCGGCGACATCATTGGCGTCGCCGGCGCCCTGATGAAGACGCGCACCGGCGAGCTGACCATCCATGCCGCCGAGGTGCGCCTGCTGACCAAGTCGCTGCGCCCGCTGCCAGACAAGTTCCACGGCCTGGCCGACCAGGAAATGAAATACCGCCAGCGCTACGTCGACCTGATCATGAACGAGGAAACGCGCTTCACCTTCCTCGCCCGCAGCGCCATCGTCGCCTCGATCCGCAACTACATGAGCGGGCACGGCTTCCTCGAAGTCGAGACGCCGATGATGCACCCGATCCCCGGCGGCGCCTCGGCCAAGCCCTTCGTCACCCATCACAACGCGCTCGACATGCAGCAGTTCCTGCGCATCGCCCCCGAGCTGTACCTCAAGCGCCTGGTGGTCGGCGGCTTCGAGAAGGTCTTCGAGATCAACCGCAACTTCCGCAACGAGGGGCTCAGCCCGCGCCACAATCCGGAATTCACGATGATGGAATTCTACGAGGCGTATGCCGATTACAAGAGCCTGATGCACTTCACCGAAGGGCTGTTGCGTCACACGTCGCGCGAGGCGCTCGGCCGCGAGGTGTTCCACTACCAGGGCCGCGAACTCGACCTCACCAGGCCCTTCCGGCGGATGACCATGGTCGAGGCGGTCAAGCATTATTTCCCGCAATACGGCGACGCCCAGCTCACCGACGCCGCCTGGCTGCGTGAGCAGCTTGCCGCGCGCAAGGTGGAGATGAAGGGCGATCCCGGCCTCGGCACGCTGCAGCTGATGTTCTTCGAGGAAACCGCCGAGGCCGAACTGTGGGAGCCGACTTTCATCATCGACTACCCGGTCGAGGTCTCGCCGCTGGCCCGCGCCTCGGACAGCAACCCGGAGATCACCGAGCGCTTCGAACTGTTCATCGTCGCCCGCGAAATCGCCAACGGCTTCTCCGAGCTCAACGACGCCGAAGACCAGGCCGCACGCTTCATGGAGCAGGCGAAGGCCAAGGAGGCGGGCGACGAGGAAGCGATGTACTACGACGCCGACTTCATCCGCGCCCTCGAATACGGGCTGCCGCCGACCGGCGGCTGCGGCATCGGCATCGACCGCCTGGTCATGCTGCTCACCGATGCGCCGGCGATTCGCGACGTCATCCTCTTCCCGCAGATGCGTCCCGAATGATGGGCGAGTGCGCCCCGCGGGCGGGTCTCGCCGGCGCTCGCCCAGGCATCCGGCTGCCGTGAACGGGAATCCGGTCGCGCTGGAAGCCGCCGCGCGCGCGGCCCTGGCGGCCGATTCGAGCCGCACGCACGTCTTCGCGCACGACGGCCGGCGCTACGTCGTCAAACGCCTTGCGGCAAGGCCGCGCCGGCTGATCCAGATGCTGTTCATGCGCTGGCTGGTCAGGCGTCTCACCGGGCAGCGCCTGCCGCTGCAGACGCTGGCGCTCGCCAACGCGACCAGCAGCATGGAGTTCGAGGCAACCCGGCTGCGTGACCTGGCGGCCGCCGGCATTCGCGTGCCGCGGGTCGCTCTCGTGACTGCCGGGTTCTTCGTCCTTGACTACTGCGGCACGGTCGTGCAGACGCAACTGAGGAGTTGGACGCCGGAAACCTGGCGCCGCGAACTGCCGCGCCTGGCCGCCGAACTCGGCGAATTCCACCGGGCCGGCCACTGGCACGGCGGCGCGCAGATCCGGAACGTCACGCTGCACGATGGCGTCAGCTACCGCATCGACTTCGAGGAAGATTTCGGCGAGATCATGCCGCTGGAGGTGACGCAGGCCGCCGATCTCGTCCTGTTTCTCAACTCGATTCCGCTGAGCGGGCCGATCGGTGAAAGCGAGGCGCGGCAATTGCTGCCGCAATTGATCGACCGCTACCGCGCCGCCAATCCCGATCCGGAGATCATGGCGATCATCCGCCGCGCCCTGCCGCTGCTGCGGAGACTCGCGGCGCTGGCCCGCCCGTTCCGGCGCTGGTCGAGGAGGGGCATACCCCGCGTGCTCATCATGGTCGACGTCATTTCGGCGTTGGCATAGAGGCGGATCCGCCCTTCTCGGGTTGCCATCGAGCGCGTGGCGGACCACCGCGTAGTGCGCAGCGCCGCGCGGGCCAACGGCGGATTCCCCATCCACCGCACGCACCGCTTCCTGCGCGAGCCGTCACCGCAGCGCACCCGGCCGCCGGCCGGACATCCCCGCACCCGGCCACCCGGGACGCACTCATTCCGCCGCGCCGGGGGAATGCGCCACCACGATGCGGTCGCGACCCGTCTCCTTGGCCATGTACAGCGCGCGGTCGGCGGCGCGCACCAGGACTTCGGCGCTGTCGCCGTTTTCGGGAACGGTCGCCACACCGGCCGAAAAGGTGATGGCCTCGATCTCGCGCCCCATCACCCGGGCGCCCACCGTGCGCGCCCGCGCGGCGATCGCGGTGATCCGCCGCACCGCCTCGTCGGCATCCGCGCCGGGCATGACGACGAGCAGTTCCTCGCCGCCGTAGCGGCAGGCGATGTCCGACGCCCGCAATCCATCGAGCAGCGCCTCGGCGACCCCGAGCAGCACGATGTCGCCGGCCTCGTGCCCCCAGCGGTCATTGAAGCGCTTGAAATGATCCAGGTCGATCATCACCACGGCCAGCGGCTCTTCCTCGCGCAGGGCGCGATGGACTTCCCGCGGCAGCGTCTCGTCCAGGTAACGCCGGTTGAACAGGCCGGTCAGCGGATCGCGAATCGCCTGCTGCAGCAGTTCCTCGGTGCGCTGGCGCACCCTCTCCTCGAGCCGGCGATTCAACCCCCGCAGGGTCTCGGCCATGGCATCGCGCCGTTGATTGGCTCGCGCCAGGACAAAGGCGCCGGCGAGAAGCGCGCCCATGAAGAGCAGCGTGATCAGTATCCAGCCGCCGAGACTGCGATTTCCCGCCCGCATCAGCAGGTCGGGGGGAATCCGCGACACGACCTTCCAGACATACTGGCCGGCGCCGATCGGCGCCGAGGCGCCGGAACCGGCCACCGGCGCACCTGCTCCCGAGACCATCCCCATGGTCAGCGGACGCACGGTGTTGAACGACCACAATCCATCGTCATCCTCGAACTGCCCGTGCTCGCCGGCCGAAATACGCGTCCAGGCTTCGGGGAAACGCGTCCCGAAGTGCTCCTTGCGCCCGAGCATGAAACCCCATTCGTCTCCCGCCTGCGGCGCGATCAGCCAGTATCCGTCGCGGTTGAGCAGACTGACCCGCACCCCGCCTTCCTTGGCTTCGGTGACGTCGGCAAACTTGTCGAGCAGGTGACGCCCGAAATAGTTGACCAGCACGATTCCGCGCGGACGGCCCGCCCGATCGCTGACCGGCATGCCGAGCCGCAGCGTCGGCTTGAGCGGCGTCTCGACACGGCCCCGGTCGACGTTGAGATCGAGCGGCGACACATAGATCTCGCCCGGCGCCAGCCGCATCGTGTCGATGAAAAAGTAACGCTGCGCCTTGTCCTGCAGTCGCTCCGCGGGAACGACGACGGGCTGGTTGTGAACAAAGTCGACGCGGACACGCTCCATTCCCTTCTCGTCGATCCAGCGCAACTTGTCATAGATCCGGCGACTCCCGGAAAGCGCCACCAGATCGGCCGTGAAGGCGGCAAGCGATGCGGCATCGCCCTTGTCGAGAATCGCGCCAAGGCTGGGCAGGCTGGCCATCAGGCGGATGTCGCCGGCAAGCATCTCGACATCGCCGGCCAGGGAGCGCGCGCCGGCGACCAGGCGCAATTCCTCGGCCGCCTCCAGGCTCTCCCTGACCCTGAGCTGGTCCTCGCGGTGCAGCGAGGAAACGAAGATCACGCAGAGCAGTCCGGACGGGAGGATCAGTGTCAGCAGGTAGCGAGCCAGTCTCGAGCGCATCTTGTACCCCAGGGTTCCCGCGGATTATGGACCTGTCGTTGCCAGTTGCAAACGGCGCTTGCCTGCCCCACCCCGCGCCGCGCCGGCCCCGCGCCTCCGGCGGGTTAGAATCGCTTCCATGCCCCTGCAGCCCGCCCGCCTCGAATTCACGCCCGACGGCACCCCATTCTCTTCCGCCTTCGGCGATGTCTACCACTCGACCCACGGCGGGCCGGCGCAGGCGCGCCATGTTTTCCTCGGCGGCAACGACCTGCCGGCGCGCTGGCAGGGGCGGCACCGTTTCGTCATCCTCGAAACCGGCTTCGGCCTCGGGCTGAACTTTCTCGCCGTCTGGCAGACCTGGCGCGCCGACCCGCAACGCTGCCGCCGCCTGCATTTCGTTTCCATCGAAAAACACCCGTTGACCGCACCCGGCCTCACCGTCGCCCAGCAGGCGTGGCCGGAGTTCGCCGACCTTGCCGCCCTCCTCCGCCAGCACTGGCCGCCGCTGACGCCCGGCATCCACCGGCTACATCTCGACGGCGACCGCGTCATCCTGACCCTCGTCTTCGGTGATGCGACGACGCAACTGCGCGAGATCGACGCCGCCGTGGACGCGTTTTTCCTCGACGGCTTTGCGCCGGCCAGGAACCCGGAACTGTGGTCGCCCTACCTGTGCAAGGCCCTGGCCCGCCTGGCCGTGCCGGGCGCCACGCTGGCCACCTGGTCGGTCGCCGGCCAGGTGCGCGAAGCGCTGGCCACCGCCGAGTTCGACCTCGAAAAGCGCCCAGGCTTCGCCGGCAAGCGGCAGATGCTGGTCGGCCGCTTCCGCTCGCGGCGCCCGGACCGCCATCCGGCGCCGGACGACCGCCGCGCCATCGTCGTCGGCGCCGGCATCGCCGGCAGCACGGCGGCGCATCGGCTGGCTGCCGCCGGCTGGCAGGTCACCGTGCTGGAACAGGCCGGCGAGCCGGGCAGCGGCGCCTCCAGCAACCTGGCCGGCATGCTGCGCCCGCTGCCGAGCGCCGACGACAACCGCCTGTCGCGCCTGACCCGCGCCGGCTTTCTCGCCACCCGCGCCCTGCTCGCCGGGTTGCCCGACGCCCGCTGGGCGCCCTGCGGCGTCCTCCACCTGGCCCGCGAGGCGGAGCACGAAGCGCAGCAGCGGCGCGCCGTCGAACAACTCGGCTGGCCGTCCGAACTGCTGCAATTCGTCGACCGCGACGCCGCCGGCCGCCGCCTCGGCCAGCCGGTCGCCAGCGGCGGCTGGTGGTTTCCGGGCGGCGGCTGGGTGCAGCCGCCCGCGTTGTGCAGGGCGGCGCTGGCCGCCTTTCCCGAGCGGATCACCGTGCACATGAACGCTGCGGTCGACCGGCTGGAGAAGGCAAAAGACGGGGCAAATACCGGCTGGCGTGCCCTCGACGCCGCCGGCAAGGTGCTGGCCGAAGCTCCGGTGCTGGTCATGGCCAGCGGCGCCGCCGCCCCGCGCTTCGCACAACTCGCCTGGCTGCCGCAGCGCGCGGCGCGCGGCCAGGTCAGCCACCTGCCGGCCGCGGCGACGCCGCCGCTCGATATCGTGCTCTTCCAGATCGGCTACGCCATGCCGGAAATCGACGGCATCCGGCTGATCGGCGCCTCGCTGTCCTACGATGACGACGAAGCCGGCGAGCGTGTGGCCGACCACGGCGATAACCTCGCCCGCCTGCGCCTGACCCTGTCCGGCTTCGCGGCCGGCATCGACCCCGCGACGCTGCATGGCCGCGTCGGCTTCCGGCCGATGTCGCCCGACCGCCTGCCCATCGTCGGGCCGGTCCCGGCAGACGTCGCCGCCGGCGTCAACAGCCGTCTGCACGGCCTGCCCCGGCTGCCCGGCCTGTGGTGCGCCCAGGGGTACGGCACGCGCGGCATCGCCTGGTCGGCGCTGATGGCCGACCTGCTGGTCAGCCGCATCGAGGGCGACCCGCTGCCGCTGGAGCGCGACCTGGTCGATGCGCTCGATCCCGGCCGCTTCCTCGTTCGCGGCGCCCGCCGCCCGGTCAGAACATGACCCGCGCCAGCAGCAGGCCGGCGGTCACCGCCACCGAAGTCGCGACGAGGCCGGGAATCATGAACGAATGGTTCACAACGTACTTGCCGATCCTGGTGGTCCCCGACAGGTCGAAGTTGATCGCAGCGATCAGAGAGCCGTAGGTCGGGATGAAGAAGTAGCCGTTGACCGAGGGAAACATGGCGATCAGGAATTGCGGTGGAATGCCCAGGGCAATGCCGAGCGGCATCAGCGCCCGCGTCGTCGCCGCCTGGCTGTAGAGGAGCACGGAAGCGAAGAAGAGGCCGAAGGCGAAGGTCCACGGCGCGGCTTCGGCCCAGTGGCCGATGGCTGGCACGATGACATCCTTGTGCGCGGCGATGAAGCTGTCGCCGAGCCAGGCCAGCCCGAAAATGCCGATCACCGCCACGACCCCGGCGCGCAGCGTCGCGGTCCTGGGCACTTCATCGACATTCACCTTCGTTGCCATGAGCATGATCGCGGCGACCGCCATCATGACGATTTCGATGACGATCGGCATGCCGAGGGGGCTCTTGGCGCCCGGCAGCTTGCGCAATTCGGGGAAAAAGCCGAACAGTACGACCAGCGCGACCCCGCTCAGGAAGAAATACGCGGATAGCCTGGCCGCCGGTTTCAGCGGCGCTCGCTCGCCCGCTGGCTGCGGCGCCGGTATCTTGCCGGCTGCCAGGCGCGCCTGATATTCGGGATCGTCGTTCAGGTCCTTGCCGAGAAACATCGAGACGATGGCGCCCGCCACCACACCGATCAGCGTCGCCGGCACGCAGATCATCAGGATCTCGGGCAGCCCCCACTGGGTCAGCCCCTTTTCGGCGAAAAGGCCGATCATCGCCGCCGTCGCCGCGGCAACCGGGCTGGCGGTGATCGCCTGTTGCGAGGCGATGGTCGCGATCGCCATCGGCCGCTCGGGACGGATGCCGCTCTGGTGCGCGGTCTCGTGGATCACCGGCAGCAGCGGGTAGACGATGTGTCCGGTGCCGGCGACGAAGGTGAAGCTCCACGTCGTCAACGGGGCAACGATGGTGACGTACTTCGGGTTGGCGCGGATGATCCGCTCGGCGACGCGGACGAGAAAGTCGATCCCGCCCGCGGCGTCCATCACCGAGGCGGCCATGATCACCGCCAGGATGATCAGCATGACGTCGATCGGCGGCGAGGTCGGCGTGACCCCGAAGCCGACGACCAGCACCAGCAGGCCGACCGCCCCCCA
>Ga0073899_10006366_pt1 | contig 10202 bp, 5 predicted proteins | sample KloWWTmetaKNB5Ph_FD_88975 | JGI IMG/M metagenome (GOLD analysis project Ga0073899, IMG submission 88975) | Active sludge microbial communities from Klosterneuburg, Austria, studying microevolution and ecology of nitrifiers - Klosterneuburg... | ecosystem: Engineered > WWTP > Aerobic digester >...
TACTCGGTTTTTTCCGGGATGACCTATTTTGCGACCTCGCTGGAACAGGTCATGGGCCTGCGTTTTCTGGTCGCGATGGGGATTGGCGGCGAGTGGGCGGTTGCGGCGGCACTGGTGGCAGAAGTATTCCCGACAAAGGCCCGCGCCTATGCTTCGGGCATTTTTCACTCAACCTCGGTCATCGGCACCTGGATGGCGACACTCGCCGCGATCTGGGTGGGATCGGAATGGCGTTATGCCTACCTCATCGGGGTGATCCCCGCGCTCCTCATCGTCTGGGTTCGGCTCACGGTGAAAGAGCCCGAAAAATGGAAGCAGGCAAAAGCCGAGCCCCATAAGAACCGCGGCAGCCTCAAGGAGCTTTTCTCGATCAGCCCGTGGGGGCGACACGCCGTCCTCGCGATGTGCCTCGCAGCGGTCGGGCTCGGGACTTTCTGGGCCGTCGTTGTCGCCGGTCAAAATCTCGCTCACGAGCGTATGCTCGCCGACGGCGTCACCGAGGCTGTCGCGGTCGAGAAGGCGAAATTCGCCTATGGATTTGTGCAAACGTTAGGCGGCGGGATCGGCCTGCTTCTTTTCGGTCCCCTCAGTGCGAGACTGGGACGCCGGAAAGCGTTTATCCTTTATCACCTCGGAGCCGCCATCATCGTGCCGCTCACCTGTTTCGTACCGCAAAGCTATGGAATGTTGCTCTGTTTCCTCCCGGTTTTCGGCTTTTTTACGCTGGGAATGCATGCGGGCTATGCGGTCTATTTTCCCGAGCTCTTTCCGAATCACCTCCGGGCCACCGGTTCGAGCGTCGGCTTCAATGGCGGGAGAATGCTGGCCTTCGCGGTGCTCTGGTATCTTGCCCCCTGGCTGAAGGGATCCATGGCTCTACCCCAGGCTCTGAGCTGGCTGGGGCTGCTCTTTCTGGTAGGCGCGGTCTTGATGTTTTTCCTGCCGGAAACCAGGGGTAAAGAGTTGCCGGACTGATCCGGCGGGACTCCGGATCACGATTATTTAACGGCGGATCCGGAAAATCGGGGTAGTATGTCAGGCTCATGGACCAGGCGACCCTCGAACATCTGATCATCAAAGAAATCCGCAAGGCCAGGGAGATTTCGCGGAAGGATCTGGCTGACAACCTCGGTATTGCCAAGTCAACCGCAGGAAGACGGGTCGACAGCATGATCGAACGGGGCATCGTTCAGGAAATCGGCCTCGAAAACAGCAGGGAAGTCGGTCGCCCAAGGCGCTTTCTGGCGGTGAGGGGGGACTACGGGGGCTTCATCGGATTCGACTTTGATGCCCGGCATCTTTACGTGGTTCTGATCGACTTTGCCCAGACGACGGTAGTGCAGAAGAAGATCCGCCTCTCCCCGAAGCCAAATCGAGCCGAAGTCCTGTCCCTGCTGCGCGCGACGATCACGGAATTCACGGCAAACGTTGAAGGGCTTCCGGTCCGGGGAATCGGCATCGGTGTTCCGGGCCACGTCACCCGCGAGGCACGCATCGGGCGCCACTATCCGTTCATCGATGGCTGGAAAGAGGTCGATCTGCTCAAGGAGCTGGGGCTCACGCCAGAGTTTCTTCAAATCGAGAACAACACACGAACCGTCGCTCTCGGGGAATACTGGCTCGGTTCGCACGCAGGAGCGAAGCACCTCCTTTGCCTCAATGTCAGGACCGGCATTTCTGCCGCAGTGATTGCAAACGGGGAACTCCTCTCGGGAACCCGCGAGATGGCCGGTGAAATCCGCGGCTGGCCCGTGCCCACCGGTGATCGTCAAACGCACGGCGTCGATTGCCTTGAAAGCGTCGCGACGGTCCGCGCGGTGACGGCGGGCGGGGAGACCGATGAGACAAGCTGGAACAAATTTGTTTCGGCCTGCCGTGAAGGCCAGGCGGAGGCTCTTAAATCGCTTTCGCGGATCGCCGGCTACCATGGCGACACCGTTTCGAAGGTGATACAGCTGCTCGATCCCGAAGTCATTTTTCTCGCAGGTCCCTTCACCGAACTCGAGGATCTCTATCTCGAGCGGGTCCGCAGAGCCACCGCTGTCGCGCTGCTCGATCATCACTTTTCGCCGCCTCCGATCAAACCCGCCACCTTGGGCGAGTTTGCCGGAGCCCACGGTGCCGCGGCCCTCGCCGCCGCTGAGTCGAGGTGAATCCCGGCGCTCAGGGCACTTCCTTCCGGGCTTTAAACCCCGCGACCGAGATTTGCCAGATGGAGGTGAGGATCAGCACCGCGCCGACCCACTGCAGGGGGCCGAAGCTTTCGTTAAAGAGCAGCCAGCCCCCCAGCGTCGTCGAGACAGGCCAGAGCATCTGGATCGTCGCTCCGGTTGTCACGGTGAGACAGCGATAGCCTTCGTTCATCGCGAGCTGGCCGAAACCCGCCGCCGTCGCCGCCAGCGTGAGAAGACTAACCTCCCGCAGGTTCAGCGCAGGCAGATCGGGAACGGCAAGCAGGGCGATCGGAAAAAAGATCCAGACACATTGCGCGAGATAGATCGTGCCGATGGAATACTCGAGGGAAAGCTGGCGCACGAGCACGACAGACCACGCCGCCATGACCGCTCCGAAGAGGGCCAGTATCTCATGAAAGCCGATCGCGAATCCCTCTCCTTCCGCGTGGGGACCCACCAGGAGGACGATGCCGACAAAGGATGCGGCAAGCCAGAGGAATCGAGTGGCGGTGAGTTTCTCACCCAGTGAAAGCATCGCGATGACGGAGGCGAAAATGACGTAAGTGTTGCAGATCAGGGTCGCTTTTCCGGCGCCCAGAGCCGGGACGGTCCAGTAGTAGGCTGCGGTTCCCAGCAGCCCTGAAAGGCCCCGCAAAATGAGAGAGCGGTCGCGGAAGACCGGTTTGATCAGGGTCGGTCGTTTCCCACGAAAGAAGACCAGAACGATCATCATGCCAACGCCTGAACGGAAGAGCAGCGGCATATCGGGTGAGATCCGGTGTTCGCCCTGACCGATGTACCTCAGGAGAAGCGTATTGACCGTGAACGCCATGACCGATAAAGCCATGACGATGACACCCCGCCGTGCGGAGGTGGCGGCGGGTTCGTAGATCGGGGCGGGTGTCGGCGTTTTCATGAGCGGGTACAAAAAAGGCCTCAAGGGGTCCTTGAGGCCGGATTGCTGAAAACGCAGAAAGAAAAGAGAATTCGGAGAAGCGTTTACGATGGATCAAACCTCAAGACCGGATATTACCGGATTCGAATTCGCCACGCGACATCGACGACAGAGTCGATGCGGTGAACGGTTTTCTTCTTGAGGATGAGGTTCATCGGGGATTCGTAGATTAGTTTTGACTCTCTTTTGGAGAAGCGCAAGGAAGAGTTTGAGGTCACGCTTTCGCGGCTTTGACGGAGATGGGCAATTTCCCCTACTCTCGATCCATGCGCCGCGACTTCCCCTTTACCACTTCCCGCCGCGACCTCATGCAACTCGCAGGAGGCATGACGCTCGCCAGTTTGGGACTGCCTCTACGTCTGCTGGCTCAGGAAGCCACCAATGCCGGCGCCGCCACACCGGCCATTGATCCTTTCCACCGTTTCCCCCGCATGGTTCACGACTACTATCTGGCGAAAGTGCGGGCGGTGGAAAAACAGGGGATACTCCGCAAGGCCGCACTCTCCTCAAAGGCGGAGGCCGAAGCCTACATCAACGACGTCCGCGAACGCATCGCGAAAGCCTTTGCCCCGATGCCGGAAAAGAAGACGCCGCTCAACGCGAAGGTCACCGGTATCCTCGACCGCGACGGCTACACGGTTGAAAAAGTGGTTTTCGAAAGCCGCCCGAAATTTTACGTCACCGCCCATCTTTACCTGCCCAAAGACAGGAAGGCGAAAGTCCCCGGAGTTGTCGGCAGTTGTGGTCACTCGGCCAACGGGAAAAACGCCGAAGCATATCAGAGCTTTGCGCAGGGTTTGGCGAGAATGGGTACGGCCTGTCTCATTTTCGACCCGATTGGACAGGGTGAGCGCTCCCAGTATCCCGATGAAAATCACAAGCTCGTCCCCGGCGGGGCAACGCACGAGCACAACATGGCGGGCAATCAGATGGAGCTCATCGGCGAATTTCTCGGCTCGTGGCGCGCCTGGGACGGGATCCGTGCCCTCGATTATCTGCTTGCGCGTCCCGAGATAGATTCTCGACATATCGGCATCACCGGTAACTCCGGCGGCGGCACCATGACGACCTGGCTGATCGGACTCGAACGCCGCTGGACGATGGGGGCTCCCGCCTGCTTTGTCACAACCTGGCGGCGCAATCTCGAAAACGAACTTCCCCAGGACAATGAGCAGTGCCCGCCCCGTTCTCTCGCCTTCGGCCTGGATCACGATGACTACCTGGCTGCAATGGCACCGCGTCCTATCATTATTCTCGCGAAAGAGCAGGACTACTTTGACGCGCGAGGTTCGGAGGAGACTTATGGACGGCTGCGGCATCTCTACGGTCTTCTTGGTGCGGAGGACAAGATCCAGCTCCACATCGGTCCGACCACCCACGGTTATTCGCAGGAAAACCGCGAGGCCATGTATCGCTTTTTCAACAGCGTCACCGGAGCCTCCGAAGCTGCCGTCGAACCGCCCCTGACGCTCGATGATGACCCTACTCTCTGGTGCAGCCCCGGCGGACAGGTCGGATCCGGTCTCGGCTCGCGCACCGTTTTTCATTTTACCAAAGCAAAGGCTGAAAAATTCCGCGCCGCCCGCGAGGCGAAACCGCTCTCCAGCGATGATCTTCGCATTGCCGTGGCCGGTTCCCTTCGTATGCCGAAACGCGATCCCGCTTCGCCGCCCGACTACCGCATTATTCGCTCCTACGGCGGCAAGCGCGATTACCCGCTGGATTTTTGGATCAATTACCATGTTGAGAGCGAACCTCTCGCCGGGGCCATCTGCACCGTTCTAGGAAAGGAATCCCTCAACTCGCGACTCCGTCTTGCTCCCGAAGGTGGCGGTCGTGTCCTTCTCTGGGTGGCTGAGCAGTCGGCCGATGCCGAGCTGCGCGGTGAACCTTTTCTCCGTGAATTGATTGCCTCCGCCGCTGAAGAAACGCTCGTCGTCGCCTGCGACCCTCGCGGGGTGGGTGATTCCCTTCCCGGAACTGCCGGAAACCAGCCGCTCAGCTATTACGGTTCCGACTACTTTTATGCCGCGTATGCCAACATGCTCGGTCGACCTTACCTGGGCGGCAAGACATATGATGTCCTGCGCACGATAGATCTACTTGTTTCCCGCGGCTGGACCGATATCCACCTGGCAGCCAAAGGTCGGGGCACCCTCCCCGGCGGACTTGCCGCCTTCCTGGATGATCGCGTGAAAAAGATCACCCTCCACGAACCCCTCGAAAGCTGGCATTCCCTCGCCGTCGAAGAGCATTATGAATGGCCTCTCTCCCACATGGTCTTCGGGGTCCTGAAAACCTGGGACCTCCCCGAGATCTGGTCTACCCTGAAATCAAGGATGGCCTGATATCGATCCTGTTTTTAATCCTAATGTTTTATCCGCCTGATATTCCAAACAGACTAACGCCTGAACTCCAATCACCAATGCGCCGCCTCACTCTCCTCATTCCCGCCATCCTTCTCGGTCTCCTGATCGCCCACGCCCAGAGTGACAAGCCGGCCCCTGTCTCGGTCGCGCCTCACGTCCCCGTCAAGTGGAAGGCGGGCATCGCCTCGGTCGTCGTGACCCCGGAGAAATTCATCTGGATGGCGGGTTACGCGGGACGTGACAAACCCGCCGAAGGCAAGTGGCAGGATCTCTACGCGAAAGCCCTCGTTCTCGAAGATGAGGCCGGAACACGTCAGGTCATCGTGACGATGGATCTCATCGGGGTGCCCCGGGAGCTCCGCCGCCGCGTTGCCGAACGCATTGAAAAGGACCACGGCATTGCCTCCGCCTCATTGCTCATGAACGCCTCGCACACGCACAGCGGACCCGAACTGCGCCGCAGTTCGCTGCCCCCTACGGATGAAGAATTGAAAAACCCGAAGGTCCGCGACGCCTGGGAATACACCAATGGACTCGAGGAAAAAATCGTCGGTGTCATCAATGCGGCCGTAAAAGATCTCAAGCCCGCCCGTCTCACCTGGAACAAAGCCCGCTGCGGATTCTCGATGAACCGCCGTCGTGACTACACCCTGCCTGCCGGGCATCCCTATGCCGACAAGGCACCGAATCCCTCCGGTCCGGTCGACCAGGAGGTTCCCGCTCTGCGCATTGAGAGCCCCGAAGGCGAAGCCCGGGGGGTTGTTTTTGGTTACGCGTGTCACAACACCTGCCTCGGTGCTTATAACTGGTGCGGCGACTACGCCGGATTCGCACAGGAGTATCTGGAGCAGCATCGTCCCGGCTTCACCGCGCTTTTTGTCACCGGCTGTGGAGCCGACCAGAACCCCTACCCGCGGCGCTCCGGAGTCGTCCCCGGAGTGACCGATCTGGAGCTCGCGCAGCAGCACGGACGCTCTCTCGCGAACGCCGTTGAAATGGCCTTTTCCACGAACACGATTCCGATCGAGGGCAAGTTGCAAAATGCCTATGAAGAGGTCACTCTCGGTTATGAGGATGCAAAACGGACCCCGCATCAGTATCCGGTTCAGGTCATCAAGCTCGGCGACACCCTCACCCTCGTGACCCTCGGCAGCGAGGTCGTCGTCGATTATTCCCTGCGCCTTAAGAAAGAACTTGCCGGACCGGCCGGCATCTGGGTCACTGGTTACAGCAACGACTATTCGGGCTACATCCCGAGCTCGCGCATTCAGGAGGAGGGCGGCTACGAAGCGGCAACCGGCTGGGCGCGGGGCATTGAAGAGATCATCGTAAAAAAGGTTCACGACTTGTATGACAAGCTTCCCTGAAGTTTCGTCTCGCCTCCGGAGCGCTCCGCGGATATTTCTTCCAGCATGACCTGGAAACTCCCCGCATTCTCCCTTGCCATCTTTGCCTTTGCTCTGCCATTCCAGCCGCTCGTTGCCAACGATACCGCCCTCGCGCTGCTCACCCGCGATGGAGGAACGATTGAGTTCGGTGATCTCGCTCCCGGTCTGATCGAGCTAACGGCCGAGACCACATTCCCGGTATTGAAAGATACGAAGGGCGGTTCTGTCGCTGCTGCGGGCGAGGCGCTCGATGGCAAGGGTGGCCGCGTCATTGCCTTCAGCCACGACGGATTTCTCAAAAGTCCTGCGATGATAGGCCAGGGCGCGAATCTCAACCTCATCGCCAATTCGGTCCGCTGGTGCGGGCGCTCTTCCACTCCGAAGGTCACCCTGCACCCCGCCCTGAAGGGGCTTGCTGAAACACTGAAGGAGAAGGGCATCGACGTCGAGATAGCGGCTCCGGAAGACCTCGATTCCCGCAATGCCCCCGCCGTGTATTGCGTCGTCGCGCAACGGGGATTTGAAGAAGCCGACATCACCACATTGCTCGCACTTGCGGAGAAGGGCATGGGCATCGTGGTCGCGGCCACTCCGTGGGCGTTTGCCGACAGCTATCCGAACTTTGCGGATTTTCCCGCGAACCGACTTGCCGCCCCGGCCGGAATCCGCTTCAGAGCGAGCGGCAATGCGGATCGCTCGAAAGCCCTCGGCGTCTCCTTTGCGAGCACTCAGACCGTCTTTGACGCTCTCGCCGAACTCTCGCTGGATCCCGGAAAACTTGATGCCGCAAAACGTGACACGCTCCTGGTCAGCCTCCGGGAAGGAGTCTCGCTCCGGGGAGAAGCCCTCGGAAAATTTCTGACCGGACTGAAGGCGCTGAGCGAAAAGGTCGGCCCCATCGTCCCGACCCGTGAAACGCCGCTCGTTCCCGGAGCCGATCCCCTCATCGACACGATTGTTTCCCTCGAAGACGAACTCAATCAAGTCCTCCCCGCCGGCCGCATGTATGCCCTGCCTGCTGCGAACGACTATCCTGGTGCCGTGCCCGGCGAGGCGCCCCGCGTTGAAAGGAAGATCTCTCTCGACGGAACCTGGCGCGGATGGTTGAGCGGACGCGGTGCCGGAGGCTGGGCGGCAAAAGAGATGCGCCCCACCGGCCTCTATGCCGCGCCCGGCGAAGTCATTACCGTGACCGCACCTCCGGCGATCGGCGGGCAGGGATTCGAGGTGGTCATCGGTGCCTACAATGGAAACCTTTCGAATCGTGACAAGTGGGAGCGTTACCCGCGCCTTCAGCGCAGCGTCGAAATCGAGGAACCGGTCACGACGATCTCGAACGCTCTTGGGGGACTTGTCACGATACGGGTGCCTCGCGACTCCAAACTGGGCGCTCTCGATTTCACCATCGCCGGAGCCGTTGAGGCACCACTCTATGTCGCGGGTAAGACCGACCTTCGCGAGTGGCGCGACCAGATCCGCAAAGCGCCCGCACCCTGGGCCGAACTCGCGAGTGACCGTATCATCCTTGCGATTCCCAGTTCCTTCATCCGCGATCTCGCTGATCCTGACAAAGTCATGGCCGTCTGGGATGAAATCATCGAGAAAGCGGCCGAACTCAGCGGCGGGGTCGACCGCAGTCAATACCGCGCCGAGCGTATCGTGTTTGAACGTCAGACCTCAGCCGGCTATATGCACAGCGGTTACCCTGTTGCCGCACCTCAGGACAAATCCGCCAACCAGGCCGTCGATGCCAGAGCTCTGAGAACCGAAGGCAACTGGGGATTTTTTCACGAATACGGTCATAACCATCAGCATGATCTCTGGAGTTTGCCCGGCACCGGCGAGACCACCTGCAATCTCTGGTCCGTCTATCTTTTCGAGGAATACATCGGCAAAAAGCGTCAGGAAGGCCATGATGCGGTCCGCCCCCTCGACCGCAAACAACGCATGAACGCCTACTTTGAAGGCGGACGGAACTTCGATAGCGACTGGAGCATGTGGGTCGCTCTTGAGAGTTATCTTCAGGTCCAGGAAGCCTTCGGCTGGGAGCCCTACAAAAAGGTCTTTGCCGAATACAATGCGCTCCCCGAAGCCGAATGGCCGAAAACCCAGCAGGAGAAAAACGACCAATGGGTCATCCGCTTATCAAAAGCCTGCGGGAAAAACCTCGCCCCGTTCTGGGCGAAGTGGAATCTACCACTCTCCCCGGAGGTGTTTGATGAACTGAAAGCGTTGCCGGAGTGGATGGACAGCCCGGTGGCCAAGCTAGGAAAGTGAAGCACCCACCCGTAGAGAGTTGAGCTTATTCTTTCAGCCGGTGAATCGTCGCGTGAACCCGTCTCGTAAATGCCTTGCCGTCGGCACCCTGTAACGAACCCTGCCACTCAAGCCCGCGCGTTGGAGCAAGATCGGGAAGATGAAGGGTGAGGGTGCGGGCGTCTTCGGCGAGGGCGGCCTGCGTGATTTTCAGAGGGCGTTCGTTAAGATGGGGTGAACCGTATTTTTCGCTGCGAAGCAGATCCCACACTTTGATCGTGTGCCGGGTGATGTCCTCAGCCGTTTTTCGATCAAGGGCGTCACTGAAGGTGATCGTGATCGTCCCGGGGGCAGTGCGCCAGGCGACGGGGAGACTTAAGGGGCTTGCCGTGCGGCGCACCCGGTAGAGGCCCCCGTCCTGAATCTTATTAGAGGCCCACACCGCGAGGCCGCAGGTATAGAGATCGCCCGTCTCGGGATGGAAACGTCCACGCATCACCCCGGTGGGGAAATCTTGAATCGGCAGGGCCACAGCAGCACCTTGCGCGGGGTCGCTGTCGTCCTGAAGAATGACAAACATCCGGCCCATGCCGTAGCTGAGATCGATGAGCCGGTCCTGCAGGGGAGCCCATGAGGCCGGGGTCACCCGCACGAGTTCGCCCGGCGAGCGATCCATCTCATTGGTGAGCCAGACGAGTGGTTGTGCCATGGCGGTGTCGCTCTTGTCTTCGGGCGCGCCATAGGACCAGCAATTGCCGTTAAAACTGCCGGAGCGGACCAGATTGATACGATTTTTCGGGGTCCAGTGCCCTTCCTGATCGGTCACGTAGAAGGTGCCGTCTCCGTTCACGCAGACGCCGTTCGCCGCCCGGAAACCGCTGGCAACGATCGTCGTTTGTGTTCCATCGCGGCTCACGCGCAGCAGTGTGCCGTGCTGAGGCACGAGCGGGGGCTTCGCGTGGCGCGCGGACTTCGCGTAGAAGAAATCGCCGGCAGCATCCGTCTGCAAGCCCATCGCAAATTCATGAAAGTGCTCCGTGACCTGATGATCGCTGTTGAA
>Ga0073899_10006368_pt1 | contig 10201 bp, 8 predicted proteins | sample KloWWTmetaKNB5Ph_FD_88975 | JGI IMG/M metagenome (GOLD analysis project Ga0073899, IMG submission 88975) | Active sludge microbial communities from Klosterneuburg, Austria, studying microevolution and ecology of nitrifiers - Klosterneuburg... | ecosystem: Engineered > WWTP > Aerobic digester >...
ATTCGCGGTCCGAGAGGTGCTTGTGGGGGGCCTCGTCGCCGTGGGGCTGGACATCCAGCGCCAGTTGCTCGGCCACGTTGGGGCTGATGTAGAGGCGCCCCTCGGCGAGTCGCCGGATGGCGGAAACCAGTTGCCCCGGGGCGCTTTCCTTCGTGAGGTAACCGGACGCTCCGGCGCGGAAGGCGCGCACGGCGTACTGGTCCTCCTCGTGCATCGTGAGGACGAGCACGCGCAGCTTCGGGCTCTCGGTCTTCACCTGCTTGATCAGCTCGATGCCGCTCTTGCCCGGCATCGAGAGATCGAGCATGAGGATGTCGAAGCCGCCCTCGCGGACCCGCTCGAGGACTTCGTGGCCGTTGGTCGCCTCTCCCGCGACCTCGATGCCTTCCTGGTTCTCGAGGATGCGCTTCAAGCCCTCGCGGACGATGGCGTGGTCGTCGGCGACGAGCACGCGCGTCATGGCGCCTGCTCCCGGGTCTCGGGAATCGGCAGGCGCACGTGGATATCCGTGCCGTGCCCGGGGTCGCCGCGGATTTCCACGGACCCGGCCAGGATGTAGACGCGCTCCCGGATGCCCACGAGCCCGAAGGATCCCTTCTTCTGCAGGTCGTCGGGCGCGAGCCCGCGGCCGTCGTCGCGCACGTCGAGGTGCACCTCGCGCCCGATGGAGCGTAGGGAGACCCGGACATGCTGCGCGGCCGCATGCCGTCCGGCATTGGTGAGGCTTTCCTGGACGATCCGGTAGAGATGGGAGGCCAGGGGCTCCGACAATGCCCCGCTGGCGTCGTCCACGGCGAGATCGACGGTGAACCCGTGCCGGCGCGTGGTTTCCTCGGCCAGCCATTCGAGCGCGGCGAGGAGCCCCAGGTCGTCCAGCAGGAGCGGGCGAAGATCGGCCGAGATTCGCCGGGTTGCGGCTACGGTGCTGTCGAGCACGGAGCGCATGCCGGCGAGCGTCCGGGCCACCCGCTCGTCGCCGGCCGGAACGTTCGCCTCCAGCCAGGCCAGGTCCATCTTGAGGGACGTGAGGTTCTGCCCCAGTTCGTCGTGCAGTTCGCGCGAGATGCGGCTGTTTTCCTGTTCCCGGGCGGTCCGCGACGCCACGGAGAGCTCGCGAAGGTCCTCGCGGGCCTGGGCAAGTTCGTGGCGCGTGCGCTCGCGCATCGACACGTCGCGCAGGATGACCGTGTAGAAACGCTGGCCGCGGATCTCGTTCTGCGAGATGGAGGCGTCGATCGGGAACTCCTCGCCGCTCTTCCTCAGCGCCGTGACGATGCGCTGCGCCATCATCGGCCGGCTGGAGACGCCCGTGCCGCCGAAGGTCTCGACGTGCCGATGGTGCCCCCGGTGGAAGCGCGCGGGGATGAGCAGGTCGAGCCGGTGGCCGAGCACTTCGCGCGACTCGTAGCCGAAGATGCGCTCGGCCGCCCGGTTGAAGAGCGTGATGTGCTGCTGTGCGTCGATGGAAATGATCGCATCCATGGCCGAGTCCACGATGCCCTGGAGCCGCATCTGGCTCTCGCGGGCGATGTCGCGGCCCTTCCAGAGCTCGTCGATGTCGGTGACCGTCCCCACCACGCGCAAGGCGCGGCCGTCCTCCCCGCGACCGACCACGCGCGCGCGCCAGCGCACCCAGCGCCACGCGCCGTCGCGGTCGCGCATGCGCACCTCCAGGGTGGAGCGCTCCAAGGCGCCAGTCTCCATCTCCGCCATGCGCAGCCGGATCGACTCGTAGTCATCGGGGTGCGCGACCGCGCGCACGCCGTCCACGGAGTCGTTCAGGCCTTCGGGATAGTCCCAACCGGCGAGCATCTCCGGGGAGCGATAGACGTGCTCCCCGCCCACGTTCCAGTCGAACACGGCGAGGCCGGCGGTGAGCACCGCCTCGCGCCAGCGATCGGCGCCTTCGGGAGTCGCGGGTCGGTCGGGCAGGGACATGGTCGGGGGGGCGTTACGGAAGTGGTTACAGTTGCCCGGTGAGGATAGCAGGAGCGCGGGCGTGCGTCAGGATACCCCGCTCAGCATTCGATGGCCTGGAAGCGTTCCGGCACCTCGGCGGGCCATCCCAGGCGCTCCTCGATCGTCGCCGCGAAGGCGATCGCCGCCGCCTCCTCGCCGTGGACCACGAACGTGCGTGAGGGCGGCTGCCGGAATCCGCCGAGCCAGGCGAGGAGCGCCTTCCGGTCGGCGTGGGCCGACAGTCCTCCCAGCGTGTGGATTCGCGCCCGCACGGGAACCGACTCGCCGAAGAGGCGCACGCTGCTCGCGCCGTCCACCAGCCGGCGGCCGAGAGTGCCGGCGGCCTGGAAGCCGGTGAAGAGGATTCCGCATTCCTCGCGCCCGAGGTTGTGCCGCAGGTGATGGCGGATTCGACCGGCATCGCACATGCCGCTCGCGGCGATGATGATCGCGCCGGCGCGGATCTTGTTGATCGCCATCGACTCCTCGGGCGTCCGGGTGAGACGCAGGCGGAACGGCAGTCGGCGCCGTCGATGGGCGGCGACGAAGCGCTCGACGGCCGGGTCCAGGGACTCCAGGTGCGCGAAGGTGACCGCGGTCGCCTGGCGCGCGAGCGGGGAATCGACGAACACGTTGAGATCGCCCAACTCGCCCTTCTCGCAGAGCTCGAAGAGCAGGACGAGGAGTTCCTGGGTTCGCCCGAGGGCGAAGGCGGGGACGACGAGATTGCCCCGGCCCCTGCCGAGCGTGTCGCGCACGGCGCCGACCAGTTCCCGCACCGTGTCATCCATCGACTTGTGCAGTCGGTCGCCGTAGGTCGATTCCACGAGGAGGACATCGGCCCGGGAGACGGCCTGCGGATCGCGCACCACGGGCCGCGACGGCTGGCCCAGGTCGCCGGAGAAGACGATCACTCGCTCGCGTCCGCCATCGCGCACGCGCACCTCGACGATCGCCGAGCCGAGGATGTGCCCTGCGTCGAGGAACCGGACGCGCGCCTGCGGGTGCGGGCGGAACTCCACGCCGTAGGGCACGCCGTTCACCCGGCGCATGGCGCGCTCGACTTCCTTCACGCCGAAGAGGGGCGGCGCGGCAGCCAGGCCGCGGCGGTGCGACGGGTGCGAGTGTTCGCGCGACTGGATGTGGGCGCTGTCCATCAGCATGACGGGAAGGAGGTCCGCGGTGGCGCGCGTGGTGTAGACGGGAAGCGCGGGCGCCCGCGCGGACAGAACGGGCAGCAGTCCGCAGTGGTCGAGGTGGGCATGGGTGACCAGCGCGAAATCCAGGTCGGTGGGATCGAAGGCCGGAAAGGCCCGGTTCTTCGGCCCCGCCTCGCGCCCGCCCTGGTGCATGCCGCAGTCGACGACGAAGCGCACGCGTCCCGCGTCGACGAGAAAGCATGACCCCGTCACTTCGCGAGCAGCGCCGAGAAATCGGATCCGCATGCGTCGATTCTAGCCGCTGGCGGGCCTGGTGGCAGCGGCCCGGACCCCTTGACCCATATCAACATTGGATACCCCCCTCCATGAGACCTTTGCCGTCGACGCTGTCCAGCGCCACAGCCCGCTTGCATCCGCCCGGTGCAGGGGTCCGATTTCCGGGCCGGGGACATGGCCATTCGAGCAGGGATCCTGAAGATGATCGGCGTGACGCTTCGAACCATTGCGCTGGCCCTCGTGCTCGGCCTTCCGGCCGCGGCGATGGCCCGGCAGGCCGGCGCGAAGGGGGCCGACCCGAACGAGAAGTGCCTCGGCTGCCACGCCGAGGCCGAGCCCGGCGACAAGAGCGCGGCGGGCCAGCCCGTGCTGGTGAAGCCCGAGCAGTACCTCGCGTCGATGCACGGCAAGGCGAAGGTGGCCTGCATCGAGTGCCACGCCGACGAGGCGGTGCGCAAGTACCCCCACAAGGCGCCTGCGCCCGCGCAATGCGCGAGCTGCCACGACAAGGCCGTCAAGGAATACGCGACGACGGCGCACGGCGTGGCCCGGTCCGGCGGCAGCGGCGTGGCGGCCACTTGCGCCAACTGCCACGGCACGCACGACATCCTGCCGGCCGCCGACGAGCAGTCGCGGTCCAACCGCGTGAACATCGAGGCGACCTGCGCCGCCTGCCACGGCAACGAGGCGCTCGTGAAGCAGGGCAAGGTCCCGGGCGGCAACGTCGCCGCGATGTACCACGACAGCATCCACGGCAGGCTGCTCCATTCGAACGGCAAGGCGAAGGACAAGGTGCCGGTCTGCACGGACTGCCACGGCTCGCACGACATGCGGCCGAAGACCGATCCGCAGAGCGCGGTCTCGCGAGCCAACATTCCCGATACCTGCGGAACCTGCCATGCCCGGGTGAAGAAGGTCTGGTCGGGCGGGCAGCATGGCAAGTTGCGCGCGAGCAACGTCATGACGGCGCCGGGATGCACCGACTGCCACGGCGCGCACACCATCGCCGATCCGAAGGCCCCGAAGTGGCAGGTCGGCGTGATCCGCGAATGCGGCGGCTGCCACACGCGGCAGATCAAGACCTACCGGGACACCTATCACGGCCAGGTGACCGACCTTGGATTCACGGTCGTGGCCACCTGCGCGAGCTGCCACGGCGCCCATGACATGCTTCCCAAGTCGAACCCGCTCTCCAAGGTCTCCGAAGAGCGCCTGCTCTCGACCTGCCAGGCGTGCCATCCGAAGGCCAACGCGAACTTCGTGAAGTTCCAGCCGCACGCCAACAAGCACGACAAGGAGAGCGGCCTCATCCTCTACTACACGTCGATGTTCATGCAGATCCTGCTCGTCGGCGTCTTCCTCGCATTCGGCCTGCATTCGGCCCTTTGGCTGTACCGGGGTCTCGCGGATCGCAAGGCCAGGCGCTCCCGGGCGTCCCCGACAGCGGAGAACAACTGATGGCTAGCCAGAACCCGGCGGGACCGGTCGAGGCGGCGAAACCCGCCGCGGCGCAGAAGTACTACCGGCGCTTCGACCGGATCGACCGCGTGATGCACTCGGCCCTGATGATCACCTTCGTCGGTTGCGCGATCACCGGCATGCCGCCGCTCTTCTCGGAGCAGGAATGGGCTTCGGTGCTCGCGCGGGCCTTCGGCGGCTTCGAGCGCTCCGCGCTCATCCATCGCATCTGCGCGGTGGTGATGATCACGGTCTTCGTCTCGCACGTGGGGCGCATCTTCCTCGGCGCGGTGCGCCGCACGGGCCTCCTCGCCACGCTGTGGGGCCCGAACTCCATGACGCCGCAGCCCCAGGACATCGTCGACATCTGGCGCCACGTGCACTGGTTCCTGGGCAAGGGGCCGCGACCGCAGTTCGACCGCTACACCTACTGGGAGAAGTTCGACTACTGGGCCGTCTTCTGGGGCATGTTCATCATCGGCAGCTCGGGACTGATCCTGTGGTTCCCGATCCAGGTCTCCGCCTTCCTGCCCGGCTGGATCTTCAACATCGCCACCGTGATCCATGGCGAGGAGGCCCTGCTCGCGGTCGGGTTCATCTTCACCATCCACTTCTTCAACGGCCACCTGCGGCCGGAGAAGTTCCCGATGGACCTCGTGATCTTCACCGGCCGCATCCCGGAGCACGAGCTGAAGGACGAGCGACCCGCCGAGTACGCGCGACTGGTGAGCGAGGGAACGCTCGCGTCGATGGAGGCCACGCCGCCTTCCCGACCCGCGATCCTCTGGGGCTACATCGTGGGCGGCACCGCGGTCATCGTGGGGACGCTCACGGTCGTCCTGATCCTGTACAGCGTGATCACGTGAAGCAGGCCCGAACTACAATGATCGCGGCGCGGGCGGGCGGCCAGGCGTTGGCGCCGCGCCCGCGGAACCATCCGCATGGAAGACGCGCCCGGACGCGCGGGACAACGAGGAGGATCGCTAGAACATGAATATCCGACTGGGTCGAAGGACGCTGATGTTCGGATCGATCACCTCGATCCTCCTGGCGCTCGTGGGCCTGGCCGCGGTCGGCGCGGCCGGCATCGCGGGCTGGGAGTACTCCAACAGCAACGCCTTCTGCGCGACGATGTGCCACGACGTCCACCCCGAGGAGATCGCCGCGCACAAGGTCGGCGCCCACGCGCGCGTGAACTGCGTCGAGTGCCACATGGGCCGCAATTCCACCCTGCACCTGATGGCGCTGAAGCCCACGCACGCGAAGGAGCTCTGGGGGATGATCTTCGGCTACGAGCGCCCGATCACGTCCGGGACACTGCGTCCGTCGCGCGAGGCCTGCGAGAGCTGCCACTGGCCCTCGGTCGAGCACCACGACAGCATCGACGTGAAGGTCCGCTACGGGACCGATCCCGAAAGCACCGAGTCGCGCACGAAGATCGTCCTGCACACGGGCATGACGGCCATCCGCGAGGGCTACACGAAGGGCATCCACTGGCACATCCAGAACGAGGTCCGTTTCGTCTCGCCTGATCCGCAGCGCCGCGATATTCCCTGGGTCGAGGTGAGGAAACCCGACGGCACCAAGGTCACCTACACCGACGGTGAAACCAAGCTCACCGCCCAGCAGATCTCGGCGCTGGAGCCCCGCGCCATGGCCTGCTACGACTGCCACAACGAAGTCGGCCACCCGTTCCCGAACCCGGAAACGGTGGTGGACGAGGCCATCCGGACCGGCAGGATCGACCGCGCGCTGCCCCATGCCAAGGCCCGGGCGGTCGCCCTCATCAAGGAACTGGGAGAGCTGACGGGCGAGCGCAAGGACCGCGAGGCGAAGATCGACAAGCTGATCGCGGAGAACGCGACCAAGGCCGCCACGCCCGCCGAGCAGAAGCCGGCGGAGCTCAAGTTCGACAAGGCCATGCGCGACATCCTGCTCGCCGCGTCGTTCCGGGAGAAGGGCTTCAGCTGGAAGTCGTTCCCGAACCACACGGGCCACGCCGACACGCCCGGGTGCTTCCGCTGCCACGACGGCAAGCACTACAACGACAAGGGCGAGGCGATCCGCCTGCAATGCACGCTGTGCCACGCGATGCCGCAGGTCACTTTCGAGAACGGCAAGGGCAGCGTGGCCTCGCTCCTGCCTGACAAGGCGGGCGAGAAGCAGCCCGCCAGCCACCAGAAGCCCAATTTCATGCACGTGCACAGCGACGAGGTCGGCCCCGAGTGCGAGAAGTGCCACGGCACGCCGCTCAAGCGAGGCAAGCAGGGCGGGAACTTCTGCTCGAACCCGGCTTGCCACGGCCGCACCTGGCCCGGCGTCAACCTGTCGGTCGAGCCGCCGACGAAGGCCGCGGCGGAACCACCGAAGGCGGCCGAACCGGCGAGGAAGGGCTAGGACGCGCGACCCGCCACGCAAATCGCGGCGGCGCCAGGGATCGGCCCGGGCGCCGCCTTCAACCAAGGAGAGACCATGAAACGAATGTTGATCGTCCTGGCCGCGACGGGCGGCCTGCTTGCGGCCGCGATGCCTGCCTCGGCGGACGAGGCGCTGTTCAAGTCCAAGGGCTGCGCGAAGTGCCACGATGCCGAGAAGAAGAAGAAGGGCCCGGCCGTTTCCGCCATGTCGGCGAAGTACAAGAGCGACAAGGCGGCCGCCGGCAAGCTGGTCACGATGCTCAAGGGCAAGGACCATCCCGAAGTCGACGCGACCGACGACGAGTTGAAGAAACTCGTCGCCCACGCCATCGGCGCCAAGTAGCCGGGGCGGGACGAAAAAAAACGCCGGCGCGAGCCGGCGTTTTTCATGGCGCGGGGAGAATGCCTATTGCGACAGCACCCACTTTGCCAGTGTCGCGGCGGTGGCGGCATCGCCGCCCTTGACCGTCGTGTGGTCTTCCTCGACGCCGTCGACCTTGATCTTGCCGCCCTTGGACAGGAACGCCGTGAGCTTCGCCTCGGCATCGGCCTTGCCCTTGTACTTCTTTGCCACGTCCTTGAACGCCGGGCCGTCCTTCTTCTTGTCGACCGCGTGGCATTTCATGCACTTGTTGCTCTTGGCGAGACCTTCGTCGGCGGTCGCGATGCCGGGGGCCGCGAATGCCGCGAGGATGAGGGGAAGGATCAGTCGTTTCATGCGCTATCTCCTGGTAGAGGTGGACGGGGCCGTGCGCTCGGGGATTGCCGCTCCTGGCGGCGCGCGCGAGGCTACAACGGTGAAACGTATAAGGGCTTCGCCTGGTTGACCCCTTGATCGTCGTCAATCGCGAGGATCACCCCGGGGCCCCGGCTGGGGATGCGCGTTCCCCTGGAAGCTGGTGGGTGGTACTGGGATCGAACCAGTGACCCCTGCCGTGTGAAGGCAGTGCTCTACCGCTGAGCTAACCACCCGAAAGTCGCGCATTTTAGCCGAATTCCGCTGCCCGGGCACGGCCGGGCGAGGCGCGGCGATCTAGAATGCCCCTTTCCGCCTCCTCCATCCCCATGATCCGCACCCGCTTCGCCCCGAGCCCCACGGGTTACCTGCACATCGGTGGCGCCCGCACCGCGCTCTTCTCCTGGGCCTTCGCCCGCCGCCATGGTGGCCAGTTCGTCCTGCGCGTGGAGGACACGGACCAGGAGCGCTCCACGCAGGCGTCCGTCCAGGCGATCCTCGAGGGCCTCTCGTGGCTCGGCATCGACTGGGACGAGGGGCCGCACTACCAGATGCAGCGACTGGCGCGCTACGGCGAGGTCGCCGAGCAACTGCTTCGCGGCGGCAAGGCCTATCGCTGCTATTGCACCCGCGAGGAACTCGACGCCATGCGCGAGGCGCAGGTCGCCCGCGGCGAGAAACCGCGCTATGACCGGCGCTGGCGCGATTCGTCGCAGGCGCCGCCGCCGGGCCGGCCCGCGGTCATCCGCTTCAAGAACCCGCTGGACGGCGCCGTTGCCTGGGACGACCTCGTGAAGGGGTCCATCAGCGTCGCGAACGACGAACTCGACGATCTCGTGCTCGTGCGCGCAGACGGCGTGCCGACCTACAACTTCGGCGTCGTGGTGGACGACCTCGACATGGAGATCACGCACGTGATCCGCGGTGACGACCACGTGAACAACACGCCCCGCCAGATCAATCTCTACCGGGCCCTGGGCGCGGCGGTACCGCATTTCGGGCACGTGCCGATGATCCTGGGCGCCGACGGCCAGCGTCTCTCGAAGCGCCACGGCGCCGTGAGCGTGCTGCAGTACCGCGACGAAGGCTACCTGCCCGACGCCCTCGTGAACTACCTCGCGCGCCTGGGCTGGTCCCACGGCGACGAGGAGGTGTTCTCCCGCGAGCAGCTGATCCAATGGTTCGACCTGGAGCACGTGAGCAAGTCGCCGGCGCGCTGGGACCCGGAAAAGCTCAGGTGGCTGAACGGCGAATACTTGAAGCGCATCCCCGCCGCGGACCTCGTGGCGGGCATCCGGTCGCGAAATCCCGCGCTTCACGACGAGATCGTGGCGGCCATGGATCCGGAGGCGATGACGGCGGTGGGGCAGGGCAGCTGGTCGCTGGTGGTCGAGCACGAGGCCTTCCTGCACGAGCTCGCCTCGCCGGTCACCACCGACCCCGCCATCGTGGCGCAGTACCTGGACGGAAAGGGGCGAGCGGTCGTGGGCGATCTCGCCACGGCGCTGGAGACCGCGGAGTGGACGGCGTCCGGCGTGAAGGCCGCGCTCCAGGCCTTCGTGAAGGACCGCGGACTCAAGATGCCCGAGGTGATGATGCCGCTTCGCGTGGCCGTCACGCGCAAGGCCCAGACCAAGGCGATCGACGCGATCGTCGCGGCACTGCGCAAGGAGGTGGTGCTCGAACGGCTGCGGCACGCGGCGGCCGGATAGCGCGGCTTTGCATCGGGAAGCGACCATCGGTATAATCGCGGGCTCGGTTGGGGGTATAGCTCAGCTGGGAGAGCGCTTGCATGGCATGCAAGAGGTCAGCGGTTCGATCCCGCTTACCTCCACCAAACGAGTTTTGCCGAGAGCGGAAGGCCGCGAGGCTTTCCGTTTTCCTGTCCCCATCGTCTAGAGGCCTAGGACACCGCCCTTTCACGGCGATAACCGGGGTTCGAATCCCCGTGGGGACGCCATCGAAGACACAGCCCGCCTTGCGCGGGCTTTGTTTTTTTGCCGCGACCCCATGGCGCGCTTCCGCTTGCCGCGAGGGACGCGATCTCCCCGACGCCCCCGGAACCGGCTCCGTGAGCCCGCGAAGCACGCGCTGGATTCCTGGCGGGTCGTGTGGCGGGGCGACGTCGTGGGGCCGCCGCGCCGAGCCGCCCTGGCCGGAATCGACCGCGTTCCCCCGGACCGGGATATCCTGCG
>Ga0073899_10006369_pt1 | contig 10200 bp, 7 predicted proteins | sample KloWWTmetaKNB5Ph_FD_88975 | JGI IMG/M metagenome (GOLD analysis project Ga0073899, IMG submission 88975) | Active sludge microbial communities from Klosterneuburg, Austria, studying microevolution and ecology of nitrifiers - Klosterneuburg... | ecosystem: Engineered > WWTP > Aerobic digester >...
CCACGGCACGCGTTGCCCGAACCAGGTGACCGACAGGATGAGCGAGATGGTGGGCGCGACGAACTGCATCATGCCGAGCATGCCGAGCGGGATACGGGGCGCAGCCTTGGCGAACAGCCACAGCGGTACGGCCGTGATCGCGCCGCCCGCCACGAGCAGCAGCGCGTCCCGCGGCGAGGTGGTGAACGCGCCCGAGCCGAACCACAGCAGGTAGCCGAGCGCAATCGGGGCCAGCACGCCCGACTCGAAGGCGAGTCCCTCCAGCGCTCCCAGTCGCGTGCGCTTCTTCGCCACCCCGTACAGGCCGAACGAGAACGCGAGGACGAGCGACACCCACACCGTGGCCGTCATCACCAGCGCGATCGACGCCACCCCCACCGCGGCCAGCAGCACCCCCAGCAGGGCGCCCGGTCCGGGCCGCTCGCGGAAGAACAGCATGCCGAGCGCCACGTTGATGAGCGGGTTGAGGAAGTAGCCGAGGCTCGTCTCGGCCACGTGGCCCGCGTTGACCGCCCAGATGAAGACTCCCCAGTTCAGCGCGATCAGCACCGTGGCCGGCATCAGCCGGAGCCAGTCGGACCTGATCGTGCGCACCCAGCTCCACGGCCGTCGCAGCACGACCAGGGCGGCCGCCACGATGACCAGCGACCAGACGATGCGGTGAGCCAGGATCTCCCAGGCCGGGACGTGCTTGAGCAGGGGCCAGAACAGCACCACGAAGCCCCACATGAGGTAGGCCGACAGTCCCTGCAGCAGTGCGGTGCGGCGGGAGCTGTCGTTCACCGGACAACCCTCCCACATCGGGCATCGGAGGCCCGCCCGCGACCAGCGCGGCACACTGGAGGCATGACGTCGCTCGAGGGGGCGTGGGACCTGGTCAGGGCCCGACGCATGCCTGCCCAGCTCGTGGTGCTGCTCGACGGCGAACCGGTGCTGGATCGGGCCATGGGCTGCGCCCGGGACGACCTGTTCTGGCTGTTCTCCGCCGGCAAGCCCTACCTCGCCGTCCTCGTCCGGCGGCTCGTGCAGGACGGCCTGCTCGACCTCGACCGCCCCGTGGCGGCGTATTGGCCGGAGTTCGGTGCCCACGGCAAGGAGGCGGTCACGGTCCGGGACGTCCTCCGCCACCGCTCGGGCGTCTCGACCGCCGGCAACCCCTTCCTCGACGCGGCGTTCATGCCCCAGTGGGATTGGTCGCTGCAGCGCCTGGTCAAGGCACGCCCGCGGCACCTGGAGCCCGGACGTACCGCCTACGGGTTCGTCTCGTTCGGCTTCATCCTCGGCGAGGTCGTGCAGCGTGTGACCGGGGAGCCGCTCCCCGCCGTGATGCGGCGCCTCGTGCTGGAGCCGCTCCAGGTCCGGGACACCTTCCTCGGCCTGCCGCCCGACCAGGTGGCCCGCGCGGTGATGCTTCACCCGACCGATCTGCGCTTCGCCGCGCCGTCCGCCTTCTGCAACCACCCTCACGTACGGGCTGCCGTGATCCCCGCAGCGGGGGTGTCGGCCACGGCCAGGGACGTGGCGACGTTCTACGAGACGCTGCGGCGCGGCGGTACGTGGGGGACGCGGGCGCTGCTCGACCGGACCTCGGTGGCGTCGATGCTCGAGCCGACGTCCGGGGAGCATCGCGACCTGTTCACGGGCACCTACATCCGCTGGAGCGAGGGGTTCCAGCTCGGCGGCCCCCGGGTCGTCCCGGACGAGGTGAGCGCGCTCGGGCGCCGGTCGTCGCCCACCGCCTTCGGCCACAACGGCAGCGACGTCTGCATCGGCTGGGCCGACCCTGGCCGGCGGCTCGTGATGGCCTACCTCACGGGTTGCTTCGGTGATCTGCAGCGCAACCTGAACCACCTGGCCGAGGTGGCCGACGCAGTGCTGGACTGGGCGGACCGGGAGCGACCGGCAGCAGCGGCCTGACCCGTCACCGTCCCGGTCCACGGCGCCCGCGCGTCCGGGGCCCGTGCCCCGTACGTTGGGACCTGCGGCTCCGGGAAGGGAGGACCCCGTGCGGCTCATGCGTCAGTTCGTCGTTCCCGGTGCGACGCGCGAGGACTGGACCTTCGATCTCGTGCTCGCGGCGCTGGCCGTCGTGCTGGTGGAGGTTCCCTACGTGGCGCTGGCCTGGTGGTTCGGGCAGATCGACAGCCCCGCGGTGCTGACCGCCGCGGCCGTCACCGGACTGGCGATGGTCGCGCCGATCGTGCTTCGCCGCCACGTCCCGCTGCTCATGATGGCCGCCATGACGGTGGCCGCGGCGGCGCAGGTCGCGCTCGTGCCCGTACCGACCGCGTCGATCGTGGCGGTGCCGTTCTGCGCCTACACCGTGGCCCGCTGGGTGGACGGGCGGGCCGCCCGCTCGGTCGTGGTGGTGGGCGCGCTGGGGGCGGTCGCCGCGCCGGTGCGCTGGATCCTCGGTGAGTTCGAGCGCACCCCCGCCACTGCCCTGGCCGCCGTGCTCGTCTCGCTGGTGTGTCTCGGCCTGGTCGTCACGCCCTACGCGATCGGGCGCCGGTCCCGCGACGCGGCCCTCGCCCGTCAGGCCGGCGACGTCGCCGAAGCGGAGCGCTACCGCATCCTCCTGTCCGAGCGCGAGCAGCGGGCGCGCGTCGCCGAGGAGGCGGCGCGCAACCGCATCGCGCGCGATCTTCACGACGTCATCGCTCACAGTGTGTCGGTGATGGTCGTGCAGGCCGACGGCGGGCGGGCGCTGGCGGCGAAGAGCCCCGAGGCGGCCGTCCGGGCCCTCGACGCCATCGCCGAGACCGGCCGGGAAGCGCTCACCGAGATGCGCCGCCTGGTCGGCGTGCTGCGCGAGGGTCCGGACGACGACGCCTTCGCCCCTTCGCCCGGTCTGGCCCAGCTCCCGGCCATGGTGGACCGGGCCGGCGCCCGGCTGCAGATCGTCGGCGAACCCGTAGAGGTGCCCGCCACCGTCGGCCTGACGGCCTACCGGGTCGTTCAGGAGGCGCTCACCAACGTGCTCAAGCACGCCGGCCCCACGGCCGGCCCCGTGGTGCGGCTGCGCTACGACGACGAGCGACTGACGATCGAGGTCGTCGACTCGGGCGTCGGGCCGGTGGTCGACGGCGACGGCCGCGGCAACGGGCTGCGCGGCATGCGCGAGCGCGTCTCGGCTCAGGGGGGCGAGCTGGCGGTCGGTGAGGGGGACGCCGGCGGGTTCGTCGTGCGCGCCGAGCTTCCGCTGCGGGCCCGTAGGGAAGAATCGACTCCGTGACGCAGCCGATCAGGGTCCTCCTCGTCGACGACCAGGCCCTGGTGCGGAGCGGCTTCCACATGCTCATCGACGCCGAGGACGACCTGACGGTCGTCGGCGAGGCGGCGGACGGGCTGCAGGCAGTCGAGGCAGTCGCCCGGATCCCCTGCGACGTCGTGCTCATGGACGTGCGGATGCCCGTCGTCGACGGTGTCGAGGCCACCCGTCGCATCGTCGCCCGTCCGGCCGCGCCGAAGGTGCTGGTGCTCACGACGTTCGACTCCGACCGGTTCGTCTACGCGGCGCTGCGCGCCGGCGCGAGCGGCTTCCTGCTCAAGGACGCTCGGCCGGGCGAGCTGCTGAACGCCATCCGCAGCGTGGCCGGCGGTGACGCGGTCATGGCCCCCAGCGCCACCAGGCGCCTGCTCGACCAGGTCGTGCCCACCCTGCCGGCGGGCGACGCCCCGCGCGACGGCCGGCTGCGGCTGCTCACCGAACGGGAACGCGAGGTGCTGGTGGAGATCGCCCGCGGCGCGACCAACGCCGAGATCGCCGGCCGGCTCTACATGGCCGAGGGCACCGTGAAGACCCACATCGGGCGCCTGCTGGCCAAGCTGCAGGCGCGCGACCGCGTCAACCTGGTGCTGATCGCCTACGAGACCGGCCTCGTGCGCCGGTAACCCGCCCGCCGGCCATCACGGTTCGGCCACAACCCGGTCCGTCGCGGCGCAACGCCGCCCATGCGCGTGAAGATGGGCGACGTGGACCCCGTCAGCAGCCCGCGCCCCCGGGTGCCTGTCGCCCGCGACCCGGACCCGAGCGGCACCTACCGAGCGCTCGCGGCCCTCGCCCACGACGGCCCCGTCGACGGGGTCGCGCTGCGCGAGCTGTGCTCGTTCGCCGACACCCGGCGCGACTGCTCGGACTTCCGGCTGCTCGTGGCGTTGAAGCTGGCCTACGCCTGCGCCGGCCGGATCGACGGCGACAGCACGGCCGCGCTCCGGCGCACGCTGCTCGGCTTCCGGTACTGGATGACGGCTCCCGGGGTCGACGCCATGTGCTTCTGGTCCGAGAACCACCAGCTGCTCTTCGCCACGTGCGAGTACCTCGCCGGGGCGCTGCATCCGGGCGAGATCTTCACCAGCGACCGGAGGACGGGCGAGACGCACCGTCTCGACGCCGAGGCGAGGCTGCGGCGCTGGCTCGACCTGCGCTTCCGGTTCGGCTTCTCGGAGTGGCTGTCGGCGGTCTACTACGAGGAGGACGTGGCGGCGCTGTCGGTGCTGGTCGACCACGCGCCGAGCGCGGCGATCGCCGAGCGCGCGACGATGGTGCTCGACCTGCTGCTGCTCGACGTGGCGCTGCACCGCTTCCAGGGACGGTTCGTCGCCTCCGCCGGACGCCTGTACGAACGGCAGAAGACCGATCCCGGCGCCGCCGAGATGCAGCTCGTGGCCGACGCCGCCTTCGGCGGGACGCCGGTGACGCCCGACTGGAACCAGCTGGGGATGCTGTTCGCGCTACGCGACACCTACGAGGTGCCGGCCGTGCTGCGCGAGATCGCCGACCACCCCGGGACGGTCACCGTCCGCACCTCGCAAGGACTCGACGTCGACGAGGCGATCCGCGTCCACGACGATCCGCTGGATCCGGAGACGACCGGCGCCCTGCTGTGGGGCATGGAGGCCTTCGTGAACCCCGGCGCGATCCGGGCCACCATGGCTGCGTTCCGCCGCTGGCGTCTGGAGACCAACCCCTTCCTGTCCGACCTCAGCGCCTTCTCCCACGTGCCGTCGATCGCGCTGCCGGCCCTCGCCCGCGTCCTCAACCCCGTGGTGCAGGGCACCGCCCTGCAGCGAGCCGACGTGCAGTCCCATCGGACCCCGGCGTTCCTGCTGTCCAGCGCGCAGCACCACCAGGTCGGGGGGTTCGGCGACCAGCAGCACCTGTGGTCCGCCCTCCTGGACGGCGGCATCCCCCTCTTCACCACCCATCCGGGGCTCCCCCTGGTCGAGAACGCCACCCGGCAGCGCACCCCCGATCGCTGGGTCGGCAACGGCATCAACCCCGACCTCGGCCAGCACGCGGGCGTGCTGCTGGCGCGCTACGACACGCGCGGACGTCCGGGCTACGGGGAGGGACCGCGCGCCCGGCACACCCACCTGCACCTGCCGACCGACCGCCTCGACGAGTGCGAGCTGGGCGGCACCCGCCTCGTCGGCCGGGCGGGACGGTCGCTGCTCGCCGTGCTGGGCACGTTGGCGCTGCTGCGCGTGTCCGACACCGAGATCGTGCAGCAGGGACGGGTGACGGGCTGGGTCGTCGTGCTCGCCGACGTGGCCGAGTTCGGGAGCCTCGACGCCTTCTCGCGTGCGGTCGGTGTCGCCGAGCTCGACGGCCGGACGCTGCGGGCAGCCACTCCCTACGGCCGGTACGAGCTGTCGTCCGGCACCCTGCGACACGACGGGGTGCTGCTGGACTCCCGCTACCCCAGGTACGACTGTCCCTGGGTGCAGGCCCCGCGCGACCCGTCCCGCATCGACGTGGTGGGGGCCTCGGGTGCCCTCACCCTGCGCACGACCGGTCGCGCGGGCTGAGATCCCGGCCTGTGTCGTGCCGGGCGGGCGTCAGCCGGCGGCGGCCGCGATGCGCCTCACCTCGGCGACGTAGTCGTCGTAGGACCTGCGATAGACCGTGCCGAGACGGTCGCCGAGACGCTCCAGTCCGGCGGCGACGAACCTGGGGAACGCCGCGAGCACGAACTCCGGCTCGGTCAGGGCGAAGTCCCGGCCGTGAACGGTGCCGCTGAACCCCGAGTAGCCGAGCTGCACGCACGGGAGCAGGTACGAGAGGTCGCCCACGTCACCGGCCGCGGCCGCGCCGCCTCGGTCGTCCAGCAGGGCCGCCACCCCGCGGGACCCCGCGAGGTAGGCGCTGCGCCAGGCCTGCGACAGGTCGCGGTGCTGCCGGAACGGCAGGTAGCCCACCTCCGTGTCGGTCTCGGCCCGCCCGCCGAGGGCCAGCGCCGCGCCGGCCGCCATCGCGTCGAGGCGGCGGGAGAGGCCGGCCATCGCGTCGAGGTCCACCGTCCGGACGTCGGTGGAGACCCGGCACCGGTCCGGGATCACGTTGGTGGTCATGGCGTCCGACGTGATCACCGGATTCAGCCGGGCCAGCACATCGTCGCGCACCTGCTGGCGTCCCAGTCCGATCGCCACGGTGTAGAGCGTGGCCATCGACGCGGCGTTCACGCCGCTGAACGGGTCGAAACCGGCATGCGAGGCCGTGCCGTGGAACGTCACGTGCTTGTAGAGGAACCCGGCCAGGTCGCAGTCGAGCTCGACGGTCGGCACGGCGTAGCCGCCCCCCATCGCGTGCACGAGCACCGCTGCGTCGACGTCGTCGAAGACCCCGAGCCGCATCGCCTCCGGCTTGCCGCCGAACCAGCCGATCTCCCCCGCCTCCCGCAGCCGGCTGCGGCGGTCGAGATCGACGTACTCCTCGGCCGGTACCCACACGAAGACGAGGTCGAACGGCAGGTCGTGGCCGCCCGCGTAGTGGGCGAACAGGGTGCAGGCGATCCCCACCTGGGTGTGATGCCCGCAGGCGTGCACCGCTCCGGTGAGCGGGTCGGCGTCGGGGTGCGCCGGCACGATCAGGGCGTCCAGCTCGGCGACGATCGCGACGGTCCGGCCCCGGCCGGACCCGAGCCGCACGCGGACTCCCGTGCGGGCGAACCGCTCCACCCTCGAGCCGGGCGCGACTCGGGTGATCCACTCGACCACCGCCGCGGCGGTCCGGTGCTCGTGGTAGCCCAGTTCGGGGGTACGCCGGAGCCGCTCCACCAGGGCCGTCACCTCGGGCAGGCGTGCGTCGAACCCGTCCACCCCTGCCGGAGCACCGGCATCGAGCGACCCGCCGTGGGGGGTCACGGGCGCCGGTCCGTGGCCGCCGACCACAGTTCCGCCTCGGCCTTGCGACGTGCCTCGCGGCGCCGCCACCAGAGGGCGCCGGCGAGAGCGGCGACGGTCACGACCACGTACGGGCGCATGGGGACTCCTCCGATTGCCGGACAAGCCACAGGGTAGTCGCGGCCGCCGGTGCTTTACTGGGCAGCGATGACCAAGGAACCGCTGTCGTTCTTCGACGACCAGCCACCGCGGCCCCGGCGCGCGGCCGATCCCGACGGCCCCACCGAGGCCGTCACCGGTGACCCGGCGCCCGGGACCGGTGCGAAGCACGCCGCCGACGCGCCGACGGCGACCACGCCGCTCTGGGTAGCCGGGGCGCCGGCCGGCGTGACGGGCGAACCGGGCGCCGACGCGACCCCGCCCCCGGAGCGGCCCAGCGGGCGCCGGGTGGTGCTCCTGGTGGCCCTGCTCCTCCTCGGCCTGGTGTTCGCGGGCGTGGTGGGCGTGGCAGGCTACTACGCCACCCAGCTGCAGCGGTCGATGAGCCAGATCCAGCGGCAGCCCGACGCGATGCCCACCGATTCCCGTCCCCCCTCGGCCACACCGGCCCCCCAGGCGCCGAACCCGCCGCTCAACATCGTGCTGATGGGCACCGACTCCCGGGGTCCCGGCGATCGGGGCCGCTCCGACTCGCTCATGGTGCTGCACATCTCGGGCGACCGGAAGAACGCCTACTTCGTGTCGTTCCCGCGTGACATGTGGGTCGACATCCCGGGCCACGGCCGCGCCAAGATCAACGCCGCCTACGCGTTCGGCGGCCCGGCACTGAGCGTTCAGGTGCTGGAGCAGATCACCGGCACCCGCATGGACCATGTGGCGCTGACCAACTTCGACAACTTCATCCGTCTGGTCGACGTGGTGGGCGGAGTGACCATCAACAACAAGGTCGCCACCAGCATGCGGGCCGAGTCGGGCAAGGTCTACCAGTACCCGGTCGGCGACATCACCCTGACCGGCGAGGGAGCCCTGCTCTACTGCCGCGAGCGCTACGACCTCCCCAACGGCGACTTCGACCGCGCCGGGCGCCAGCGTGACGTGCTGAAGGCCATCGTGCTGAAGGCGGCCTCGCCGGAGGTGCTGTCGAATCCGGTGAAGGTCGCCGAGTTGATCAGCGCGGTCGGCAAGTACGTCACCGTCGACTCGGGCATGAGCAACACCGTCCTGCTCGACTACGCCGCGCAGATGAAGCTCTCCGGCGGCGAGTCCCTGAAGTCGCTGCAGGCACCCCTGGTCGGGGCGTCCACGTCGACCGACGGCCAGTGGATCGCGGTCTACGACCCGGCTGCCGTGGCGGCCCTGGGGCAGGCGTTGCGCGACGACACCATGGCCACCTACTACGTCAGTCACCGGCTCGACCACGCGAAGCCCCTGCCCAACGTGCCCTCGCCCAAGTAGCGCCGCCCAGCACTCCTCACGGGCCACGGCCGGCGGGCAGCCCGGTGAGCTCAGTCGGGGACGATCTCCGACACGCGGCCCTGCTCCACGTGCCAGCGCCGCGTGAGGCGCACGTCGTCGAGCATGCGGCGGTCGTGCGTGACCAGCAACAACGTGCCCGAGTACGACTCGAGCGCGTCCTCCAGTTGCTCGATCGCCGCCAGGTCGAGATGGTTGGTCGGCTCGTCGAGCACCAGCAGGTTGACGCCGCGGGCCTGGAGCAGCGCGAGGGCGGCACGGGTGCGCTCGCCCGGCGACAGGGTCCGCGCGGGCCGGAGCGTGTGGTGGGTGAGACCGAACTTGGCGAGCAGGGTGCGGACGTCGGCGTCGGGCCAGTCGGGCAGCTCGGTGCCGAACGCGGCCGAGACCGTCTCGTCCCCGTGGAACGCGGCCCGGGCCTGGTCGATCTCGCCGATCAGCACCCGGGAACCGAGCGACACGCGGCCCGCCTCGGGCGTGAGCCGTCCGAGCAGCAGGTCGAGCAGCGTCGACTTGCCGGAGCCGTTGGGTCCGGTGATCGCCACCCGGTCGCGCACGTCGAGCTGCAGCGTCACCGGCCCGAGGGTGAACGTACCGCGCCGCGCCACCGCTGCCGACGCCGTCGCCACGACGTCGCCCGACCGCGGGGCGGCCGCGATCGACATGCGCAGCTCCCACTCCTTGCGGGGCTCGTCGACCGCCTCGAGCCGTTCGATCAGCCGGTCGGTCTGGCGCGCCTTCGCGGCCTGCTTCTCGGAGCGCTGGGCATCGCGGTGCCGGATGTGCTTGTCGTTGTCGGGGGCCTTCTTCAGGGCGTTCCGCACGCCCTTGGCAAGCCAGGCGCGCTGGCGTCTCGCGCGCGCCTCGAGCTCGTCCTTGCGGCCGGCGTAGGCCTCGTAGGCGTCACGCGCCTGCCGCCGGGTCACCGAGCGCTCGGCCAGGTAGGCGTCGTAGCCGCCGCCGTACGTCACCGTGCGCTGCAGGCTCCGGTCGATCTCGACCACGGTCGTGACGGTGCGGGACAGGAACTCGCGGTCGTGCGACACGAGTACCGTCGGGGCGTCGAGGCCGCTCACCAGGTCCTCCAGCAGGTCAAGTCCGTCGGCGTCGAGGTCGTTGGTCGGCTCGTCGAGCAGGTAGGCGTCGAACCGGCTGAGCAGCAGGGCGGCCAGCCCGGCGCGGGCGGCCTGGCCGCCCGAGAGCGACGCCACGTCGCGGTCGATCTCGACCGTGAGGTCGAGCCGTGAGAAGACCTGCTGGGCACGCTCGTCGAGATCCGCGCCCCCGAGGGTGAGCCAGCGCTCCAGGGCGTGGGAGTAGGCGTCGGCTGCCTGCCCCGCGTGGTCGTCGGCGAGGGCGTGGGCCGCGGCCTCCATGGCGAGGGTCGCCGCCGTGACGCCGGTGCGCCGGCCGACCAGCTCGCGTACGGTCTCGCCGGGAGCCGCTCCCAGTTCTTGCGTCAAGTGCCCGACGGACGCGTCGGCCGGTGCCACGACCACCGAGCCGGCGTCGGGAGGCTGCTCCCCGGCGAGGATGCGCAGCAGTGTCGACTTGCCCACCCCGTTGGGGCCGACCAGGCCGACCACGTCCCCGGGGGCGACC
>Ga0073899_10006371_pt1 | contig 10199 bp, 10 predicted proteins | sample KloWWTmetaKNB5Ph_FD_88975 | JGI IMG/M metagenome (GOLD analysis project Ga0073899, IMG submission 88975) | Active sludge microbial communities from Klosterneuburg, Austria, studying microevolution and ecology of nitrifiers - Klosterneuburg... | ecosystem: Engineered > WWTP > Aerobic digester >...
AAAGCCACGACGCTTGAGGTTTTTTGGTTGTTGATCTTGCATTTTTCCCTCCTCCACGAAACTAAAGCATGTCGAACGCGAGGCGTTCGATCTCAAAATAAGCACGTACCAAGGCCGCGGTCCGCGGATAAAAGCGGGCATCGGGCGCGCTCTCAAGGGCATCGCACAAGGCTTCGAACCACGGCGCAATGTGCCGGGCGAAAAAGAGCTGCTGCCGGGCCAGACCGGCTGCATCCGGGCCGGTGACAATCAGGTGACGCATGACATCGCACAGGGCGGCGATGTGATCTTCCGATTCGGTAATACCGAGACGACGACCAAGGCCAAGTTCCGCCAGGTCCTGGCGCAACTCGACAACCGGCTCTTCCATCAGGAAACCGGCGATGTAGAAGGAGCCAAAGAGCATCACCTCCGGCCGGCCGATGGTCAGGAAAATCCGCGTGTACTCTTCCTCGACTTCATCAACAGTGACACTTTTCGCCGCATCACCGAGCACCAGCCAGGCTTGGCCCAGCGCGCTATCAACGCCGCCCCAGGCCCCCGCCAAAGCTGGCAGCTTTTGCAAAAAACCGGCATCCGGGGCGCTGGAAAACAGCCGCGACAACACGGCGTAATGCTCGGCCCGGGCGCGGTCTTCATCGCCCAGCAGCGATGCGGCAGTTGTTTTTTCAGTCGAGCGTTCCATGACCACACTCATTCCGTCATCTCCCAGGCTTTCGTGCTTTTTTCGTTGTTGATCAAATCGATCACCCGGCAATCGCCGCACATGCTCAGGCGCGCCAGGGCTTCCGGCGTGGCGAACATGCTGTGGCCGGACAATTTTGAAATCATGTTGAGGACAGTCGGCGCCGCCCCCATCGCCTTGCCGCAGGCGGTGCAGCAGAAAATCTCGGCTTCCTTGAGCAAGCGTTCCGCCCGGCGCTCCTTGAGCAACAGGCGCGGCGCCAGCGTAATGGCCTGCTCCGGACAGGTATTGGCACACAGGCCGCACTGCAGACAATTGCGTTCGAGGAAGGAAAGGCGCGGCGCATCGGCAGCGGCTTTCAAGGCACCGGCCGGACAGGCGCTGGTGCACGACATGCACAAGGTGCAGGCGTCGCTGACCATGACGTTGCCGAAGGGCGCACCAACCGCCAGTTCGATGAACTCGGGCAAGGTCGGCGCATTTTTTTGCAGATGATCGATGACGAATTCAAGCGTCGTCCGCTTGTCGGCCACCAGCCGGAATTCAGCCACGGGCACGGCGGCCGGAACCTCCCAGGCAGCCAGTTCAGCCAGCCAGTTGCTGTTTTCGCTATCGACGATATGTAAGTATTCGCCGGCGAAACCGAGGCCATTGAGCAGGCTCTGGCCCAGCCTGGCCTGTTTTTGCAGCGGTGCCACATCGTGTGAACCCGCGCCGAGCACAGCGACCTGCGCGGCACCCAGCGTCACTGCGCCGAGCAGCAGGTCGAGCCCGACGGCATCGGCACTCCAGACTTCGACCAGAATGACATTGGCCGGCAAAACCTTGCCGGCGCGCTTCAAGGCGGCCAGCTGCTTGCGGCCGGCCTCGGTGGAATGGAAAAGCAGACAGGCATTGGCCCCGCCGGCTGCGCGATAGGCCTTGAGCTGCACCTTGATCGCCAGACCGACATCGGCCACGCGCGGGAACTGGTATGCCAGCGCCCCGGACGGGCAAACCGTGGTGCAGGTGCCGCAGCCCTGGCAGAGATAGGGATCAAGCTTGATCTTGTCGCCGGCGCTGACGATTGCTTCGGTGGCACAGACCTCGATGCAGTTGCTGCAACCTTCTTTTTTCGAACGGCTGTGGGCACACAGACGCTCATTGACGGCAACGTAACGCGGCTTTTCAAACTCGCCGTCGAAGCCGAGCAGATCAATCACGGCCAGCGCCTGATCAAGCGGATCGCGGCCCGGCGCCCGATAGCCCTCGGGCAGCTCGACACGATTCAGCAAGGCTTGCGGCGAGAGATCGAGGACGACATCGAAAGTCGCTTTCTTCGTACCCTCAACGGCTTGCCAGTACAGTTCAAAGGCTCCGAGGTGGCCGCTCAGTTGCACCTGGTCGCCAAATTCGAGGGCGAAATTTTCGGCTTCCGGCCGGTCGACCGCGGCAGGCGGCTCGCCCAGCGCCAGCACCGTCACCTGGCGCTGCCCGGCCAGCCGTTCGGCCCAGCCCAGCGCAACCTCAAGTTCGCCAATAATGACCAAGTGGCCATCGGCCAGCATGCTGACCGCAGGCACCGGTTCGGGTGCAGGAAGGTCGGCCAGGGCAACCAATGCCGCCACCAGCAGCGGGTTTTCGGGAGCCTGAAAAGCGGGGGTAGCGGTAGAGTTCAAGAAATAAGCCTCAAATAAGACTGAACTTATCTGCAGGCTTCGTGCCACCTTTGGCGCATCCCGCAGGACGATTTCCAGACAACATACTGACAGCGACACCAAGCCGCTGATTTTTATAGATTAATTTATAAGTTGGCGGCTCTAATCCGGCAGAACCGGCAATTTCTTTGTCATTAATCGCCCTCGCCCGACCGATCGGCTGGCGGCGCAAGCGGGACATTCTGTCCATCCGCGGTCAAATTGTCGCAATTGCCAACCTCTTCCGGCGGTGCCGGCAAATCCACCAGAGGCGGCGCTTCTTCCGGTGCGGGCTCACTCAGTGCCCGCATCTGGTTCAAGGTCGCCAGCATTTCGGCCGGAATCGGGTCACTGAGCGAATAATCATCGATGTAGATATCGAGCCCGTCCATCACGTTGAAATGTGGATCGGCGAACAGCGTTTTCATCGCCTTGCGACGGATTTCCTCGCTGATTTCCTGGCGCATGAACTGGCCAAAATCGCTCTCAGAAGTGAGATTGGCCAACAAGGCTTCGGCATCGGGGATTTCTGCGGTCGACGCCGTTTCGGCGATTTTTTTCAGTCGCGACCAACGTTCGAAAAAGCCCTCAGCGCTCATCGCGGCCGCTTTCCGGCAAACGGATCGTTACGCTTGACCTTGTGGCGCACCGCCGGCTTGTAGTGAGTGTTGACGAAATCGCCCAGCCAGTCGGCAATCTCCGGCGGCATTGGTACGCCATCGCACTGCTCGCCCGAATCCAGCCAGCGCGCCGCCTCGCCATAGCTCAGGGTGACTTCGACCGGCTTGGCAAAATCGCCGTCAGCCCCCTGTTCCATTCGCCACATGACGAAAACCCGGGGTTCGGGTGAAGTCAGGTTGAGATGGTAGTTATCGACCTCGTCGCGGAACAGTTGCAGCGGGAAATGTCCGGCCAGGAAATGTTCGCGTTGCTCGTCAGCAAAAATGCGCCGGGGCGGCGCGTCGACCGCAGCATCGAAGGCAGGAATGACGCCGATCGCCTCCCACTTTTCGCTGGCCCAGCGATTTTCCAGACAGGCTTTTTCGATAATCACGGCAATGGGAAACTGTTTCATGGCTCAACTCGGGAATACTGTTTTTTCAGCATAGCCCAAGTTCGCCGGGAGTTGCCAGATCGCCAGACATTCGGCCAATACATGCTCTGTATTGGCCGAGCGAGGAAGTGCTTCCAGAGGCTTATGGGTGACGGGCAACAAACGACCCTCAGCCGTCTCATGACATTGAAAAGCAATTTGGCTGCTAACAAATCATGAAGCGGGCGGTCGAGTTGCCTACAAAGGAGTCCGAATCTGGGCCATCCCGATAATGCGATCAGCGCCAAACGAGCGGCAGGTATTTTGCAGTCAACAAACCTTGGGGTGGTACTTAGCGTCGAAGATCAACCTTGGATGTGTCGCCAGTTTTCGCTCAACGCAATTTAGGCTGTGCCTGATAGCCTGGCGCCAACACTGCGTTCTGCACGCCGTAGAGCACCTGAGGGTCACTGAGCCAGAGGCGGTATCGCGTTGGGTCAAGACTATGGTCCGGGCTGCAATCCACGTTCCATTGCTGCAGGACATAGCCAACGATGGCCGCCCTGACCTTCAATTTCAGGAACCCGCCGGCCATGGCAAAGTCTCTCGCCACGATCTCGGGTCGTGCCTGGGCTGGATGGGGCTGCAACTCCAATTCCACGATACGCGACCACTGAATGTCGCTGTCTCTCTGTTCAGGGGCCGGGATAGGTTCGGGCGGCAGCATTACCGGCGCTTCCATGCGCGTGATGACCAGATCCCGGAACTCCTGCGATACCCGGTCGAATACGCGTGCATGCCAGCGCAGCCCACTATCGACTAGGGCGAAGGGTACGATCTCCCGTTCGGAGGGACCATTGTTGAGAGAGTGATAGGTTAGTCGAACGGCCCGCTGCTGATGGATGGCGCGGGTGATTATCGAAAGCTCCGCCAAGGGCGGCTGGTTCAGGCGCAGCGGAAAATCACATCTCAAGTAGCCAGATGTCACCTCGCCCAGGCTGCCACCAAAACCACGTGACAGGGCTGACATAACTCGTTCTGGTCGATGTTCAAACAGGGGCTCAAAATTTTCGCCCGGCACATAAACCTTGCGGCGCTCGTCAAACTCAATGTTCTGGGGTGCCAGTTTTCGGTAGGCGGACAAATCCCGCGTCGCAACGGCCGGGGCAATGCCGAAGCGATCCATCAAGTCCGGCCTGCGCACGTCGCCGAGGAACCAGAGCCGAAACTCAACGAATGCCAGCCGCTCGCGCTGGGCTTGATTCAGGGATTCAAAAGGGCGATTGTCCATGAGGGCTTTCTTCAATGAAGGCCGTAGCATACAACAACATAATCGTTTAGGCCTATATACATCATCGTATTGGTCATATACAATGACATCATCAAAACGATCACACTAACTAAGGAGTGCGCAATGGGCTACGACATCATTGGGGACATACACGGGCAGGCCGACAAACTGGAAGCCCTGTTGGAGACGCTCGGCTACCAGTATAAAAATGGCGCCTGGCGGCACGCTGAGCGGCAAGCAATTTTTGTTGGGGATTTTATCGACCGTGGTCCGGCGCAGCTTCGCACCGTAAATGTCGTGCGCCGCATGGTGGAGGCTGGGTCAGCCAAGGCTGTGATGGGCAACCACGAACTGAATGCTATTGCCTGGCACACCCCCGATCCCCGCCAGCAGGGAGAATTTCTGCGTCCTCGTTACACCCCGAAGTGGGGCGAGAAGAATCACGCTCAGCACGCCGCTTTTCTGGCGGAAGTGGCGCACCAACCGAGCTTGCACACGGAAATTATCGACTGGTTCCTAACCCTGCCGCTGTGGCTGGATCTGCCGGAGCTACGCGTGGTGCATGCCTGCTGGCATCAGCCGTTCATGGACTGGCTGGCGCCGCAACTCCATGAAGGCTGTTATCTGACGCGGGAATTGATGCAAGCTGCCACGGATGAACCGGCGGATGAAGCGGAAAAGGACAACGCTACACCCAGCATCTTCAAGGCCGTCGAGGCCTTGACTAAAGGTATTGAGATTCCCTTGCCCGACGGCCATCACTTCATCGACAAAGACGGTCATCAACGCACTCGGGTACGTGTGTCCTGGTGGGACAACGATGCCACGACCTACCGCGCCGCCGCGATGTTGTCTGACCAAGTGCGTGCAGCACTTCCGGATCTGCCGATTCCCGAGCACGCAAGGATTGGCAGTCAAGGCAAGCCGGTGTTCTTCGGTCATTACTGGATGACCGGCAATCCCTCGCCCCAAGCGTCCCGGGCCGTTTGCGTGGACTACAGCGCAGGCAAGGGGGGAGAGATGGTGGCCTATCGCTTTGACGGGGAAACCAGCTTGTTGCCAGAGAAGTTTGTCCGCGTCGGCTAAACCGAGCCAGCATACGAAACACACTGTGGGAGAGCAGACCATGAACGACAAATCCATCGATCACGAGATATCTGCCTTGATCAAGGCCGCCAAAGCTGGCGCGGGTGATGCAGCGCATGCGTTAGGTGGGCGGTACCGTGAGGGCAATGGCGTTCCGCAGGATATTGTCCATGCACTGCACTGGTATGAGGTTGGCGCAAAACTTGGGGACGCGGGTGCCCAGAACGATTTTGGGAGCATGCTCCTGAACGGATTAGGGTGTCCTGCGGATGCCCAGATCGCAACCCACTGGTACGCAGAAAGCGCCAAACAGGGGTTCTCTATCGCGCAGTACAACCTTGGCAAGCGCTTCCTACATGGCGACGGCGCCGATCTGGATGATGAACAAGCCTTTTACTGGATAGCCAAGGCGGCCGATCAGGGGCACCTGGAGGCACGCTGCGAACTGGGGACGCTATACCGTTTCGGCCGCGGTACCGCAGCGGATGTGTTGCAGGCGGCTGAGTATCACATCTCATGCGCCGAGGCCGGCGATGCCGTCGCCCACGGCAACCTTTGTGACGAGAAGGTGGAACTCACTCGTCTCGCTCTCGAAGGGAATCGTCAGGCAGCCTTTGCCCTTTGCCGCGTGTACAGCGTGGGCCTCGGCGTGGACAAGCAACCGGCGGTGTCATGGAGTTGGATGCGCTGGGCGCATGACGGCTGCGATCCCTTGCCTGAAGGTGCTGATCCCTGGGGCATCAACTGGGACGTAGCCAACGCCATGAGTTTCTATCTGACGTATGTGGCCAAGGACACGCGGACGGAAGGCGATCTGCTTTTGGCAGAACGACTGAGCGCCGCTGGAATAAAACCGGAAGGTGGCCAGCGCATCATCCTGCGGGTCGGCGGCGAAGGCGGTGTTCTGACGCTCAGCGGTCGCTGGGCGGCCGCAGGTTGGCGCTTCCAGGTGCATGACTGGACGCCAGAGATGGAGGACGGAGCCGCCATTGCCCATGAACTGGATGACATCAGATCTTGGCGCAGCGCCATGAAGACAATGGACCGCAATTCCTGGCACGCCCTCTATCCCCTTGAAGCCCATCCGGAGTTTGGCGAGAAGATCTGGCAAGCCCGGCAGCGCCGCTGCAAGGTGCATTGCCTTGACCGCTATGAAGAGGAATGGAAGCGGGTTTGCAGAGGAATCGAGAGCGATGTCTCACTGATAGAGGGAGGCGGGGAATCAGACGCCTCATCAAACACAACTCGCGACGGGTTAACCGAATACTCGAAGTGTGGGGCATCTCAACCTGATGGTGAGGATCCGGCAATAGCGTGCGCTCGCCGAATGCTTGAGATGGTCGCAATACTCCATAAAATGGGATACGAGCAACTGAGGATATTTCCCATCATTGGAATGTCCGGAATGGCGTGGAGATGTCGCGTTTTACCTGCCGGACTGATGAGCAGGGAAAATGGGGCATTGCCCGTAGATGAGGACATAGTCCCTGATGGGCGGAACTGTGCTTATTTCTCGACGAACATGCCAACAAAATTTTTCGGCTTGATCGTACCGGGAACTCTTACGCCCCGGCAACTTGCAGAAGATTTCATCGCTGAATACCCAGAAATCGTACAGCTCGGGCGTGGCGCAGATCCTGAATACGCAGCCTGGTACCGTGAGATGCTAATTCTGACAGCCCCGTCCAATCTGCTGTGGGTGACGAGCGATGCAATGGGGGACGACGACTATATGCGGCCCGGAAAACTATCGACCGCCGGTCCGCATATTGACCTGTACCTTGACATGCCGCCGCCATTTCGTTCTAGATGATGTGTACCATGTAATGATTGCAGGTTTCATAAAGGGGGCGGAGTTCGATCAGCCCGGTGCTCTTCTATCTGTACGGTTGGATTGCAGAATTCAATCTACAAATCATGACCGTGAATTGGCTAAACAATATGCTTAATGGTACATCTGAGTCGTTGGAGGACACTGGGCAGCGGCAATCGCGGGCACCGAAATTGATCGGTGATTTTGGCGAAGGTCTGGTGACCTATGCACTGATCAAAGCAGGCTACGAAGTCGCGAATGTCGACCACGTCGGTGCGGACCTGATCGCAGAGAGGAACGGTGAGCGCATCGCGGTTTCGGTTAAAACCCGCAACCGTAATACCGACACAAAAGAGAGCGACATGGTCGTCATTGAGTCAACCAACTTGGCAAAACTTAAATATTTCTCAAATCAATTCGGGATGCTACCCGTGTTCACGCAAGTCGTATGTCATGCAAAAACCAACACAATCCACCTGTTTATGATCCGCGTCGAGGACATCGAAAAAAACATGAAGAAGGTTCAGCATGGCTACAGTCTCTCCTTCGGGCCACGGGGGATCGTTTCCGTGAAAGCCATTTTGGGGATGAAGTACAGCTGCTGGAGCGGCGAAAATATCGAGGTCGTATAGCGCTGTTTGAACAGCGCGCGAATATCAAGGATTAGTGACAGGCAGCTTACTAGTCAGTAAAACGGTCATAGCCCATGAAGGTATTATCAGGCAGCTGTGGGTCGCTATTAAACCTCTGCATGTCGAACCTTATCTGGAGTTCTACATAAGGCCGAGCAGCGAACCGACGGCGATCGGGGCTGAATGGCGGGTTCCGAATCGACTACCGGTCGTTCGCGTCGCCCGTATTTTTCCTCGGGCTACTTCCGCTCCTGGCCGGTTGCTGCCCAATCGCCAACCCACACTCGATGTTGGTGTTCACCTGATCAATCATCCGCACCCAAGTACGACGCTAACCAGCGGCTAACCGGGAAAATGTTTCGGCCGTGTAGAATTCTGCCGATGAATCGCCCTCAACTGACCCAGGCCAGCCGGCCGCTGACTTTCGAAATCGATGCCATCAACGAGCTTGGCGAAATCGTCCCGACCTCGATTGCCGGCGAACATCCGCTGACGCTCTACGTCGACAAGCGTGAAATCGTCACCCTGATGACCCTCGGCGCCGCACCCGAGGCCTTGGCGCTGGGTTACCTGCGCAACCAGCGGCTGATCGGCAGTCTCGACGAAATTGCCGCCATCCAGGTCGATTGGGAAGTGAACGCTGTTGCCGTCACCACCCGGCACGGCAACGGCATTGCCGAAGCTCGCACCGAAAAACGCACGGTCACGACCGGTTGCGGCCAGGGCACGGTATTCGGCGACCTGATGGCGGAAATTGACGACATCAGCTTGCCGGCCGAAGCCAAACTTTCCGAAGCAACGCTCTATGGCCTGCTCGATGCCGTGCGCCACCACGAATCGATCTACAAACAGGCTGGTGCCGTGCATGGCTGCGCGCTGGCTCGGGGGAGCGAGATCCTGATGTTCGTCGAGGACGTTGGCCGCCACAACGCGGTCGATGCGATTGCCGGCAAAATGTGGCTGGATGGCCTCGACGGCGGCGACAAGATTTTCTACACGACCGGCCGGCTGACTTCGGAAATGGTCATCAAGACGGCGCAGATGGGGATTCCCTTCCTCGTCTCCCGCTCCGGCCTGACCCAGATGGGCTGGGAAATTTCCCGCCAGCTGGGCATGACGATGATCGGCCGGGCCCAAGGCAAGCATTATCTTTTATTCACCGGCGAGGAGCGTTTTTCGCGATGAGCAAGCAACAAATTACCGGCGTCGTGCTGGCTGGCGGCCTTGGTCGCCGCATGGGTGGCACCGACAAGGGCCTGCAGGAGCTACGCGGCCAGCCGATGGTGCATTGGGTGATCGAACGCCTGGCGCCGCAGGTCGATGAACTTTTGATCAACGCCAACCAGAATGGCGAGCGCTATGCCGCCTTCGGTCATCGCGTCGTACCGGACCAGATCCCCGATTTCGCCGGCCCGCTGGCCGGCCTGCATGCCGCGCTCTCAGCCGCGACCCACCCGCTGGTCGCCACCGCACCCTGCGATTCGCCCTTCCTGCCGGCCGATCTGATTTCCCGCCTTTTTTCGGCGTTGACCGCAGCAGATGCCGATCTTGCCGTGGCCAAGACCTTCGATCAGGCGCATCCGGTTTTTTGCCTGTGCAAACGCAGTGTTTTGCCGCACTTGACCGAGTTTCTCGAAAGCGGTGGACGCAAGATCGACCGCTGGTATTCAACCCTGAACATCGCCGAGGTGGCCTTCGACGACGAGGCCGAGGCCTTCGAAAACATCAACACCCGCGAAGAACTTGGCCGCTTCGAGACGGCTGGCAAAAACTAGCACCCGGTCATTCTGGCAGGCAGACGTTGCCTTTTTCATCGAGCGGAAAAAAGGGATTCCAGCAGACTTCCCAAAGGAAGCCGTCGGGGTCGGCAAAGTAGCCGCGATAGCCGCCCCAGAAGACTTTTTCGGCCGGCCGGACCAGTGTCGCGCCGACCGCTACCGCCTCCAGCAGCAGGCGGTCGACCGCCTCAGTCGAGTCAACATT
>Ga0073899_10006372_pt1 | contig 10199 bp, 1 predicted proteins | sample KloWWTmetaKNB5Ph_FD_88975 | JGI IMG/M metagenome (GOLD analysis project Ga0073899, IMG submission 88975) | Active sludge microbial communities from Klosterneuburg, Austria, studying microevolution and ecology of nitrifiers - Klosterneuburg... | ecosystem: Engineered > WWTP > Aerobic digester >...
AGTACAACGCTTCCTCCAACGCATATAGTTGGTGAACCGGGGGATACGGAAACAGTAGGTCCAGTACATGGGGTATAGGTGAGCACGACGCGACCATTCGCGCCATTGCCTCCATTTTGGTTACCGGAAAAAGAGTTTCTTTCGGCACCACCACCTCCACCACCTGGTGCAGATCCTGCAACCCCTGCCCCTGCAAGGAATCCAGCGTTTCCTCCATCTCCACCATCACCACCACCAGCAGGAGCATTTCCGCCGTTCTGCCCAGAGCCATTGGCTCCAATAGCAGCAGTGCCGGCTGAAGAACCAGCTCCTCCACCTGTTGATCCGCCATTAGCACCATTACCACCGCTGAATTTAACAGTTCCAAAACCGGAACCCGCTGCTCCACCGGTTGCACCTCCAGATGTGTTGTTGGCCACTGAATTACCACCTTCAGCCATGACGGTTGTGGCGTTGATGAACCACGAATCGCCCCCTGGTGATGCGGAATTACTGCCAGCACCTACAGTATACGTGTATGAATTGCCTTCGATCACGGAAATGGTCGATCGGGAATAGGCTCCACCACCGCCACCGCCACCAGCTCCATTCGATGTTCGCGTGCTTCCACGGCCACCGCCCCCCCAACATTCAACAGTTACTTGCGATACCCCAGCTGGTACTACGAATGTACCGGAGCTGTTAAAGGTTTGGGTGATCTGGGCGTTTACCAATTGCGTTATGAGCAGGAGAGCCACAGTTAGACATAGTCCGATAGACCATGTTCGTGTTTGCCGATGTAAATGGTCTTTCATGTTATCAATTTTGTTTGTTAGGCGCAAATATCCATAAGCTTACATCCCGTTGTCAAATTTATTTTCGACGAATGATATGTTTATAACGACGTTTCTTATCATATGATCGACGAATTTTTATTTAGGTTTTGAATGATGGCAAAGACGAACTGATTTTTATTAATAGTTGACTGATTTTTAATGACTTATGTATAATGTTCCAACAGACTGTGTGCTGAACAGGCACATCGACATATATACTACTCGCATACATTGAAATAATAGGTATTAGTACCAAGTAAAAATAATTTTAGGGGTGCACGAACCGGAGACAATGAACCAAATTCACGGATCACGATTAATAATTCCAAGAACGCCAGAGTGAATGGGTCGGTATTGGAAAAATATTCAGATTATAGGTTGTCGCGTTTCGAATTAATCGACGCAAGTCAACGACACGAACAAAAACCCCCGCACCTTTCGGCACGGGGGTCTTGTTCATTCACGATCCTAGGATCGCAAGTAGATCAGCTTACGGCTGTATCACCACACGTTGCGTGTAGACAACGTCACCAGCAGTAAAGTTCACGATGTACATTCCTGCACTGAGGTCGCCATTCAAGTTCACCACGGTGTTCAAGAAACCATCTTGTACTGCAAGTGTGCGTGCGATCATGCGCTTGCCGCTAAGGTCATGGATTTCCATGCTCACGGTGTTCACGCCTTCTTGTACAGCGCTCAAGCTAACGTAGAGTTCATCACCCTTGTTTGGGTTCGGCCACATGTTCAGCGTTGCTGTATTGCTATCCGTAGCAATGTTCTGTTGACCGCCGTTGACGTTGTTCTGGATGGTCACCAAGCAAACATCACCTACCACACAATACGTAGCACCGTTGTTGAATGAAGCTTGAACGGTTACGTCGTAGGTCTCGCCGTCATTCATGATCGGTCCGGATGTCCAGCCCAATGACAAATAATAGGTGCTTACGATCCTCACGATCGGGGTGGCCAATTCGGCACTGTTGATGGTGAATTTGTACTTGTTGGCACCACTTACCGGACGAGCATAGAGCCTGTTGGAAGATTGTGATGTAAAGGCACGCGTTACACCGCAGCTATAGAACTGAGGGAATCCAGGTACGTCGAAGAGCTTGGTCGGAGGGCAGTTCGCCAAGGCCTTGTCGCGAATGAAGCGGCAAGCAGGTCCCCAGTTCTTCGGCACATTGTTCACCACAGCACGAACGCGGATGTTCATCTTCACGTTGTTCGGTATATGGTTGGCAGTTGCCCAGTTATTCACTTTCATGTGGCAGGTGCGTGAAGATCCGACAGCAGCGAAGTTGTCCGATACGTTGTTACGACGTTGACGGATGTAGCTGTATCCACCGTTCGGGTTGTAGATCCAGAAATCGTAACCGCTGGTAGCAGATTGTGCATTATCAGCAACGTTCGGGATCCAAGTTGCAGCAACTTGCGGGTCTTCATTGGTTACCACGTACTCACCTGCCTTCCAGAAAGGCTTATCACAGCTTGTGAACAGAAGCGCTGTTGGGCCAACCGGGATGTGAACAGGTCCTCCAGAGCTAAGTACAACTGGTGTAGTTGTGAATTCAGTTACCTGAGTAGTGCCACTGTTAGCCGTTTCGTTGTCAATTATGCGTGTACCAGGGTTTCCGCTAGTGCGCAATACATAAGCGCCACCAGCAGGCATGCCATTCACGATCAGTTTGAAGGTTCCGTCCGGCAAGCAAGTTGTTGTTGGGTTGATGCCTGCGAAACCGAATCCACCGCCACCGCTTTGAACGAGGAGGTTGGTCTCTGCATCACGCAATTCCCAAGTAGGTAGCGTTCCGAAAGCAGGCATTGTAACGTCCAAGTTCAAGCTCGAAGTGCAAGCAACACCAACACATGCGCAGCTAGCATTCAATTGACCAAGTACGAAGGATGGACCAGCATCACATGCGCTACCGACCGTACCGAAATTGTTCGGACAAGAATCCGAGTTGTCGGCGACATAACCGCTAGGTTGGCTGCACGCTTGTTGTGAAACATTCGGGTCACCAAGACCGTCGCTATCACCAAGGTCAGAATACCAGGTAGTAGCTTGTGTAATTGTAATGCTAGCTGTGGCCTGGAACGCTGGACAAACACCTGCTGCCACTGTGTATGTGACCGTATAGGTAGCTGCGGTGCTGGTACCCAATGTTACAACACCTGTCGAGCCATCAATGGTAAGGCCCGCATTGCTGCTGTAAGATCCGCCAGTTGTACCAGAAAAAGTTGGCGTTGCTGTTCCTGCGCTTGAGCAATAGGGTGAACCATCATAGCTGATCGTGGCAGAAGAGGGAGTTGTTACCGATACAACTACGGACCCGGTCATGCTCGCTGTGCAAGTTCCGATCGCAGAGTTGGTGGAAACAACAGTGTACGTTCCTGCAATGGCCTGTAGACCGAAGTCAAGTGCCGCACCTGTACCAGGCAAAGTAGCCAATGGCGTTGCATCTCTGAACAGTTGGTAATCGAAGCAAAGTTCCGATCCATCCAACCCAACAGAAACACCTGCATCACCAGAACAGTACGCACCGCCTCCGGTAACATTGAAGGCTGCCACGCTGCATGCTGGTGGGGTCACTACCAGTTGGATATTACCAATGTTGGTATCATAACCTGAAGCCAGGATATAATACTGCGTGCCACAAGTCAAAGCCGTAGTTATCACAGCTTGGAAATTCAATGTAACGCAAGCATCATCGTCACAAGCGACCTGAGTGTAAGGTCCTGCACAACCGTTGGTGGAGGTGTAGATCGCAAGGATGTTATCCGTTACGTTATTTCCGGCGGCCGCACTTTGGCAACTGGAGATCGTATACGACCCGGTTACAGCTGGTGTGTATGTATACCAAACCCCTTTATGCGAGTTGGCTTGGCAAGTACTTACTGGATCAGTACCATCAGTAGCGCTCGAATTGTTTACGATCGCTGTGGTATATGGGAATGGTCCAGCAGTAGGTATCGCAATGGCGCCAGCGCAAATATCATTGGCAGGAGGCGGTGCAAGCGTAGTGAACGTTGCTCCAGCGGACCATGCCCCAATTCCGTTGCTGGTATTAGAGCAATCTTGACGCACGAAAACTTGGTAACCCGTGCTTGATGCCAACGGTGGGTTCAACACGTAGGGAGAAGTAACGCCGGTTATGATGGTACCTGTTCCCGCAGTGTGTGGGTTCGCACCATAATCCAACTCGAAAGTTCCAGTGCAACCTGAGCACGACCAAGTGATGGAGGCAGAGGTGGTCGTTACACTTCCTGCAGCAACTGCGGTAGGTGCAGGACATGCTGTCGGAGGTGTGATGCTCAAACTATACGTACCAATGCACGCTGGGGCTGTCCAATTGTCAACTACCAGATAGTATGTAATGCCACTGGTAAGTGTGGGGTTCAATGTTCTGGTAAGGCCTGTTGTGCTTTGAGCAAATGCTAAGCATGTGCTACCGGTAGTAAATGGGCAGCCTTGGTATAAATGGATACCAGCGTCATCATCCGTAGCAGTTGTCAACAGAATAGTATGCACTCCGGATATGGTCGGGGTGAAAATATAGGTCCTGTCCTCTGCACCATAATAGCTTGTGCTTCCGCAAAGAGATACCACATTTGCCGAGGTCACGTTGTTTCCGGATCCGCAGGTTGTTTGTGCGGTAGTGCTATAAGGCAAGCTGCCAACTGTTACCGAGTTTACACCTAGGCCTCCAGGACAAACGGGAGGCGGGGTAAGCGTAGTAAATGTTGCACCCGTAGACCATGCTCCAATGCCATTGCTGGTGTTCGAGCAGTCTTGACGGATAAATACCTGATAACCTGTGTTACCCGTCAGAGGGGGATTCAAAACGTAAGGAGATGTAACTCCTGTAATGATGGTACCTGTACCAGCAGTATGTGGGTTTGCTCCGTAATCCAGATCGAAAGTACCTGAGCAACCCGAGCAGGTCCATGTGATCGACGCTGTTGTTGCCGTTACACTGCCAGCAGCAACTGCGGTTGGAGTAGGGCATGCGAGTGGCGGTGTGATGGAAAGACTGTATGTGCCGATGCAAGCCGGAGCCGTAAAATTGTCAACAACCAAATAGTATGTTATGCCACTTGTAAGCGTTGGATTCAATGTTCTGGTAAGGCCCGTTGTGCTTTGTGCATTGGCAACACACGTGCTTCCGCTCGTGAATGGGCAACCTTGGTAAAGTTGGATCCCTGCATCGTCATCAGTACCAGTGGTCAACAAGATGTTATACACTCCTGTCGAGGTCGGAGTGAAAATGTAGGTCCTATCCTCTGCCAAGTAGTAACTGGCACTTCCGCAAACAGAAACGACATTGGTCGAAGTGACATTGTTCCCCGAACCACATGTTGTTTGGGCCGTTGTCGAATAAGGCAAACTGCCAATTGTAACACTGTTGACACCAAGTCCTGTTGGGCATGTAGGAGCATTGAAATAGCTAGTAGAGGCGTTCGTGCTATAACCGTTGCTGCTTCCCGTGCAGTCTTGACGCACGTATACTGAATAAGTCGTATTAGGAACCAAACCCGAAATAGTTTGTGGGGAGGATCCAAGGACAACGTTTCCGCAAGCACCAGCTGTATTGGTGGTACCGGCAACGCATCCGGAAGCACCCCATTCAACTACACCTAACGCCGCACCTGTCCAACTGACGGACGCAGTAGTAGGGGTTAGCTGAGTTACCGAAGCAATAATAGGAGCAGGACACGCCGGAACTGATAGACAAACGTGATCAAGACCGATGTCCGTCGAACCAAAATCCGAAGTTCCTTTGAAACGTATGATGGTGGTGGCGGAGGTAATGGCACCAAGAGTAATGTTGCGCGCAGTCCATGTTGCGGCTACGCCGAGATTGGCGCCTACTTGTGCAAATGTGGTTCCGCCATTGGTGGAAACGAACACTTGGAGAATATCGGTACCTGAAGTATTGATCTGAAAGAAATCAAGAACCACAGGTCCGGTAGCCGAGCTCAAATTCACATAGTAGTCCAAGTATCCGACCTGTGGTGAATTCGCTAATTGTGAATGGAAACGAGCGGATCGACCTCCAACTGCATTGAGATAGTCTGCTGGGGTATATGAACCACTTGTTCCGCCCCAACCGCTACCGGTCGTACTTGCAGTAGTATTGTCGATCTGCCAAGAGGCATTTCCGTATCCATTGCTCGCCCAATTCGAAGAGGGTACGTTTGCTGGTCCTGCTCCATTTACCCAAGCTGTGAACTCTTGGCAAGAAAATGGTGTTGCGGAATATGTTGGTGTATACGCTGCAGGGCTCCAAGTGAATGTTAAGCCGGAAGCTGGAAGTGTAGAGGTTGCCGTCCATGTCATGGTGTTGGTATTCACCGTACCGGCAGCGCCACCAGATGTGTTCCAGTTGCCACCAGAAGAGAGGGATCTGTTGTTCCAGTCCTCATCATTTGTGCCACGCAGCCCTACTTGAGAACCTGAAGCACCTGCGATACCTGTATTGTTGGGACCGTAAACGATGCTCACGGTCTTTGCATCCGCCTGAAGGATGATCTGGAATGTGGCCCTGGTGCCAGCTGATGCGGATATACCCACATCTTGGAATTGCACCACGAAATCACCGCCACCATTTGTTCCATACCTGATCTCTGGAACAGCGCCCGCCGCCGAAGAAGCCGCAAGATTGTTGGCTAAACCTGCGATCGCACCATCGAAACCGGAGGTGGTCGTGGTGGACAATGGCACCGTATTGCTAGCAGTGGTCTGTGCCAATGCGAATGTAATGTACCCGTTGTTGTTGATGAATATCGTGTTCTCCTTTACTCCATTGAATGTGAACGCGAATGGAAGTGTGATCGCCGCTGAGTTTGCATCGGTGCTTATTACAGCACCGGTCTGGAATACCGTGCCACCTGCAAGCGCTGTATACGCACCTGAGCTATTAGCAAAAGTGTATCCGTACGTAGGGTTCAACAATGTGGAGACCTGACCATAGGCGATCGTTGTACCGATGACCATGGAAAGACCAAGGGTGGCCGCCTTACACCACCGCGACGTTCGACGGAGCATTGTATTCGAAGAGTTTCGACTTGTCATGTTCGTTTATGAAAGGAATTGGTTAAGAAAAGATCAAGAGGGTTGCTGAAGCTCGTGTCAGTGGCACGGTGTAAGGCCCTTGGCCTGAAGTTGTGAACCGGAAGTTGCATCTACATGCATATTCCGGAAACGATGTGGGAGCTTGGCAGGGAGGTCTCGGCTTGCGAGGACTGGGTCGTGTTGAGGTGATGTAGTCTTCGCGTTAAGGGAATCAAAAGTAGAGGGGTGTTCAACCTGTAGTATATGTCGGTTCGCATTTTCACGAGATTTTCATAAGTGGGCGTTTTTCCGCCTTGGGCGATCGATACAGAAGACCAGTAACGTTCCCTGGTCCGGTCCGAAGTTGATCGTAAGCAACTTATTTCGTAAACCGAACGACCCCCAAAACAAGAACCCCCGCACCTTTCGGTACGGGGGTCATGTTCGTTAACGATCCTGGGATCGTATGTTATTCAATTTACTTCTGGATCACCACACGTTGTGTGAATACTTCTTCACCAGCAGTAACTTTTACCATGTACATACCATCAGCAAGATCGCCGTTGAGATCAATGGTGGTGTTGACAAGACCATCTTGGATAGCAACAGTACGTGCGATCATACGCTTACCGCTGAGGTCGAAGATGTCCATGCTAACAACATTGATGAATGGATCAGAAACCAGTAGGCTCATGTTCAGCACATCACCGTTGTTCGGGTTAGGCCACATGTTCAATGCGGGTCCTCCGTCCAATGCAACGTTCTGCTGACCACCGGCTACTGCGTTATTGATGGTAACAATACACACATTACCCGGTACGCACCAGTTACCTCCTTTGAATGCTTCAACGGTTACGTCGTAGCTCTGTCCTGGAACCAATGGTGGAGCAACGATAGCAGCCCAACCCAAGGTCAAGTAGTAGTTATTCGATGTACGAACGATCGGTGATACCAACTCTGCATTGTCGAAGGTGAAACGGTACTGTGTAGCACCAGCAACAGGGCGAGCGTATAAGCGATTCTGTGTATTGGCCACAAAGTCACGGTTCACACCGCAGCTATAGAACTGTGGGAATCCAGGTACGTCGAACAGCAAGGTAGGAGGACAGGCGGCCGTAGCTTCATCACGTGTGAAACGGCAAGCTGGACCATAAGCACCAGCAACTCCGTTCACCACCGAGCGAACGCGTACGTTCAACTTCAATCCATTAGGAATGTGGTTTACCGCAGCCCAGTTATTGATCTTCATGTGGCAGGTACGGGTAGAACCAACGTTCGCGTAGTTGTCGCTCACGTTGTGTCGACGTGAACGCACGTAGCTATATGAACCGTTCGGATCGAAGAACCAGAAATCGTATCCAGAGTCCGCACCAGCAGCGCCACCACCATTGTAATCAGCAGCAACAGCAGGGTCTTCGTTGCAAACGATGTATTCACCATTTGCCCAGAAGTACTTATCGCAGCTGGAGTACAACAATTCGGTAGTACCCAATGGCAAGCAGAACGCCTCACCACTGGTGCTTTCTGGACCAGTGCTGAAGTTGTTCGCGTTGTCGATGATACGGATGTTGGTTCCTTGGGTACGTACAACATATCCACCGGTACTCATTCCGTTCGCATCGTTCACACGGAACTGGTAGCAACCATCAGGTACGCATGCAAACTCTTGCAACAATGCACCAGGAGCAGCCAACGGGCCACCGCTAGCAACTACGTATTGTCCTGTAGCATCCAATAGATCCCATGTGGTCTCGAATGGAGCATTGTCGGTCTGGAACTCAATTGCAAGACCGTTATCCGGGCAGGAGTTGTTGTTGCTTCCGCAGCCTACGAACAGATCGAAAGCTCCCGTTGCACTACTGAATCCTTGTACAAGGATGTAGTAGGTATTAGCGGAAGATCCGGTCCAATCCAAGCGGCTTGAGGCGGTATTACTAGCACAACTGAAGTTGTCATCATTTCCACCTACACAAACCCATGCTCCGCATGATCCAGTGTAAACATTGATCTTGGAATCATATGCTGTACTACCACAAAGTGTCGCGAACATAGGACCGTCAAAACCAGCTACGGTATACCAAACTCCAGGAGCGGTAAGACCGGTTCCGCAGAATGCCGGTGCAGGTACTTCCGTAGATGCATTGATCGTAGTTCCAGTCACTAGGGTGTTGCAGTTCAGCGGAATTGCATTTGCGCAATCGTCGTTCGCAGGCGGCATAAATGGCGTAGTGAAGTTCACCAATGCGCTGTTGTCGCTATAACCGTCAAGGGATACGGAACAATCCTGACGCACATATACATCGTAGCTGGTGTTCTCCATAAGACCACCGATCGCTTGAGGTGATGTAGCAGTACCGGAAACCAGTGTACCACCCACGCCAGCAGTGCCGGCAGTACCAGGAGTGTATCCAGCAGGTCCGTATTCAACGATCACATCACCGGTGCAACCCGAGCATGTGAAGTTCACGTTCGTGCTGTTAAAGGTGGTACCTGAAACGGAAACGCCGGTCGGATCTGGGCAGGGAGGTGCCTCAACTACGCTGATGTCATCCAAGTTCAAATTGAACTCATCGGCACCCGAATAGGCGTGCCAGCCGATATAATATACGTCAGTAGAGCCCGGGGTGATCGTGTAGGATACACTTGAAGGTGCCGTGAAATTGAAGGTACCGTGATCGACGATCAGGTTCGTTAACGATGCGGCAGCAGGAGCAGTTCCGTAGTACACATCCATAGCCTCAGGGAACGAGGCACTCTGTGCAGCGTACTTGTATGAAATGGTATACGTTGTGCCACCCGTCAAGTTCAATCCAGGGCTGATCAACCAGTCATCACCAGGAGCAGTGCTGCTATATGCATACCGCGCTACATTGTTCGTGAATCCTGTTGGAGCAGTACCTGTGATCCAAGCCCCAGTTACAGGACTTGGCCCGTTCACGTCGTCTGTGGTCCAGCAAGTTGGAAGACTCGGAATCGTTACGCCACTGAAGTCCTCAGCGAATGGAACGTTAAACGCATCGCAAGCAGTCGTGAAGTTGGCCACAGTGCTGTTCGGGCTGTAGTCAGGCCCGGGACATACCTCGCGGATAACAACGGAGTATGCCGTTGCGCTTGTCAAGCCGGTCAAAGTCACTGGACTTCCAGCAACAGGAGCACCGGTCCAGATGGTACCAGTACCTGCGTTACCGTCGGTTCCAGGAGTGAATCCTGGTGCGCCGTATTCAACAATGAATGTCCCCGTGCAGCTTGTGCAGGTCCATGCGATGTCAGCACCAACTGTGGTGATGTTGCTCGCGCCAGCACCTGTGGGCGCTTGGCAAGTAGGAGCCGCA
>Ga0073899_10006373_pt1 | contig 10197 bp, 12 predicted proteins | sample KloWWTmetaKNB5Ph_FD_88975 | JGI IMG/M metagenome (GOLD analysis project Ga0073899, IMG submission 88975) | Active sludge microbial communities from Klosterneuburg, Austria, studying microevolution and ecology of nitrifiers - Klosterneuburg... | ecosystem: Engineered > WWTP > Aerobic digester >...
ACCGTGAAGTGGCGGTACGCGCTCACCGGCTCACTCGCCGCCCAGTCCTTCTCACCGATCGCTCCCGCGCGGCTGGGCATGCTCTACGTCGACGACATCGAGACAGCCGTGCGTCAACTCGATCTCCGAGAAGTCGACAGCGGCACAAACGTGCTCATCGCCGAACCCTTCGACCCGGTCGTCTACGAACGGGCAACAAAGCGAGACGGCCTCACACTCGCCGCGCCAACACAGATCGCCGCCGACCTCCTCACCGGCTCGGGCCGGATGCCATCTGAGGGAGAAGAGCTGCTCGCATGGATGAAGGACAACGAGCGTGTCTGGCGCACCTGACCCCCTCTACGTCCGGGCGCGCCGCGCACTGCTCGACGCCCTCGACGCGTTGGAACCTCACCTCGACGCGATCGTGCTCGTCGGCGCGCAGGCCGTCTATCTCCACACCGCTGACACCGAGCTCGCTGTCGCCGAATACACCACCGACGCCGACCTCGCAGTTGCACCGGGCGACCTTGCGGACTCGCCACTGATCGGTGACGCGCTGACCGCCAGCGGATTCACACCCCGAGTGCACCCCGGCGGATGGTTGAGCCCGGACGGCATCTACCTCGACGTGATGGTGCCCGACGCGCTCGCCGGGCCAGGCACACGAGGGGCCCGTCTTGGCGCGCACGGCAAACGCGCAGCACGACGGGCGAAAGGCCTCGAGGCGACGCTTGTCGATCGGGAGCGCCGCAGGGTAGTCGCTCTCGACCCAACCGACGGTCGAGCCCGAGAGATCTGGATCGCCGGCCCAGCGGCGTTGATCGTCGCCAAGCTCCACAAGATCGGCGAGCGCGTCGAAGCCCAGGACCGCGTCCGCGACAAGGACGCCCTCGACTTGTACCGGCTGCTCCAAGCGGTATCAACGGACCAACTCGCGGATGGCATGCGCCGAATCCGCGCGCACCCACTCTCCAGAGACGTGACCGCTAAAGCGCTCGTCACGCTTCGGACGTTGTTCACGCAGCGAGACGCAGAAGGGATCGAGATGACCGTGAGGGCAGCCGGCGACCCAGCCAACAGCGACGTCATGCGCGCCTCCATTGTCGCTCTCGTTACCGACCTTCTTACGGTGACGGAGGAGTACTAGTGGGCGCCATATCGATCCGCTGATCGGGAAGACATGATCGTGGGCGCCCACAACGCACACGAACGGCGATTCAAGAGATCCACATCTCCTCCCGCGCTACTGGCGGCTACGTCCCCGGCCTCAGCCGGCCGCGCAAGTGGTCGGCGATCGCCCCGACCCGAGGACCATGTTCACCCGCGGCGGAGACGTGGTCGGATAACGCGTTCGGCCAGAGCGCGGTGACTCCGTTGACGCGTTTCTGTTTCATGATCCAGCCCCACTCGCACCCGACGAAGCAGAGCACACCATGGATAGGAACATCAGCAAACTCGCCACCGAGCGCTATGCGGACAACTCCGATCTGGCCGAGCACTCCTTCGACGAGCTTGGAGCGATCCCGGCCGTCGACGTACAGCCTCTCGTCGAAGCGGAATAGGCTCCCGACGTTGCGGACCTCGATGGCACCCTTGTGCTTCTTGGCGTCGATCACGAACACTCCGGATGGCCCGACAACGATGTGATCGATGTTGGCGCGGCTGCCGGGAACGAGCCGATCGTGGAGCACCTCGATTCCCGAGACAACGGCGAGCACCTCTGCAACTCGTAGCTCGCCCTCCGTGCCGATTTTCCACGCCGCGGTCGGTTGCGACTCCGGACCGATCTGGGGTACCGGTGTAAGTGCTGCGGCGATCCGGCCAAGCACTGGCCGCTGCTCCTTGATCGACCTTCGCCACTCGGCATCCTCGGCCACGCGTCGTTCCTTCTTCGCCAACTCACGTGTCGATCGCTTCTCGTACTCCTTCCTGGCCGACCCACCAGCGACATCTCCTCGGCACTCAGCGACTGTCGGCTCGGTGCCGACCGCGTTCATCGTCAGGTTCGGCGCGCCCGCGGCAGCCGTCGAGACCGGAACGACCACCGGCGAGGGACGATCCGAAGAGTCGGTCGAGCCACATGGCACGCACCGGACCACCCGGGTGTTCGAGTCCCAATACGCCCGAGCGCCCTCATCCAAGGCGACGCCACAGTCCGCGCATGCGTCCGCGTGGCGGATGTTCATCAGCTTTGTCATCCGTTCCTCCCCGAGACTCGACTATCGGCAAGGGGACAGCTGCGCTTGAGCTGGTATTCGGGGTGAGAGGGCGGCGACTCGCCCCCACGGTCCGTCAACGACGCCAGCGCTGAGGGACCCCCTTGGAGGTCTCTGGCAAGAGGTCCGATCGCCGCGGCGCATTCCTGATCCGCGGTACGGTCAAACCAAGTTGGAATGGCCGTCGCGAAGTGCGAGGAATCGCTTGAGTGAAGGTCCCCCACTTGCCGGCCGAAGGATTCTGCGTGGAGATCATCGACAACATCAACCGGAGGCTGGGCGACGACCTCAAGGACGTCATCCGCCCCGGGTCGAAACTCCGCATTGCCGCGGCCACGTTCTCCATCTACGCATTCGAGGCGCTGCAACGAGAGCTTGCTCAGATCGAGTCTTTGGAGTTCGTGTTCACGGCTCCGACCTTCGTTGCAGCGGAGGCGACCGACCGCGTGCGCCGAGAGCGTCGAGAGTTCTTCATCCCGCAAACCCGACGGGAGTCCAGTCTCTACGGGTCCGAGTTCGAGATCAGACTCCGAAACAAGCTCACGCAGCGAGCGATCGCCCGAGAGTGCGCTGAGTGGATCGAACGCAAAGTGACGTTCAAGTCCAACCGAACCGGCGCTCCGATGCAGCAGTTCGCGATCGTCGACGACGTGGCCACCTACCTTCCTCTCAACGGGTTCACCGCCGCCGACCTGGGCTACGAGCGTGGGAACGCCGTTGTGAGTCTGGTCAACAAGTTCGACGAGGCACCGAGCACCACTGCCTACCTGACCAACTTCGAGCAGCTCTGGCACAACCGCGAGCAACTCGAGGACGTCACCCAGCTCGTCCACGACCACATCTCCTCGGTGTATGCGGAGAACTCGCCGGAGCGGGTGTACTTCCTGATCCTCTACAACCTGTTCTCCGAGTTCCTCGACGAGATCAACGAGGACGTGCTCCCGAACGACCGCACGGGGTACCAGGACACTCGAGTGTGGCAGAGCCTCTACAACTTCCAGCGTGACGCGGCCGTCGGGATCATTCGGGTGACAGTTCTCGGAGATGCCGCTGAGTGGCTTCGGCTTCCGCTCTCCGGAGTTGCTCACCGCATTCTGCGTCGGCGATGGCCGCGGCGATCTCTCGTCGTCGGAACGACTCCATCCCCGATGATTCGAGCGCGCCGTACTCATCGGTCATCACGGCGATCAGGTCGTCGCGGCTCGCAGCATCGAAGCCTCGATCAGCCATGCACGTGCGCCACATCTCTCGTGCGCTGCGAACCGCTGGATCGTTACGGACCGCAGCGTTGACCTCCGATGCGATGGCGGCTGCGGCGCCGACACCGTGCTGTTCCGTCACCATCTCAGTCGCCCGGTCGGCGCAACTCCGGTAGCGGTCATTCCACGCTGTCGCGAGTCGCTGATCGAGGGAGGAAACGATGGCGTCGTTCGGGTTCACCTCTGAGCCTCGACGTTGCTGTCAATGGTCGAGATCCCGAACCCAAACTTACGGGCATCCGTCAGCGGGTCGCCCGTGAATCCGAGCGGCACGAAGATCGACTCCGGCGGTGCAGGCACGTACTCAAAGCCAGCCTCGCCCATACACCGATCGATCGCACTCTCCTCGAGCCGGAGGTAGTCGGTGATCACTGCCTCGTTCTCGGCGCTGTCAACCGCGCCGAGGAGGTAAGCAAGATAGCGATCGGAGAAGTCGCTTTCGGGCTCGGTCGTGGCCGAGTCGGAACATGCAGCGTTCAGAACACACAGGATCGTGCAACCGATCGTGAGCGCACTTCGACGGCGATACACGATGTGCATCCAGTGGCGCTCACCAGTTGGTGCCGAGCTGATGGCACCGATAGTTCACGAGCGAGCCAGCCGGGCAGTTGCGGCTCGACGTCTGCCCGGTGTACGCGAGGTTGCCCAGCAGAAGGCCGGTCTGGGGTGGCGAGCACTTGATTGCCACCTTCATGCCGCAGCCGAGCACCGTCGAGCTCAATGACGCGGACCCCGCTGCAGCAGGATAAGAGTGCGTCACAGTGCCGCAGTTCCATGCCGTGTAGGCCTCGACAGTGCCGGCAGTCGCGCCGACGACCGGAACCGTGCCCAACACCACGGCGGCAATGGCGACCAACCTCTTCATTTCGGCCTCCCAGATTCGTTTGCGTTGATCAGAAGTGTGGGAACTCGGCGGAGTGTTCCAGTGTTCTTCAAGCACGGAGCCCAGACTCAAGTGCCGGCTTCGTGCCCTCAATGCCACCACGCCCGCAAGGTCTCCCTACGACCGGCTCGGGCAGTCCCGCCACCCACCCCATCCACAGCTCCGCAATCGGAGCCTTCGACCTCCACTCCGCGGGTCGACGCGTAGCCCATCGGTACGCGCTCAGGAGTCTGCCGTCGCAGCGTCGAGCGGTGCTGCCGCACGATCGGACGCTTCCCACAAGGCATCAGACAGCGCAGTGATCGCCCCGCTGTTCCCGTCGATGACGTCCACCATGAGGTCGTGCTCGAGTACGAACAGGCGCCGCTCGAGATCGACCTCCGACCGTCAGTCAGCGTCTGCGACGGCCTGCCGTCGCTCATCAGGCGAGCCGTCGAGATCGCCCGGCCCGTGGATGTACTCCGATCTGGCCTCCTGCCAGCTGGAGTACCGATAGCCCTCGCCATCCATACACGCACGCCACTCCTGGATGGCCTCCATCAGAGCCAGGGCGGTTGACAACGTCGTCGAGCGACGACCCGAGATCGGTCTCCGTCGCGCCCTCGACGCCACCCGCCACCACATCACCCGACAAGTCGCACTCGAAGCATCCATCACCGGCACCATCGCCGGCGCCGTCGGCGCGGTCATCGGACTCGCCGTCGTTGTGGTCTCCATCACGCGAACCTGGACCCCCACCATCGACCCCGCTGTCCTTCTCGCCGCCCCCGCCATCGGCACCATCACCGGTGCCCTCGCCGGCATCGCACCAGCCATCAAAGCCGCCCGCACCCCACCAGCCGACAGCCTTCGCGGATGAGCGTGTACTGCGCTGACGCCGACGATGGCCCGTCCTCGCTCAGGCCAGACCGAGCGCGGACCCGATCTCAGCAAGATTCCTCAGGTAGTCATCCTTCAGCGACAGGTACTCATTGACCGTCTGTGAGTTGGTATCCAGCCATGTCTGCACGTCGTCGGCCAGCCACCCGGAGGTGGCTTCGACGTATCGTGTCTCGAGCTGGCAGTCGATGTCTGCTTGCCTCGTCGCGATCTCCGGTGGCGTGATGGTCGGTTCACCTGCGAACAAACTTGCGGGCCGATCGGGTGCCTCGTAGTCGAAGCCCCGTGCCGACATGCACGCCGACCACGCAGCGTCGAGTTCCTGCACCTTGGTCGACGCGTCGAGTGCGATCGACAGTTCGACCTGCGCGTTCCCGATCTGTTGATCCAACTGCCAGAAGTCGCCGCCTTCGTCGTACACGCGGTCGAACTGCTCGCCCCTGCAGCCGTCTCGAGACGAGTCATCGGTGCCGAACAGCGCCTCCATGAACGCAGGATCTTGCTCGGCGCGCCGCTCGTTCGGTCCCATCGGGTCGGGCTGCGCTGCGTCGGGCGGGAGGTGGTAGCCGTACTGGGCGACCACCGACGGTTCGATCGGTGTGCGGATCATGGATCGGGACCCCGCCGTCGCATCATAGGAGGCGATGTCGATCTCAAATCCCTTGGCTCGCATGCACACCGCCATTGCCGACTGCCACGTCTCGTACAGCCGCTCCTTGTCGCCTTCCGACAATCGCAGATCGTCCAGTGGCGATGGCCGCGGGATCAACGCCCGCCACTCCTCGTCATCTGGATCCGCACCCGATCCACCAGTGCCGGTTCCCTCCGGAACGAGCGTCGACGATGACACGGTCGAAGCTCCGTCGTTGACAGATCCTCCGGGCGGCACCGTCTCGGACTCAACCGTGGCCGGCGACCCGTCGGGCCTACTGCTTTCACTGTCATTCCGAGAGCATGCCGAAGCGACCAACGCGACAACGACTGCCGAGGCGGCAAAGCGCCGACACAAGTGTGCCGACGCTCGCCGCTCCTGCCGCAGCGCGTTCGACGTACGGTCCGTTAGACGCAAGCCGAAGTCACCCACTGCGAGGACGACAGATCAACCGACGAGTTGTCGTACCAGCCAGCGGATTCGCTCCTGTAGGTCCGCGCAACGCTCTGGTTGGCATCGCGATACCAGCACACGCCGGTGTACACCGTCGACTCAGTACGAACCCGAACGCTGTTGATGCGGTCCTCGATCGACGTGCCGTTCTGATACTGATACCCCGCGTAGCTGTTCACCGTCGTGTACCGCGCAAAGCCTCGATAGTTCGTCGGATTGGTCGAATTCTGTTCGCCGACGCACTTGTCGATGAGGTTGACGCACGACTGATTCCCGGTCGCCGATGCCGTCGACGCCACGAAAGCGACCGACGGCACGGAACAGAGCACTGCGAACACCACAGCAGCCAGACGTCTCATGACTTCCTCCTCTCGGATGGACGACGAGTTCGCCCACTACCTCAAGGTGTCGTGAGTAACGAGACGTGTTCCGCGACCTGAGCTACAGCCCGCAGGTCCGAACCCCGACCGACCCGATCATCGGGATACACACCGGACGAACCAAAGTCGGTTCCCTGTGGCAAGACCGTCAACGACGACACGGTCGCCGAACCACCGACTTCGACCGATCCCCCGGGCGGTCCCATCTCGAGTTCACCGAGGCCAGCCCGCCGTAGCGACGGCTGCTTTCACTGTCGTTCTGAGAGCATGCCGAAGCGACCAACACGACGACGGCTGCCGACGCGGTAAAGGCGCGGACACATCGATGCCGAACGGGTGGCTTGCGTCCCTGCGCCGACACTACGGCGACGCCGCCTCGGAGACAGCTTGTTGAAGCTGAACGACAAGGGCATCCGACTCGGCCAAGATCTGATCCTCGATGGAAGGTTGGACGGTTGCGACGGCTGCGAACAGGCCCGACTCGGTCTCACAGCGGCGCAGCAGCGCGGCAAGCTCACGTTCCAAACGTTGCGCTGCCGCCTCGCCGTTCATGTTGAACTCATCGATGATCAGCGTCGTGACGTCGCTGGGCGATGTGAGCGTTTCCCCGGATTCTTCGGCGCACGTGCTCCATGCCGCCAGGGACGCTGACACGGACTCGTTGCCCTCGAGCGAGGCGTTCACTTCGCTCTGCAGTTGCGAGGGAACTTGTGTGTACAAGCGGATGTTCTCGGTAGTAGTGAACAAGTTCAGGTAGGACGCGCCGACGCATCCATCCGCATCGAATTCGAGCACGCCGTTGCCCGTGTTGATCGAGACGAGGTCGCCGGTGCCGTTGAGAAGGTCGCCGACTTCCGCGCGAAGGAATGCCGCGTTCTCACCATCGGCCGGGCGGACCCGGGAAGAACCGGCCGTGGCGCTTGCGACGAGGAATGAGGTGATCCCGAGTTCGCTCTGGTAGGTCGCTGGGATGCCGTATCGCAGGCGCTCGACCGCGCTGCTGAGAGCGAGTTCGTGGGCGACACCGGTCGCGGGCGGTCTGATAACGCGGAAACCGCGACCTTCAAGGCAGCTGGCCACGTCGTTGATGCGGTTCTGTTCGACGGCTGTCCGCAGTGACAGCGGAAGGATTCGGTCGACGAGCGTCTGGCGAAGCTGGGTCGAGTCGAATGGTGTGAGCGACGGACTCGACGCCTCGCCTCCGCTGCTACATCCTGCAGCGAGGGCGACAAGGACCAGTCCCGCCACGGCGCGGCGTGCGCGAACCGCGAATGCATCCCCGACGAGACGACGATGCATCCTCCGCCAGGTGCACCCACCTGGCGGAGCGTGCGTTGCGGCCACAGCGTTCAGCAGCCCGCTCCGGCCTGGCGGTAGTGGGACGATGTCCTGTTGCTTGCCGCGCCGAGCGCGCTGTACTGGGTCCCGTATGGTGAGCAGGCGATGAAGCTGCTGCCGTTGTAACCGTCGTACAGCTTCATCGACTTTCCGCCTGCGCCGAGATTTCGGATCGAATTGATCGCGTTGTTCGCAGTGACTGCGGGAGCAACGATGAAGTAGTTGTTGCTCAGGTCGCCGTCACTTCCGTCGTTGTTGTCGTAGAGGCCGCCAGCGAAGCTGTCCGCCTCCCAGTAGCACACCTCGCCGGACTGACAAGTTCCATCCTTGATCGCTGCTGTTGCCGTTCCGGCTCCGAGTCCTGCGATCGCCATCGTGAGTGCTGCTCCAGCGCTCACCGACTGAACGAGCAATCTGTTCATCTTGGTCTCCTCTCATGCGTGGCGGAGTCTCCGCCCGCTTGTGTCAGTCGGTCCTACAAAGTGGTTCCTGCCGACAACCAGAAGGTGTCGGTACCTCGGCAATCTGTTCCCGAACGGACAATGGCCAGTACCGGAGCCACGCCTCGAGTAGCGCAGCGTCGGTCACATCTCCCCACCCAACAACCGAGGGATCCCACCAGCGCAGCGCCCTCTGGCCATCGGGCTCAAACCCGAAGGTCAAGTCTGTTGTACCGATGTTGTACGAGCAGGCGGATTCCAACGGCAGAGGCCCTTCCCGGTTCTCCGGAAAGGGCCTCTGAGCTGGTTCTTTTCTTGGTGGCGGGGGCAGGATTTGAACCTGCGACCTTCGGGTTATGAGCCGACAGCGTCATGTCCGCTCTGGTCGGCGCTCGGATGCGTTGGTGCAGGTAAACGGCCGATTCGATGGGGCCATCGAGTTGTCTCGTATTCGTCGGTGGGCGCTGGTTGGTGTCAGTGGTGTTCGCGTCGTGTTCGCGCTGGCCGCCGCTCAATCAGTTCCCGACGGTGCCCGCCCGTACCCGGCTGACGAAGGTGGGCAGAACGGCGGCGAGCCGGTCCAGGATCTCGTGCACGGTCATGGCAGGACGGGTGCGTCGTCGAGCGATGTCGGACAACGCAGCATGGACCCTCGCCGGGTCGATCTCGACCATCGCCACGGCGAAGTTGTCCGGGTCGACGACCTCGACTCCATGAGGTTCGCAGGCATCTGCCGGGAAGTCGTGGAGGTTGAACGTGATGATGCTGTCGGCCTCGACGTGCACCGCGAGCGCGAGGACGTGCCGATCGTGCTCGGTGATCGGCATCGCTTCGACGAGTGTGGGGGCGCTTCATCGAGCGCTGCCGGCAGGGCGCGGTTCATGCGGTCGATGCGGTAGTCGATCGCCACGGGTGTGAGGTCGGCACGCTTGGCGAGGTTGCGGCGGACTTCATCGAGGATCATCGGCGACCAATGCAGACGCACGAGTCGATGCGCGGTGAACGTCAAGAACAGATCGGTCAACTCGATCGAGTACAAGACGTTCGCGTCGACGACCGCGACACGACCAGACACCGCCACAGTTCAGTCGTACAGGCCGAGATCTTCGGCTTGTCGGGTCAGCTCGTCGAGCGCCTCACGTGCAGCTGCGTCCTGGCGGTCCCGGTATTTAAGGACGTCCACCAAGCGGAGCCTCCGATGTGTTCCGACCATCCGGAATGGCAGCGCACCGCCATCGAGGAGCTTGATCAGATGGGGCCGACTCACGTTCAACAGGTCAGCCGCTTCAACGGTCGTCAGCTCGGATTGCAGCGACGCAACCGTGACCCCGTGACCCGCTTGGAGGTGACGGACGATCGCGTGCAGTGCGCCCACCAGTTCTGCCGGTACTTCGACGGTGTCACCTTCGGCATCGACCAATCGGGCCGCCGCACCGCCCTCGCGGGCAAGGGCGCCTTCGATGATCGCCAGCTCCCGCGCCTGGACCGAACCGGGCCTGATCTCGACAGCGCTCGTCATGGAGCCAGCGTACGCGCCAAGTGAAATAAGTGCAACAGCGTCAGGCTGCGTCGAGCGGCCGAGGTGGATCGGCCCTCGGCGATCGTCGTCGTCGAACACGGCCACGAGATCCGGGGGCACAACGCCCCACGTCCTTGGCTCACGGGTCTATCGAGTAGATGAGTTCCTGGAGTTGTCCGAGGGTGGGCAGCGGTCC
>Ga0073899_10006374_pt1 | contig 10197 bp, 8 predicted proteins | sample KloWWTmetaKNB5Ph_FD_88975 | JGI IMG/M metagenome (GOLD analysis project Ga0073899, IMG submission 88975) | Active sludge microbial communities from Klosterneuburg, Austria, studying microevolution and ecology of nitrifiers - Klosterneuburg... | ecosystem: Engineered > WWTP > Aerobic digester >...
GCCTGAGCACACACCTCCAACCGGGGGAAAACGTGCATAGCTGGCTTTTGGTTGACTTGAATGAAGAACTGAATTTCGGCGCGGCCCTGGTGGCGCTGTCCGGGCAGCGCCTTTTGTGGCTGGACAGCAACGGCGAAGTCTCGTCCTGGAAGCTGACACCCGGGCTGACACTTCGACACGGCGACCATGCCGGGGTGGGCAGCCTGGCGCTGCACGACGCATCGGCCCGCCTGGCGCGCTGGCGCTTCACGCTGCGGCAGAACCGACAGGCGCTGGCGCTGGTGGGCGCCTTCGAACGCGAGCAGCAGCGCCTGGCCACCGGGGTCACCCCGGAGGAGGAAGAGGACGGCGAAGCCGATTTCGCGGCCGAGTCCGCCGCGCCGCCGTCCACCTGGGTGCTGCTGCGCCTGTGGCGCTTTGCCCGCCCCTACAAAGCCAAGCTGATGCTGGGCTTCCTGCTCACGCTGGCGTCCACCGCCGCCAACCTGGTGCCGCCCTACCTCACCATCCCGCTGATGGACGAGGTGCTCATCCCCTTCCAGAACGGCCGGCAGATCGATCCCCTGTTCGTGCTGTCGCTGCTGGGCGGGTTGCTGATGGCCGCGCTGCTGGCCTGGGGGCTGAGCTGGTGGCGCACCTGGGTGCTGTCGGTGGTGTCCGAGCGCATCGCCGCGGACATGCGCACCGCCTCCTTCGAGCACCTGCTGACGCTGAGCCTGGACTACTTCGGCTCCAAGCGCACCGGCAACCTGATGTCGCGCATCGGCAGCGAGACCGACCGCATCTCGGTGTTCCTGTCGCTGCACGCGCTGGATTTCTTCACCGACGTGCTGATGGTGCTGATGACGGCCACCATCCTGTTCTCGATCAACCCGGCCCTGGCGCTGGTGACCCTGCTGCCGCTGCCCTTCATCGCCTGGACCATCCTGGTGGTGCGCGCCCGGCTGCGCATGGGTTTCGAGAAGATCGACCGCGCCTGGAGCGAGGTCACCAGCGTGCTGGCCGACACCATTCCCGGCATCCGCGTGGTGAAGGCCTTTGCGCAGGAGCGGCGCGAGGCACTGCGTTTCCGCGCCGCCAACCAGCAGAACCTGGAGGTCAACGACCGGCTCAACCGCACCTGGAGCCTTTTCTCGCCCACCGTGTCGCTGCTCACCGACACCGGCCTGCTGGTGGTCTGGGGCTTCGGGGTCTGGCTGGTCAGCCGCGGCGAGATCACGGTGGGTGTGCTCAGCGCCTTCATCGCCTACATCGGTCGCTTCTACACCCGGCTGGATTCGCTCAGCCGCATCGTCAGCCACACCCAGCAGGCTGCGGCGGGGGCCAAGCGGGTATTCGACATCCTGGACCATGTCTCCAACGTGCCGGAGCCGGCCCAGCCGCTGCCGGTGGGCACGCCTGATCCGGCCGGCGGCGAGCCCCGACTGCAGGGGCGCATCGAGATGCGTCAGCTGGGTTTTCGCTACGGCAGCCGCACGGTGCTGCGCGGGCTGAACCTGACGCTGGAGCCCGGCGAGATGGTCGGCCTGGTGGGCCACAGCGGCTCGGGCAAGAGCACTCTGGTCAACCTGATCTGCCGCTTCTACGACGTCACCGACGGTGCCATCCTGGTGGACGGCACCGACCTGCGGCGCTTCCGCGTGGCGGACTACCGCCGCCACATCGGCCTGGTGCTGCAGGAGCCCTACCTGTTCTTCGGCACCATCGCCGAGAACATTGCCTACGGCCGCCCGGACGCCACCCGGGAGCATATCATCGCGGCGGCCCGCGCCGCGCATGCGCACGAGTTCATCCTGCGCCTGCCGCTGGGCTACGACTCGCTGGTGGGCGAACGCGGCCAGGGCCTGTCGGGCGGGGAACGCCAACGCATCAGCATCGCCCGCGCGCTGCTGATCGATCCACGCATCCTGATCCTCGACGAGGCCACCTCCAGCGTCGACACCGAAACCGAACAGGAGATCCAGAAGGCGCTGGACAACCTGGTGCAGGGCCGCACCACCATCGCCATCGCCCACCGACTGTCCACCCTGCGCAAGGCCGACCGTCTGATCGTCATGGACCGCGGCCAGGTGGTGGAACAGGGCCCGCACGACGAGCTGATGGCGCAGCAAGGGGCGTACTTCCGCCTCTACGAGGCACAGGCCCGCCGGGTCGACGCCGAAGAGACCAGCCTGATCGGCGAGCTCGCCCGCAGCCAGCAGGCCGCGGCGTCGGCCGCCCACACCTCGGCGCACGCGCCCCAGTCCAACTGAGCAACTGAGCAACTGAGGCGGATGAGATGAACGTGCAAACTCCGACGGCGAGTGCGACGCCCGACTTCCAGCTTGAGCGCGATCCCCACGGTGCCCTGGTGATGATCGACGCTGAAGGCCTGCGCCATGAAGGCGTGCTGCCGGTGCGCGCCTTCCCGCTGAGCGGGCCGACCGAAGGCCTGTCGCTGGTGGGCGCTGACGGCCATGAGCGGGCCTGGATCGACCGGGTGGATCAACTGCCTGCGGTGCAGCGCAGCCTGATCGAGGAGGAGCTGGCGCAGCGCGAGTTCGTGCCTGTGATCCAGCGCATCCGCAGCGTGTCCACCTTCGCCACCCCCAGCGTCTGGCAGGTGGACACTGACCGCGGCGCCACCGAACTGCTGCTGGAGGCCGAAGAAGCCATCCGCCGCCTGCCGGGCTCGGCACTGCTGATCACCGACAGCCACGGCCTGCTCTACCAGGTGCGCGACCGCTTCGGTCTGGACCGGGGCTCACGCAAGCTGCTGGAACGATTCCTCTGAGCCCCCCCAAGGGCCGGGCAATACCCGTCCCGGCCCTCAGCGGTCAACCGGAATCGCCACATCCGGCAGCGTGACGGCGCAGTGCTGCGGCCCCACCCAGCGCGGAGACTCCCGCGTGGTGTCCATGCAGCCTCCGTCGGCATAGACGCCCCTCCCGTCCTTGTAGCGCTGCATGCGCTGCAGCACGGCAGCCGTGGCCGCCGGGTCGGCCAGGGTGGCTTGCACCTTCTGCTCGACGATGGACTCGTCCATGCGCAGGTCCCCTTCCGCATCCGTCCAGGTGCCGTCACGCCAGTGGTAGACCTCCACACACTTGCGCGTCAGGTCGTAGGGGCGATCGGGTTTCCAGAAGTTGGCGAACTGGCCTTGACCCAGGTAGATCACCCAGGAGCCTTCGTAGCCTGAGGCGTCCGACGAGGGCTCGTCCGGGTTGCGGAACCACACCCGGTCGCCGGGCACGTACCAAGTAGCTGGCAGGGGCGCCTCATTGCTGCCCCACTCCTGCAGGAAACAATCGTGGAAACGACCGGACGCCACCGCATGGGTGCGCCACTGCTGCTGCAGCGCCTCGTACAGCGCGGGGTGGCAGCGCCGGGCCTCCTGCGCCAGGCCCAGCAGCAGGATGTACTCGGTGGCGCGGTAGCAGGAGAACGCGTATTGCCGGCCGGAAACGGCCGGCTGCGTGGCATGGATCAGCGCCTCCACCAGGTCCGCGCCCGGCCTGAGGATGAAACCGCTGTTCTCGTCATAGTCCCAGAAGGCCACCGGCCGGTCCACCCGGGCAGTGTGGAAGTCCATGGTGGTGCGCCGTGCCGCCCAGACGATGTCCTGGCGCATGCGCAGGGCACTTTCCCACTCCTGCAGCGAGGGAAACTCCAGCGGAATCGGGCTGGCGGCCAGCGCCAGCACCGTCTCCACCTCCACCGCCTGCGCCGTCTCCCCCCGCGCCGCATCGCAGCGCTGGCTCAGCCCGAGGGTGTCGAAGCCCGGGGTCCAACGTTGCGCCGACTGCGCTATCAGCGCCAGGGTGTTGCCTGGTCGGCCGGTGGAGACGTCCAGCAGCAGGTCTGCGGCCAGGCCCAGGTCAGCGGCGCGCTGAAGCAGCGCCTGTCGGTCCCGGGCCGCCTGTGCGGGGGTGTCGGCTGCGACAAAAAGGCCGCTGTTCAAGGTGTGTCTCCCAGCACTTCAGGATTGAGAGCGGTCGGCGGCTTCCCACCGGCCAGTGCGGCAATCAGGTTGTCCGCCGCCAGCTGGGCCATCGCCAGCCGCGTGGGCCGGCTGGCGCTGCCGATGTGGGGGGTCAGCACCACGTTGGGCAGCTCCAGCAGGCCCGGGTGGAGCGCGGGCTCACCCTCGTAGACATCCAGCCCGGCCGCTGCGATCACACCGCTGTGCAGCGCGGTGACCAGGGCGGCATCGTCGACGATGCCGCCGCGTGCCACGTTGGTGAGGGTGGCGGTGGGCTTCATCTGCGCCAGTTCCGCCGCACCGATCTGGTGGTGGTTGGCGGGCGTGTAGGGCAGCACCAGCACCAGGTGGTCGCTCTCGCGCAACAGTTCGAGTTTGCTGACCCAGCGGGCACCCAGCGGCACCTCCAGCTCGGGCGCCAGGCGGCTGCGGTTGTGATAGATCACCTTCATGCCAAAGCCCAGGGCACCGCGCCGGGCGATGGCCTGACCGATGCGGCCCATGCCGAGCACACCCAGTGTCGCGCCGTGCACATCCTGCCCGCAGAACTGGTCCACCGCCCAGCGGTTCCACTCACCGCGGCGCAGCCAGCGCTCCGATTCGCTGAGGCGACGGGCCGCGGCCATCATCAGCGCGAAACCGAGGTCGGCGGTGGTTTCGGTCAGCACGTCCGGCGCGTTGCTGACCAGCACGCCCCGGGCGGTGCAGGCCGGCAGGTCGATGTTGTTGTAGCCCACCGCCATCGAACACACCGCCCGCAGCTGCGGGCAGGCGTCCAGCAGCGCGGCGTCGATGCGCTCGCCTGTGGTGACGAAGACAGCATCGCAGCCCTGCAGCCGCTCGATCAGGGTCGCGTGGCTCCAGGGCTCGTCGGCCGCATTGGTCACCACATCGAAGACAACGCGCAGCCTGTCGAGGACCTCCTCAAACACAGCTCGGGTGATCAGCACACGGGGCTTGGCAGGCATCGGTGGTTTCCGTGGAATCGGCAGGCCTGAAGTGGGCCGGGGGCAGCGCTGCAGCCTTGAGCTCAGTACGCCGTGATGTGCATGTTAGCCGCCTCCAAAAGCTCGGACTGAGCTCAGCTTCTGCTCTTAAAATCCGTTGACGCTGCATTCGGTTGGACTCGGTTGGCAGCGTGACCCACGGGACAATGGGTCCACCATTTCACGCCGGGCCAATGGCCTTGCGTGACTCCAAAATTCGTGGCACGGAACCACAAACATATATGCTGACAGCACTGGTCGTTGTGTTCGTACTGGCCTACGCGGCCATCGCACTTGAGCACCCTCTAGGAATCAACAAATCGGCCTCCGCGCTTATCGGTGCAGGGTTGTTGTGGACGATCTATGCGCTGGGCGGGCAGCACAGTCCCCTGGAGATCAATCGCGAATTGGGAGAATCGCTGACGAGCACGGCTCAGATCGCGTTCTTCCTGATGGGCGCCATGACGATCGTGGAGGTGGTCGACGCTCACAACGGCTTTGAGGTGATCACTCGGCGCATCGCCACCAAAAAGCTGTCGACCCTGATGTGGGTGGTCGGGTTGGTGGCGTTTTTTCTGAGCGCCGTCTTGGACAACCTGACCACCACCATCGTGATGGTGTCATTGATGCGCAAGCTGTTGGCCAACCACGCCGAGCGGCTGCTGTTCGCGGGGATCATCGTCATCGCAGCCAATGCCGGCGGCGCCTGGACACCGATCGGGGACGTCACGACCACGATGCTCTGGATCGGCGGTCAAGTCACGACCGTCAACATCATGAAGGAGTTGCTGCTGCCGTCGCTGGTGTGCCTGCTGCTTCCCCTGGCTGTCACTGCCTATTCGGTGCGCGGCAAACCGGTCCTGGCGCCGGACCGTCAGGACGACGACAACGGCGTGGTGACAACGGCCCTCGAACGCAACGTCATGTTTTTCCTCGGCCTGGGCATTTTGATCATGGTGCCCGTGTTCAAGACCGTCACGCACCTGCCGCCGTTCCTGGGCATCCTGTTTGGTCTGGGCATCCTCTGGCTGGTCGGTGACCTGATCCACCGCCACAAGGAGGATGAATACAAGCACCGGTTCACGCTGGCCCATGCCCTGGGCAAGATCGACATGAGTTCACTGGTGTTCTTTGTCGGCATCCTCCTGGCGGTGTCGACGCTGGAGCACACACACATCCTGACGTCGCTGGCCCAGTGGCTGGACGCCCATGTCGGCCGCCTGGACGTGATCGTCCTGATCATCGGGGTGGTCAGTGCCGTGGTCGACAACGTGCCGCTGGTCGCCGCGTCGATGGGTATGTATGACCTGGCCAAGTACCCGCCGGATCACTTTCTCTGGGAGTTCCTTGCCTACTGCGCAGGCACAGGCGGCTCCATCCTGGTGATCGGATCAGCGGCCGGGGTGGCCGCCATGGGGTTGGAGAAGATTCACTTCTTCTGGTACGTACGCAATATCTCCGGCCCTGCGTTGTTGGGCTACCTGGCTGGCGCTGCGGTTTACCTGGTGCAGGCGCAGTTGCACTGAACAGCGCCTGCGGCGGCGTCAGTCGAGGAAGCGGGCGAACGCAGCCACCGGCTCGCGTTCGGTCACCAGCGTGTTCTCCACCGCATCCGGATCGGCGTAACCCAGCGCCATGCCGCAGACCACCATCAGATGGGGCGGCAGCTCCAGCTGCTCGGCGATGATGCGGTGGTACTTGGTGAAGGCCTGCTGGGGACAGGTGTCGAGCCCACGGCCTCGCGCGGCCGTCATCACCGCCTGCAGAAAGGTGCCGTAGTCCAGCCAGGAGCCCTGGGCCAGCACCCGGTCGATGGTGAAGATCAGCCCCACCGGCGCACCGAAGAAGTTGTAGTTCTTGCCGTGCTGCTCGTGCATGCGCGACTTGTCCGCCTTGCCGATGCCCAGCAGGCCGTAAAGGTCCCAGCCGACCCTGCGACGCCGGTCAATGAAAGGCGATACCCAGTCGGTGGGGTAATACGGATACTCCTCGCTGTGCAACACCGCCTGCGCCGGATCGTTGTGCGCGGCCAGGATGCTCTGGCTCAGCGCGTTGCGTGCAGCGCCGGTCAACACCCACACCTGCCAGGGCTGGGTGTTGGTGCCCGACGGGGAACGGCTCGCGGCGGCGAGGATGGCCTCGATGGTTTCCCGCGGCACCGGCCGGTCCAGGTAGGCACGGATCGAACGGCGCGTGGTCAGTGCGGCGTCCACGGCAGCCACCGCCTCGGCGGAAGGGGGCTGCAGGCGATCGGTGAGGGGGGCAGTCTGGGTCATGGCTCTTTGAAGTTGCATCGCGGGTGCGGCACCTGCTGGTTCTCAGCCCGCGGAAGCTGTGACCTGCAGGGGCTCCAGGGCGGCTCGCAGCACCTCGGGCAGCGGCACCGGCCGGCGGGTGTCCCGGTCGACATACACATGCACGAACTCACCTTGCGCCGCCGTCATCGGCTCGCCTTCGGCAAACAGGCCGATGCGGTAACGCACGCTGCTGCGCCCCAGGTCCACCACGGCGATGCCGGCCTCGATGTGCTGGGGAAAGGTCAACGGGGCAAAGTAGTGGCACTGCGTGTGCACCACCAGCCCGATGACCGGGCTGCGTTCGATGTCCAGCGCGCCGGCGGCGATCAGGCAGCCGTTCACCGCGGTATCGAAGAAGCTGTAGTACACGACGTTGTTGATGTGGCCGTAGACGTCGTTGTCCATCCAGCGGGTGGTGATGGGCACAAAACGGCGGAAGGCATCGCGCGGGGCCGGCTGCGGCCTGGCGCTGGAAGCGGAACCGGAGCTGGCGGCGGGGGTCGGGGCGTTCGAAGACATGCGCCGATTATTCCCGCAGCGGTCCCTGGTTCAGGCCGGGGTTAGTTTGGCCTGTGCCGCCGACGCGACGCCGGACCGCCAACGCTGGTGGGCCTGCGCGGCCAGCGTCAAGGTGCTCAGCTGTGCGGACACGGTCAGCTCGATCGGCTCGGCGTAGCCCCCTCCCATGGTCAGCACCAGCGGGATGCGCCGCTCCAGGGCCGCCGCCAGGACCCGGCGGTCCCGCTCGGCCACCGCCGGTGCACTGAGCTGCAAGCGCCCCAGCCGGTCACCGGCCAGTACGTCCACCCCCGCCTGGTAGAACAGCAGGTCCGGGTCACGGTCGTGGCGCTCACGGTGTTCGGCCCAGAGCTGCGCCAGAGCCCGGTCCAGCGCCGCCAGGTAGACCTCGTCCCCGCAGGCGTCCGGCAGGTCCACATCCAGGTCCGATGCCACCTTGCGGAAGGGGAAGTTCTTCGCCCCGTGGATCGACAGGGTGTAGACCGAGGGATCGTCGCTGAACACCTCGGCGGTGCCGTTGCCCTGGTGCACATCCAGGTCGATCACCGCCACCCGCAGGTTGCGGCCGGCGTGCCGCCAGGCTTCGGCCTGCATCAGCCGGGCGGCCACCGCGATGTCATTGAAGACGCAGAACCCGCCGCCCTGCGCGACCCCGGCATGGTGGGTGCCGCCGGCCAGGTTGGCGGCCACGCCTTCGGCCAGCGCAGCGCGTGCGGCCATCACGGTGGCGCCCACCGAGCGGCGTGAACGCTCGGCCATGCCCGGCGACCAGGGAAAACCAATCTCGCGCTGCTGTTGCGCTGTCAGCCAGCCCTCCAGCACGGCTGCGACGTAGCTCGGTGCATGCACCAGCGCCAACTCCCCCTCGCTGGCCGGGTCGGCAGCCTGCACCTGCAGCTGGGGCAGCTCCCGCGCCACCGCCTCGCGCAGCAGGCGGTACTTGTGCATCGGAAAGCGGTGCCCCGGCGGCAGGCGGGGCTCCGTGTGGTCGGCGTGGAAGGCGCGCATGCCGGCATTTTGCGATGCCGGCATGCGCCCAGCTTCAGCGCGTCAGCACCTCAGCGCTTCACACCGGTGATGGTGATCTCCACCCGCCGGTTGGGCTGCAGGCAGTCGGTCAGCTGCGGGGTCTGGCGGTTGCCCGGGCAGTTCACCACCGGGTCTGCCGGACCGAGGCCGACGGCGGTGATCGGCGCGGTCACACCCTTTTCCTCCAGATGGGTCTTGACCGCATCGGCACGGTCCTGCGACAGGCGCTGGTTGTACTCCGGTTTGCCCAGCCGATCGGTGTGGCCGCGCAGCTCGATGCCGTCGGCACGGGCATAGACCCGGCCCAGGCGGGCCACGAAGTCGTCGATCTGCGCGCGGCCGGTGGGCAGCAGGTCGTTGCGGGAGCGCTTGTCGAAGGGGAAGAGCACGCTGGCCGACAGCACAATGGTTTCCTTCACCACCGGTGGCGGGGGTGGCGGGGGCGGCGCGGCAGGCGCAGGCGGTGGAGGCGGCGCCGGCACAGGCAGCGGCACCACCGCGGGCCCCGCGGCCGGTGTGATCTCGATCACCGGCTTCGGGCAGGACAGCTCGGCAGCCTGGGCTTCGGTGATCAGGTCCTCGGCGATCTGCACATAGGGTTTGGCGTGCCGCCAGCCCTGCTGGCGATGTTCGTTGCCGGCGTGCACCAGCTCCACCTCCGCGCAGGCGGTGGCGCGTTCGGCACAGGACCAGCCGGGCAGGCCGCGCAGGCGTTCGGCCGCGCTCCAGAGGTCTTCGCGCAGACGCAAGGCGTCGTTGACCAGGGGGGTGCGGCGGGCGGGGTTGTCCGTGCCTTCGATAGCGCCACCGGCCGCCAGGTAGCCGGTGATCGCGACCGACTGCTCCAGAGCCAGCTGCGGGAAGGCCGAGCGGTCGTTGCGGGTGTATTCGTGAAAGCTCACGTCCAGCCAGCACTGCGCCTTGGCCAGGCTGTAGCTGCGCAGCGGGTGACGGCCGGTGTCGTTGAGCGACTGGATGGCGCCCTGCTGGCGATCGTAGCCCTGGTGGTCTGCAGCGACCTGGCCGTCGGTGGGCGTCTGGCGATTCGCCTTCAACTGGGTGGCCCCCTCCTGCGCCGCAGCACCCAGGGGTGTGCCGCCGTACAGCAGGCCGAGCAACACGGCCATCGCCAGCCGATGACGTTGCGGCCGGCCGGCTGCAGCGGGGCGCGCCAGCGCGCAAAGGCCGAACGTGCGGCTGGAGAAGTTTTCCATGGCGGCAGCGTAGAGGGACCGGGAGGGGGTCGAAAGATGGAAGGGTCGTTTCATCGCGGCAGGCTGCGGTTGATGGCCGGGTCGGAGCCCGCGAAGAGGTCGGCATCGAACTTGAAGCGCAGCCTCAGGAAAGGCCCCCGGGCGGTGTAGTCGCTCGACAGATCCCGGTCGCGGAAGCCGGTGGCGTTGTA
>Ga0073899_10006377_pt1 | contig 10196 bp, 9 predicted proteins | sample KloWWTmetaKNB5Ph_FD_88975 | JGI IMG/M metagenome (GOLD analysis project Ga0073899, IMG submission 88975) | Active sludge microbial communities from Klosterneuburg, Austria, studying microevolution and ecology of nitrifiers - Klosterneuburg... | ecosystem: Engineered > WWTP > Aerobic digester >...
AGCCTGAGGGCCTGGCGGCGCGGGTGCGGCGCGTGCTGCGCGACCCCTCGGCCACCGTGGCGTCGGCCCGCCGCGACGTGGTCACGCCCGACGGGCCGCTCACCGTCGACGTGGCGCTGGCGTGGGAGCCGTACCGCGCCGACCCCGTGATCGAGAGCTTCGTCAACTACCAGCGCAGCGGCGACCACGGCACCCACGTCGACGGTCTGTACGACGGCATCCGGCGGGTGTTCCGCGGCAAGCGCGCCGCGCACGCCTCCGGCCTGGTGGCCGCCGTCGCCGTGGTCCTCGCCGACGTGCACTGGGGCAACCCGACGAAGGAGCGACTGGTCACGCCGTCGGTCCGCGCGCCGGTGGCCGACGTCACCGTCGCGGCGCTGAAGGCCTGGGGCGCCGCGCACCCCGACGCGGCCACCGCGCTGCGGGCCCGCCTCAGCGCACGGTGAGCTGCAGGTGCGCGGTCGCCGAGGCGGTCGCGCCGTCGGCGTCGGTCACGGTCAGCTCGATGATCGCCGGGCGATCGCCGCGGAAGCGCAGCACGGGCGCGGCCGAGGTCGCGCGGCCGCGCTCGAACCGGTACTCGTCGCCGGCGATGGTCCAGGCGTAGGTCAGCGCGTCGGCGCCGGCGGGATCGTCGATCGGATCGGCCGAGGTGGTGGCGTCGAGCGTGACCTCGGTCTGGAAGCCGTCGTTCTCGAGGATGGCCTCGGGCGCGAGCTCGATCCGCGCCAGCGGCGGGTGCCCATCGCCGGCCGTGCAGGCCGACAATGCCAGGGGCAGGAGCGCGCGGCGGACCATGGCTCCGTGGTAGCATGCACGACCGTGCGGCCCCAAGCTCGACGTGAGCGAGCGCGAGTCGTCCTCGACTCGCACCTCGGACGCATCTACAACTTCGCGTTCCGCATGGCCATGGACGCCAAGCAGGCGGGGCGGGTGACCGAGGAGACGTTCGCCCGCGCCTGGGCCGGCTTCGACGAGCTGCCCGACGACGACCAGCGGGCCCACCTGTGGCTCCTGAAGATCGCGCTGCACGTCACCGGCGAGCGGCTGCCGCGCAGCCCCGAGGTCAACTTCGACATCCTCGACGAGACGCTGCGCAACGAGGCCACCCGCACCGACGTCGTGCGCTCGCTGTCGGATCCCCAGCGCGACCTGATGCTGTGGGATCTCAAGCAGGGCTGCATGACCAGCGTCATCGGCTGCCTCGGCCCGGGCGAGCGCGCCGCGTTCATCGCCGCGCAGATCCTCAAGATGTCCGATGACGACGGCGCCAAGGCGCTGGGCGTCACGGTCAGCGCCTACCGGGTGCGGCTGTCGCGGGCCCGGCAGAAGATCGGCGACTACCTGGCGCCGCGCTGCGAGCACGTCGACCCCAACAACCCGTGCCGCTGCCCGGCCCGCGTCGGCACCGCGCTGCGCAAGGGCTTCATCGCCGCGGCCCCGCCCACCCAGGGCCAGGGCGTCGTATCGCTGCGCAAGGCGCCGATGCCCTACGGCCGCTACGGCGCCGGCACCGGCGCCGACGACGCGCCCCAGCGCGACATCGCCACGATCTATGGCGGCCTGCCCGAGCCCGCGCCGTCCGCCGAGCTGCGCGAGCGGCTCGCCGCTGCGATCGACGCCGCGTTCGTCTAGCGCGCAGGGTGCGCCGCCGCGGGCGGTGCTGGCGCGCCGCAAGGCGTCGCGCGGCGGGCCGGCCCGTGCGACCGTGCGCCCGATGCTCGCCATTGGTCGCTGCCGAGTCGCCGTCGTCCTGCTGCTCAGCTGCGCCAAGGCGAGCCCGATCGCGCCAGCGCCGCCGCCCACGATCGCCGCCGCGGCGCCGCCGCCCCAGTGCAACCGGTCGGCGTTCGTCCCGACCGCGGACGGCGTGGTGTGGTCGATCGGCGGCCAGCAGGTCCGGTTCCGGGCGACCGAGGAGACGGGCGAGCTGGCGTACAACTACCGACGCCGCACGGTCCGGATCGACGCCGTCGACGGCGGTGCCTTCATCGCCAGCAGCTGCTACGCCGAGACCGATTGCGGCGCGCCGCCCGACGCCGACGGCGACGACCGCTGGTGCCTGGCCACCCACGGGCTCGAGGGCGCGCACACGCTGTTCGACCTGATCGCGCCCCACCGTCCGTGTGAGTCGCCGATCGAGCTGCTGGAGGCGCTGGCCGCGCACGCGACCGCGCCGGCGTGCCTGCGGGTCGCCCTCGGCACCTACCCTGGCGCAGCGTACGATCAGGTCGGGTTCCTCAAGGAGGACCTGGCGACCCAGGGGGTGCCCCCGGACGTGATCACGGCGGTGATCGCCCACGCCAAGGCGGCCGAGGACCTCGACAGCGGCGTGCGCGATCCCGCCGAACAGGCCGCCGCGGCGGCCGCGCTCCGCGACCTCCGCCAGGCGATCGCGCCGTACCTCGCGCTCGGGCCGGCGTGGAAGCTCGACCTCCTGGCCGCCCGCGCGCTGGCCACGCTCGAGCGCCGCTACCCGGCCACGCTGGTGGGCCCCGACGAGGCCCTCGACGACGTGGTCTCGACGGACCCCTGGCAGACCGTGCCGACGCCCGCGCCCTGGGCGCGGCGCTAGCTAGCGCGCGGCGGCGAAGGACATCTGCAGGAGCGTCGAGGTCGCGGCCAGCCCGAGGCGAAGCAGAAGCCGTGCTTGCCACCCTCGAGGTTGGCCTCGAGGGCGAACCGGGTCAGCTCAGCTCTTCAGGTCGAACTTGTCGGGGTGCTTGTCCATCAGGTTCTCGATGGCGGCCTCCTCGAGGAGGTCGAGCATGCGCTGGCCGCCGTACTTCTTGACCAGCTTGTCGTCGTACTCGTCGGCGATCAGCGCGACGTCGCGGACGGTCGCGGTCAGCTCGTCCTTGTCGAGCGTGGTGCCGCCGAGGATCGAGTGCACGAACAGCAGCGCGTCCTGGGCCGGGTCGTAGGCGAACGCGCCGAACCGCACGTAGGTGTTGAGCTCGAGCAGCTCGAGGGCGAGGGGGCCGTCGACCTTCATGCCCTTGACCAGCTGCGCGGTGCAGCGCAGGCAGGCCCGGTCGTTGCCCCACGGCACGACGCTGATCATCACGTACGCCGAGCCTTGCTTGATGACGTACAGCGAGTCGTCGACCTTGCGGTACGCGGGGCTCGCCCCGAGGGTCTTCTCGATGAGGAGGGAGGTCGCCACTTCGGCCGGGTTCATGGGCGCGTCATATCACGCCGCGCGCGGCCGGCGCAGGCGCGGCCAGCGACGGCCGCGGTCGAACCCGGTCCCGGGCGGCCGATGGCGCGGGCTTTTTTGGGTATCGTCCGGCCCGCGTGACCCGACGTCTCCTGCTCTCGTCCCTGCTGGCCGGCGCGCTCGCGTGCGGGCACGCCGCCCCGGCCGCGCCCGACCGCGCCACGCTGATCCTGGTCGGCGGCGACGTGGTCACCAACCTGCCCGACCGGCCGCGGGTGACAGCCGTCGCGATCCGCGGCGCGCGGATCCTGGCGATCGGCGACGACGCCGAGGTGCGCGCGCTGGCCGCCGCCGACGCGCGGGTGATCGAGCTGCACGGCCGCACGGTGACGGTGGGGCTGGCCGACGGGCACTGCCACCTGTACGGGCTCGGCGTCGCCAGCGAGCACGTCAACCTGCGCGGCCTGCCGTCGGAGGCCGCCGCGGTCGCGGCGGTGGTGGCGGCGGCGCAGGGCCGCCCGGCCGGCGAGTGGATCGAGGGCCGCGGCTGGGACCAGAACCCGTGGGGCGGGGCGTTCCCAACCCGGGCCAGCCTCGACGCCGCGCTCGGCGATCGGCCGGTGGCGCTGCGGCGGGTCGACGGCCACGCCGTGTGGGTGAGCTCGGCGGTGCTGAAGCTGGCCGGCGTCGGCAAGGCCACGCCCGATCCCGCCGGCGGCAAGATCATCCGCGACGCCAGCGGCGAGCCGACCGGCGTGCTGGTCGACAACGCCATGGCGCTGATCGAGGCCACGGCGCCCAAGGCGTCGCCCGAGGCCCGCGAGCGGCGCATCCGCGCGGCGGCCGCGCAGGCGATCGCCGCCGGCATCACCGCCGTGCACGAGATGGGCATCGACGACGACACCGTCGCCGCGTACCGCCGGCTGGCCAAGGCCGGCGAGCTGCCGCTGCGGGTGAGCGCGTACCTCGAGGGCGACGCCGCGCACCCCGAGGGCCTGGCCGAGCGCGAGCTCGAGCCCGACGACGGCGACGACTACTTCGCGCTGGTCGGGGTCAAGTACTTCGCCGACGGCGCGCTCGGCTCGCGCGGCGCGGCGCTGGCCGCCGACTACAGCGACGATCCGGGCAACCGCGGCCTGTACGTCACGGCCCCCGAGGTGCTCGATCGCGCGGTGGGCATCGCGGCCAGGAGCGGCTGGCAGGTCGCGACCCACGCGATCGGCGACGCCGGCGTCCGCGCCACGCTCGACGCCTACCAGCACGCGATCGAGGCCGCGCCCGGGCAAGACCTGCGGCTGCGCGTCGAGCACGCGCAGGTGATGACCAGCGACGACATCGCCCGCCTGGGCAAGCTCGGCGTGATCGCGTCGATGCAGCCGACCCACGCCACCAGCGACATGCCGTGGGCCGAGGCCCGGCTGGGGCCCGAGCGGATCAAGGGCGCCTACGCGTGGCGCCGCGTGCTCGACGCCAAGGGCTTCATCGTCGCCGGCTCCGACTTCCCGGTCGAGGACGTGTCGCCGCTGGCCGGGATCTACGCCGCGGTGACCCGGGCCGACGCCCAGGGCCAGCCGGCCGGCGGCTGGTACCCCGACCAGAAGCTCACGCTCGACGAGGCGATCTTCGCGTTCACCGCGGCGCCGGCGGTGGCCGGCTTCGTCGAGGACTACCGCGGGCACCTCGCGCCAGGCATGGTCGCCGACCTGACGGTGTACGATCGGCCGCTGGTGGCCGATCACACGCTGCTCGACGCTCACGTGGACGCGACGATCGTCGGTGGCGAGCTGGTCTACGAGCGAGGTGGCGAGTAGCCACTCATGCGCTTCTGTCCGTTCTGTAGCGCGGAGAACGCGAGCGACGCGGTGAGCTGCGCGGCGTGCAACCGCCGGCTGCCGCCGCCGCCCAACCGGCGCGTCCGCACCGCCGCCGTCGGCGGGCCGCCGACGGGGATGATCACCACCGGCGGCGAGGCGCGCCCGGCCACGCTGGCGCCGCCGCCGCGCCCGGCGCCGCCGACGCTGCCGCCGCCGGTGCCGCTTGCCCCCGCGCCGCCGGCGCCGGAGCCGCCACCGGTCGCGAGCCCGCCGCCCCCGCCGCCCCCGAGCGCGCCGCCCACGGTCGTGACCGCCGCCGCGCCGCCGGTCGACGAGGGGCGCCGCGCGCTGGCGACCGCGCTGGTGCCGCCGCCGACCGCGCTCCGCCGCAGCGCGCCGCCGCCCGAGCCCCGCCCGCCCGGCGGCGAGGCCCGCCGCCGGGACGATCTCACCGCCGCGGCCCCACCGCCGGCGCCCGCCGCCGCGCCGCCGCCCTCCGACGAGACCCAGCCGGTCGACGACGCCTGGCTGGTCGACCCGGTCGAGGTCGCCGGCCTGAGCGGGCGGCCGCCATCGGTGGTGAGCCCGCCGCGCGCGAGCGCTCCGCCGTCGGTGGTGACGCCGACGCCGCCGTCGGTGGTGACGCCGACGCCGCGCCCGGCGCCGCCCTCGACCGTGTTGCCGTCGGTCGCCGCGGCGATCTCGCCGGCGCCCGCGCCGCCGGTGCTGCCGCCCGCCGCCGCGGCGATCTCGCCGGCGCCGATCGCCGCGAGCCGCGAGCCGACCAACCTCGAGCCGCCGCCGACCCGCATCGTCCGCACCGACGGCACCGACGATCGCCCGTTCATCCCGCCGGCGGTGATGGCGGTGCCCGAGGTGCCCGATCACGGCCTGGCCAACGCCGCGCGCTACGCCGTCGCCTTCGCCCAGGCCCGCTGGCAGCGCAGCCGCGCGGTCAAGCTGCTGCGCGCCGAGATCACCAGCGACACCGCCGCGCTCGACGGCGTGCTGCTCACGCTCGGCCGCGAGGCCCGCGGCCTCGGCGTCGACAACCGCGTGCTGGCCGACGAGAACGGGGCGATCTCCGACGCCGAGGGCCGGCGCGACGCGATCGCCAACCAGGGCACCGAGGTGCTCGGGCGCAAGGGCGAAGAGAACGCGCGGTTCGACGAGGTCGAGCGCACCCGGCTGGCGACGGTGGCCGACGCCGAGCGGGTGGTCGCCGACGCGCAGCGCGACGTCACCACCTACGAGGCCCAGCGCCGCAGTCTGCGCGACAAGCGCAAGGACCTCGAGCGCCGCCAGAAGGCGTACCTGCAGGCCGCCGAGGCCCGCGAGGGCGACGCCGAGAAGTCGCCGATGGGCGACACCCGCGCCGAGCTGCGCCGCGCCGCCGAGGGCCACCGCCGCGAGGCCGCGTCGCTCGATCCCGAGCGCCAGGACCTCGAGCGCAAGCTGGCCTCGGTCGAGCGGCCGCTGTCGGCGGCGCAGGCCAAGCTCGAGGCGGCCAAGGCCGAGCTCGACGCGGCCAAGCGCGCGCTGGCCGACGCCCGCGAGGGCCACCGCCACCGCCTGGCCGAGCTCGACGCCGAGCACGGCCGCAAGCTGCGCGAGCACGAGCTGGCCGAGGCCGAGATCGTCCGCCGGCTGGTCACGCTGGGCACGCTGATCAACCTGCACCGCGTCGACCGCCCCGAGTTCGCCGAGCTGTACCAGCGCATCGATCGCCTGCGCACCGCGATCAACGCCCGCACCACCGAGATCGATCGCCTGGTCGCCGAGCGCGCCGCCTACGATCGCCCTTCGCTCCTGCGCGGCTACGCGGTGCTGGGCGGCGTGGTGGTCGCGATCATCGCGCTGATCGCCATCATCCTGGCGGCGACCTGACCGCGCCACCGCTCCCTGCTGGCACGCGCCTGGTCGTGCACCGTCGACCGGCGCTGGGTGCGGGCGCGCCGGATGGTCCGTTCCGGACGGCCGCGCCGCCGCCCGGCGCGGCGCTCGTGCTGACGTCCACCGGCGCTCTGCCGACGCCGCGCCAGGTCGTCAGCGCCTGGGGCGTGCTGGTCGCGCTGACCGCGCTGGGCGCCGGGCTTTCGATCGCTGCGGTGGTCGGGTTCTTCGCAGGGATCCCGGCGGGCCTGCTGCTGGTCGTGGGCGCGCTTGGCTTCCGGGTTGAGGTGACCGAGGCCCACCTGATCGCCCGCAGCAATCGCACAGCGCGCCCGCGGCGCATCCCGCTGCCCGAGGTCTGCGGCTTCGAGATCGCGACCGTGGTGCCGACGCGCGAGGGCGCGATCCAGTCGGTGGTCGCGGTCACCGTCGGCGGTCAGCGGATCCCGATCGCCGACCAGGCCGACCAGCCGGCCGAGTTGATCGCGTGGCTCGCGCATCAGGTGGACGCGCGCCGGCGGTGAGGCACGCCTGGGCGCGCCTCACGCCGCGACATCGTCTGTCCGCCGCGGCGCGGCCCGGCCAGTGCCGATCCGTGCGCGGCCCTGCCATGATATCGTGCCGGTAACGATGCCCGTCGTCCTGGTCTCGAACAACAGCGAGTTGCTGCGCCACCTCGGTTCGCCGGGGTTCCGGCGCCTGGAGCTCGAGCCCAAGGTGGCGGCCTCCGGCGAGGAGGCGTGGGCGATGTTCGAGAAGCTGCGGCCGCCGCTGGCGATCCTCGACGCCGAGATGGCCGGGATCAGCGGCAGCGAGCTGACCACCAAGATCAAGGCGATGGCGCCGACCAGCCGCGTCGTGCTGGTGGTGGGCAAGCGGCTGTCGGGCGATCAGATGCGCCGCATCGGCTCGTGCGGCTGCGACGAGGTGCTGGTCGCGCCGATGAGCGCCGACGAGCTGTACGACGTCGTCGCGATCGAGCTGGGGCTGCCCCGCCGCGGCGCCGAGCGCTACCGGCTCGAGCTGATCGGCGGCGGCGAGCCGCTCGACGCCACCGTCACCAACCTGTCGATCGACGGCGCCCGGGTGATCAGCCGGGTGCCGCTGGCCGAGGGGGCCGCGGTCGCGGTGCGGATCACGCTGGAGGACGACACCGGCGCGGTCGACATCCCGGCGCGGATCGTGTGGGCGCAGCAGGCCGCGGCCAAGACCGTCGCCGGCGCCGCGTTCGGCGAGCTCGACGACAAGGCCCGCCGGGTGCTGGCGCGGCTGACCCAGTGGGAGATCGTCCACGAGACCCAGCGCACCCGGGTCGTGCTCAAGGGCGACTTCACCGAGGCGACGCGCTTCGACGATCTCGCGCCCGAGATGGTGGGCCGGGTCGACTTCGACATGGCGCAGGTGACGTACATGAACTCGCTGGGCGTGCGCGCCTGGTGCGAGTTCCTGCGCGCGGCGCCGATCCAGGGCTACGAGTTCCACGCCTGCTCGGTGCCGTTCGTGCTGCAGGCGTCGATGGTCGCCGACGTCGTCGGCCGCGGCACGGTGACGTCGTTCTTCGCGCCGTACCACTGCGAGAGCTGCGATCACCAGGAGGAGCGCCTGCTGCAGTCGGCCGCGCTGCTGGCCTCGGGGCTCGAGGCGCCGGCGTTCTCGTGCAGCAAGTGCGAGGGCCAGCTCACCTTCGACGATCTGCCCGAGCGGTACTTCGCGTTCCTCCAGCCCGGAGACTAAGCGTGGCGCTGCCGACCCTCGCCGACGACGCCGCGCTGCCCGAGGTGGCGACCTGGATGGAGGAGGTCGGCGCCGCGCTGCCGACCGCCGACGGCTTCCGCTACTTCAACGACATGTACCTGGGCGTCACCCGCAAGGTGATCGAGCGGGTCGCCAGCGGCGGCGCCCACGACCCGGCGTTCGTCAGCCGGCTCGACGTGGTGTTCGCGCTGACCTACCAGGACGGCCTGGCCGACGACGTCGCGACGATCGCCCGGGCCTGGCGGCCGATGCGGGCGCGGCGCCACGACGGCTCGATCGCGCCGCTGCGGTTCGCGATCGCCGGCATGAACGCGCACATCAACCACGACCTGGTGGTGTCGCTGCTGCGGGTGTCCGACGAGCTCGGCCGCCCGCTCGATCGCGACACCGACGCCTACCGCGACTACGTCGCCGTCAACGACATCCTCCACGACCTGATGGCCGCGACCAAGGACGCGCTCTTGTCCGACCTCGGCGAGCGCATCGACGACGCGCTGGGCCCGGTCGACGACGTCCTCGAGATCTGGAGCATCCGCGCCGCCCGCGCCAGCGCCTGGACCAACGCCGAGATCGCGCAGGTGCTGCCCGGCGTCGCCCGCGGCGCGCACCTGGCCTCGATCGATCGCACGACCGGCCTGCTCGGCCGCGCGCTGCTGGCTTGAGCGCGCCGCTGGCCGCGTCGTCCCCGCCGTGACGCTCGGTCGTGGCCGCGCGCACGCCCGCGCGCGGCGACGCCGTCGCGGCGGACGGATCCGGATTGCGTGCGAATCCGTGGATTGCCGCGATCAACCAACGTCGGAGATGTAATGGACAACAGGTAAATGGGTGGGCACGACGGTTTCGTGCAATTGGTTCTCGCTCCCGCTTGCGACTCAGAAAAGCTCTGTGTTACCGGTGGCGTCGTTCGTTGACGTGGCGGCTCGTCCGGGGGGATGCGCCGCAGTGGCATTCGCTCGCGGAGGAGCAGGAACATGGCTGTGAGTCCGACGTACCCTGGCGTCTACGTTCAGGAAGTACCTAGCGGCGTCCGCACCATCGTCGGCGTCGGCACGTCGACGGCGCTGTTCATCGGTCGAACGCTCAGCGGCCCGATGCTCAAGGCGGTCCGCATCAACACGTACACCGACTTCGTCCGCACCTTCGGCGACGACGGCGGCGCCGTGTCGAGCATGGCCCGCTACCTGCGGCTGTTCTTCTTGAACGGTGGCACCGACTGCTACGTCGTCCGCATCGCGAGCGGCTGGGCGCAGTCGTCGGTCGAGCTCGAGAACGAGGCCGCCGCGTCGGTGCTCAAGCTCACCGCGAAGAACCCCGGGCAGCTCGGCGATCTGATCCGCGCCGCGGTGACCTACAACACCACCGCGCCCGAGGCCACGTTCAACCTCGAGGTCTTCCGCTGGGAGATCAGCGTCTCGGGGGCGCGGTCGAAGGTCGACCGCGAGGAGTTCCTCAACCTGTCGATGGATCCGGCCTCGCCGAACTACGCGCCGACCGCGCTGACCCAGCGGTCCAAGCTGGTCGAGGCGCGCCGGTGGGCGCGACCGCGGGCGCCGCGGGCTCGTCGACGTCGATGG
>Ga0073899_10006379_pt1 | contig 10195 bp, 11 predicted proteins | sample KloWWTmetaKNB5Ph_FD_88975 | JGI IMG/M metagenome (GOLD analysis project Ga0073899, IMG submission 88975) | Active sludge microbial communities from Klosterneuburg, Austria, studying microevolution and ecology of nitrifiers - Klosterneuburg... | ecosystem: Engineered > WWTP > Aerobic digester >...
ACGCTGCGCAACCACTTCTCGACGCTGGGCGTCAACGGCATCAACGAGATGATCCGCAACTTCACGGGCGACGCCGAGGACATCACGACGCGCGGCGGCGAGGCGCTCGCGCTGCGCTACCTCGACCACATCCGGGCGCGCATCGTCGAGCTGCAGGAGGCCACCGGCCACCTCTACAACCTCGAGGCGACGCCGGCCGAGGGCACGACCTACCGCTTCGCCAAGGAAGACAGGAAGCGCTTCGCCGACATCCTGCAGGCCGGCACGCCCGAGCAGCCCTACTACACCAACTCGTCGCAACTGCCGGTGGCGTTCACCACCGACCCGTTCGAGGCGCTCGCGCGGCAGGAGCAGCTGCAGCGCAAGTACACGGGCGGCACGGTGCTGCATCTCTACCTCGGCGAGCAGGTGTCGTCGGCTGCGGCGTGCAAGGAGCTGGTGCGGCGCGCGCTGTCGCGCCACCGCCTGCCCTACATCACGGTGACGCCGACGTTCTCGGTCTGCCCGACGCACGGCTACCTGGCCGGCGAACACACCTGGTGCCCGCACTGCGACGAGCAGGCGCTGGCGCGCAAGGCGGCCGCGGCCGCGCCGGCCGGCGACTCGCTCGCCGCCGCTTCCTGACCCCCGACGAAAGGACGACAAACCATGACCCAGACACAAGCCCCGATCCATCACCCCCAGCTCGCCGACCACGAGCGCCAGCGCTGCGAAGTCTGGACGCGCGTGATGGGCTACCACCGTCCGATGGCGTCGTTCAACATCGGCAAGCAGGGCGAGTTCAACGAGCGGCGCTATTTCGTCGAACCGCAGGCAGTGGGCGCCGTCGCGGCGCCCGCCGTCTGCTGTGCTTGAAGTCGGCGGCTTCCAGCCTTTCTCCACCACCGACTGGCCGGGGCGGCTCGCCGCCGTCGTCTTCGTGCAGGGCTGCCCGTGGCGGTGCAGCTACTGCCACAACCCCGACCTGCAGCCGCGCGCGCGCGACGAAGCGGCGCCGTGGGACTGGCCGGCGGTGCGCAGCGTGCTCGAGCACCGGCGCGGGCTGCTCGACGGCGTCGTCTTCAGCGGCGGCGAGCCGACGCTCGACCCCTACCTGCCGCAGGCGATCGACGACGCGCGCGCGCTCGGCTTCGGCATCGGGCTGCACACCGCGGGCATCTATGCCAAGTGGCTGGCCGAACTGCTGCCGCGGCTCGACTGGATCGGCCTCGACCTCAAGGCGGCGGCGGCCGGCTACGACGATGTGACCGGCGCGCGCGGCAGCGCGCTGGCCGCGCAGCGTGCGCTCGCGCTCGTGGCGGGCAGCGGCGTGGCGTGCGAAGTGCGCACGACGTACAGCGCCGAGCTGCAGCGCCCCGACGACCTGCTCGACATGGCGCGCCAGCTGCGCGAAGCCGGCGTTGCGCGCTGGGTGCTGCAGCGCCGGCGCACCGAGGCGGGCGGCGGCTGGACCGTCGAGGCGCCGCCGGCAGCCGACATGCTCGCCCGGCTGGCCGCGGAAGGACTGCAGATAGAACTGCGCTGACGGCCGGGCGTTGCAGGCGCCGGACTCGGCGCCTGCGCGACTGCCGCTGTCACAGCGGATGCGTCACGAGCCGGAAGTCGGGATCCTCGTGAAACGGCCTCTCACGAAAGCCGAGCGACGTCATCAGGTTGAGCATCGTCGGATTCTTCGCGAGCACCAGGCCCTCGATCTCGGTCAGACCCTTCTCGCGCGCCACTTCCATGATGCTTTCCATCAGGCGCGAGCCCAGTCCCTTGCCGGCGAAGTCGTCGGCCACCACGAGCGAGAACTCGCAGCTCGACTGGTCGGGGTTGGTGATGTAGCGCGACACGCCGATGATGCGCTCGGTCTCGGTGATCACGCCTTCGGCGTCGGCCTTGCGCTCCTTGAACACGGCCACCAGCGCCATCTCGCGGTCGTAGTCGATCAGCGTGAAGCGCGCCAGCATCGCCGGCGACAGCTCCGACAGCGACGAGACGAAGCGGAAGTAGCGGCTCTCGGGCGAGAGCTGGCGCACCAGCGCCTGCAGCATCTGCGCGTCGTCGGGGTGGATCGGGCGCACCGTGTACTGTCCGCCGCCGCGCATCGGCCAGACATGCTCGTAGCGCGCCGGGTACGGCAGGATCGAGAGGTGGTGGTAGCGGTCCGAGCGCTCGCCGGCATGGGGAACGGCGGACCCGACGACGATGCGCGCGTCGACCGCCACCGCGCCGGACTCGTCGACGATGATCGGGTTGATGTCCATCTCGCGCAGCTGCGGCAGCTCGCAGGCCATCTCCGAGACGCGCAGCAGCACCTGCTCGAGCGCTTCCATGTCGACCGCGCTGGCGCCGCGCCATTCGGCCAGCGTCTCGGCCACGCGCGAGCGCTCGATCAGCCGCCGCGCGAGGAACTGGTTGAGCGGCGGCAGCTCCATCGCGCGGTCGTCGATCAGCTCGATCATCGTGCCGCCGGCGCCGAACATGATGACGGGGCCGAACGGCTCGTCGCTGACCAGCCCGACGCAGATCTCGCGGCCGCGCCGCGCGCGCGCCATCTTCTGCACCGTGACGCCGTTGATGCGCGCCTGCGGCTGCAGCCGCGCCACGCGCTCCACCATGTCGGTGCAGGTGTCGCGCGCGCCGGCGGCGTTCATGACGTTCAGCGCGACGCCCTGCACGTCGGACTTGTGGCTGATGTCGGGCGAGTCGATCTTGAGCGCCACCGGGAATCCGAGCTGCGACGCGATCATCATCGCCTCGTTGGCATTGCGCGCGAGCACCGTCTGGGTGACCGGGATGTGGAAGCACGACAGCAGCGTCTTCGACTCCATCTCGGTGAGCACGTTGCGCCGCTCGGCCAGCACGCTCTCGATGACCAGCCGCGCACCCTCGATGTCGGGCTGCGCGAGCGCCGACAGCGGCGGCGGCGTCTGCTGCAGCAGCAGCTGGTTCTGGTAGAACGACGCGATGTTGCCGAACGCACCCACCGCCGCCTCGGGCGTGCGAAAGCTCGGGATCGCCGCTTCGTTGAGCAGCTTGCGCGCCTCGCCCACCGAGGAGTCGCCCATCCAGCAGGCGAGCAGCGGCTTGCCGACGCTCCGCCTGAGCTCGATCAGCGCCTGTGCCATGCCCACGGCGTCGGCGCCGACTTTCGGCGAATAGATCGCCAGCACGCCGTCGATCTGCGCATCGCGGCCGGCGGCCTCGATCGCGGCGCGGTAGTGCGCGGGCCCCGCGCCCTCCGACAGGTCGATCAGGTCCGACAGCGAGGCGAGCCCGGGCAACTGCGCGCGCAACGCCGCCTGCGACTCGGGCGACAGGCGGCCGAGCTGCAGGTGGATCTCGCTGACCCAGTCCGCCGCCAGCACGCCCGGCCCTCCGCCGTTGGTGACGATGGCCAGGCGCCGGCCCACCGGCCGGTAGCGCGAGGCGAGGCACTTGGCGGCCGAGAACAGCTCGACGAACGAGCGCACGCGCACCGCGCCGGCGCGGCGCAGCGCCGCGTCGAAGACGGCGTCGCTGCCGACGATGGCGCCGCTGTGCGTCTGCGCGGCGGCATTGCCGGCCGGCTTGCGGCCGGCCTTGAGCACGACCACCGGCTTGGCGTTGGCCGCCATGCGCAACGCGCTCATGAAGCGGCGCGCGTCGGCGATGCCCTCGAGGTAAACGATGATGCTGTGCGTCTGCGGGTCGTTGGCGAGGAAGTCCAGCACCTGCGCGATGTCCAGCGCGGTGTGCGGCCCGAGCGAGACGACCGACGAGAAGCCGACCGCGTTGTTGCTCGCCCAGTCGAGCATCGACGTGGTGAGAGCGCCCGACTGCGACACCAGCGCCAGCGAGCCGGCGCGCGCCAGCGGCCCGGTCGCGCTGGCGTTGAGCTGCAGCCGCGGGCGCTGCATGCCCAGGCAGTTGGGGCCGAGCAGGAACACGCCTTCGCGGCGCGCGATCTTCTTCAGCGCGGCGGCCTGTTCGGCGTCGATGCCGGCCGAGATCACCAGCGCCGAGCGGCAGGTCATCCGGCCGGCGATCTCGAGGGCCGCGGCAACCTCCTCCGGCGGCAGCGCGATGATGGCCAGGTCGGCTCGCGCCTGCGCCAGATCGGCCAGCGTGCCGCTGTCGTGGATGTCGAGGTACTGCAGGCTGCCGCTGAAGCGCTGCGCGCTCAGCGCCTGCCGCAGGGCGCAGCCTTGCGCGGTCCGGCCGGCGGCATCGTCGGGAGAACCGCAGAAGACGAGGATCGACTCGGGGGCGAAGAGCGGCGTGAGGTAGTGCTTGTCCATGGTGCCCGTGCAGTCTGCCGCGTCCGGATGACGACATCTTGATGCAGGGCAGTTGCGCAGCGTCGGACCGCGTCGTGGCGTCTCGATCCTCGCCACTATGTCACGACGCTCCTCGGCGGGTGCTCAGGCCGCACCTGTCGGGCATCTCGCTGGCGATCAGCGCGAGCGCCTGCGACACCGGCTTCGCCGCGATCGAGGCGGCGCGCGCAGCCGGCGTGCGCGTCAGCTTCGACACCAACCTGCGCCTGAAGCCAGCGCTGGCAGCGGCGCTGTCGACCGAGGCTACGGCGCCGTCGAGCCGATCCCGCGCGCCGAAGTCGTGCGCGCGCGGCTGGCGGCCATCAGTGCTGCAGGTCCGCGATCGGCTTGAAGCCGGCGTGATCGAAGTGCTCGGCGTAGCCGTTGACCGCAGTGGCGACCTTGACCAACCCTTGCGCGCGCTTCACGCCCGCCGTCTTGCCAGCCATCGCGTCGGCACCCTCGCCGATCTCGGCGATTACGAGGTGGAGCATCGCGTCGGCCTTGGGCTCGAGCTTGCAGTTGGCGACGATGCCGCCGACCTCGCGCTCGACCTCGCCGGCCAGCGCGGTGTATTGCGCGGCGCTCAGCTTGCCGTGATGCGCCGCGTCGAGACGCTTGGCGACGAGGCCACGCAGCCGCGTCATGCCATCGCGCAGCGCGGCGTCGGTGGGCCACTTGCGGCCATCGTCGAGGGCGAGTTTGCCGGGCGCGCCGGCGTGGTCGTGGCCGTGATCGTGTGCAGGTTTCGCGGCGGCGGCGGGCCTGGCGTGCGAATGGCCGTCGGCGGCCTGGGCGCCGGCGGCGCCGACCACGGCGGCGACGGCGAAGGCCGCAGCGGCGAAACGCGCTGCGACAGCGGGGCGGCCGGACTGCAAATGCTTCATCGAGTTCTCCCGAGCCCCGACCATCGGGGCCTCGTCGACATCAACGAAGGCGCCGCCGCTTTGTTCCCTGCTTCGTTCGACTAGCGGCCGCCTCTCGGCGCGCCCTGCGACAGCAGCAGCTCGGCGAGCGCTGCGCGCTGCTCGGCGCGCAGCAGTTCGCGCTCCTCGAGCAACTGCCGGATGACGAGGCGCTGCTGCGCCTGCTGCAGCTCGAAGATGGCCGCGCGCTCGCGCTCGATCGCCGCGGCGTCGGGGGGCTGCGCGCCGGGCGACATCAGTTCGGCGACGAGGCGCTCGCGATGGCGCTGGATGTCGCGGTCCGACGTCTGCAGCGACGCGATGAAGCCAGCCTCGAGCGCGTGCCAGCGCTCGCGCTGCGCGGCGTCGAGGCGCAAGTGCTCGGCCACGCGCTCGTGCGACATGCCGAAGTGCGCGCGTTCGACCTCGGCGGGCGCGGCGTCACGCCACCCGGGCAGCCACGCCGCGGCGATCAGGCCGGCGTTGACGAGCAGCGACGCGGCCAGGAGCAGCTTGCAGACCTGGGGCTTGACGATCATCGCGGGGCACCTCCACAAGCGAGTCCGGCCGGGCACAGCGAACCCGGCGGCAGCGACGAGAACGCCGCCATCTGCGCGGCGATGCCGGCGCCGGCCGGTGACGACGTCGCCATCGTCGCCGGCAATGGCGCCGCGCCTCCGAGCCACAGCCCGAGCGCGACCGACGCCACGCCGCCCGGCGCCAGCAATGCGAGCTGCCACCACGGCCGGCGCCGCGCGGCTGGCCGCCGCGGCGCGACCGGCGGCGGCGACGAGGCGAGCGCGCCGATGCGGCGATCGACGGCGGCGGCGACATCGATATCGCGTGTCGCGGCGTCGCGCGGCAGCGCGGCGAAGCGGTTGCGCAGCTGCGCCAGTTCGGCCAGCACCGGGGCACACACGGCGCAGCCGGCGACGTGCGTCTCGAGCGATGCGCGCGCCGCGAGCGGCAGCGCGTCGTCCGTCAGCGCCGACAGCGCCTCGAGGCGCGGACAGGGTTCGTCGTCGAGTCTCTTCGTCATGGTGGTCGATCGCTCCGGCTAGTCCTTGGATTCCTCGATCAATGCGGCACGCGCCCGCGCGAGGCGGGACTTCACCGTCCCGACCGTCAACGACAGCGCGCCCGCCAGCTCGTCGTACGACAGGTCCTCGATCTCGCGCAGCAGCAGGATCTCGCGGTGCTCGGGCGACAGCCGCGCGAGCGCCGCCTCGAGGCGGCGCAGCTCCTGCGCCGCCTGCGCGCGGCGCTCGGGCCCGGCGTCGGGATGAGCGCAGGCGTCGCCGGCCGCGTCGTCCAGCGGCACGAACTCGACCGTCTTGCGCCTGCGCAGCAGATCGAGCGCCGCGTTGCTCGCGATGCGAAAGAGCCAGGTGCGGAACTTCGCCGACGGCTCCCACTGCGGCAGCGCCTGCCAGGCACGCACGAACACCTCCTGCGTCAACTCCAGCGCGTCGTCGGGCACGCCCACCATGCGCAGCAGGTGGCGATGGACGGCGCGCTGGTGACGCCGCACGAGCGCCGAATAGGCGGTGCGGTCGCCGGCGCGCGCCCGGCGCAGCGGCTCCTCGTCTTCGTCGCTCGCGTCGTCGTCGGCTCGGTCCTGCACACGCCACCTCGACGGCTTGAACGAGCGGCGTGCGGAAAAGTTCCTTCAGGCGGTCAGCCGGCCATTTCGGTCAGCAGGTGCTCGGCCAGGCGCGTCGCCAACGCCATCACCGTCAGCGACGGATTCACCGACACCGTGCACGGGATCAGCGACGCGTCGGCCACGTAGAGGTCCCTCACGCCGTGGCACTGCCCGTGGCGATCGACGACGGAGCGCGCCGGGTCGTCGCCCATGCGGCAGCCACCCTGCGTGTGCGTAGAGATCAGGCCGGTCCAGTAGACCTCGCGCGCGCCCGCGGCGCGCAGCACGTCGCGGCTGAAGCGCAGCGCGGCGTCGATGCGCTGCTGCTCGCGCGCATTGAGGTTCACCTCGATCCGCTCGGCGCCCTGCGCGTCGAGGCGGACCGACGCATTGTTCTCGTCGTTGACCATCGCGAGCACGCCGCCATAGCGCCGATACGGGCGCACGGCGTCGACCAGCCGCTGGCCCCACAGCGGACCGTGCTCGTCGCGGATCGTCGTGGCGAAGGCGATCGGGTCCATCACGGTCGAGGCTTCGAGCACGAAGCCGCCGTCCTCGTCGCGCTGGAACTGCATGCAGTGCGCCGAGATCGGGTAGACGCGGTGCGAGTCCTGGATCTCGTCGAACAATCCGTAGACGAGGCGCGCCGGATGCAGGCCGACGTGCCGCCCGAGCGCGGCGTTGCGCAGGCCCGAGCGCATCAGCAGCTGCGGCGTGTTGAGCGCGCCGGCGGCGACGACGACACGACGCGCCTTGACGACGTGGCACGCGCCTGCGGCGTCGACGTATTCGACGCCCGCCGCCCGCATGCCGCCTGGCGCGTCATCGATCAGGATGCGCCGGACGGTGGCCTGCGTGCGCAGGTCGAGCCGCCCGCCGGGCAGCGCCTGCGCGATGTAGGTGTTCATCGTCGACTTGCCGGCGCCCGTGGGGCAGCCCTGCAGGCACGAGCCGTACTTCTCGCATTCGGGGCCGGTGTACGAATGCACCGGCTCGAGCTCGGCGCCGAGCGCGCGAAAACCCGCCTGCACGGTGTGGATGCACTTGTCCCAGTCGCTGCGCTCGCGCACGCGCAACACGTCCTCGACGCGGCGGTAGTACGGGTCGAGGTCGGCCAGCGCGAAGGGGGCGCCGTCGTCGTTGGTCAGGCCGGTGGCGGCGTGCCACTTGGCCACGTCCTGCTCGTGGGCACGCAGCGCGACCTTGGTGTTGACCGTCGTCGTGCCGCCGACGCAGCGGCCCGACAGGAAGGCCACGGCGTCGCCGCCGGGCAACGGCGCGAAGCGCATCGGCCAGAACAGGTCGTGCGACGCCTTGGCCTCCCAGCGCTTGAAACTCTCGGTCGGCCAGTGGCGCCCGGTCTCGAGCAGCAGCACGTCGCAGTCGCTGTGCGCCAGCTCGGCAGCGAGTACGCCGCCGCCGGCGCCCGAGCCGATGACGATGAGGTCGAAGTCGGTCTTCATGGTCGTTGTCGTCGTCATCGTCGCGATTACCGCACGCCCAGCCACGACCAGTCACGCTCGAGGTCGGCGGCGCGCGGCGGCTGGAAGTCGATCTCGGCCCAGGCGCCCGGCCCCGTGCAGCCGGGGGCGACGAAATCGCTGTAGTAGGCCTCGATGGCGAGCGCGCGCACCATGGCGAAGCCGGGCGTGCGCTCGTGCTGCGCGAGCGTGCCGTCAGCCGCCGGGCCGGCGAGCGCATCGATCGCGCCCAGCGCCGCGGCGCGCGCCTCGGGCGGCATCTGCGCCAGCAGCGCATCGACATAGACGACCGGGCCGACGCGCGCCGATCCGGGGACGATCGCCTCGCACAGCGCCGCAGCGCTGCGGGCACGGGATTCATCGAGCAGGCGCAAACGCGGCGTCATGTCGTCTCTCTCCGTCGGTGGGGCGGCGCCTGGGTCGGCAGGACCGCCCTGCAGCCCGGCGCTTGTTCGGGCATCTTAATGGCGAGTCGAGGTGGGCATTCCGCTTGCCCGCGGAACGGCAAGGAGCCGCCCGATGGACCACGACGCCGCCCGCATCCGCCGCCACACCGCCACCGAAGTGCTGCGCCGCATCGACGACGACTTCGCGCAGCACGCACTACTGCGTGGGTGCCCGCCGATCCCGGCGCTGTCATGAGCAAGCGCCCTCGCCTCGCAACGTTGCTCGCGCCGCTGGTGTGCGCCATCGCCGCGGACTCCACGGCGCAAGCCGAGCGCCCGCCCGGCGACGACAAGACGCCCAAGACGCGCGTGCTCGAGGCGGGCGCCAAGGCCTTGCAGCGCAACACGCCGCTCGGCCCGATGGATGTCTACCTCGTCGGCTTTCATCCGATGAAGGACGACCCGAAGCATCAGATGGAGGCGCACCACTACTGCCGCCAGGTCAACCAGGACTTCGCGCAGTGCGCGCTGTTCGACGGCAACGGCCGCAACGCGAACCTGACGGGCATCGAATACATCATCTCGGAGAAGCTGTTCGACTCCTTGCCCGAGGAAGAGCGCAAGTACTGGCATCCGCACAACGGCGAGATCCTCAGCGGCCAGCTCGTCGCGCCGGGCATCCCGGCGGTGGCCGAGAAGGCGCTGATGAAAGACAAGATGAACAGCTACGGCAAGACTTGGCACCTGTGGAACACCGGCGCCGTAGGTCAGGCCGGCGACAAGCTGCCGCTCGGCCCGCCGATGCTGGCGTGGTCGTTCAACCGCGACGGCGAAGCCCAGCCCGGCCTGGTCGAACAGCGCGACCGCCGCATGGACATCGACAGTGCGCACAAGCGCCGCCAGCGCGCCGACCTGCAACCGCTCGCGCGGCCGCAGTCGGGCGTCGACGATCTGAAGGCGGCGTTCCCGCAGGCACGGGCGATACCAGGCGTCGTCGACCGCAAGGCCGGCGGTGCGGCCTTGCCGCGCGCCGATCAGTAGAGGCCGTCGCGCACGTAGGGATGGCTCCACAGGAGGGTCTGCAGCAGCACGGACTTCAGCCACGCGGCGTGCATCTTGCGGACCTCGTCGGCCGGCGCGCCCTTTCCGGCGAGAAAGGGCTCGAGCGTCGTCGTCACGGGGATGACGAGCGCCGACAGGTAGCGGAAGTTCACCGAAGGCACGCTGTCTGCACCGTCGGTGCGGTTCTTCTTCGGCGCCGTGTGACGTTGGCCGATCTCGTACTGGTAGTCGAGCCAGGCCTGGTCGTAGTTCGCGTCGGCGGTGTCGAGGATCCACTGGGCGAAGCGCTTGCGCACGGCGGCCAGGTACGCGCCGTCGGGCGCGCCGGTGCGGTTGTTCTTGAAGTAGACGACCAGCTCGGGCGTCGACGCGACGAAGCCGTACCAGACGTCGAGGATGGCGTCGGTCTGGTCGGCGAGGATCGGCTTGCTCG
>Ga0073899_10006381_pt1 | contig 10194 bp, 8 predicted proteins | sample KloWWTmetaKNB5Ph_FD_88975 | JGI IMG/M metagenome (GOLD analysis project Ga0073899, IMG submission 88975) | Active sludge microbial communities from Klosterneuburg, Austria, studying microevolution and ecology of nitrifiers - Klosterneuburg... | ecosystem: Engineered > WWTP > Aerobic digester >...
GATCCACCGCAGGACGGCGCGCATCTCGAGGGTCGCCACGCCGTGGTCGCCGAGCGCGACCAGGGCCGCGTCGAGGTCGAGCGTCGCGCCGCGGACGTACTGGTCGAGGCTCACGGCGGCGGTGGCGTCGACGTCGAGGGCGAGGCCGGTGAAGCCGGCTTGCTCGACGAGCATGCGGAGGAAGCGGTGGTGCAGGCGGGTCAGCTCGCGCACCCCCGGCCCGGGCTGGCCGAGGCCGACGACCCGGGCCGCGCCGACGATCGCTCGCAGGCCCGCGAGGTCGCCGAGCGGCGCCTCGGGGTCGTCGCTGTGCGGCTGCGCGGCGGGGTCGATCGGCGCGAGCGAGTCGGCTGTGAGGCGCGGGGCGCAGGCGGACAGCGCGAGCAGCAGCGCGAGGCGACGCACCGGCGCTCTATATCACGGGCGCCGGCCGCGATGGCGCGGCGCTCGTCCTGGGGGTGTGGTGGCGCGGCCTGGCGTGCGCGGGTCACCTGTCCTTCGCGCCAGGTGCACCCTGGCCCTCGGGGCGGGCGCGTGGCAAGGTCGCGGCGTGCCCGTGTCCCCGCGCTACCGGCCCGATCCTCGCCACCAGGAGCTCGGTGACGGCTTCGCCGATGTCGTCGCTGCGGCCCGCTTCCCGTGCCACGTCCTGCGCTTTCGCAACGACCGCTGGGCCGCGCGGGTCGGCCTCGAGAACTTGACCCCCGATGAGTGGGAGGCCCACCTCGCCGGCTTCGCGCCGCTGCCGGACAACCTGGGGCGACCGCTGGCGCTGCGCTATCACGGGCACCAGTTCCGTTCGTACAACCCGGCGCTCGGCGACGGTCGCGGCTTCCTGTTCGCCCAGCTGCGCGACGCGGTCGACGGTCGCCTGCTCGACCTCGGCACCAAGGGCAGCGGGGCCACCCCCTACGCGCGCGGCGGCGACGGCCGGCTCACGCTCAAGGGCGGCGTGCGCGAGCTGCTGGCGACCGAGCAGCTCGAGGCGCTGGGCGTCGACACCAGCAAGAGCCTGAGCCTGTTCGAGACCGGCGAGCGCCTGGTCCGCGGCGACGAGCCCTCGCCGACCCGGTCGTCCGTGCTGGTCCGCCTCAGCCACGGCCACATCCGCTTCGGCAGCTTCCAGCGCCTCGCCTACCTCGGCGAGCACGATCGCCTCGCGCGCCTGCTCGAGCACAGCGTCGCCCTGTTCTACCCCGACGCGCACCGAGCCGAGCTCGCCGCGACGACCGGCGAGTTCCTGCGCGCCGTCGCCGGACGGGCGGCGGCCACCGCCGCGGCGTGGATGGTCGCGGGCTTCGTCCACGGCGTGCTCAACACCGACAACATGAACATCAGCGGCGAGAGCTTCGACTACGGCCCGTGGCGCTGGCTGCCGCGCTTCGACCCCGGCTTCACCGCCGCCTACTTCGACGAGTCCGGCCTCTACGCCTTCGGTCGCCAGCCCTCGGTCGTGCTGTGGAACCTCGAGCGCCTCGCCGAGTCGCTGCTGCCGCTCGCGCCCGAGGCTGTCCTTGTGGACAGCTTGCGGGTCTACGCGCCGACCTACGCCGCGGAGCTGGTGCGCCGCTTCCTCGCCCGCCTGGGCCTGCGGCCGCGCGGGGTCGGGCCCGACGAGGTCCTGGTCGACGCCGCCTACGCCTTCCTGCACGCCAGCCAGGTCGAGTACGACCGCTTCTTCTTCGACTGGTACGGCGGCGAGGCCAGCCAGGCGCGGGCGCTGGCCGGGCCGGCGGGTGGGCAGTATCAGGGCGAGGCCTTCGCCGAGCTGCGGCGGGCGTGGTCGGAGCACGAGCCCGCCGCGCCGCAGCGGCTCGCAGATCCCTACTACGCCGGCGCTGGCCCGTGCGCCCTGCTCATCGACGAGGTCGAGGCCCTGTGGTCAGCGATCGCCGGGTCCGACGACTGGGCCCCGCTGACCGCCAAGATCGCCGAGATCCGCCGCTTCGGGGCGCTGCACGGGCACGCACCCGCGGCCTGAGCGGCTGTGTTAGCTTCGGCCGCACCCCTCGCATGCGCTCGGCCGGCACGATCCGCGACAAGGCCCAGGCCCGTCGCTTCGCTGACTTCCTGCTCACCCGCGGGATCTCGGCGCGCCTCGATCACGGCGCCGACGGCTACACCGTGTGGGTCCACGACGAGGATCGCGTCGCCGAGGTGCGCGGCGAGCTGCCGCGCTTCCTCGCCGCGCCCGACGACCCCCGCTACAACCTCTCGCGCGCCGCCGAGAGCCTGCGCGCGCAGGCCCGCCAGGCCGAGGTAGCCACCCCTCGCCCGGCGGCGCCTCGCCCCGCGCCCGCCGTCGCCAGCGGCGTGCCGGCGGCGGTCCGCGTCGGCCTCATGGGCACGCCGCTGGCGCTGGCGTTGATCGCCTTCTCGGTGGTCGTCGCGATCTACACCCAGTTCGAACCGACCTACTCGCCGCGCCTGGCCAAGCTGACGATCGCCACCATCGAGCGCCTCGACGTCGCCCGCATCGGCTGGAACGGCCTCGACGAGCTCCGCCGCGGCGAGGTCTGGCGCCTGCTCACCCCGTGCTTCGTGCACATGAGCTTTATCCACCTGCTCTTCAACATGATGTGGATCTTCGACCTCGGGCGCCAGGTCGAGGCCTCGCGCGGCACCCTCACCCTCGCGTTCCTGGTCCTGGTCCTCGGCTGCACCTCGAACTACGCGCAATACCTCGCCGACGGCCCGTCGTTCGGCGGCATGTCCGGCGTGGTCTTCGGCCTGTTCGGCTATGTGCTGCTCATGGCCCGCTTCGCCCCCTCGGCCGGCATGGTGATGAGCGCCAACAACGCGCTGTTCGTCGGCATCTGGTTCTGCGTGTGCCTCACCGGCGCCGTCGGGCCGATCGCCAACTGGGCCCACGGCGTCGGCCTGGTGCTCGGCCTCGGCTTCGGCGGTATCGGCGTATGGTTGCACGAGCGCAAGCGCTGAGCGTGGGTCGGGCGACCCTGGTCCACGCGGATTGCCTCGTATGGCTCCGCGAGCGCGCGGCCGATTCGATCCACGCGGTCGTCACCGATCCTCCGTATGGACTGCGCGAGTTCAACGCGGTCGAGCAGGCCAAGCTCCGCGCCGGCCGCGGCGGCGTGTGGCGGATCCCACCGGCGCTGGACGGCTGCAAGCGCATGCCCCTGCCGCGCTTCACGACGCTGTCCGGCCAGGAGCAGCGGGCGATGCGAGCCTTCTTCGCGGAGTGGGCGCGGCTGGTCCTCCGCGTGCTCGTCCCCGGCGGGCACGTCCTCCTGGCGGGCAACCCCCTCGTCTCGCACCTCGCCTATATGCCGATGATCGAGGCCGGCTTCGAGAAGCGAGGCGAGGTCATCCGCCTGGTCCAGACATTACGGGGCGGTGATCGACCGAAGAACGCCCACGATGAGTTCGCCGATGTCAGCGTGATGCCGCGATCGGCGTGGGAGCCGTGGGGCCTGTTCCGCAAGCCCTGCGAGGGGCTCGTCCAGGACAACCTCCGCAAGTGGAAGACCGGCGGGCTGCGCCGTGAATCCGCGCAGCGCCCGTTCACGGACGTGATCCAGTGCTCGCCCACGCGCTCGTCGGAGCGTCAGATCGCCGACCATCCGTCGCTCAAGCCGCAGCGGTTCATGCGACAGGTGGTACGCGCCGCGCTACCGCTCGGCGAGGGCATCATCCTCGACCCATTCATGGGCGGCGGCTCGACCATCGCGGCGGCCGAGTTCAACGGCTATCAGAGCATCGGGATCGAGCAGGATCCACGCTATTTCCAGCTGGCGACGACGGCGGTGCCCCGGCTCGCGGCGTATGTGGTGCCAGGGGGCGGCGAGCCCGGGCTCACTCGCACAGCGGCCAGCGGCCGTCGGTCGCCACCGGGGGGCGCGGCACCGCCAGGCGGGTGAGCCGGGGCGAAGCCAGCAGCGGGGTCCGGGCGCCAGACGCTCCCCTGGAATTTGCTTGCCATCCCACGTGTGGATATGGGATTCTCCGCCCCCATGCGCACCTTCGTGAAGGTTCTTCCCCTGTTTCTCTTCGGTATCGGTCTCGCTGTCGGCTGCAAGGCCGATTCCGCCGACAACGTCGGCGCCTGCGAGGACTACGTCGCGGCCGTCAACTGCGGTGACATCGATGTCGGCATCGACTGTTCGATCTACAAGGATCTCGACTGCGACATCTCCGACTACTTCGACTGCCTCAGCGACAACCTTACCTGCGAAGATATGGGCGGCACCAAGGTGCTGACACCGGGCCCCGACTACGCGAGCTGCGCCTCCAAGGCGAATTGCAGCTAGATCTTGCTGGCTGAGACCAGCAGCGCGGGCGGCGGGCTTCGGCCCTGCCGTCTTCGCTCGTCCTCCCGACGGCGAGCGCGGAGCTGCGCCCCCGCACCGCCGATGATCCCGCGGCCCGCAAGATCGGCCGGCCCCGCGGCGTGTCTGGGGCGTGCCTGGGGCGTGTCCGCGGCGCGCCCGCGGTGTTAGGCTCGCCACCGCCCATGGTCAAGCCCGCCGAAGCGACCCTCGATAGCGTCTGCGACAAGCTGAGCCGCAGCTACCCGGGCGAGGCCCCGCTGCTCCAGCGCGCCCACGCGGCGGTGGCCCGCGTCGACGCCGAGGCCGCGACGCGCGGCATCGAGGCCTGCGACCTGCTCGCCGACCTGCGCCTCGACACCCCCGCGCTCGCGGCCGCGATGGTCGCCGAGCTGGCGATCGACGGCCGGCTCGCGCTGCCCGACATCCGCGAGCAGCTCGGCGAGGACACCCAGGGCCTGGTCGACGGCGTGCTGCGGGTCGCGACCTTCCGCTGGGACCGCCTCGACGCCGACGTCGCCGAGAGCCTGCGCAAGATGTTCATCGCCGTCGCCGCCGACGTGCGCGTCGTGATCGTCGCCCTGGCGCTGCGCCTGCGCGACATGCGAGGCCTGCGGAGCCGCCCCGACGAGCAGCGTCGACACATCGCCCGCGAGACCCTCGAGATCTACGCGCCGCTGGCCAACCGCCTCGGCATCTTCCAGCTCAAGTGGGAGCTCGAGGACCTCGCGCTGCGCGAGCTGGAGCCCGAGATCTACCGCCAGATCGGCGCCGCCCTGGCCGCCCGCCGCGACGAGCGGACCGGCTACATCCACGAGGCGATCGCGGTGCTCGAGCAGAAGCTCGCCGAGGTCGAGATCGCCGGCAAGATCAGCGGCCGGCCCAAGCACATCTACAGCATCTACAAGAAGATGCTGCGCAAGCGCGTCGGCTTCGACGAGATCTACGACGTCAGCGCCGTGCGCGTGCTGGTCGACACGATCCCCAATTGCTACGCCGTCCTCGGCATCGTCCACAGCCTGTGGACCCCGATCTCCGGCGAGTTCGACGATTACATCGCCAAGCCCAAGCCGAACGGCTATCAATCGCTGCACACCGCGATCGTCGGCCCCGGCGGCCGCCCGCTCGAGGTCCAGATCCGCACCCAGGAGATGCACACATTCGGCGAATACGGCGTCGCCGCCCACTGGGCCTACAAGGAGAGCCGCAAGGCCGGGCGCCAGGCCGACGCCAAGTTCAACTGGCTGCGGCAATTGATGGACTGGCAGAAGGAGGTCGTCGACCCGCGGGACATCGTCGCCTCGCTCAAGACCGACATCTTCCAGGATCAGGTCTATGTATTCACCCCGGGCGGCGACGTGTTCGACCTGCCGCTCGGCGCGACCCCGGTCGACTTCGCCTACCGCGTGCACACCAACGTCGGCCACCGCTGCCGCGGGGCGCTGGTCAACGGCCAGATCGTGCCGCTCGACCACAAGCTCGCCACCGGCGACCGCGTCGAGATCCTCACCCACAAGAAGGAGCAGCCGAGCCGCGACTGGCTGAGCCCCCAGCTCGGCTATGTCGTCACCTCGGGCGCGCGCCAGAAGATCCGCCAGTGGTTCCGCCTCCAGGGCCGCGACGCCGCGATCCAGCAGGGCCGCGAGTCGCTCGAGCGCGAGCTGCGGCGCCTCGGCATCGACCGCCCGCGCTTCGAGGACTACGTCGCCCTCGTCCCCAAGGTCAGCAGCGTCGACGACCTGCTCGCCGCGATCGGCTTCGGCGACATCGCCACCGCCTCGGTCGCCACCAAGGTCCTCGACGCCGAGCGGGCCGTCGCCGTCGCCGAGGCCGAGGCCGAGGCCGCCCGCCTCGCCGCCGCCGCCCCGCCGCCCGAGCCCAAGAAGGCCGCCCCCGCGCGCCCCGCCGCGGCCGCCGGCGGCGTCAGCATCGACGGCGTCGACGGCGTGCTGAGCCACCCCGCCCGCTGCTGCACGCCGGTCCCCGGCGACGACGTGATCGGCTACATCACCCGCGGCCGCGGCATCGCGATCCACCGCCGCGACTGCCCCAACATCGTCAGCAGCCCCGAGCCCGAGCGCCTGATCGACATCAGCTGGGGCCAGAACCGCAGCCGCTACCCGGCCACCATCGCCATCCAGGCCAGCGACCGCGTCGGCCTGCTGCGCGACATCAGCGAGGTCTTCGCCGACCTCGGCGTCAGCATGACCCAGACGACCGTCACCACCAGCCGCAAGGACCAGACCGCGCTCATCACCGCGGTGCTCGAGGTCTCGAGCAACGAGCAGCTGGTCCGCATCCTCGGCCGCATCGAGCGCGTCCCGAGCGTGCACAAGGCCCGGCGCCAGCGCTAGATCCACTCGATCGAGTTGTTCTGCACCTGGCGGACAATGACCTCATCATCGACGCGGTACTTTCGGGCGACCCGCCCGATCCAGCCATCGTCGGCGTCCTGAGCAATTTCGTCGCGGATCCCCACGGCGGGCGCGAGTAGCTCGGCGGCGAAGGCCCGCGACGCACGCTGCTCCCATCCGGCTTGAGATCGTGTGAGGAGCCCCTGGGCCGAGGGCGCGAATAGCCACTCATGGAATGCCCGTGCCAGACGAAAGCGACCGCCAAGCTCTGAACGGGGAGGACCGGTCAACCAGCGAGTGCCAGTATCACGGTGATGGGCTACCGCGCCGTCGATACGCTTGTTCGCATGACTCCGAGCATCGACCTCGACTTGTGCGAAGCACCCAAAATCTCGGCCAATCTGTCCGGCGAGGTCCTCTAGCGGCCGTTCGGGCCCGATCTGCAACGCATCACGAATCCGTTGCGCTCGCAGGTACCCGGCTTCGAAGGCTCGTCGGTCACGGGCATCGGTGACATCGGGGACAGTGCGCCAGGAACCGGAGACGCCCAGGGGTCTCGTTGCATCAAACCAGCGCATGACTGCGTGGATATCTTCACCCAGGTATTCGGGCGAGGTTGCATCGAGCAGGTCATGTTGGACCGGCAAGGAGAGCCGCGGCAATTCCGCCAGTGCGGACCGGAGCGCCGCGTCCTCCGCCTCCGACGAGAACGGATGGATCCCGAGCGCCGACAGTCCCGAGCAAGCGGAGCGATCCGCGTCGTCCGCATCGCTCTCCTGGACGGCAGACCACTGCTCTCGTAGCTGCACGACATCTTCAGACTCGAGCGGATCGAGCCGCTCCAACACGACCTGGACGAATTCCCCCAACGCCGCGCGGCAGGATTCGACCGAGATGCGCCGCTCTCCTGTCGAGATAAACCGCCCGCGCCGCGGAAAGTCATCGGCCGGGTCTGGGATCCAACAAACCTGAGTCCGATTCCCGTCGCGAAATATGCTCAGATCTGGTAGCGCGAAGCCCTCTCGGGCGGTTAGAAGATTGTGCCGTCGCAGCCAGAACCGCAGGGAGTCGTCCTCCCGCATCGCGTTTCTTGCGCCGCGTAGGACTGTGAGGCGACGGGCCCCCTCGTTTAGCAGGAACCACCAATTATCCACGATCCAGGCGGCCAACGGAAATGCCGAGCCGTACACAGAATCTTTGACGCTGTTGGAGCGCAGCGACAAGAAGCGAGTGACTGGCTCATTGTTGATCGTGATCTCAACCTGCGCCCACGAGCGCGCTAACACGGGCTCGGCGACGCCAGGATCCTCCTCCCATGTGCACTTGATGGCGAATTCAGGCATTCCACACCTCCCGTGCGAGGCGGCCGTTGGGATCTTCAGGGGCCTCGATACCCTCGATCGGCCAGGCCTTGTACCAACCTGATTCTTGATTGATGAGCATGGCCTTGTAGAGACGTCCGCGGAACCATCCCCAAGCGTAGCGCGGGAATCCATTGCGGATGTCGGTGCTAATGCAGCCGCGGACAAATGCATCCTGAAGCGCGCGCTCGACGGCCAGCCGGTCCGATTCGGTTTGTACCGTGGGATCGCAGGGGGAAGCATCGCTGCGGCGGCCCGGGGCGCCAGCGAAGCTCGGATAGGCCTTGTGCTCCACGCTGCCCTTGTACGATATCGCGTGCGCCAGCGCAGCAGGCTCCAGCAGGCCTGGAGGCCACGCATCTGCGAGCTCACGCTGCTTGTCGCGCCACATGTACTTGTGCTTCGCCATCATGCACCACGGTAGGTGGGTTATGTTCGAGGCGCGAAAACGTGTCAAGAATGGGAACGCACGCCTGGTGCGGGTTGCGCGCGGCGCGACTCGCGCTCCTGCCGGATTCTCGCCTCAGGGGATCCGCCGCAGGCGAAAGTCGCCGTCGGGCCCCGCGAGGTCGGTGAAGATGCCGGCGATGCGCGAGTCGCCCTCGACCTTGCCGATGTACAGCGCCTGGTAGCCGGTCTTGTCGTTCACCTGATGCAGCGAGAACAGGGTGCCCTGGCTGGTCGTGCAGAGGCGCCCCGTGAAGCGGCTGGTGTCGTCCGCCGGGAACACCAGGCGGCCGACCAAATTGACCTCGTCGAGCATGATGAGGATCAGCTCGTGGGGCACGCTCGTCGGCACGAGCTGCCCGTTCAAGGTCCGGTCGAAGCTGAACTCCCAGCGCCCGCTCAGGTCCATGCGCTCTCCTGCGAGCGAGAGCACCACACGCGCCCCGGCCCGTCAATCGGCGATCCCGGCCCGCGGGCGCGTGCGCCTTCGCCCCTCACAGGTCCTCGTCGGGCTGGACGCTCTCCATGTAGCGCCCGACCGGCACGTTGTCGTCGAAGAGCTCCTCGACATAATCGCCGAGGTCCATCCCGAGCTCCTCGATGCCGGTATCCACGTAGTTGACGATCGACACGCAGTGACTGGAGTTGAACTTGCGCCAATAGGGCAGGTAGTAGCCGAGGTTGTCGCGGGTCTTGTAGAGGTTGACCAGCTGCTTGGTGTCCGACGCCCAGTAGTTCAGGACGTCCTCCTTGGCGTTGGCGTCGGGGTAGAAGTTCTCGTACGAGTAGCGCGAATAGTTGTAGTCGCGCTGGAAGAACACCGTGCTCAGGCGGTCGTCGGGGAAGATGTCGGCGAGGTGGCGGTTGAGCGCGCCGAAGTCGTCGGCGATCGGGTACTCGGGCGGCAGCTCGGCGAAGATCGAGTCGACGTCCCACGACTCGCGGATCTTGGTGTGCAGCGGCAGCGAGAAGCCGTCGCTCGGGAAGATCGGCCCCGAGTCGTCCATCAGGTAGCCGCGCTGCGCGTCGATCGTGTTGCGGAAGAAGTAGTAATTGATCAGCGCGCCCGCCCCGCCCGCGCTGCAGCCGGTGACGAACAGGCGGTCGGTCGCCGGGAACTGCTTGCGCAGGTAGTCGGCCACCAGCACCGAGTTCGTGTGACCGGCGTGGTGGAACTCGAGGTCCGGCTCCTGGCCCTTCGGGTCCTTGTACGTGATCACGTTGTTGCCGGTGTGCACGTCGCCGGTGCAGTAGGGCATGTAGACCAGGTTCCAGTCGGCCGTCGGCGCGCCGAAGTCGCGCCGGATCAGCGGCGAGATGTTGGCCGCCTGGGCGTTGTTCTTGAGCATATGGTCGTCGGAGATGCCGTCTGGGTTGGCCGCGCCGAGGTCGGTCTTGCCCGAGCAGCCGTCGAAATCCCAGCAGGCGCCGCCGGGCTCGAGCATGATCATCAGGTCCTTCGCGCCCTCCTTGTAATTGATGAAGAACTTGTACTGGCTGTTGTTGCCGCACACGGTGCCCGGCAGCTCGACCTTCAGCCACTTCTCGTAGGCCTCAGGCTGCTCGGGCCCGTCCTCGCCGCCGCTGCTGCTGTCGCCGCTGCTGCCCGCATCTTCGCTGGTGCTCCCCGGGTCGCCCGTCGTTGTGGGCTCGTCGGCGGTGCTCTCGCCGCCGCTGCTCGCGCCGTCGCTGGTGCCGCTGGTGCTCTCGCCGCCGCTGGCGTCCCCCGCGTCGCCGCCGCCA
>Ga0073899_10006384_pt1 | contig 10191 bp, 7 predicted proteins | sample KloWWTmetaKNB5Ph_FD_88975 | JGI IMG/M metagenome (GOLD analysis project Ga0073899, IMG submission 88975) | Active sludge microbial communities from Klosterneuburg, Austria, studying microevolution and ecology of nitrifiers - Klosterneuburg... | ecosystem: Engineered > WWTP > Aerobic digester >...
ACGACCAGCACGGTGACGATCGCGCGGCGGCCGCCCTTGAGTTCCGCCGCAATGTAGGCAGCCTCGTTCCAGCCGCCGTAGGTCAGCAGCACGAACACCATCGCCATGCCGAGCGCTCCGAGCGCCGGGCGCGGCGCGCCGACGCCGGACTCGACGATCTCGCGCGTCGCGTCGTCGCCGCCGCCGGCGAGCAGCCACAGCCCGGCGACGACGATGGCGAGCAGCCCAGCGACCTCGAGCGCCGTCAGCCAGCCCTGCGTCGCCGCGCCGGCGCGGATGCCGCGCAGGTTCACCGCCGTCAGCACGACGACGGCCGCCGCCGCATAGAGAGACGGCCCCCACGGCCCCAGCGGCAGCACCTGCTGCATGTAGTCGCCGAACACGAAGGCCAGCAGCGCGATCGAGCCCGCCGTGATGACGGAGAAGCGCGCCCATGCATAAAGGAACGACACGTTGCGGCCGTACGCGCGGTGCAGGAAGTGGTAGTCGCCGCCGGCGTGCGGGTAGGCCGTCGCCAGCTCGGCATAGCACAGCGCGCCGGCCAGCGATACCAGCCCGCCCGCCAGCCACAGCGCGAACATCCACGGCGCGCTGCCGGCCATGCCGGCGACCAGAGAGGGCGCCTTGAAGATGCCCGCGCCGATCACGACGCCGACGATGATCGCCACGGCGTGGCGCAGCTCCAGCACGGCGCGCGGCGTGCCGCGCGCGTCGGCGACGACGGCGGGCTGCACTGCGGTATCGGCAGTCGGCATGGCGGCGGGCTCCGGGGCGGGCGCGTGATCGTCGCGCGCAGCTCGCGCGTTGGCAAGTGCTGTGAGCGGAGCATCCGCCGTGCCCGGCGTCCGGCCGGCGCGCTGGATCGCGAGCCGCGGCGTTGCTTCGCGATCCACTAGGATCGCCGGATGAACAGGATCGCCACCGCGAACGCGCACCCGGTCGTGCCGCCGGCGCGGCCCCAGGACCTGCCCGCCGTCGACCGCGTGCTGCGGCAACCGGCTGCTGCGGCGCTGATCCACGAGCACGGGCACACGCTGGTCGCCCACGAGGCGCGAGCCCTGCTCGACGCGCTGCGCGGCCGGGCGCTCGCCGGCATGCTCGGTGCCGGCGAGGTCGCGCCTGCTGCGATCGACGCGGCGCTCGCCGCGCGCGTCGATGCGCGGCTCGCGCCCCGCATGAGGCCTGTGCTCAACCTGACGGGGACTGTCGTCCACACCAACCTCGGCCGCGCGCTGCTCGCCGAGCCCGCGCTCGCTCACCTGCTGGCGACGATGGCAGGGCCGAACAATCTCGAGTACGACCTGGCGTCGGGCGGGCGCGGCGACCGCGACAGCCTGGTCGAGGAGCTGTTGTGCGAGATCACCGGCGCCGAAGCCGCGACGGTAGTCAACAACAATGCCGGCGCCGTGCTGCTGACCATCGCGGCGCTGGCGCGCGGCCGCGAAGTCGTCGTCTCGCGCGGCGAGCTGGTCGAGATCGGCGGAGCCTTCCGCATGCCCGACGTGATGGCCGCCGCCGGCGCGACGCTGGTCGAGGTCGGCACGACGAACCGCACGCATCCGCACGACTACGAGCGCGCGCTCGGCGAGCGCAGCGCGCTGGTGATGAAGGTGCACACCAGCAACTACGCGGTGCAGGGCTACACGGCGGCGGTCGACGAGGCGACGCTCGCCGCAATCGCGCACGCGCGCGGCCTGCCGCTGGCCAGCGACCTGGGCAGCGGATCGCTCGTCGACCTGGCGGCGTGGGGCCTGCCGCGCGAGCCGATGCCGCAGCAGATGCTCGCCGCCGGATGCGATGTCGTGACCTTCAGCGGCGACAAGCTGCTCGGCGGGCCGCAGGCCGGCCTGATCGTCGGTCGGCGCGAGGTCGTCGAGCGAATTCGCCGCTTCCCGATGAAGCGCGCGCTGCGCATGAGCAAGCTGCCGCTGGCGGCGCTCGAGGCGACGCTGCGCCTCTACCTTCGGCCCGAGCGGTTGGCGCAGGACCTGCCGACGCTGCGCCTGCTGACGCGGCCGGTCGCCGCGATCCGCGCGCTCGCCGACGGCTTGCTGCCGCAGGTTGCCGCGGCTCTCGCGCCGCGCTTCGAGGTCCGCGTCGCCGAGATGCAGGGCCAGATCGGCTCGGGGTCGCTCCCGGTCGAGCGCCTGCCGTCGGCGGGCCTGGTGATCGCGCCGGCAGGCGGCGCCACGAAGAAGAAGGGCGTCGGTCGCGCCCTCGACGAACTGGCCGCCGCGCTGCGCGGGCTGCCGTTGCCGGTGATCGGTCGCGTCGCCGACGACCGCCTGATGCTCGACCTGCGCTGCCTCGAGGACGCCGCGCCGTTCACGGCGCAGTTGCCCGCGTTGCGGGAGGCGCTGACCTGAAGGATGTGCTGCTTCGCTGGCAATGGCCGCGGAGAACGAGGACGAGGAGGGGAAACGATCCCGGTGGATCGGCCGGGCTTCAAACCCGGTGGGTGGTGCCACGCGCTGCCGGGCGGGTTCGACTCCCGTTCCCCTCCGCCATTGCCATGCCCGCCCGACACCTTCCGCTATACGATCGCCGCGAAGGAGATCGCGGCCAGAGGCCGCACGCGCCCCATGAACGAAGCCATGCTCGCCGGCCTGCTCGGCCGCCACTCCCAGGGCATCCGCCACCTCGGCGAGCCGGGTCCCGACGACGCCGCGCTGCGCACGATGGCGGCTGCCGCGCTGCGCGCGCCCGACCACGCGGGGCTGGTGCCGTATCGCTTCGCCGTCGTGCGCGGTGCTGCGCGGGCGCGGCTCGGCGCCCTGTTCGAGCAGGCGGCGCATGCCGCGGGCAAGGACGCAGCGTCGGCGCGTATCGACGCCGAGCGCGCCGAGCGCGCGCCGGTCACGGTGGCGGTGATCGCGCGCATCGACCTCGGTCACCCGCAGGTGCCGGCACACGAGCAGTGGGCCGCGGTGGGCGGCGCGCTCGCCAACTTCCTCAATGCGGCGCATGCGCTCGGCTACGCCGGCAAGATGCTGTCGGGCCGCAAGGCGCGCGACGCGACGCTGCAGGCCGCGTTCTGCCGCCCCGGCGAGACGCTGGTCGGCTGGATCGCGCTCGGCACGGCGCTGCGCCAGCCGGTCGATCGCGACGCGAAGGCCGGCGCGGCCGACGTGATCGGCGACTGGGGCTGAGCGCCCGACCCGCGGCGCGCGCAGCGCGTCAGCGCGCCGCCGGCCGGTCGAGCCCGCCGAAGCGCGCGTAGTAGCGCGCCGCGGCCTGCGGGGCCGGGCCTTCGGCGGTTTCCAGCACCGCCTCGACGTGGCGCTCGCCGGCGGCCTGCACGCGGCGATAGAGGTTGCGGCACAGCAGCCGCGCCGCGCCGCCGGGCCAGTCGGTGGGCAGCAGTTCCTGCGGCAGGAACGGGTCGCGCAGGCAGGCGCGGCGGTAGCCGTGCATCAGCAGCGTGCGCACCGCGAATGCCGAGCGCGGCTCGAGGTGCCCGGCCTTGCCGAGCGCCTGCCAGACCGGCCTGAAGGTGTCGAGGAAGGCCGTGTAGTCCGCGCCCAGGCGGTCGAGGTCCCAGCAGCTGCGCGCCGTCGCGCGCAGCGTCTGCGGCGTCACCATCGGCAACGCGGCGCCGCGCAGCGCCAGCGCGTCGCCGGCCGCTTCGGCGCCGGCCAGCAACTGACGCATGGCCCCATCGTCCGGGTCGGGATGCAGCATCACGTCGCCGGAGAGGCTGCCGAAGCCGAGCCACGACAGGTCGCGGCGCAGCGACTCGCGTTGCGCCGCATCCACCGCGCCGAGCCCGACCATCGTCCAGTGCCGGTCCCAGGGCCGCGTGTCGTCGCGGTACAGGCGCTCGTGCGCGGCGTCGAAGCGGCGTCGCCCGTCGTCGGTGAGGCGGTAGTAGCTGCGCCGGCCGATCTGCTGCGACGCAAGCCAACCCTCCTGCGCGAGGCGCAGCACCGAGGTGCGCACGGCGCGCTCGGCGAGACCGACGTCGGCCGCCAGCGCGATCACGCTGCCGAGCCAGGCGTTGCCGCCGCGGTGCGCGATCGCGTCGCCGTAGATCGTGACCAGCAGGGACTTCGCCTTCGGGCGCAGCGCGTCGATCAGGCGGCGCACGCGCGGATCCGGTTCGTTGACCATGCTCAACCTATTATGATTCAAACATATCGACAATGCTGCCGAATTTGAATTACTTTTCGTCCATCTGTCGACTTGGGCAGGATTCTGCGGGAGTGACGCGATGAGTGGTGCGACGACGACAGCGAGCGAAACCCGCCAGGTGCCGACCTACTGCTACAACTGCGTCGCGGGTCCCGACCTGCTCAAGGTCAGTGTGCACGACGGCGTGGCGACCCATGTCGTGCCCGACCACGGCGCCACCGACGTGCACCCGGCGCACGGCCGGCCCTGCGTCAAGGCCTACGGCCTGGTGCAGAAGACCTACAACCCGCACCGCGTGCTGACGCCGATGAAGCGCACCAACCCGAGGAAGGGGCGCGACGAGGATCCGGGCTTCGTGCCGATCTCGTGGGACGAGGCGCTCGACATCGTCTGCGCGAAGCTCGTCGACATCCGCGCGCGCGGCCTGCTCGACGAGGAGGGCCTGCCGCGCGTCGCGGCCACCTTCGGCCACGGCGGCACGCCGGCGCACTACATGGGCACGCTGCCGGCGTTCCTCTCGGCCTGGGGGCCGATCGACTACAGCTTCGGCTCGGGGCAGGGCGTCAAGTGCGTGCACTCGGAGCACCTGTACGGCGAGTTCTGGCACCGCGCCTTCACCGTCTGCGCCGACACGGTGGCGACGCGCTACATCGTCTCGTTCGGCTCCAACGTCGAGGTGACGGGAGGCGTGTGCGCGGTGCGGCGCCACGCCGACGCGCGGCTGCGCGGCATCAAGCGCGTGCAGATCGAGCCGCACCTGTCGCCCACTGCGGCGTGTTCGGCCGAATGGGTTCCGATCAAGCCCAAGACCGACGCGGCCTTCATGCTCGCGATGGTGCACGTGCTGCTGCACGAAGCGCAGCGCGAACGGCTCGACCTGCCGTTCCTGCGCGACCGCACCGCCTCGCCCTACCTCGTCGGCCCGGGCGGTTGGTACCTGCGCGATCCGGCCTGCGGCAAGCCGCTGCTGTGGGACGAGCGCACGGCGGCGGCCGTGCCGTTCGACACTCCCGGCACCGTGCCCGCGCTCGAAGGCCGCTATACGCTGGCCGAGGCCGTGACCCATGGCCCCGACGGCGAGAAGACGCATCACAACCGCGTCGAAGGCCAACCCGCGTTCGGCGAGATGGTCGACGCGATGCGCAGCTACACGCCCGAGTGGGCCGCCGCGATCTGCGACGTGCCCGCGGCGACGATCCGGCGGGTGACGCTGGGGTACCTGGACAACGCCTGCGTCGGCGAGACCACCGTCGTCAACGGCAAGACACTGCCGCTGCGCCCGGTGGCGGTGACGCTGGGCAAGACGGTGAACAACGGCTGGGGTGCCTTCGAGTGCGTCTGGGCGCGCACCGTGCTCGCCACGCTGGTCGGCGCGCTCGAAGTGCCTGGCGGCACGCTCGGCACGACGGTGCGGCTGAACAAGCCGCACGAGAATCGGCTGCTGTCGGTCAAGCCCGGCGACGACGGCTTCCTCGCCACGCGCTTCAACCCCACCGACCGCGAGCACTGGGCGCGCCGCCCGACCGGCCGCAACGCCCACAAGACGCTGATCCCGATCGTCGGCAACTCGCCGTGGAGCCAGGCGCTCGGGCCCACCCACCTGGCGTGGATGTTCCTGCGCGAGGCGCCGCCCGACTGGCCCAAGCCCACCCACCCCGAGATCTGGTTCGCGTTCCGCACCAACCCGTCGATCTCGTTCTGGGAGTCGGCGCAGCTCACCGCGACGATGGCGACGATGCCCTTCGTCGTGTGCTTCGCCTACACGATGGACGAGACCAACCACATGGCCGACGTCCTGCTGCCCGACGCCACCGACCTGGAGAGCACGCAGCTCACGCGCGTCGGCGGCACCAAGTTCGTCGAGCAGCACTGGCACCACCAGGGCGTGGCGCTGCGCCAGCCCGCCGTCGCGCCGCAGGGCGAGGCGCGCGACTTCACCTGGATCTCGGCCGAGCTGGCGCGCCGCTGCGGGCTGATCGAGCCCTACACAGCGGCGATCAACCGCGGCGCGGGCTTCTCCGCGCTCAAGGGCGAAGGCGCCGACGGCGCGACGTGGGACTTCAGCCTCAGGCCCGACCAGGTGCACGACGTCGACACCGTGTGGGACGCGGTGTGCAAGGCCTCCACCGCCGAGCTGACCGGGGGCCGCGACGTCAAGGACCTGGCCTGGTTCAAGGAGCACGGCTGGTTCGTCGTGCCCTTCGAGCGCGCCGACTGGTACCTCACGCCGACGATGCAAGCCAAGGGCCTGCGCTACGAGCTGCCCTATCAGGAGCGGCTGCTGCGCACCGGTATCGAACTGGGCCGCCGCCTGCACGAGGAAGGCATCCACTGGTGGGACACGCAGCTCACCGAGTACCAGGCGATCCCGCAGTGGCACGACGTGCCCGCGCACTGGGACCGCGCCGTCGAGGCCACCGGAGGCAAGGTCGCGGACTACCCCTTCTGGGCCATCACGACCAAGTCGATGCCCTACACGACGGGCAACAACGTCGGCATCCCGCTGATGAACGAAGTGAGCGGCAATCTGCGCGGCCACGGCGCCGTGACGATGAACGCCGGCACCGCGGCCAGGCTCGGCATCCAGCCCGGCGACTGGGTCGAAGTGCGCTCGACCAGCGGCGCCACCGTCGGCCGCGCCGCGCCGATCCAGGGTTGCCGGCCCGACACCATCGTCATCCCCGGCCAGTACGCGCACTGGAAGACGCCGGTGGCGCGCGAGCTGCAGTTCCCGTCGCTCAACGCGATCGCCCCGCTGCGCGCCGTGTCGCTCGCGCTCACCGACGCCACCGGCTCCGGCGCCGACGTGGTGCGCGTGCAGGTTCGCAAGGTCGATCCGCCGGCGCCGGTGCCGCACGCCGCCGCGACGGCCGTCGCGCAAGGAGCGACGGCATGACGCGTTACGTGATGGTCGCCGACCTGCGGCGCTGCGTCGGCTGCCAGACCTGTACCGCCGCCTGCAAGGAGGCCAACGGCACGCCGCCCGGCGTGCAGTGGCGCCGCGTGCTCGACCTCGAGGCGGGCGAGTACCCCGACGTGAGCCGCGTCTTCGTGCCGACGGGCTGCCAGCACTGCGACGAGCCGCCGTGCATGGAGGTCTGCCCCACCACCGCGACGGGCAAGCGCGACGACGGCATCGTCACGATCGACTACGACCTCTGCATCGGCTGCGCCTACTGCATCATGGCCTGCCCCTACGAGGCGCGCTACAAGGTCGACGAGCGGCGCTTCGCGTTCGGCGCCGCGCCGACACCGGCCGAACGCGCGCGCACGGCGCAGCCGATCGTCGACGTCGTCACCAAGTGCACCTTCTGCGTCGACCGCATCGACGCCGGCCTCGCCAAGGGCCTGGTGCCGGGCAAGGACCCCGAGGCGACGCCGGTGTGTGTGCAGAGCTGCATCTCGGGCGCGATGCGCTTCGGCGACATCGACGATCCGCAGAGCGGCGTGTCGCAGTTGCTCGCCGAGAACCGCTGGTTCCGCATGCACGAGTCCGAAGGCACGGGCCCCGGCTTCTACTACCTCTGGGACAAGGAGGCACCGCTGTGATGAAGCAGATGAACGCCGCGCGGCGGCAATCGCACTGGGACCTGCGCGCCGCCGGCAACTTCGTCGGAGGCGGCACGGGCTGCGGGCTGGTGCTGGCGTGCGCGCTCGCGGCAGCGTTCGGCCGGCCGCTGGCCGTGTGGCCGCTGGCGGTCGGCGCGGCCTGCATCGCATGCGGCCTCGCGCTGGTCTGGCTCGAGATCGGCAAGCCGTGGCGCGCGCTCAATGTGTTCTTCCATCCGCAGACCTCGTGGATGACGCGCGAAGGCATCCTCGCCGGCCCGCTGCTCGCGAGCTGCGGGCTCGCGCTGTGGAGCGGGCAGGCCCTGTGGCTGGTGGCCGCGGCGCCGCTGGCGGGCGGGTTCCTGTATGCGCAGGCGCGCATCCTGCGCGCGGCGCGCGCGATTCCCGCGTGGTCGCACAAGCGTGTCGTGCCGCTGATCATCGCCACGGGGGTGACGGAAGGCCTCGGCGCCTGGCTCGTGCTCGCCGCCGACGCGGCGCCGCTGTTCGTCGGCGCCGCGCTGCTCGCCGCGCTGGCGCGCGAAGCGGCGCGCGAGGCCTACCGGCGTGGCCTCGTCGCCGCGCGCGCGCCGCAGCCCACGCTGGCGTGGTTCGAGCGCCGCGAAGTGCGCGTGCTGCAGGGCTTGCGCATCGCGGCGATTGCGCTGCTGGCCGCCGCGCTTGCGCTGGAGTCGGCACCGCCGGCCGTGTTCGGCGGCGCGCTGCTCGTGCTCACGGGTTGGGGGCTGAAGGCGGTGCTGATCACGCGCGCCGCCTACACGCGCGGCGCGAAGATCCCGTTCACCCCGACGCGCGGGCGCAGCGAGGGGCGGGCGGTTCTGCCGCAGTGAGCGTATCGAGCGGCGCCTGCCCCTGCGCTTGCGGGTGCGTCCGCATCAGCGTGGCTGTCCGCAGTCCAACTCGTCGCGGTGGCCGAAGCCGAGCGAGTTGTCGATCAGGTACAGCCGCTCGGGCCTGAAGCGGTACCAGTGCACCTGGTTCAGCGCCTCGGCGATCACCGCCGGCGCTCCGCCGAGGCGGCCGACGAACGGGAACTTGGCTGCATAGACGGCGCGCGCATGGGCGCGATCGTCGCCGTCGAGCGCGGCGACGCGGCCCTCGGCCTGGATGCCGACGATGCGCGGCCAGTCGTCGTAGTCGCGCTGGATCGTCACCGCGGCGCGGTGCTCGCGCTCCAGGCTGCGCGCATGGCGGCTGCCGGGCTTGGACAGGAGGTACAGGTCCAGCCCCTCGTGCGCATAGAAAAGCGCCGCCGCCCAGACCGACTCGCCGTCGTGGGTGGCCAGCGTCAACACATGGTGCTCGCGCAGCACCTGCTGCACGCGCGCCTGCAACGCCTTCAATGACAGCCCCTCGGCCGACGGGACCATCGGCCGGCCTTGCAGGCCGCGCCGGGCCTCGCGGCCCGACCCTTCGCCAGGCGAGCACCATCCACCGGGTGGCCCTCGTCCGGGCTCAGCCCCCGAGGGGATGCGGGCCGGGTTGGCAGCGGTCCGACGCTCGGCCCGCTCATCCGGTCCCAGGCTCGCGCACGTTGCAGGCGCCACCGCCATCCGGCGCATCGGAGCGAGCCCCCGGCGCGCCCTCGTGCAGCCGCTTGAGCCGGTATGCGAGCTGCGGCCGCGTGATGCCGAGCAGCCGCGCCGCCGACGACAGGCTGCCGCGCGCCTTGTCGACGGCGGCCTCGAGCAGCATGGCCTCGATCTGGTCGAGCGTCATCACACCGTTGAGCGCCGCCTCGCACAGCGCCTTGCCGGCCTCCCAGGTGTTGCCGCCGAGACTGCCGACCATGTCGAGGCCCTCGTCGTGCATGCGCTCCTTGCTGCATGGGAACAGGTGCTCGACCTCGATGCGCGAGCCGCTCGGCGCCAGGATCACGCCGCGCTCGACCATGTTCTGCAGCTCGCGCACGTTGCCGGGCCAGGCGTAGGTGAGCAGCGCGCGCTTGGCCATGTCGGTGAAACCGCGCAGCTTCTTGCCGTTGATCGCCGAATACTTGTCGAGAAAGTGGCGCGCCAGCGGCGAGATGTCCTCCTTGCGCTCGCGCAGCGGCGGGATCTCGATCTGGTAGGCGTTGAGCCGGTAGTACAGGTCGGAGCGGAAGCGCCCGGCCTTCACGCTCTCGGCCAGCTTCAGGTTGGTGGCGGCGACGACGCGCACGTCGACCTTGCGCGGCTGCGCGCTGCCCAGGCGCTCGACCTCGCCTTCCTGCAGCACGCGCAGCAGCTTGCTCTGCGCCGGCAGTGGCAGGTCGCCGATCTCGTCGAGGAACAGCGTGCCGCCGTCGGCGCGCTCGAAGCGGCCGGGCCGTGCGACCAGCGCGCCGGTGTAGGCGCCCTTGTCGACCCCGAACAGCTCCGACTCGACCAGCTCTTGCGGCACGGCGGCGCAGTTCACGGCGACGAAGGGCTTGTCGGCGCGGCGGCCCATGCGATGCAGCGCGCGCGCGAACTGCTCCTTGCCGACGCCGGTCTCGCCGAGCAGCAGCAC
>Ga0073899_10006388_pt1 | contig 10185 bp, 7 predicted proteins | sample KloWWTmetaKNB5Ph_FD_88975 | JGI IMG/M metagenome (GOLD analysis project Ga0073899, IMG submission 88975) | Active sludge microbial communities from Klosterneuburg, Austria, studying microevolution and ecology of nitrifiers - Klosterneuburg... | ecosystem: Engineered > WWTP > Aerobic digester >...
ATTCCGCTTCCCGGTGCGGCTGGAGAGTTATGCCATCCGCGCCGGCAGCGGCGGTGCCGGGCGGCATCGCGGCGGCGACGGCGGCGTGCGCTGCGTGCGCTTCCTCGAGGCGATGACGGCCTCCATCCTCTCCAACGGCCGCCACCACGGTGCCTTCGGCATGGCCGGCGGGCTGGCCGGCGCGGTGGGCATCAACCGCGTCGAACGCGCCGACGGCCGCATCGAGCCGCTCGACCACATCGGCTCGGCCGAGATGCAGCCCGGCGACGTCTTCGTCATCGAGACGCCGGGCGGCGGCGGCTACGGCACGCCGGGCTGAAGCAGTGCCGCGGCCGCCGGCCGCTGGCGCAGCAGCGTCACCGGCAGGTCGGACAGCTCGGGCGGCAGCGGCGCCACGCGCGGCGGCTGCAGCAGCACGGCGTCGATGGCGCCCGGGCCGCGGCGGCGCAGCACGTGGCGCCACTCGAAATCGACCCAGGGCGATTCGGCGGCCGCCTGCGACCAGAACAGGAACAGGCGCTCGCGGCGCGCCATCTCCTGCTCAATGCGCTGGCGCCAGCCTTCGGTGCTGCGCAACTGCGGCGCGCCGATGAAGACGTCGAGGTCGGGCGCCAGCCGCTGCAGCTGCTCGATGCAGTGCAGCGCGGTGTCGCGGTCCTCGTTGGCAAAGCAGGCATAGGCCGACGGCAGCATGCGCCGCACGGCGTGCGCATCCTCGGGCGGCGCATGCCCGGCGGCGTCGGGCCGCACCTGCAGCACGAAGCTCAGCTCGCCGATCGGCAGCCCGCCGACGGCCAGCCGCAGGCGCGCGGCATGCGCCCCGGCTGCGGTGGTGCGCGGCACCGGCACCTGGAAGCGCACGCGTTGCGGCCGCCCGGTCCAGTGCTGGCGCAGCGCGGTCGGCGCCGGCAGCACGCCGTCGATGCGCAGCTGCAGCGTCAGCGGCTCGGCATCGCCTTCGATCACCGCCGCCTCGGGTGGCGGGTCGGTGCCGTGGGCGGCCAGGCGGGCGACCTCGTCGGCCTGATCGGCACGTGCGGCCCAGATGTCGATCACCGCCACCTGCCCGGCGGCCACCGCCGGTGCCGTCCAGGCGTGGCACTGCACGCTGTGCGGCGAAGGCGAGCGCGTCGCCAGGGGCTGCGGCTCGAGCGCCAGCGGCCGCGAGGACGGTGCCCCGGCCACCCAGTCGACGCTGTCGAACTGCGTATCGGCCGCCGGCCGGTGGGCCGCCGGTTCGGCAAAGTCGAACGGGTCGCTGGGCGGCGAGCCAGTGTCGAAGAGGTCGGCGAAGCCGGTGTCCACGGTGACCGGGGCGGTGGCGGCGTCGGGCAGCGGGTGCAGCTCGGCAGCGGCTATGCGGCGCAGCAGCGCCGGTTCGTCGACCGCATGGCGCAACGCCACCTCGGGCGTGATCAGGCCCTGCGCCAGCAGCTGGCCCAGGTGCTCGTCGGGGCCGGTGGGGGCGGCGGCGCCGGGGCGCGGCGCGGCACCCTGCAGCAGTTCGCGCAGCGCGTCGAGGTCGCCTTCGGCCAGGCTGGCGGCGAGTTCGGGCGAATTCATCAGCGCCACGGTCGCTGCCAGGTCGCGGCCACCGACGGCCGCCGGCACCGGGCGCATCACCAGCAGGCTGTGCAACTGGATGGCGGCGCGGTGCAGCAGCGCATGGCCGGTGTGTTCGGCCGCCAGCCGGATCAGCCGCTGCAGCGCGCCCAGCAGGTGCTCGGCCGGCAGCGTGACCACGCACAGCGCCCGTTCGGCGGCACGCACCACGCGCTCGAGCTGCGGGCCGTCGCGCAGCTCGCCCCAGGCGATGGCCAGTGGCGGCGACGCCGTCAGCGCGGGCACCGCCGCCTGCGCGCGACGCAGCAGCAACTCGTCGAGCGCGGCCAGGTCCAGGCCCTGGTGGACCTGACAGCGCGCACGCTCGTGCCAGTGGCGCGTGGCGCCGTCCAGCAGCGCCAGTTCGCCTTCACCGACGCGGTTGCGGTGCTCCAGCAGCGCAGTGGCGGCGTCGCGCCGCAGCGCCAGCGAGCGGCTGGCCAGCATCAGCAGGCCGCGGTCGGCCAGCACCGCCTGGCAGGCCAGCGCCGGCAGCGCCAGCGTGCGCGGCGTCGGCACATCGAGGGCAAAGGGGCGGATCGCCATCGCCGGCTGGCCGTGGCGGCGGAAGGCATGCACGCGAAAGCGCCCCACGCCGTCGAGCGCGAAGCTGAATTCGATCTCGCGGCTGCGGTCCAGCGCCGCGCGCCGCTCGTCGTCCAGCACGTCCAGCACCAGCAGCGTGGTCTGCTCGGGCGTGAAGCTCACCGACGACAGCGGCACCGAACGCTCGTCGATGCGCAGCGTGGGCGGCATCCACGGCACGATATACATCGCCGTCGCCTCCCTGCGCATGGCCAGGCGCAGCAGGTCGAGCAGGAAGGGGATCGACGGACGCGTGGGCATCGGCTGGCGGGGTCGGCCCTCGGGGCGGCGGGTGAGGTGCATTGTCCGCCGATCGTGCGCGTACCGGCTCGACCGGGCGGTGGATGGCGCGCATCAAGCAGGGGATCGACGCCGGCGCCAGCATCCGAGCAAGCTCGCGCTCAGCGCCCAGCACAGCCAGGCCGTCCACAGCGTATGGCTGGGCGGGTGGGCGCCGCGCAGAAACTGCGCGCCGCCGAACAGCAGCCCGGCGCCGGCCACCGCCAGCAGCCAGGCGCGGGCCGCGCGCGGCCGGTGCCTGCGCAGCACGAACCAGCCGCCGACAAAGGCAAAGGCGGCGCTGGCATGCCCCGAAGGAAAGCAGCGCCCGGGGCCGCCGTCTGCCACGCCCAGCCGCCAGTGCGACACGTAGTCCGCCACGCCGCCGAATTCGGCCAGGTCCCAGGGGCAACTGGTGGCGCTGAACGACTTGAGCGCCGGCACCGCCGCCCCGCACAGCAGCGTCACCGCCAGCCAGCGCAGGCGCTCGCCGCGTGTCGGGCCCGCCCACAGCGGCCGCCAGACATTGACCGCCAGCAGCACCGCCACCGCCCAGCCCAGCCAGCGGCCGCCGTCGTGCAGCACGCGGCGGGTCAGCACATGCTCGCGCCACGCAAAGCCGTGGGCGTCGCCCACCGCATGCAGCGCCAGGCGGTCGAGCCCGCTCAGGTCCCACAGCAGCACCAGCACCAGACCGGCCAGCGTCAGGTGCAGATCGTCCAGCCGCGGCCACGCCCGCGCCGGCAGGGCCACGGACAGGCCGCCGGTTTCGAGGCGTGCTGTCATGTCGACGGGCTGACCGGGCGGCAGGGCCGGCCCAGGTCCCAGGCCGGGTCGTAGAGCGTGGTGCTCACATCCAGCAGGCCCAGCAGGGTGTGGAACAGGTGGTCGTGCGCGGCCGGCTGGGTGGCGCGCGCGCGCAGGCAGCCCAGGTCCAGCCGTTGCGTGGCCGCGAAGCCCGGCGAGAACCACATCAGCATCGGCACCTGCTTCTGCACGTCGGGTGCGATGGCGTAGGGCATGCCGTGCAGGTAGAGGTTGGCCTCGCCCAGCGATTCGCCATGGTCGGAGACATAGACCAGCGCGCTGTCCAGCGAATCGGCCCGGGCCTGCAGCTGCGCCACCAGCTGCGCCAGCAGGTGGTCGGTATAGAGCAGCGCATTGTCGTAGGCGTTGACGATCTCCTGCCGGCTGCAGCGGCGCAGGTCGTCGCTGCGGCATGCGGGCTGGAAGCGCGCAAAGGCCGGCGGGTAGCGGCGGAAATACGAGGGGCCGTGGTTGCCCAGCGGGTGCAGCACCAGCAGCTGGGTGCCGCGCGAGCGGCGCAGCATCTCCGGCAGGCCGTGCAGCAGGCCTTCGTCGAGGCAGTGGCCGTCGGCGCACAGCCCCGGCGGTGCCAGGTCCTGCACGGTCTGCATCGGCAGGCCTTCGCAGGTGCCCTTGCAGCCGCTCTGGTTGTCGCGCCAGGTCACGCCCACGCCGGCGCGCGCCAGCAGGTGCAGCAGCGACTGGCTGCCGCGGATGGTGGCCTCGTCGTAGTCGCGCCGGCCCACCGGGGCGAACAGACAGGGCACCGAGACCTCGGTGTTGGTGCCGCAGGCGGTGGTGTGCACGAAGTTGATCAGCGGCGTCTGCGTGGCCTGCTGCGCCAGCTGCGGCGTGGTCTGGCGGGCATAGCCCGACAGCCCCCAGTTGGCGCTGCGCGCCGTCTCGCCCACCACCAGCACCACCAGCTGCGGTTTGCTGCGCGTGGCCCAGCCGGGCCCGGGATGGGCGTCCAGGCCGATCGGCTGCCGCGGCGCCTTGCCGGCCCTGGCCTCGGCACCGGCCACGCTGGCCAGCGACCACAGCACATTGGCCGGTGTGATCAGGTAGCGCACCTCCTTGTGGTTGCGCATCAGCGAGGCCAGCGGCTGGAAGGCCGACAGCAGCGCCACCCCCAGCACGGCCAGGGCCGCGACGACCAGGCCCAGGCGCATCAGCAGCGCGCGCGGCCAGGGCCGCGTGACCGGCTCGACCCGCCACAGCAGCAGCAGCGGCAATGCGGCATGCAGCAGCAGGTGCAGCGCCAGCGACGGGCCCAGCAACTCGCCGGCCTCGCGGATGTCGGTGCGCAGCACGTTGCGCAGCATCGACGGGTCGAGGTAGACGCCGTACTGCTGCATGTAGAACGACGCGAAGGCCGTGCCCACGACCAGCAGCGCCAGCAGCGGCTTGACCGTCCAGCGGCCGGCCAGCGGCGCCAGCAGCAGCAGGTGCAGCGCCAGCACGCCCAGCACCAGCGCCAGGCCGAAGCCCCAGGCCGAGGCGTCGGCGAGCTCGCGGCCCTGCAGCGCCGCCCGCACGAACGGGCCGTTGGCTGCGATCACCAACCAGGCGCAGGCCAGCAGCAGCAGGCCCTCGACGCTCAGGCGCAGGGTGGGCAGGGCGGCCCGCACACGGGACGGCCGGGAGGGCAGCGCCCGGGCAGGGGCCGGGGCCGGCTGGCGGCGCGGGGTCGGGATCAGCATCGGACGCGATTGGAGCCCCAGGGCCTGAAGAGGGCCTGAAGCCGGCAGCGCCACAATCGCCGCATGCGGCTGCTGTTGCTGGAGGACGATGCCATCCTGGGCGAAGGCCTGCGCGACTACCTGCGCGGCGAAGGCCATGTGGTGGACTGGTTCGGTTCGCTGCGCGCGCTGCAGGCGGTGGCCGGCGAACCCTACGACGCCTGGCTGGTCGACTGGCAGCTGCCCGACGGCTCCGGGCTGGACTGGCTGTCGCGCCAGCGCCAGCGCGGCGACGGCACGCCGGCCTTCATGCTGACCGCGCGCGACCGGCTGGAAGAGCGCGTGCGCGGCCTCGATGGCGGCGCCGACGACTACCTCGTCAAGCCCTTCGACCCCGCCGAGCTGGCGGCACGGCTGCGCGTGCTGCAGCGTCGCGGCGCGGCCGGCGGCGCCGGCAGCTGCCGCGTCGGCGACGCCGACATCGACCTGGCCGCGCACAGCGTGCAGGTGGCCGGGCAGCGTGTGGCGCTGACGGCGCGCGAATGGGCGTTGCTCGAGGCGCTGCTGCGCCGTGCCGGCCGCGTCGTGGCCAAGGCCGACCTCGAGCGCCTGCTGCTGGGCGCCGACGCCGAGGTGCAGAGCAACGCGCTCGAGGTGCATGTCTCCAGCTTGCGGCGCAAGCTGGGCCGCGACCTGATCGAGACCGTGCGCGGTCTCGGCTACCGCATCACGCTGTCCGATCGATGAAGGCGCTGCCGACCATCCGCTCGCGGCTGACGGGGCTGCTGGTGGCCGTGGCGCTGGCCTGGGGGCTGGGCGTCTCGGCCGCCGTCTGGCTGGCGGTGACGTCCGAGGTCGACGAACTGCTCGACGAGACGCTGCAGGCCGCGGCGCCGGTGCTGGGGCGGCTGCTGAGCCTGGCCGACGGTGCCGACCTGACCGAGGCGGCGGCCGCGATCGGCGAAGGCGCCGGCCAGCACGAACATTTTGCCTGGCAGCTGGTCGGCCCCGGCGGCTTGCTGCTGCGCTCGGCACGCGCGCCCGCGCAGCCCTGGCTGCCGCTGCCGGTGACGGGCTTTGCCGATGCCGCCGCCGGCTGGCGCGTCTATGCACTGCCGCTGGCGAACGGTACGCGCACGCTCTACGTCGCGCAGACGCGCGACGAACGGCGCGAGGCGGCCGCCGAGATCGCCTGGGCGGCCGTCTGGTCGGCGCTGGCGATCGCGCTGCTCAGCGCCTGGTGGCTGCAGCGCCGCGTGCGGCGCGAGCTGCAGCCGCTGGACGATCTGGCGCTGGCGCTGGCGCGCTACGAGCCCCTGCCGCCGGCCACGGCGCTGGCTGCGCCGACGCGGCGTGAGCTGCAGCCCGTGCACGACGCCATCGAGGCGCTGGGCGAGCGCCTGGCGCGGCGCGTGGCCAACGAACGCGCCTTCTCGGCCCATTCCGCGCACGCGCTGCGCACGCCGCTGGCCGGCATCGACCTGCAGCTGGCGGTGGCCGAGCGCGAGGCGCCGCCGGCGCTGCAGCCGCGGCTGGCCCGTGCGCGCGAGGCCGTGACGCGGCTGACGCGCGTGGTCGCGGCGCTGCTGGCGCTGTTTCGCAGCGGCGCGGAGTTGCAGCGGCGGCCGATTCACCTGGCGTCGCTGCTGGCGCGGCTGCCGCACGAGCCGCTGCAGCTGCAGGTGGGCGCCGACGACGTCGTCGACGCCGACGAAGACCTGCTGAGCGCCGCGCTCATCAACCTGCTGGACAACGCCGTGCGCCATGGCGCAGGCACGCTGCAGGTCACCTGGCAGGCGCGCGACGGCCTGCAGCGCCTGCGCCTGCACGACGACGGCCGCGGCGCGCCGCCCGAGCGCCGCGCCGAGCTGGCGCGTGCGCTGGCCGACCAGGCCTACGAGGGCCGCATGGGCCTGGGCCTGATGCTGGCCGATCTGGTGGCGCGCGCCCATGGTGGCGAGCTGACGCTGCCGGAGGTGGCGCAGGGCTTTGCAGCCGAGCTCAGCCTGGCGCCTGACCCATCTGCAGCAAACCCCGCCGTGCCGACATGACATCCGACCTGCGCTGCCTCGTCACCGGTTTCGAACCCTTCGACGGCGACACCGTCAACCCGTCCTGGCAGATCGCGCAGGCGCTGCACGGGCAGGCCCTGCACGGCGCCAGCGTGCACGCCGTGCGGCTGCCCTGCAGCTTCGACGGCGCCCTGCCGGTGCTGCGGGCCGCGCTGCGCCGCCACCGGCCGCAACTGGTGCTGGCGCTGGGCCAGGCCGCGCGCAGCGTCATCAGCCTGGAGCGCGTGGCCCTCAACGTGATCGACGCCCGCATCCCCGACAACGCCGGCGCGCAGCCCATCGACGAACCGGCGCAGCCCGGCGCGCCCGCGGCCTATTTCGGCACGCTGCCGATCAAGGCCATGCTGGCGGCGCTGCGCGAGGCCGGCATCGGCGCCGAGGTGTCGCAGACGGCCGGCACCTTCGTCTGCAACCACGTCTTCTTCGGCCTCATGCATGCGCTGCGCCGCCGCCCGGGCGTGCGCGGCGGCTTCGTGCACGTGCCCCTGCTGCCCGCGCAGGCGGCGGCGCGTGGCCTGGGCCCAGGCATGCCGCTGGGCCTGCAGACCGCCGGCGTGCGGCTGGCGCTGGCCACCGCCATCTGCACGGCGGGCCAGGACCTGCGGCTGGGCGCTGGCCAGGTGGACTGATGCTCGACCGCCGCCTGCTCGGCTGGTTCCAGCCCGTGCTCGGTGCCATCGCGCGTGCCCTGGTGGCGCGCGGCGTCGGCGCCGATGCCGTCACGCTGGCCGGCTTTGCCATCGGCCTGACCGGTGCGGCGGCGATCGCGTGGCAGCAGCCGCTGCCGGGGCTGGCGCTGCTGGCGCTCGGGCGCCTGTGCGACGGCCTGGACGGCGCGGTCGCCCGGCTGACGAAGCCCACCGACCGCGGCGCCTTCCTCGACATCACGCTCGACTTCCTCTTCTACGCCAGCGTGCCGCTGGCCTTCGCGCTGGCCGATCCGGCGGCCAATGCGCTGGCCGCGGCGGTGCTGCTGGCGGCCTTCATCGGCACCGGGTCGAGCTTCCTGGCCTTCGCGGTGCTGGCCGAGCGCCGCGGCCTGCACAGCAGCGCCTACCCCAGCAAGGGCCTGTACTACCTGGGCGGGCTGACCGAGGGCAGCGAGACGCTGATCTGCTTTGCGCTGATGTGCCTGTGGCCGGCACACTTTGCGGCCCTGGCCTGCGGCTTTGCGGCGCTGTGCGTGCTGACGATCGCCACGCGGCTGTATGCCGGCTGGTCGCTGCTGGGGGGTGGGCGTGGCCCGCTGTAACGTCGGGCCCTGCCCGAGCGACTCATCCGCCATGACCCGAATCCGCCTGCCATGAACCGCCGCCAGCTTGCATTGCTGCTGCTGATCGCCGCCGCGGTGGTTGCCTTCTTCGCGCTCGACCTCGGTCGCTTCCTCAGCCTCGATCACGTCAAGGCCGTGCAGGGCGAGCTGGCCACGCGCTACGCCAGCCGGCCGGCGCTGGTGATCGGCGTCTATTTTGCGGTCTATGTCGCGGTGACCGCGCTGTCGCTGCCCGGTGCGGCCATCCTCACGCTGCTGGGCGGCGCGCTCTTCGGGCTGTGGACGGGCCTGCTGGTGGTGTCGTTTGCCAGCAGCATCGGCGCCACGCTGGCCATGCTGGTGTCGCGCTACCTGCTGCGCAGCAGCGTGCAGGCGCGCTTCGGCTCGGCGCTGGCCGACATCGACCGCGGTGTGGCGCGCGAAGGCGGCTTCTACCTCTTCACGCTGCGGCTGGTGCCGCTGTTCCCGTTCTTCGTCATCAACCTGCTGATGGGGCTGACGACGATGCGCGCCTGGACCTTCTACTGGGTCAGCCAGCTCGGCATGCTGGCGGGCACGCTGGTCTATGTGAATGCGGGCACGCAGCTGGCGCAGATCAGCTCGCTGCAGGGCATCCTGTCGCCGGGGCTGATCGGCTCCTTCGTGCTGCTGGGCATCTTCCCGCTGCTGGCCAAGAAGATCGTCGATGCGGTCAAGGCGCGGCGCATCTATGCGCGCTGGGCCGACCGCAAGCCCCGACGCTTCGACCGCAACCTGGTCGTCATCGGCGCCGGTGCCGCCGGCCTGGTGACGAGCTACATCGCCGCTGCCGTCAAGGCCCGGGTGACGCTGGTCGAGGCGCACCAGATGGGCGGCGACTGCCTCAACGAGGGCTGCGTGCCCAGCAAGGCACTGATCAAGAGCGCCACGCTGGCGCGGCAGATGCGACACGCCGCCGACCTGGGCCTGGATGCGGTCGAGCCGCGCGTCGACTTCGCCCGTGTGATGGACCGCATCGCCGCGGTGGTGAAGGCAATCGCGCCGCACGATTCCGTCGAACGTTATACCGGGCTGGGCGTGGACGTGCAGATCGGCCGCGCGAAGATTCTCGACCCCTGGCACGTGCAGATCACGCACGACGACGGGCGGGTGCAGGTGCTGAGCACGCGCGCCATCGTCATCGCCACCGGCGCGCAGCCCATCGTGCCGCCGCTGCCGGGCCTGGCGGAGGCGGGCGTGCTGACCAGCGCCAACCTCTGGGGCCTGCGCGAGCTGCCGGCCCGGCTGCTGGTGCTGGGCGGCGGGCCCATCGGCTGCGAGCTGGCGCAGGCCTTCGCGCGGCTGGGTTCGCGGGTGACGCAACTCGAGATGGCGCCGCGCCTGATGGTGCGCGAGGACGAGGAGGTCTCGGCCTTCGTGCGCCGGCGCCTCGAGGCCGATGGCGTGCAGGTGCTGACCGGGCACCAGGCGCTGCGCGTCGAGCGCGAGGGCGACGGCCATGTGCTGGTCGCCGTGCACGAGGGCCAGGAGCGGCGCATCGCCTTCGACCGCGTGCTGTGCGCGGTGGGGCGTGGTGCCCGCCTCACCGGCTTCGGGCTGGAGGAGCTGGGCATTCCGGTGCAGCGCACGCTGCCCGTCAACGACTACCTGGAGACGATCTACCCCAACATCCTGGCCGCCGGTGACGTGGCCGGCCCCTTCCAGCTGACGCATGTGGCGGCGCACCAGGCCTGGTATGCGGCGGTCAACGGCCTGTTCGGCGTGCTGAAGAAATTCAAGGCCGACTACCGCGTGATCCCCTGGTGCACCTTCGTCGACCCCGAGGTGGCGCGTGTCGGCCTGAACGAGCAGGAGGCGCGCGAGCAGGGCGTGGCCGTCGAAATCACCCGGTATGGCATCGACGACC
>Ga0073899_10006390_pt1 | contig 10183 bp, 5 predicted proteins | sample KloWWTmetaKNB5Ph_FD_88975 | JGI IMG/M metagenome (GOLD analysis project Ga0073899, IMG submission 88975) | Active sludge microbial communities from Klosterneuburg, Austria, studying microevolution and ecology of nitrifiers - Klosterneuburg... | ecosystem: Engineered > WWTP > Aerobic digester >...
CGCCGAGCTGCGCCTGGCTGGTGCCGGTTGCGAGAGCGCGCCACCCGCCGCCGGGGCCGAGCTGCAGGCCTTTGCGGGGGACGAGCGGCGCGAGGCGCTGTGGCTGCCGTTCGGGGCCGCCGTGGAGCGACCGGCCCGGCTGCCGGCGTCGGCCGAGCTGCGGGCCGGGCTGGCGGGCGTCGCGGCTGGGCGGGTGCGGCTGCGCGTCACGGTCACGCGCCGCTCAGCGTGGCCGTGGGAGTCGCCGCGCCTGTTCGAGTGGGCCGGCGGCCTGGTCCCCGGCGAGTGGAGCGAGCTGCGCCTGCCGCTCGCGGGGGCGCCCGCGGGGCCGGCCAGCCTGAGACTCGAGGCGCGCGCCGACGGCGCCGCTCAGCCCTGCCTCGCCGGCGTCGTGGTGGGGCAGCCGGCGCTCGTCGCCTCGGGTCGCCGGCCGGCGCGGCCCAACCTCGTGCTGGTCTCGCTCGACGCGCTGCGCGCGGACCGAGCGGAGACGTCCATGCCGAGGCTGGCCGCCTGGGCCGCAGCACGGGCGACGAGCTTCGGCCAGGCGCGCAGCGTCGCCCCGTGGACCCTGCCCGCCCACGCCTCGCTGCTCAGCGGGCTCAGCCCGCTGCGCCACGGGGCCAACTGGCCCTACCTGGCGCTGGCCGACGACGTGCCGCTGGTCGCGCGCGAGCTGCGGCGCTCGGGCTACTTCACGGCCGCCGCGGTCGGCGGAGGCTGGCTCGAGCCGGCCTGGGGCCTGGCGCGCGGCTTCGAGCGTCACCGCTCGTGGGGCCGGCCTGGTCTCGGGGCCGAGGAGTGGCAGTCTCACACCGCCCTGGCCGCGCGCTGGCTGGACGAGCTGCCGCAGCCCTTCTTCCTGTTCCTGCACACCTTCGACGTGCACGATTTCCCGCGCCGCGAGCGCCTGCAGGCCGGGCAGGGCGACGAACGCCGGCGCGAGCTCTACGACCAGGCTGCAGCCCACGCGGACGCCCAGCTCGGCCCGCTGCTGGAGCGCCTCGGCCCGTCTCCGTGGCGCGACTCCACCGCCGTCGTGGTGACCTCGGACCACGGCGAGGCGCTGGGGGAGGGCGGCGCCTACGGTCACGGCGCCTTGGGCGAGGAGGTCCTCCGCGTTCCGCTCCTGCTGGCCCTGCCCGGGGCGCATGGGGGCGGGCGTGACGAGCGCAGGGCGCAGCTCACGGACGTCGCCGCCACGCTGCTCGAGCTCGCCGGCAGCGCGTCGCCGGTCGTCCTCGACGGCCGGTCGCTGCGAGGCCCGGCACCGCCGCCTCGCCCCGTCGTGGCCTACTTCCACCTCGAGGGCCAGGGCCTCCTGCTCAGTTCCGGCCGGTTCGCCTACCGGGTGGACGACTCGGCCTTTGCGGAGGGCGAGACGCGAGAGCGGTGCTTCGACCCGACCGCAGGCGAAGGCCGAGGAGCCGGCTTCCCGTCCGGCGATTGCGCCGGGCTGCGCTCCGTGGCCCGCGCGAGCCTGGCGGGCCTGCCTGGGCTCGTCCTCCGGCTGGAGCGTGGCGCGGGCGCCGCGGGAGACGTGGTGCTGCGCGGTGCCGCGGTCGCCCCGCGGTTCGCGCGCGGCTGGAGCGAGGGCGGTGCGCTACTCTCTCCCGCGGGCCCCGGAGCCGCTCGCGTGCGGTGGCCGGCCGGCGGCCGCGTCCAGCTGACGCTGGCGCCGCTGCCCGGGGAGATGATCTGGCTGGAGATCGGCGGCCTGAAGCTGGTCGTCGACGCCACTCGCGCGCCGTTGCCCTCACGCTGGGGCTTCAGCGCGGATGCCTGGCGAGCCCGGGACGCCGGCCGCTGCCCGCCGGGCCAGCTCTGCGTCGAGCTGGACCGGCAGGGGGAGTTCGGCCTGCCCGCGGTCGCCCCGCTGGCCGACCCGGCGCTGCGCGAGCGCCTGCGCGCGCTGGGCTACGTGAACTGAGTCGCGGCGCTCAGGCGGCCTTGAGCCCGTCGAGCCAGGCGGCGCGCGGGGGCCGGGGCAGGCGCCGCAGCAGCGGTAGCGCCAGCCGGGCCAGGCCACGCTCCAGCGCGCGAGCCCGACCGTCCACGCGCAGGGGCAGCGCCCCGGGCGACAGCAGCTGCATCAGGCCTGCCTCGCCGTAGAGCGCGCGGCCGGCCACCACGACGAGGCGCACCGCGCCACGGTCGCCGGCCAGGAGGCCCTCGATCGTGTCGACCAGGAGCAGGTCGGCCGCGGCGCCCGGCGCCAGGCCTCCGGCGGGCAGGCCCGTCAGCTCGGCCGTCCGGCGCGTGGCCAGCCGCAGCAGGCCCTCGTCGTCGAAGGCCGCGGCCGCGCGTGCCGCCGCCAGGTTGGAGAGCGCGTCGCGCACTCCCGAGATGGGGCTGTCGCTGCCCAGCCCGAGACGTACGCCGGCGGCGAGCAGCGCCTGCACGGGCGCGCGCCCGCCGTAGAGGGCCCGATTCGACTCCGGGCACCACAGCACGCCCGCCCCGCTGCGGGCGATGCGCGCGACGTCCTCGGGCGTGATGCCGAGGGCGTGGATCAGCAGCGTGCGGCGGTCGAGCAGGCCCGCCTGCTCGAGGCCCGCCACCTCGGCGGCGCAGCGCTCGTCGCGGCCCTCGGCCGCGTGGACCATCCAGGGCCGCTCGTCGCGCGGCCACGTGCTGCGCAGGTCGGGCTCGAGCCCGGGCGAGTGGGCGAAGGCGTAGCGCCGCAGGACGCGCACGGGGAAGGCCGAGCGCGTCCAGCGCTTGCGGCGCAGCAGGGCGACCAGGCGGAAGCCCGCGGGCCCGAAGGCCGGATGCGGCGCGTCGTGGTGCACGACCGCGGTCACGCCGGCCAGCAGGTTGCGCAAGCCCCCGAGCAGCAGGCGGTCGAAGCGCGGCCACTCCCGGGCCAGCCGGGCGGCGCCCGCCGCCTCGCCCGCACGCGCCTCGTCGGCCCACTCGTAGAGGCTGCGATACGGCGGGCGGCCCAGGGTGGGCAGGAGCGAGAAGCCGAGGTGGTCGTGGCCGTTGACCAGGCCGGGCAGCAGCACCCCGCCGCCGGCCTCGACCGCCAATCCGGCCGGGCAGGGCACCACCCGACCGCGGGCGACGCTCACGTCGCGGCGCGCCAGCCGGCCGTCGTCCCAGGTCAGCGCCCCGCGCAGCGTGAAGGCCACGCGGGATGGTAGCGCCTCCGCGCGGAGCCTGCGTCCGCGTAGACTCCCACGTGATGCGCGTGACCCAGGTGAACTGCGCCCGGGCCCCGGGCCTCGCCAGCCTCGCCAGCGCGGCGGACCTGCTCGAGGCCCACGAGACGCTGCACGCCTGGAGCGAGGCCCTGCTGGCGGCCGGCGCCGGCCACTGCGAGGTCGTGCAGCGCTTCGGCCGGGACGAGAGCCTGGCCCTGGCCGGCGTCGAGTACCGCCTCGTGCGCGACGGCGCGGGTGCCTGGGCGCGCCCGTGGGCCGCGCAGGCCCGCCTGGCGGCCGCCGCCGCCCGGACGCGGCCCGACGTGCTGCACCTGAACGGCCTGGTCTTCCCGGCCGCTGCCGCCCGCCTGCGGCGCGCGCTCCCGCGGGCCGCGGCGCTGGTGGCGCAGGACCACGCGGCCACGCGCCCGCCGCGCGGCTGGGCGCGGCGCTGGCTGTGGCGCCGCGGGCTGCGGGCCTGCGACGGCTTCCTCTTCACGGCCGCCGAGCAGGCCGAGCCGTGGCAGCGCGCCGGGCTGATCTCGGCCCGTCAACCGATCTACCTCGTGCCGGAGGCCAGCCGCGCCGTCGCGCCCGTCGAGAGGCAGCGGGCCCGGCAGCTGGCGGGGCTGTCGGGGGAGCCCGCCGTGCTGTGGGTCGGCCACCTCGACGAGAACAAGGACCCGCTGACGGTCCTCGAGGGCTTCGCCCGCGCGACGCTGCGCCTCCCGGGGGCCCGCCTGACGATGGTCTTTCGCGGTGAGCAGCTGCGCCCGCGGGTCGCGGCCCGTCTGGCCCGGGAGCCCGGGCTGGCCGGCCGAGTCGAGCTGCGCGGGGCGGTGCCGCGCGAACGCATGGCCGAGCTGCACAGCGCCGCCGACCTCTTCGTGCTCGGCAGCCGCCGGGAGGGCTCGGGCTACGCCCTCATCGAGGCGCTGGCCTGCGGCGCCGTTCCGGTAGTCACCGACATCCCGTCCTTCCGGGCGCTGGCCGGTCCCGTGGGCGAGCTCTGGACGGCCGGTGACGCGCAAGCCTGCGCGCAGGCGCTGCTGGCGGCGGCAGCGCGCCTCGGGCCGGCCCGCCGCGAGGCGGTGCGGGCCCAGTTCGATCGCGAGCTGAGCTGGCCCGCCGTGGCGCGTCGCGCCCTGGACGCCTACGCTCGCGTGCTGGGCCTGCGGCGTCAGTCCTCGAGCCGGTAGATCGCCATCAACCGCGGGCGGCCGCCCACGAGCATGGGCTCGGCCAGGACGGGCCGGATCCGCTGCGCGCAATCCAGCGGGCCCTCGACGGCGGCGGCGACGCCTTCGGCCGGGAACACGTCGGCCAGGTGCGTGAGGCCCGCCCGGCGCCAGTAGGCGCAGGGCTGTCGCCGCCCTTCCCGGGCGTACTCGCGCGAGCTGGCCAGGCCGTCGAGGTTGGTCACGGATCGGCCCGAGAGCAGCGCCAGGAGGCCCGCGTTCCAGGCGCCGATGCGCGCGTCCGCGGGCGTGCTCTCGCGCACCAGGCGCGCCAGGCGGCAGAGCGGCTCCTCTCCGCGGCCTGCCAGGTCGGCGCGCCAGCGGCCGACGTCCCAGGCCACGAAGGCCAGCAGCGCCGCCGTCGCCAGCGCGACCAGCAGCCGCCCGGCGCGGCCGGCGCGAGCCAGGGCCCGGCCGGCTTCGGCCAGCAGGACGCAGGCCAGCCACGGCGGCGCCACGAAGTACCAGGCCTGCCAGGCGTAGCCGTCGTAGTAGACGGCGTTGAGGGCCGCCACCTGGAGCCCGGCGTAGAGGGCGAACGGGGCCCAGGGCCTGCCCCGAGGGTGGCGGGCGAAGGCGAGGCCACCCAGCGCACCGACCAGCAGGGGCAGCCAGACCGCGCGCCGCTGGTGCGTGACAGGCCAGGCCAGGTTGGCGGCTCGCGCCGCAAGCGTGGCCAGCGGCGCAGCCGGTCGCCGCGGCGAGCTGCCGAGCTCGCGATCCAGCAGCGCCTGCGACCACTCGCCCTTGAGGGCCGCGCTGACCGGCAGCGGGTGGCCCGTCGCGACGACGTTGACGCCGCCCCACAGCAGCGCCGCGAGCACGGGTGGACCAGCCAGGGCCAGCCAGGCCCGGGGGGCGGGCCACGAACCGGCACGACCCCCGCGCGCGCGCCGGACGAGCACGAGCAGCAGGCAGGGCAGCAGCGCCAGCGCTTCCAGCCGGGCCAGGCTGGCCAGGGCGAGCAGCAGGCCCAGCCGGCGCCATGGTCCGCGCGCCGCCGGCCAGCCCTCGGCGAAGTCGCGGGCCCAGGTCCCGGCCACGAGCAGCAGCAGCAGGGCCTGCAGGCTCCACTCGAGGCCGCCCCAGGCGACGCGCGTGGCGACGGCCCAGGCCAGCCAGAGGAGCGAGCCGAGCAGGGCGGCCGGAGCGCCACACGAGGCGCGCAGGGCACAGAAGCCGGCCAGCGCCCCCGCTGCCACCAGCAGCGCCTGGAGGGCAGCGGCGACGAGCAGCTTGTGCGCCGGGGCGAGGACGGCGGTCGGCAGCAGCACGAGCAGCCAGAGCGGGTGGTAGCCGCTGGTCGGCTCGTGGCCGTCGAGCGTCGGACCGTGGCCGCGCGCCACGTTCTCGGCCAGCACGAGGTAGTAGCCGGCATCGTCGAGCGTCACCGCGGCCGCGTTGTCCGCCCAGGCGGCGACCGGACCCTGGCCGAGCCACGACGGGGCGGGAGAGCCGGAACGGTGGGCTGGCGGCGCGAGCAGCGCCGCCGGCGGCAGCAGGGCCAGGCCGACGAGCAGGGCCGCGAGCCGGAAGTCCCTCGTCACGGCCGCCCCTGGCGCGTCACTCTCCGCGGGCGCCGTAGCTCTGGGCCAGCAGGCGTCCGTAGAACCGGCTCACGCCGGCGGCCTCCGCGGGGCTGGGTGGCGACGGCGGGAACAGGGCAGCGAGGCCGAGCGCCTCGCTGCCGCCGGGAAGCCGCTCCTCGACGCGCCGGTGGAAGGCGGCCGCCACGGCCCCCGCGTAGCCGCCGGCCACCACGACCTGCCGATCCCGGGCGTAGGCCTCGCGCAGCTGGGCCGCGGAGACGCCGCGCCATCGCAGGCGCAGGCCGTAGTAGAGCAGCAGCGCGCGATGCACGGCCCGGTCCAGCCCGTTCCCGAGCCGACCAGCGAGCCAGCGCTCGACGAGCCGCGTGGGCGCAGGCTGGGACAGCTCCTGCAGCCGCGCGTGGCGGGTGGCGAGGTCCCAGCCCGGCAACCGCTGGCGCGCCCAGGCGTTGGTGTCCTGGAAGGAGCGGCAGGCCTCGCCGCCAAAGAGCGGGACGATCTGCAGCACCTCGTGCGCCTGGTAGAGGCTGTGGTCGTCCAGTGGCGCGGCGTCGTCCGTCAGGAAGTAGTTCGGGCACAGCTCGACGCCGGCGCGCGGCACGAGCCGGCGCAGCGCCATGGCCGCGGCCTGCGCCAGCCACAGCCGCCCCGGGGCGGTGATGCAGAAGAAGTCGACGTCCCCGTCCGGGCCGCCGTTCTCCATGGCCTGCGACCCGCACACGGCCAGGGCGCGCACGAAGGGGACGCGGCGCAGGGCGGCGGCGTAGCGTCGCGCGGCCTCCCAGCGCGGGCGGCAGAGCGCCTCGCGCTCGCGCCGCCGCTCCACCAGGCCCTCCCGCCCGCGCCAGGTGACGAAGCCTTCCGTGCGGGTCAGGCAGCCCGCCAGCCGGCCCAGGGCCGCCTCGAGCTCGGCTGCCGTGGCGCTGCAGCCCACCAGCGACTGGAGCAGCTCCGCCTCGGTCAGTGCGAACTCGAACAGGTCGGCGTACAGCACGGCCAGCAGCACGCCGCGCTCCCGCTCCGACAGGGACGCCGGCGCGAGGAGGGCTCCGGCGAGCGCCGGGCCGGGCGGGCCGGCCGCAGCGCTCCAGGCCTGCGCGCTGCGCGCGCGCAGGGCCTCGTCGTAGACCCCCAGCACCCGCGTGACCATGCTGTCGGCGTCGAACTCGCGGGTGGCCCGCATTCGCGCGCGCGCCCCCATGCGGGCCCGCAGGCTCCCGTCGGCCAGCAGCAGCCGCAGCGCCGCGGCCAGCGCCCGCGCGTTGCGGGGCGGCACGACCAGGCCCGTGTCGCCGTGCCGGTTGACCCAGCTCGTGCCCGTCGAGAGCTCGGTGCTGACCACCGGGCGCCCGCAGGCCATGGCCTCCAGCAGCACCAGGCCGAAGGCCTCGCTGCGCTGCGAGGAGGGCAGCACCACCACGTCGGCCGCGGAGTAGTGCGCCGCCAGCTCGTCCTGTGGCACATGGCCGAGGAAGACGATGCGCCCGGCAGCGGGCGAGCGCGCGGCCCGCCGCTCCAGCTCGGGGCGCAGGGCGCCGTCGCCGGCCACCAGCAGAGTGGCTGGCAGCTCGGCCATGGCGTCGACCAGGTGGTCGAGGCCCTTGTAGTAGCGCAGCCGTCCCGCGAACAGCACCAGCGGGCCGGGGAAGCGCTCCCGCAACGCCCGCGCGCCCTCGGTGGCCGGCTGGAAGGCCGCGGTGTCGATGGCCAGCGGCACGACCGAGCAGCGCTCGCGCAGGCCAGCCAGGATCGGCGAGGAGGCCAGGTAGCCGGGGCTGGTGGCGATGATGCGGTCGGCCCTGCGCAGGAGCCGCCGGAGCACCGGACGGTAGGCGAGCCCGGTCAGTCGCTGGCGCACGATGTCGCTCTGATAGGTCACGACGGTGGCCCGAGCCCGCCCCCACGCCAGGTGCGCCAGCTCGCCCGGGGGATAGGGGAACTGCAGGTGCGTGACGTCGGGGGCCAGCCGCCGCAGCCACCCGGCGAGCTCCAGGCTCAGGGGCGTCGAGAGCACCTCTCCCAGCCGCCTCGCCCGGATGACGCGCACGCCGTTTTCGACCTGTTCCCCGGCCCGGGCGCCGTGGGCGGTGACGAGCACGGTCACGTCGAGGCCGCGGGCCGACTGGCGCTCGGCCAGGAGTCGCAGGTGGTTCTCGATGCCACCCACCACGGGCGGGTAGTCCTTGTAGACGTGCAACACGCGCAGGCTGCTCACGCCGCGCGCCTTCCCGGGGTCGCCCGGCCCGCCGCCGCCCGGCAGGCGGCCAGCGTGCGCGCGGCCACGTCGGGCCAGCTGAAGCTCGCGGCCCGCGCCTGGCCCCGGGCGCGCAGCTCGGCCCGCAGCGCACCGTCGTCGGCGAGCCGCTGCAGCGCCTGGGCCAGCTGCGGCTCGTCGAGCGGGTCGAACAGCAGGCCGGCGCCGCCCAGCACCTCGGGCAGGGCGCCGCGCGACGCCGCCGCCACGGGCGAGCCGCAGGCCATCGCCTCCAGGGCCGGCAGGCCGAAGCCCTCGTCGAGCGACGGCAGCACCAGGGCGGCGGCGCCGGCCAGCAGCCCGGGCAGGAGCGAGTCCCCGACGCGGCCGAGGCGCCTCACGCCGGGCGGCTCGTCGCGTCGCGGCTCGTGGCCCGGGCCGGCCAGCGCCAGGCCCAGCCCGCGGGCGGGCAGACCGGAGGCGGCGAAGGCGCGCAACAGCGCGCCGACGTTCTTGTGCGGCCGGTTGGCGCCCAGGTGCACGAAGTACTCGCGGGGCAGCCCCAGCGCCTGCCGGGCCTCGGCCACGGCGGCCGGCGGCTGGGGGCGGAAGGCCGGGTCGGGTGCGGAGCCCGTGACGGTCACGCTGTGCTTCCCGGCGCCGATCGCCGCCGCCAGCGCGCCCCGAGCGGCCTCGGACAAGGTGATGAGGGTCGCCGATCGTCCCGCCGCCATCCGCAGCCAGGCGCGCGCCACCACGCGCCGCCAGGCCGGCCGCAGCCCGTGGTGCTCGTCCAGGGCGATCGTGTCGTAGACCAGGAGCGCGCGGGGGCAGGGAGCGCGCAAGGCCGTGAAGGCGTACGGCGACAGGAGCACGTCGGCTCGGCTGGCGCGGGCGACGGCCGGCAAGCACAGCTGCTCGGCCAGCGAGCGCGGCCGCAGCGGCGCCGCCAGGCGCTGCACCGCCGCGGGCAGCCGGCGGTCGTCGAGGGTCAGCGCCAGGAGCTGGTCGCCCGGCTCGAGGACGGACGGCAGCGCAGCCAGGAGGTTGTCCAGGTGCCGGCCGATGCCCGGGAAGCTCTCGCGCGGGTAGCGCGCGTCGATCGCCAGCCTCAGCCCCACGTCCCCTCCCGCCGGACGACGCGGATGCGCCGCGAGCGGCGCCGATGGTACCAGAGCGCGCGAGCCGCGCGGCCCCCGTCTCAGCCCCGCTCCGTGGCGGAGAGCTCGCGGTACAACGCCAGCGCGCCGGCCACGCAGGCCGGCAGCCCGTAAGGGGAGAGCTGCTCCGCGCTCGGTGGCGCCGGTCGCTTCGCCAGCGCGCGCTCGAGCAGGGCCTTCAGGGCGGTCGCATCCCCGGGCGCGGCCGTCCAGGCAGGGAAGAGCTCGGGCAACACGCCCACCGCGGTGCCCAGCGCGGGACAGCCGCTGGCGGCGGCCTCCAGCGTGACCAGGCCCTGGCTCTCGAAGCGCGACGACTGCACGAGGACGTGGGCCTGCCGGTAGATCCGAGGCAGGGCGTCGTGGGGCAGGCTGCCGTGGAAGCGCACCACTCCGGTGAGCCCCAGTCGAGCGACCCTGGCCTCCAGGGCCCCGCGCAGGGGACCGTCGCCGACGACGTGCAGGCGCGCCTCGCGGGCCCGCGCCCGCACGCCGGCAAAGGCCTCGAGCAGCAGCGCCTGGTCCTTGACCGGCACGAGCGAGGCCACGTGCAGCAGCGCCGGGCGGCCGTCGAGAGCCGGCGCGTCCGACGAGCCCGGCGCCGGATAGAAGCGCTCGCCGTCCACTCCCAGGGGCCAGAGCGCGACGCGCGCGGGGCTCGCGGCCCGCGCCCGCACGCGCGGCTCCAGGAAGCGCGAGCCGGCCGTCAGCCAGCGGGCGTGGCGCAGGCTGTAGGCCACCACCTGCCGGTTCAGCCGGCCGCGGGCGCCGCCGTAGTCGATGTCGGGCAGGAGCTCGAGCTCGCCAGCCACCACCGAGACCAGCACCGGGACGCCGAGCCGGCGGCCGGCCCACAATGCCAGGGCGGCGGGCTCGTGGGCCCAGAGCGCGTGCA
>Ga0073899_10006394_pt1 | contig 10180 bp, 10 predicted proteins | sample KloWWTmetaKNB5Ph_FD_88975 | JGI IMG/M metagenome (GOLD analysis project Ga0073899, IMG submission 88975) | Active sludge microbial communities from Klosterneuburg, Austria, studying microevolution and ecology of nitrifiers - Klosterneuburg... | ecosystem: Engineered > WWTP > Aerobic digester >...
CGCAAAGAGTCCTCACTTCACCGAAACTCTCTACACGACGTTCGTAGCGGCAACGCAGAGACTTATTGAGTCATGCGGTGTAGCGGTAACAGTACTTGAGTTTGATCCTCTGGAAATTGACATGCGAACGAAGTTCACGAGAACCGTCGCGCAAGCTAACCCCGACACAGTCATCACATTTGTCCGCAACGGTGGCAATCTGGTGTCAGGCTCCGGGGGAGTATCGGGCAGCCTCTATTTCGATGCACAAGCCACCGAGAGAAAGAGTTCAAAGATTCTCTGGAAGGCGCGCGTCGACTACAGGACCCTCACCCGGAACGTGTTCGTTGATGACAAGCAATCGGGCGAGCGATTCGCATCCCAATTCGTTTCACGACTTGCCGCAGATCGCCTGTTCACCAGCTGTCCAGCCGAGATCGCCAGTCCGAAGACGTAGTTGGCGCCTGACACGCAGAACAGCATCCTGAAGCAGGCCGGACTGAAGTAGCGAGGTTCAAGATGAGGTATGCCGTCGTCATCGAGAAGGCTGAAGGCAACCACTCTGCCTACGTGCCGGACCTGCCGGGCTGTGTGGCCACCGGCGCCGCGGTTGCGGAAGTCGAGCGCGAGATTCGGGAAGCCATCACCTTCCACATCGAAGGCCTGCGTGAAGACGGGCTCGCCGTGCCCGAGCCCACGAGCCAGGTCGAGTACATCGAGCTGGCGGCGTAGTGCACCAGGTGAGGCCAGAACCTGGGCGCTCGCGCTTCACAGCGGCAGTCACCGGCCGACGTGCCGCTGCGCCTGCTGTCGTCGAACGCCTGGCCGTTCGGCTTCGTGCAGAGCCGCTATGCGGTGGGGGGTTGAACGTCCTCCCGCCAGTAGCCGGCGCCTTGGATTGCAGCGGCGACATCGCATGTGTAGATTCCCACACACGGAGGTGCACATGGCAACCAATCTGGCGCTGGACCCCAAGCTGCTCGACCAGGTGCTCGAACTCAGCGGAGAGCCGACCAAGAAGGCCGCGGTGACCCTGGCCTTGAAGGAATTCGTGGCCCGGCGCCAACAAAGAAAGTTGGCCGACCTGTTCGGCAAACTCGATTGGGACCCGGCCTACGACCACAAGGCAGAACGCTCGCGCACATGAGCCTGCTGGTCGATACCAGCGTCTGGTCGCTGGCCCTGCGGCGAGACGGCTCGACATCGGCGCCCGAGGTGCAGGCGCTGCTGGATGCGCTGGCCGGATCGGACTGGGTCGTCACCACCGGGCTGGTGCTGCAGGAGCTTCTGCAAGGCTTCCACGGCCCGCGTGCGGCGGCCGCGATCATCGAACGATTTGCGGCGTTGCCGATCATCGCCCCCGACCGGCAGGACCACATCGCCGCTGCCGAGGTGCGCAACACCTGCCGCAGAGCCGGCGTGCAGGTGGGCACCATCGACGCACTGCTGGTCCAGCTGTGTGGTCGGCACGACCTGACCCTGCTATCCACCGACCAGGACTTTGCCCATGCCGCGCGGCATGGGCCGTTCAAGCTCTGGCGGCCGTCGACCGCTTCTTGAGCACGCGGCCCCGTACCGGCCGCCTCACCCCCCCGCCGCCACCCCCCGCGCCTGCGCGGCATGCCAGTCCATCTGCAGCCGCTCGAAGGCGGCGGCCGCGGCGGCGGCTTGCTGGCGGGCGTCGGCCTCGCTGCCCTGCTGCATCGCCAGCTGCGCCGCGCACAGCCCATTGCACGCCGCCTCGTGCGCCGACTGCCGGCGCGCCGCCACCTGCTGCGCGCGCGCCAGCCAGCGTGCGGCGCGCGCCGCGTCGCCGCGGCCGGCGGCATGCAGCGCCAGCGCGCGCGCGGCCATGGCGGCGCCGATCAGGTCGCCCTTGCGGCCGCGCTGCAGGGCGGCGATGGCATGCGCCCGCGCGCGATCGGGCTGGCCCAGCGCCAGCCAGCCGTCGACCAGCCAGCCCAGGTTGAGCGAGCGGAACAGCCCGCTGTCGCGCGGCGCCAGCCAGCCGGTGGCCTGGTCGGCCACGGCGATGTAGCGCTCGTCGCCCGTCAGCCGCCAGTCGGCGAAGGCGGCGGTCACGCGGCCCTGGCAGAACTGGAACAGGCTGCGCGTGCGCTCGGCGATCCAGGCCGATTCCTGCGCCACCTCGCGCGCCTCGGCCCAGCGGCCCTGCCAGGTCAGCAGCGCCGAGCGCCAGCCCTGGATGGACGCGCCGATCTGGTGCCGGTGCCCGTCCACCACGGCCCAGGCCTCGTCCAGCAGGTCCTGCGCCTGCGCAAAGTCGCCGCGGTCGCCCACCACCGTGGCCTGGCACACCAGCGCATAGGCCAGGCCCACCGACGTGCGGCCGCTGCGCCGGTGGCGGCGCTTGATGGCCACCGCCTCCTGCAGCAGCGGCAGGGCGCCGTCGTAGTCGGCGGCCGCCGTGCGCGCCTGGCCCAGGGTGGCGCGGATCTGCACCGCCAGCGGGTCGTCGCCCGGGCCGGCGGCGTCCCGCGCGCGTTCGATGTGGGTGATGCACGCGGTCGACTCCCCCAGCGCATACAGCACGTAGCCCAGCGAATGCTCGGCCCGTGCGATCAGCGCCGGGTCGCCCAAGGCGCGCGCGCGCTCGACGCCGCGCTCGAAGACGGCCAGGTCGGCGCGGGCGCCGTCGAAGACGCTGACCAGGCCCAGCCGGTCGCTGATGGCCAGCCAGCGCCGCGTCTCCCGGCCCTCGGGGTCGGCGCGGTCCAGCTCTTCCAGCGCCAGGTGGTACAGCGCGCGGGCGCGGTCCAGCACCGAGAGGGCCGCCGCGCGGTCGCCGGCGGCCTCGGCATGGCGGGCGGCCTCGGCCGGCCGGCCGGCGGCGCGGAAGTGGTAGGCCAGGGCCTCGTGGGGGGGGTCGGCGCCGTCGCCGGCACGCCCCAGCAGCGCCTGCGCCACGCGGTCGTGCAACTGGCGGCGCTGGTGCAGGCCCACCGATTCGTAGATCACGTCGCGCGTCAGCCCGTGCTTGAAGCGGAAGGCCCCGTCGGGCTCGGCAAACAGCAGATCCTCGTCGGCCAGCGCCAGCAGCGCCGGGTCGTCGCGGCGGCAGCCGCCCAGTTCCTGCAGCAGCCCGGGCGGGATCAGGTTGCCGATCACCGCCGCCAGCCGCAACAGGTCGGCCTGCGCCGGCGGCAGCCGCGCCACGCGCGATTCGACCAGCACGTTGAGCCAGTTGCCGCCGCCCAGCCGCCGCACCAGCCACTGATCGGGGTCGTCGTGCCCGGCCGAGTGGCACAGCTCTTCCACGTACAGCGGGTTGCCGCCGGAATACAGGCGGATCTCGGCGGCGATGAAGGGGTCGGCCTGCGGCAGCAGGTGCTGCACCGAAGCCAGGGTTTCGCCGACCGAAAACGGCGCCAGCTCGATCACCTGCACGCCCTGCAGCTCGGCACTGCCTTCGTCGATGGCGCGCGTGGTGGCCAGCACCAGCAGCGGCAGCCCCGGGGTGTCGCGGCCCAGCGTCGACAACCACAGCTGCGTGGTGGCGTCGGCCCATTGCCAGTCGTCCAGAAACAGCAGCAGCGGCTGGCGCGCGGCCAGGGCCTCGAACAGCGTGGCCAGCGCGCGCAGCGACGCATCGGCGCCGGGCGGGCGCTCGGCGTCGGCCGCGGGCAGGCCCAGCAGCGGGCGCAGCGGTGCGGCCAGCCCGGGCTGCTGGTGCTCGGCCAGCAGCCGGTCCAGCGCCGCCTGCACCTCGGCGGCCGGCGCATCGGGCGCGAGCGCGAGTGCGCCGCGCAGCATCTGCACCAGCGGCTGCAGCGGCGCGGCCGCGCCCTCGTCGACGCCGTGACCCTGCAGGATGCGGCAGCCCTTCCAGGCGGTGTGCTGCACAAACTCGGTCGCCAGCCGCGTCTTGCCCACGCCGGGTGGCGCCGCGATCACCAGCCGCAACGTGGCGCCGGCCAGCACCTGGCCGAGCGCGTGCTCGAGCTGCCGCAGCTCGGCCTGGCGGCCGATGAAGGGCTGCAGCCCGCGGCGTGCGCGTGCCTCGAAGGCGCTGATCGCCTGGCCGCGGCCCAGCACCGGCCGCGCCAGCACCTCGGAGCCGTCGCCGTCGATGGCCACCGCGCGCTGGGGCCCGGCCTCGAAGTGGTGCAGGTCGGGGCCCAGGCAGTCCTCGCTGACCAGGATCTCGTCGCGCCCGGCGGCGTCGGACAGGCGGCCGGCGATGTTGGGCGCCATGCCCAGCAGTTCCAGGCTGCCGACGATGGCGTCACCGCGCTGCACCAGCACCAGGCCGGCGTGGATGCCGCTGTGCAGGCGCAGGTCGGTGTGGCGGCCGCGCGGCCCGAAGCCGCGCAGCGCGGCCACCTGGCGGTGCAGCTGCACGGCGGCTTCCACGGCGCGGCGGCTGTCGCCCTCGCGCGGCTGCGGCCAGCCGAAGATGGCCAGCATGCCGTCGCCCTGGATGCGAACCAGCGTGCCGCCATGCGCGGCCACCGCGGTCGAATAGAGCTGGCGCAGCGCGCCCAGCAGCTCGGCGTAGTCCTCGGCCTCCAGCGCGCCGCTGAGGGCGGTGGAGCCGCTGAGGTCGGCAAACAGCACGCTGACCCGGCAGCGCCGGCCCTCGGTGCCGGTGGGGGTGCTGCCACCGGGCTTGCCGGTGTCGGGTGCGGGCTCCGGGGTGGTGACGCCGGCCGTTTGCATGGCGGCAGACTGTAGCGGAGCCCGCTCGTGCCGACAGGCTTCAGCCGGCCGCCGCGTCGAATGCCGCGTCCACCGGCACCTGCAGCGCGGTGGCGATCTGGTTGGTCCTGGCCGCCAGCGCCACGATGGCCATCAGCTCGGCATGCTGTTCGTTCGTCATGCCCTTGGCCCTGGCGGCAGCGGTGTGCGAATGCACGCAGTAGCTGCAGCCGTTGACGATGGAGACGGCGATATAGACCAGTTCCTTGGTCAGCGGGTCCAGCGTCGACGGCGTGGCCATCAGCGCCTTCACCTCGGCCCAGGTGCGTTCCAGCAACGGCGGGTCGAAGGCCAGGTGACGCCAGAGGTTGTTGATGAAATCGGTCCTGCGCGTGGCGCGGATGTCGTCGAAGACGGCCTTCACGCGCGGGTCGGTTTCGGGGGCGGCGGGTGCGGCGACGGTGCTCATGGGGGTGACCTCGGGGGCGGTGGTTGCTGGAAGACCCTGTGCCGCATGCTACGGTGCGGCTGGTTGTGCTGCTGCCCCACCCGTTCATGCCGAAGATGACCCTTGCCCCGCTTCCGCCGCTGCCCCCGCTGCCCCCCCACCACACCCGCTGGCTGGCCGCGCTGCTGGCCGCGCTGCTGCTGCTGCTGGCCGCCTGCGGCGGCGGCTCCGGCGAACCCGCACCGCCGGTGGTGATCGAGCCCGAGGGGCCGGGGCGCACGCTGGCGGTCACCCCGCTGCGGACCTTCACCACCGCCGAGGTCTCGGCCGCGCTGGCCGCGCTGGGCGAGCAGGCGCCGGCGGTGCCGGTGCGCCATGCCGTGCAGACCTGGCGCATCGACTATCTGACGCTGGATGCCGACGGCCGCGAGCAGCGCGCCTCGGGCCTGCTGGCGGTGCCGGTCAAGCCTGCCGGCCGGCGCAGCCCGGTGCTGAGCTACCAGCACGCCACCATCTTCCTGGATGCCGAGGCGCCCAGCAACGCGCTCGCCGCCGGCGAGCCGCCGATCGTGCTGGCGGCCACGGGGTATGTCGTCGCCGCCGCCGACTACCTGGGCTACGGCGTCAGCAAGGGCTTTCCGCATCCCTACCTGCTGTCGGCGCCGTCGGCTTCGGCGGTGCTGGACCTGCTGACGGCGGCGCGCAACTGGCGGCTGCGCAACGGCGTGGCGGGCAACGGGCAGCTCTTCCTGGCCGGCTATTCGGAAGGCGGCTACGTGACCATGGCCGCCCACCGCGCGCTGCAGGCCGCTCCCGGCGTGCACCGCGACGAACTGGTGGCCACCGTCCCCGGCGGCGGCCCCTACCACCTGGCGGCCACGCTGGATGCGCTGCTGGAACTGGTGCGCGACGACTACCCGCTGCTGGGTGCGCTGATCGACCCCGGCTTCCTGCGCCGGCTGGGCAACGACGTGCGCGACGAGGTGCGCCGGCAACTGGTGCGCGCGCTGCTGCCGGGCAATGCCGACGTCGCCTTCGACACCCGCTTCATCGATCCCTACCTGGCCGATGACCGCGATCTCATCGAGCGCCAGAGCAACGTGCACGACTGGCGGCCGGAGCGCCGCGTGCGCCTGTTCCATGGCCGCGACGACCGCACCGTGCCCTATGTCAGCGGCAGCAGCACGCTGCAGGCCCTGCAGGCCCGCGGCGCGCCCGACGTGACGTTGACCGACTGCGCGGCGGTGCCCGCCGGCCACCTGGAATGCGTGCCCGGCTACTGGCGGCACCTGCTGACGGTGCTGGACGCGCAGGCGCGCGACCTGTAGCGGCGGGCGATCCCGATCCGGGCCTCCCGGTCGGGATCGCTCCCCCTGGGGGGGCGGCCCGAGGGCCGCGGGGGGCTGGATTCAGCCGGCGCGGATCACGCGTTCGTCCCCGGGCTCGGCATACAGCGCCTCCACCTCGGTGGCGCGCCGCTGCAGCACCGCGCGCTGGTTGACATAGCCCTTGTCGGTGATCTCGCCGGCATCGGCGCTCGGCGGCTCGGCCAGCACCAGCGCGCGCGCCACCGCCTGGCTGCTGCCGCCGCCTTCGGCCTGGAGCGCACCCAGCGCCTGGGCGATGCGCCGGCGCAGTTCGTCGGGCGGCAACTCCTTCGCCTGCGGCGAGAGGAAGATCAGCGCGCAGGCTTGCGCGCGGTCGTGGCCGGTGATCACCACGTCCTGCGCCAGCGGCGCCAGCGCGCTCACCACACGGATGCGCAGCGTGCCCACGCTGACCCAGGTGCCGGTGGTGAGCTTGAAGTCCTCGGCCACGCGGCCGTTGAAGACCACGCCGGCCTCGGGCCGCGCTTCGTCGGCCAGGTAGCCGGCATCGCCGATGCGGTAGTAGCCTTCGTCGTCGAAGGCCTGCGCCGTCAGGTGCGGCGCGTTGCGGTAGCCGGGAAAGATGGTCACGCCGCGCACGCGCAATTCGAGCTTCTGCGCATTGGGGACGAACTTGAGCTCCAGCCCCGGCAGCGGCAGGCCGATGACGCCGGCGCGGTCGAGCCTGAAATGCGCACTGGTGATGGCGGGGCTGGTTTCGGTGCTGCCCCAGCTGGTGGTGAACCACACCGGATCGTCCGGCCGCACGCGGCGCGCCACCGCTTCCAGCCGCTCCCAGGTGGCCTGCGGCAGCGCGGCGCCGGCATAGAACACCATGCGCAGCCGCGCGAAGACCTCGCGCGCCAGCGCCTCGTCGGCCTCCAGCGCCGGCAGCACCATCTCGAAGCCGCGCGGCACGTTGAACCACAGCGTGGGCTGCACCTCGCGCAGGTTGCGGATGGTCTTGTCCACCAGGCCCGGCGCCGGCCGGCCTTCGTCGATGTAGAGCGTGCCGCCGTGGCGCAGCACCAGGTTCAGGTTGTGGTTGCCGCCGAAGGTGTGGCTCCAGGGCAGCCAGTCCACCAGCACCGGCTTCTCGCGCTCGAGGAAGCGCCACACCTGCGCCATCATCTGCATGTTGGCGCACAGCATGCGGTGGCTGTTGATCACCACCTTGGGGTGGCCGGTGCTGCCGCTGGTCAGCAGGTATTTGGCGTGGTCGTCGGGCAGGATGGCCTGGTAGGCCTGCATCACCGCCGGGCTCTCGGCGGTGCGCAGCAGGGTGTCGAAGGCCAGCGCGCCGGGGAAGGTCTCGGCACCCTGGCTGAAGACGGTGACGGCGTCGATGCCGGCGGTATGCAGCGCCGGGCCGTAGACCGGGGCGTCGCTGGCATACACCAGCGCCGGCCCCAGCGTGGCCAGGATGCCGTGGATCTTGCTGTAGTCCTGCGTCAGCCGGCAGTAGGCGCTGCTGACGGTGCACACCGCGCGGCCCACGTGCATGGCGCCCAGCATCAGCAGCAGGTGGTCGACGCTGTTGTCCGACAGCACCACCACCGGCCGCTGCGGCGGCAGCTTCAGGCCCAGCAGGCTCTGCGCCACGGCGCCGACGGCACGGCGCAGTTCGCGCCAGCTCAGCCGGCGCCAGCCGCCCTGCGCATCGCGCTCGGCCACCGCCAGCGCGTCGGGCGTCTCGGCGGCCCAGCGTTCGATCCATTCACCCACGCAGCGGGCGTAGGGCTTGAGCGGCTCGGGCGAGCGCAGCACGAAGCTGTCGTCGTCGAAGGGAATGCGGGCCACGCGGGGCGGCGCCAGGTTCTGGGGATCGTCGAAGAAGGGGATGGCCATGGCACGCTCCGGGCTTTGAGGCATCGTAGAGCTGCAACATAGTGCATTGAAAGCGGGTGTTCCCTAGCTTGGAGCGCAGCAACGATGAACCATCGTGCACATCATGGCCGGGGTGGCTTGACTTCCTGCGCCCGGGCCTCAGTTGCAGGCCTCGTCCACTTTGGCCGTGCGCATGCTGTTGCCCCTGGTCTTTGTCGGCTTGCTGGTGCTGGCGGTGGCCGCCTGGCTGGCAGGCCCGCCGCTGTGGGCGGCCTGGCGCCGGCGGCGGCTGACGGCGCCGCCGTTTCCGCGCGCCTGGCGCGCCATACTGCGCCGGCGCATGCCGCTGTACCAGCGGCTGCCGGTGCCGTTGCAGCGGCGGCTGCAGCAGCATGTGCAGGTGATCCTCGGCGAGGTGCCCTTCATCGGCTGCCAGGGCCAGCCCATCACCGACGAGGTGCGCGTGCTGATTGCCGCACAGGCGGCGCTGCTGCTGCTCGGCCGGCCGGCCGGGCGCTTCCGCGGTCTGCGGCAGGTGCTGGTCTACCCCGGCGCCTTCGTCGTCGACCGGCCGCTGGCCGACGGTGCCATCGTGCAGGACGCGCGCCGCGTGCTGGTCGGTGAATCCTGGCAGCAGGGGCAGCTGGTGCTGTCGTGGCCCGACGTGCTGGCCGGCGCCGCCGACCCGGCCGACGGCCACAACGTCGTCATCCACGAATTTGCACACCAGCTCGACCAGGAAAGCGGGCCCGCCAACGGCGCGCCGTTTCTCGGCCGGCGCGACGCCTATGCTCGCTGGTCGGCCACGCTGGGTGCGGCCTACGCGCAACTGCGCGCGCAGCTGGCGCGCGGCGAGCCGACGCTGATCGACCCCTACGGCGCCGGCGATGCCGGCGAATTCTTCGCCGTCGTGTCGGAACTGTTCTTCGAGCGCCCGGCCGCGCTGGCTGAACGCCATCCGGAGCTGTATGCCGAACTGAGCACCTACTACCGCTGCCATCCGCTGGCGTGGTGAGTCACGGCAGCGCGACCTTGACCGTGCGGCCGCATGGTAGGCTCGCGCCGCGCCGCAGGGGGAACCGGCCGTCAGAGCCGCGGCATGGCGCCGGTGCCCGCGTGCGGGCATCCACATTCACCCACGGACCCTTGAATGGCAAAGACCTACGAACAGCTCCAGCGACAGATTGCGTCCCTGCAGGCCGAAGCCGAAAAGCTGCGCCGCAAGGAACTCGGCGAAGTGATCGGCCGCATCCGCGAGGCGGTCAGCTTCTATGGCATCACGGCGGAAGACCTCGGCCTGGACGCGAAGTCGTCCGCCAGGCCCAAGGCCAAGGGCCGCGCCAAGCCCGGCCGCCAGGCGGCGAAGGGGGCCCAGGCCGCCGTGGCCTTCCGCAACGAAGCCGGTCAGACCTGGGGTGGCCGCGGCAAGCGCCCGCAGTGGCTGCGCGACGCGCTGGCCGCCGGACACACGCTCGACGAGTTTCGCGTCGCCGCCGGCTGACGGCGTTGCCCCGCGCGGCCGTTCAGCCTCGGCGGCCACGCCTTCGCAGCCGGGGCCGTCAGCCGAACGGCCGCACCCCGAACCAGGCCGCATGCGCCCAGAAGGCGAAGAAGGCCCAGGCCGCCATGCCGGCCACGACCGCGATGCCGGTGCCGGCCAGCGAGCCCGCGGGATAGCGGGTGCCGTTGGCGACATCGCGCCGACGCGCGGCGCGGAAGTCCAGCACCGCCCACAGCAGGAAGCCGCCGAACAGCAGCAGGTCGGCCAGCGTGTGGTTGGCCAGCAGGTGCGCCAGCGCCCACACCTTGACGCCCAGCACCATCGGGTGGTGCAGCCTGGCCTTGATGCCGTTGCCCGGCACATAGGCGGCAGCCAGCAGCACGAAGGCGATCAGCGTCA
>Ga0073899_10006396_pt1 | contig 10176 bp, 10 predicted proteins | sample KloWWTmetaKNB5Ph_FD_88975 | JGI IMG/M metagenome (GOLD analysis project Ga0073899, IMG submission 88975) | Active sludge microbial communities from Klosterneuburg, Austria, studying microevolution and ecology of nitrifiers - Klosterneuburg... | ecosystem: Engineered > WWTP > Aerobic digester >...
AGTCCCCGCGCAGGCGGGGCCTGACGTCCCGCTCAGCCTTGCAGGCCGCGCCAGCGCTTGCAGGCGCTGGCCCCTTCGCGGGCGACAATCCCCGCGCAGGCGGGGCCTGACGTCCCGCTCAGGCTCCCAGCAGTTGGCCGCCGTCGACGATCAGGGTCTGGCCCGTGATCCAGCGCGCATGTGACGAGGCCAGGAACAGCGCCACCTCGGCGATCTCGTCGGGCGTGCCCAGGCGGCCGAAGGGGATGCTTTTCAGCGTGCGTTCGTACAGACCATCGGCGGCCTGTTTGCGCTGGTCCCACACGCCGCCCGGGAATTCGATCGAACCGGGCGCGATGGCATTCACGCGGATGCCCTGGCGAGACAGCATCGCGGCCTGGCTGCCGGTGTAGCTGTTCATCGCCGCCTTCGCCGCGGCATAGGGCGCCGACCGCGTGGACGGGCGGTAGGCCGAGATCGACGAGATGTGGATGATCGACGCACCGGCGCCGGCCTTGCGCAGCCAGGGCAGCGCCGCATGCGATGCGCGCACCATTGCCATCACGTCGACAGACAGCCCGGCGGCCCAGCCGGCCTCGTCGTCGCTCATGCCGAAGCCCGAAGCGTTGTTGACGAGCACGTCGATGCCCCCCAGCGCCGCAGCGGCTTCAGCGACGTAATGCTCGACCGAACTCGCATCGCCCAGATCGCATTGCGCGGCATGCACCCCGTGCCCGTGGGCGGCGATGTCGGCGCGCGCCGCCGCCAGCGCGTCGGCAGCACGCGCGCAGATCGAGACATCGGCGCCGCTGAAGGCGAAGTTGAGTGCAATGGCGCGGCCGATGCCGCGGCTGCCGCCGGCGACAAGCACGCGCTTGCCGGAAAAGTCGAAGGGCATGTTGGCGTCTCCAAGTGAAGCGGGCGAAGTCACGCCAGCATGCCACGCGGCATCGAACACCCCGCCGACCTCGAGTTGGCCATCTCTGCCGACCAGCGTTGCAAGCGTCGTGCCGGTGCGTCCGCCGGCGTGAATCTTCACCTTGGCCGCTGGCGCTGAATCCAGCACGGGGCGATCCGCGTCAGGGACATGCGGCAAACAGCCGCAATCCTCCCCAACCCCCGGAGCCCCCATGAACCAGCCGCTGACCCATTCGACGATTCGCCCCCTGCGCACCACGCGTTGCTTGCACCCAGTCCGCAAGCTGCTGGCCCTGGCAGCCGCGGCCGCGGCATTCGGCGCCCAGGCGGTGCCGGTGACGGTGTCGATCGGGGGCCTGCCGCCGGGCCTGAGCCCGGTGCTGACGGTGCAGCGCAATGTCTGCCCCGACGGCATGGGCTTCAAGAGCAACCCCTCGCAGGACCTTGTCGAACAGACGCTGACCACCTTCGAGCGCATCACCTTGCCGGGCGGGCAACTGACGATCCGGCCCCGCCTGATCACCCGCTACACGGCCAGCTTCGACACGCCGGCCACGCCGGCGCAGAGCAACGACCCGATCGAGGTGCAGTGCTCGCGCGTCGGCATCAATGCCGACCTGTTTCGCTTTGGCCTGCGCCTGTCGGGCGCCAACGGCCTGGGCCAAGCGGCCACGCTCAGCGGCTTCGTCGCGGACACGCCGCAGGCCGGGCCGATCGCCCTGAACCAGACCTTGAGCGCGCGCACCCGCAACCTGACCCTCGTCAACCAGCCGCAGGCCACGATGGCACGTGGCATGGTGCACCGGGTGACGGCCGACTTCAGCACCAGCCTGGGCACGGTGCAATCGCGCACGCTGGACCTGCTGCGACCGTCCAACCTGTTCTTCGGCGCCTTCACGCGCGTGGCCCGGCTGTTCGAGCGCGACGACGGCGTGGCCTGCGTGCTGGCCGGCCAGGTCACCCGGTGTCTGGGTGAGCCCGGGCCGGTCGAGGCGGGCGGCGTGATCCTGCGTGGCTTCAACCGCAACGGCACGGCGCGCTTCGATTTCGAGCTGGCGCAGTCGTTCAACCCGGGCAGCGTGCGCCTGAGCGCGAGCGCCAACGCCAGTGATCTGGCCCGCTACGTCGTCGATGCCAGCCTGCAGCAAATCGACCTGCTGCCCTGGCAGGCGCAGAGCCTGGACGTCACGGTGCAGTGATCGAGCAGGCCAGCATCAGGCCCAGACCACCGGCGCGCCCGACAGGTACCAGCCGTCGACCGCGTCGGCCACCTGGGCTTCGATGCAGGCGCGCTTGATCTTCATGGTCGGGGTCAGCGTGCCGGCCTCGATGCTCCAGGGTTCCTTCACCACCACCAGCATCTGCAGCCGTTCGTGGCTGGCCAGGCCGTCGTTGACCTCGTTCAGCAAGCGGGTCAAGGCCGTTTCCACGCGGTCACGCACGACCGGGTCGCCGAGTTGCGGGCGCAGGTGCTCGTCCAGCACCAGCACCGCATGCGCCGCGGGCTGGCCGACGCCCGCGACCAGCGACAGCTCGACCATCGGGTGCTCGTTCAAGCGGTTCTCGATCGGGGCTGGCGCCACGTACTTGCCCTTGGCGGTCTTGAAGAGTTCCTTCTTGCGTCCGGTCAGCACCAGCTGGCCCGATTCATCGTAACGGCCGAGGTCACCGGTTCGAAAAAACCCGTCTGCGGTGAAGCTCTGCGCGTTCAACTCGGGCAGCTTGTAGTAGCCGACCATCTGGCCCGGCGACTTCACCAACACCTCGCCGTCGTCGTCGATGCGGGCCTGCACATCGGCGAAGGGGCGGCCGACCGTGCCCACCGCCTGCGCACCGGGCTGGCCCGTGTGCGAATAGGCAAAGTCCTCGGTCATCGCGTAGCCCTCGTAGAGGTCCAGGCCCAGGCGCCGGTACCAGCGCAGCAACTCGGCGGGTAAGGGCGCCGAGCCACAGCCCGCACGCCTTACCTGCCCCAGCCCCAGCCCGTCCAGCACCTTGACACCGACCGCCGCCGCCAGCGCCGGGTTGGCCAGGGCGGCGTCGAGCTGCGCCGCCGGCATCCGGGCCAGCACCGCTTGCTGGAACTTGGTCCACAGGCGCGGCACCGAGATGAACCAGGTCGGCTGCGCACGCTGGATGTCGGACATGAAAGTGGCCAGCGATTCGCTGAAAAAGACCTGGGTGTTGCCGGCGATCAATGACGAACATTCGATCCAGGCGCGCTCGAAACAGTGCGCCAGAGGCAGATAGGAAATCACACGCTCGTTCTGCATCAAATCGCCGTCGCGCGACCTGCCCTGCGCGAGGATGCCGTTGGTGGCTGCCGTGATGCTGCGAAAACTCTGCATCACGCCCTTGGGCTGGCCGGTCGATCCCGAGGTGTAGAGCAGCATCGCCAGGTCGTCGGCCCAGCGTGCCGGCCGCCCGGGCAGCGGCGCGGTGCGCGCGACGATGTCGTCCCAGCGCTCGGCGCCGACATCGGGTTCGAGCACCGGCGCCAGCGGCAACGCGATGCAGGGCAGGCCGGCGGGCACGCCGCCGCGCTGCTGCGCCCAGGTGTCGAGCTTGCCGATGAACAGCAGGCTGGCCTCGCTGTGCTGCAGGACATAGCGCACGTTGTCGGCAGTCTCGGTGGGGAAGATCGCCACCGTGGTGCCGCCGGCCATCCAGATTGCCAGCTCGGCGATGAAGAAGTGGGCGCTGTTCTTGGCCAGCATCGCGATGCGCGCGCCCGGCGGCAGCTGCAGCGACTTCAGGTGCGCCGCCATGCGCCGTGCCTGGTCCAGCGTCTGCGCCCAGCTGTAGTCGACCACCTGGCCGCCACCCGTCGGCTGCGTCAGGAAGACGCGGTCGGGCTGCCCGACTTCGTGCTCGTAGACATGGTCGAGGATCAGGCGCGGTTCACTCATCAGGGCGTCTCCTGAAGTTTGGTCCGCGAGTGTGGAAGCGCGCCATCCCGAGGTCAATCGAGCGCGGCCCCGATTTAAGAGCTTGTGCCGCGGCGCCGCGGGCCAGGCCGAACCCAGTGTCTGGTCGACCGCCGGCGCCCGCCCCGGGCTCTCACTTCAACTGCCGGCCTAGCGCACCGGTCACGCGCCGCAGCAGCCAGCGCGGTGTGCTGCGCGCCGCCAGCGTGGCGGCCCGATTGACCAGGCCGGGCACGGCGATCACCTCGCCCTTCAGGCAGGCGCGGTATCCGGCTTCAGCCACCTCGTCGACGTTGCCGATCACGAAAGACGGCAGCGCTGCCAACCGCGGGTTGGCTTGTGCCGCCAGCTCGAGCATGCCGGTGGCAGTGATGCCCGGGCACAGTGCAGTGACGGTGATGCCGCTGTCGCGCAACTCTTCGGCCAGCGACTCGCTCAGCGACAGCACGTAGGCCTTGGTGGCGGCGTAGGTGGCCAGCCCGGGCACCGGCTGGAACGAGGCGATCGACGCCACGTTGAGCACGCGCCCGAAGCCGCGCCGCTGCATGCCGGGCAGCACCGCCGCCAGCAGGGCCGTCAGCGCCGACACGTTGAGATCGATCAGCGCCTGATGGGTGGCGGCGCCCTGGCCGGCAAAAGCGCCCTGCTCGAGCACGCCGGCGTTGTTGACCAGCACGTCAACGCGGCGGCGCTTGCGCTGCAGCTGTGCCACCAGGTCGGCCGCCGCACCGGGCTGCGCCAGGTCGGCCGGCCAGACCTCGGCCCTGGCGCCCGACTCACGCTTCAACTCGTCGGCCAGCGACTGCAGCTTGTCGGCCCGGCGCGCCACCAGAACCAGCCGGTGGCCGTCACGCGCAAAACAGTGCGCCAGCGCGGCACCGATGCCCGACGAGGCGCCGGTGATCAGCACGGTCTGGCGGACGGGGGCGGGCGCGGCTGACATGCCCGCATTCTGCGCCCCCTCAGTCAGCGCGCCCTGCACTCTGAGGAGACGCGCGGCCCAGCTTCGCACCACAAGCTCGCCCACCACGACGACCTGGGATCCGACATGATCGTACGATCGTTCATCGGCCTGGTCGCACTTTTGCTGCTGGCCGCAGGCCCGGTCACGGCGCAGCCGCGCTTCGACTTCGAACGCACGGCAACCCTTCTGCCCAAGACGGTTCTGCCGTCTCGTGTTCAACTGCGCCTGGATCTCGACCCCGCGAAGCCCACCTTCAGCGGTGACGTGACGATCACGCTGCGTGTGCGCAAGCCGGTGCCGGCCATCGTGCTGCACGCGCGGGACCTTCAGGCCGTGGACTATGCGTTCGCCATCGAGCACTGGCAGGCTCTGGCGCGACTGGCAGGCGATGGCGCGTTTGGCGGCAGCAGCTGGCTGTTGCCGGGCATTGTCTGGTGGCCCAGTGATCCGCAGATGGCACAGCGGCTGCTGCAGGACCAGCAGCGACTGGCCGGCGCCACGGGCGCGTCCACCGCCGAACGCGTCGCGGCCGGAATCCAGATCCGCTCGCGCCTGCGCGAACGCGAGGCTTCGGCCCTGGCCGCCGCGTTGGCCACGGTGTCGACACCCCACTGAGCCTGCAGAACGTTCTGCGGCGGACCTCCGCCGATCAAACGCCCCGCGCCATCGGCCACAAAACTGCACACAGGCACTGTGTCGAGTTCGGACTCAGTCGATCACTTCAGGCCAGTTCGTATGGAAGAACTGCCCCTCGGGCCGGTCGATGCGCTCATAGGTGTGAGCGCCGAAGAAATCACGCTGCGCCTGCAGCAGGTTGGCCGGCAGCCGTGCGCTGCGCAGGCTGTCGTAGTAGGCCAGTGACGCGCTGAAGGCCGGCACGGGAATACCGGCCGACACCGCCAGCGCAACCACCTCGCGCCAGGGTTGCTGCGCGCGGCCCAGCACCTGCCGGAAATACGGCGCCAGCGCCAGGTTGGCCAGCGACGGATCGGCGCGGTAGACCTCGGTGATGCGTTCGAGAAAGCGCGCGCGGATGATGCAGCCGCCGCGCCAGATCGACGCGATGCCACCCAGGTCCAGGCCCCAGGCCTTCTTCTCGCCCATCGTGCGCAGCAGGTCCAGGCCCTGCGTGTAGCTGATGATCTTCGAGGCAAACAAGGCCTCGTGCACCTGGGCCACCAGCTGCGCCTTGGCCATGTTCAGCCGCGGCGTCGGCCCCGGCAGCTGCGTGGCCGCCACCTGGCGCAAGGCGCGCATCGACGACAGCACACGCGCCTCGACCGCGGCGTTGATGGTGCTGACCACCACCGCGTTCTCGGCGGCGTTGATCAGCGTCCAGCGGCCGGTGCCCTTCTGCCCGGCCTTGTCGACGATCAGGTCGACCAGCGGCCGGCCGGTGTCGGGGTCGATCTGCTCCAGCGCACGTGCAGTGATCTCGATCAGGTAGCTCTGCAACTCGCCGCGGTTCCAGTCGGCGAAGACGGCGGCGATCTCGGCCGCCGGCAGGCCCGCGGCCTGCAGCAGCGCGTAGGCTTCGCAGATCAGTTGCATGTCACCGTATTCGATGCCGTTGTGCACCATCTTCACGAAGTGCCCCGCACCGCCCGGCCCGATGTGGATGACGCAGGGCTGGCCGTCCACGCGCGCGGCGATGGCCTCGTAGATGGGGCGGATCTCGTCCCAGGTGCTGGCCGGCCCGCCGGGCATGATGCTGGGGCCCTTGCGCGCGCCTTCTTCACCGCCGCTGATGCCGGCGCCGACAAAGCGCAGGCCCTTGGCCGAAAGCTGCGCGTCGCGCCGTTCGGTGTCGGTGTACAGGCTGTTGCCGCCGTCGATCACGATGTCGCCGGGCTCAAGCAGCGGCAGCAGCTGTTCGATCACCGCGTCCACCGCGGCGCCGGCCTGAACCATCAGCTGCACCTTGCGGGGCCGGCACAGGCTGGCGACAAAGTCGGCCAGCGCATCGAAGCCCTGCAGCCGCTTGCCCGCGTGCTGCGCCAGGAAGTCGTGTGTGACGCTCGCGGTGCGGTTGTAGACGCTGACCGCAAAGCCGCGGCTCTCGACGTTGAGCACCAGGTTCTGGCCCATCACGGCCAGGCCGATCAGGCCGAAGTCATTGCATGGATTCATCCCCGCATCATGCCCTGTGCAGCGCCGCCCGCGCACGCCTGGACAGGCCGAAACCTGGCCATCTTTCGTCCTGTCAGAACGCTCGAATCCGGCATCCAGACCGCTGCCGGACAATCGCGGAACCCCGCCACGCGCTACGCTTGCAGTCCCACGTCCCACCGAGTGCCCGCCATGACCCGCACACACCCCCGCCAGGCCCTGTTCGACCCCGACGAGCGCGCCGTGCCGTCGTTGCCGGTGTGCGACCACTACGCCGGCGTGGCGCAACGCATGCACAAGAGCCTGGACCTGCAGGCCGAGATGGGCCCGGTGTTCGACGTCACGCTGGACAACGAGGATGGCGCGCCGGTGGGCGGCGAGGTCGACCATGCGCACCTGATCGCCGAGCTGCTGGCCAGCCCGTCCAACCGCTACGGACGGGTGGGCGTGCGCGTGCTGCCGGTCGATCACCCGCGCTTTGCAGACGTCGTGGCCATCGTGCTGGCGGCGGCGCGGCGCCCGGCCTACCTGATGCTGCCCAAGCCGCGCAGCGTCACTGAGCTGCAGCGCGCGGCTGCGGCGATCGATGCCGGCGGCGGCAGCGACATCCCGCTGCATGCGCTGATCGAGACGCATGGCGCGCTGCGCGACGTGCAGGCCATCGCGCGCCATCCGCGCATCGAGTCGCTGTCGTTCGGGCTGATGGATTTCGTGTCGGCGCACCGCGGCGCGATTCCGCAGTCGGCGATGGGCGTGGCGTCGCCGCATGGTCAGTTCGACCATCCGCTGGTGCTGCGCGCCAAGCTCGAGATCGCCGCGGCCTGCCATGCCGAGGGCAAGGTGCCGTCGCACTGTGTGGTCACCGAATTCAAACACACCGCGGCGCTGCAGGAGGCCGCCGAGATAGCCAGCCGCCGCCTGGGCTTCACGCGCATGTGGAGCATTCACCCGGCACAGATCCGCCCGATCGTCGATGCCTTCACGCCCAAGGCGGCCGAGATCGACCAGGCGATCGAGATCCTGCAGCTGGCGCAGGCGGCCAGCTGGGCACCGATCCGCCACCACGACGTGCTGCACGACCGCGCCAGCTACCGCTACTTCTGGCAGGTGCTGGAACGTGCGCACCGCACCTCGGGCACGCAGGGCCGACAGCTGCCCGCCGAAGTGCGTGCCGCCTGGTTCGACGACTGAGCGTGCGACGTTGCGAGACTGCGCTACGTTCGGCGACATCCGGGCGCTGACGCCTCCACAATCGCCGGCCACAATTACCGGCCACTATCGCTGGCCACAATCGCCGGCCACGATCCCAGACCCCCAAGACCGGTGAACCGCCGGCAAGGACGACGACATGATTCCAGCATCACTTGTGCGTGCGACGGCGCTGCTGGCGCTGTGCCTGCTGACCCTGGCGGCAACGGCACAACCCAAGCGTGTCAGGACCAGGGGCGCGCCGCCGCGCCCGGCCCCGGTGGTCGAAGCGCCGCTGCCCGTGGCGCCCGGCGAGCAGCTGGCGGCTGCCGCATTGACCTACTTCGGCAACTACGAGTGCGAGTTCAACGAGAAGATCGACATCGACATCAACCGCAAATACGACGGCTATGTCGATGTGCGCCTCAAGAGCACCTGGACCATGAAGCCGGTGCTGTCGCAAACTGGCGCGCTGCGGCTGGAGGACGTGCGCGGCCGCATGCTGATGCTGCAGATCGCCAACAAGTCGATGCTGATGGACACCCAGTCCGGCCACCGCGTGGTCGACAACTGCATCCACCAGAAGCAGCGTGAAGCCATGGCCAACCGCAAGGACGACGGTGATTCGCTCGGCATCGACCCGGTGAAGGCCGCCGCCGTGGCCGCGGCCCAGGCCGCGGCATCGGCTGCCCAGGCCGCTTCAGAAGCGGCACAGGCGGCCGTGGTGGCGGCACAAGCCGCAGCGTCCGCGGCATCGGCGGCATCGGCGGCATCGGCGGCGGTATCAGCATCAGCATCGGCGGCGACGCGCTGACCCCTTCGCAGAGCCAGCGGCCGCTTGCTCAGGGTAAACCTTGATTCTGACGATTTCAGTATGTACAATTCATGCATACCAATTTCGTCGGATCTGCTCGATCCCCCTTCCCACCGTCAGGAGCGCCCATGGAAGCCACCGTGGCCGAACGCGGCCAGATCACCCTGCCCAAGGCGGTGCGTGACGCACTGGGCCTGACCAAGGGCACCAAGCTCAAGATCGAGATCGAAGGCGGGCGCATCGTGATGCGCAAGGACGTCTCCGAAGCGCTGGCTCGCCTGCGCGGCAGCTTCAAACTGGCCGAGGGCTTCAAGAGCACCGACGAGGCCATGCGTGCCTTGCGCGGCCGCGCGCCGGGCGACCCGTACCCGCCGCCGGACGACAAGAGCACATGATTGCCGTCGATTCGTCGGTGCTGCTGGACGTGCTGACCGACGACCCGGTCTTTGCCTCGGCGTCGGCCGACGCCATCGGCGTCGCCCTGGCCGCCGGCGACGTGGTGGTGTGCGACGCTGTGGTCGCCGAGGTGCAGACCATGCTCGACACGCGGGATACCGCCATGGAGCCGCTGGCCACCTTCGGCATCCGATTTCTGGCCACCAGCGAGCAGGCGGCGGTGCGTGCTGGGCACATGCAACGGCGATTTCGCGACCGCGGCGGCCGGCGCGAGCGCGTGGTGGCGGACTTCCTGATCGGTGCCCATGCCCTGCTGCAGTGTGATGCCCTGATCACGCGCGACGCCAGCTTCTACCGCGACTACTTCAAGGGCCTGAAGGTCATCGTGCCCCAAGCATGATGTCAGCCTGCGGGCCCATTCTCTTCATTCCGACCGGAGATCTCGATGCTGAACGCCTACCGCCAACATGTTGCCGAACGCGCCGCGCTCGGCATTCCGCCGCTGCCGCTCGACGCCCAACAGACGGCCGAACTGATTGAGCTGATCAAGGCTCCGCCCAAAGGCGAAGAGGCCTTCCTGCTCGACCTGCTGACGCACCGCGTGCCCCCGGGCGTGGACGACGCTGCCCAGGTCAAGGCCAGCTTCCTGGCCGCCGTGGCCCATGGTGACCTGAAGGTCGGCTTGATCGACAAGGCCAAGGCCACCGAACTGCTGGGCACCATGGTCGGGGGCTACAACGTGCACCCGCTGATCGAGCTGCTCGACGACGCCGACGTGGCCGACGTGGCTGCCACCGGGCTGAAGAAGACGCTGCTGATGTTCGACTTCTTCAACGACGTCGCCGAGAAAGCCAAGGCCGGCAATGCACACGCCAAGGGCG
>Ga0073899_10006398_pt1 | contig 10175 bp, 9 predicted proteins | sample KloWWTmetaKNB5Ph_FD_88975 | JGI IMG/M metagenome (GOLD analysis project Ga0073899, IMG submission 88975) | Active sludge microbial communities from Klosterneuburg, Austria, studying microevolution and ecology of nitrifiers - Klosterneuburg... | ecosystem: Engineered > WWTP > Aerobic digester >...
CACGTCGGGCCTGAGAGGCGAGAGCGCCGGACGCGCCGCAGAGGTCGTTGCCTTGAACTTTTCTTGAAGCGAGTTCCCCGCGAAGGGAAACTGCCCGGCCAGCGCGCGGAACACCAGCACGCCGAACGAATAGACGTCCACCCGTTGGTCCAGCGCCTCGCTCTTGCCCTTCCAGGCTTCGGGCGCGATGTAGCTGGGCGAGCCGACGATGGTGCCGGCGGCCGTCAGCGGCATCTGCGCGCGCAGCCGCGCCAGCCCGAAGTCCAGCACGCGGACGCCACCGCCCGCCTTCTCTGCGAGCATGAAGATGTTCGCAGGCTTCAGATCCCGGTGGATGATGCCCTGCTCGTGGGCGCGCTCCAGGGTCGTGACCACCGGGCTCAGCACGGCCAGCAGGCTGGCCACGGAAATGCGCTGCCCACGTTGCTCGAGCCCCTCGAGGTGGGCCTCGAGATCCACGCCCTCGAGAAGCTCCATCACCAGACACAGCTTGCCGCTACTGCTGCGGCAGAGATCGATCAGCTCGACCGCCGAGGTTCCCGCGAGCTTCACCAGCGCGATCTGCTCGCGCCGCAGGCGTTCGACCTGATGCGGATCCTTGGCAGCGACGTCGGTCAGCATCTTGACCGCCACCAGCCGACCGCTCTCGCGATCCCTGGCCTTCCACACCAGGCCGTGCCCGCCTCGACCGATGATCGCCCCCAGCTCGTAGCGACCCGCGATGACGTGTCCCGAGTGTGGCTCTTTGATTTCGGAACCGCCCATGGCGAGCCAGTATATATGCCGGGCGGTATGAAACCTGCTTTGGCTGCGGGCATGGCACGCGAACGCGCGCATTCCCCCACGGTCGGGCGGCTCCTGGCGGTGGCCGCCAACGTCGGGTTGGCCCTTTCGGGTTGCGGCTCGGAGCCGGCCGGCGGCGCCGCCAACACCGGCGGCACCAGCGCGGGCGGCGGAGGGCCCACCGGCGGAAGCGCGGGCGCATCGGGCAGCGCGGGCGCCGGTGCCGGCGGGGCCTCGGGCAGCGCCGGCGCGGCCGGCGGGGGTGCGGGGGGCGCCGATGCCGGCACGGGCGGCGCCGATGCTGGCACCGGCGGCAGCACCGGCGGGACGGGCGGGGCCACGCCCTGCACGACGCGCATCACCTACGGCTCGACGTGGCTCAAACCGCCGAGCCACCCCGGCCAGCACGACGACGCGGCCGGCGTGATCACCTGGGACGGCTCGTGCCAGGTCGACGCCACGGGCAACGCCTTTGCGACGCTCTCGAACGGGTGGAAGCCGTTCTTCCAGGGCAAGAGCTGCATTGTCGCGCTCGACTACGCCGGCACCTGCAGCGGCGTCCCGAAGAGCTGCGAGACGCGCGTGCACTATGGCCCCAAGTGGCTGCCGCCCCCGAACCATCCGGCCTTCTACGACGACGTCCCGGGCGTCGTGACCTGGAACGGCGTCTGCGCTGCGAGCGGCGGGAATTCTTCCGCCACGCTGTCGAACGGCTGGGCGCCGCACTTCGCCGGGGGCGGCGCGTGCGATCTGGCGTTCCGCCACACCCAATGCGGCGGCCTGTACGAGAACCCGGTGGTCGACAGCGACTGCCCCGACCCCGGCGTGATGAAGGCCGGCGACACCTATTACATGACCTGCACTCCGGGGTTCGCCTACCCCATCTGGTCATCGAAAGATCTGGTGCACTGGAAGAACGTCGGCACGATCTTCAGCGCGGCGAGCAAGCCCGCCTGGGCGGTGAGCCACTTCTGGGCGCCCGAGATCCACCAGGTCGGCTCGAAATACGTGGCTTACTTCAGCGCCAAGAGCGGCAGCTCGGGGACCTTCGCCATCGGCGTGGCCAGTGCGCCGAGCCCCACCGGGCCGTTCACCGATCTGGGCAAACCGCTGGTCACCGAGCCCAGCCCCGGCGCGATCGACGCGCACTACTTCCGAGCGTCCAGCGGCAAGCACTACATCTTGTGGAAGGTGGACGGCAACGCCGTGGGGCAGTCGACGCCGATCAAGATCCAGGAACTGGCCGCCGACGGCCTGTCGCGCATCGGTTCGCCGACCACCATCCTGACCAACACCCTGGCGTGGGAAGGCGCCTTGGTCGAGGGCCCGTGGATGGTCGAGCGCGGCGGTGAGTTCTTCTTGTTCTACAGCGGCAACGGTTACGGCAGCCCCAGCTACGGCGTGGGTGTGGCCAAGGCCAGCTCTCCGCTCGGACCGTTCACCAAGAAGGGCCCGCCCATTCTGTCCAGCAAGGGCGGCTGGGCCGGCCCGGGCCACGGCGCCGTGCTGAAGGGCCCGTCGGGCGACTGGGTCCACGTCTACCACTCGTGGGTCGCCGGCAAGGTGCAGCAAGCCCCGGGGCGCATCGTGCTGGTCGATCGGGTTCAGTGGGACGGCGGCTGGCCGAGCATGCTGGGTGCTCCCTCGTCGCGCTCGCAGCCCACGCCGTGAGCTTCAGACCTCGACGTGCACGGCGATCAGCCGATCGTCGATCGCCTCGCCCCGCAGCGTGAAGGTCAAGTAGCCGGGCACGCCCTCGACCTCGAGGGCCACGCTCAGGGTGTCGGGCCCGGCGTCCATCAGGTGATAGGGTCCCGAACGGTCCAGCGATGCCAGCACCTGCTCGCGCCCTTGCCGCAGCGATCCATCCGCCAGCCGGAGCAGGATCGACTCGTGCATCACGGATGCCCGCTCCTGGTGCGTGCCGGTCACGAGCACCGCCAAGAGCCGCGCCACGTACATCCGACCAGGCTACACCAACTCGGCTGGACGACGGAGCCCCCTGCCGCATTGACGAAGCACCCCCCTCACCCCAAGACTGGCGCTCGGGATGAGCGCAGCGCCTCGCACCTATCGCTATTACGAGCTGATCATGGCGGCGTTCGTGTGCGTGCTTCTGTGCTCCAACTTGATCGGCGTGAGCAAGGTGACCGAGGTGACCGTGCTCGGCAAGACCTTCGCGTTCGGCGCGGGCAACTTGTTCTTTCCGCTGTCGTACCTGTTCGGCGACATCCTCACCGAGGTCTACGGCTACGCCCGCGCACGCAAGGTGGTGTGGGCCGGGTTCGGCGCGCTGGGCTTCGCGTCGGTGATGAGCTGGGTGGTGGTTCACCTGCCCCCGGCCGCGGGCTGGGGCGGCCAGCCGGTGATCGAGGCAGCGTTCGGATCCACCTGGCGGATCGCGCTGGCCTCGCTCATCGGCTACTTCTGCGGCGAGTTCGCCAACTCGTACACGCTGGCAAAGATGAAGGTCGCGACCCGCGGCCGCCTGCTCTGGGCGCGGACCATCGGCTCGACGGTCGTGGGCGAGGCCTGCGACACCGTCGTGTTCTATCCGCTGGCGTTCTACGGGGTCTGGTCGAACGAGCTCTTGCTGGCGGTGATGCTGGCGAACTACTGCATCAAGGTGGGGTGGGAGGTCGTGGCCACTCCGCTGACGTACCGCGTGGTGGCGGCGCTCAAGCGGGTCGAGCACGAGGACCACTACGACACCGACACGGCGTTCACGCCGTTTTCGCTCGAGACCTGAGGGCCGGCGGCCTGCCGGGCGGGCCCTGGGCTCTGCCCTCTTGTCAGAAACTGCGCTAGCCTGTCGGGTCATGGGGGCGATTCTACCGAGTCCACCGATCTTGGAGCTGGCGCGTCGCGCCCGCGTCGTCCACGCCGTGGAGCCGGGCGGCAGCTTGGAGGTGTACTTGCCGCGGCAAGACGTGGCCGTGACCTTCGTCGAAGGCCGACTCACCGCCGCGATGGCAGAGCGCTGGATCGAGACGCTGGATCGCCACTTCACCCGGGGGGCGCGTTTCAACACGTTCCACGACTGGGACCAGATGACCAGCTACGACTCGGCGGCGCGCCAGGCGCTCACCTCGTGGGTGGTCTCGTCGATCCGCCACATTCTGAGCGCCGACTTCTTCGCGACCCACGGCATGGTGCGGATGGGCGTCGCCGCAGCCGGGGTCGCCACGGCGCTGGCGGGCCTGCGCGTCGAGGTCCACTCCGCCCGGCCGCCCTTCCTGCGCGCCATCGAGCAGTGCCTGGCGCCGCAGCCCTGAGCGGGCTCGAGCGGCTCGGATGCGCTATGCTCCGATGGCAATGGGGAAGCGCTTCGGCCTGATCGGCGTGCTGCTGCTCGCGAGCTGCACCAACGACTACGACGAGTTCAGCTTCGCTGATTCCGGCACTGCCGCCGGGGGCGCGGCCGGCACCAGCAGCGGCGGGGCCGCGGGCGCCGGGAGCGCCGCCGGCGCCGCGGGCACGGGTGGAAGCAGCACGGGTGGGACCGGGGGCGGCAGCGCATGCGCATGCCCGCCCGGCATGAGCTGCGACAACCAGCGCTGTCGCTGCACCGCGGCCACGCAGTGTGGCCAGGGTGATGCCATCGCGTGCAACGGCGAGGGCCGGTGTGTGTGCGACGGAGACACGTGTCGCTCGGGCGAGACGTGTCGAGTGAACGGCGGTGGCCCGAGCTGCTCGTGCAACGGCGGCCAAGACTGCAACGGCGGCGAGATCTGCTGCGCCGCCGGCTGCGTCAGCCCCTGGGGCGACGAGGCCAACTGCGGCGGCTGCGGCAAAGCCTGCGCGCCGAGCCAGCACTGCGTCTCGGGCAAGTGCGTGGGCTGAGGCCGCTGCGCGCGCGAGGGGCGGTGACGCGAGCGCGCTGATCCCGTATGCTGGCCGGATGCGCATTCTGCCAAGATCCGCCGCTACCCTCGCACTCCTCTTCGCATCGGGCGCAGCCCTCGCCACCGGTTGTGGCAGCGACGGCGGAGGCGGAGGCGCTTCCGGCGCCGGCGGAGCGGGCACCGGCGGGTCCGCGGCCAGTGGCGGCCAGGCGGGCGGCGCCGGCGGCGCCACCGGCGGCAGCGGGGGAAGCGGCGGTTCGGCCGGGGTCGGCGGCGGCAGCGGCGGCACGGCCGGCAGCGACGCCTCGGCAGGCGGCAGCGCATCGGGGGGCGCCCCGCCCATGTGCAGCAGCGGGGCGGACTGCAAGGAGGCGTCGGTCTCGTACCCGAACAGCACCGAGCCGCCGGCCACCACGGCCACGACCTGCGTCGGCGGGCAGTGTGGCCTCGTCACCCAGTACAACGGCGCGTACAAGACGCCCAAGCCGCCCAAGTCGTGCACCGAGATCTGCGCTGCCTCGACCTATCAGGGGCAGCCGATGAAGTGCACGGGCTCGTGCCTCATGAAGAAGGTCAACGGCTTCGGCGACCAGGGCCTGGCCTTCGAGGTGGGCGACGCCGGGGTGGGCTCGGTTTCGGGCCTGGTGCGCTACCAGTTCAGCCCGATGTCCGGCGGCTACAAGTTCCTGGAAGTGGCATGTGGCGAGGTCCCGAAGTCGAAGCTGATCCAGGGGACCAACAGCTACACCTACGTCAGCCACAGCTGCTGCTGCGTGGCGCCCTGACCCGGTCACGGCGCGGCGCGCACGGACTTCTCTTCGATCTGCACCGCCAGCGTGCAGGGCTTCGCCAGGAACAGCTTGTGCTTCAGCGCGTGTTTGACGACGCAGATGGGGACAGTTCCTCGATCGCTTCCGTCCGGCGCGCTGATCTCGATGCGACCACCGGGCAGCAGCGTGGCCTGAAAGCTCGCCGTCCCGCCTGGAACGCTGTCGCACTCACCCACCAGGCCGTTCATGGTCCTCTCGGCCTCTTTCTTGTCGAGCTTCGCCGGACACTCTCTGAGCATCACGGAGCCCTCGACCACCGCAACCTTCGGGCCCGCCAGGGGCGCGGCAGCGCTCGGAGCGGGAGCGGCGGCCGGCCTCGATTCCACCGGCGCAGCACAAGCAACCAGGAGGACGCCAGCGAGAACAGAAGCCGCTTTCAAGTGAGCCACGCTCCGAGCATGCCACACTTGGAGCGAGAACCCTCACGCCCCCGCTCAGTCGACGGTGATCGACTTGCTGACGTTCTTCGGCACGTCCGGGTGAACGCCGTGGTCGGCGATGCCCAGGCGATCGAGGTACTGCTTCTTCAACAGGCTCATCTTGAGCGCCAGGCGCTGCAGCACCACCGTGGCCGAGAACATCGCCATCAGCGTGTCGCCGGTGCGCGGCAGCGGGATGTACACCGAGCGATACGACGGATTGTCGACCGGCGCCTTGCCGGCGGCGCCGCGCAGCGCCGGGTGATCCTCGGCGATCACCACGCTCGAAGCGCCCCGGATCTTGTGGGTGTTGATCTGTGAGACGGTGAGGGCCACGTCGCGCGGATCGGGCCCGGTGACGTAGAGCAGCGGGTAGTCCGCCGAGAGCTCGCGCACCAGGGCCGCACGGTCCACGGCCTTCTCGAACAGCGCCCGCTCGCCGGCGGTCAGCGCGAACGGCGTCGAGGTCGGCGAGAGCACCGAGTCCGTGGCCGCCTGCAAGAGCCGGCACAGCGCGTCGCTGCCCAGACCCTGAGCGGCGCTCGAGGTCGCCAGCTCTTGCAGCGCCAGGCCCAGGCGCTTGAGCATGGCGTCGACCTCGAGCGGGCCGAGCACGGTGTTGAATCCCAAGATGGTGTTGGGCCCGTGCTTGAACTCGGAGGCCTCGAACCCCTCGGTGTGGTTCAGCACCACCTCGCGGATCTTGAGCGCGCCTTCCTTGGCCACGGCGGTCATGCGGGTGGCCAGAATGTGGATGCTGGGTCGCAGGTAGAGCAGCTTGGCCGCCACCTCGACGTCGGCGTCGGTCGCGTCGAACGTCTCGCGGATCAGCTCGGGCAAGGTGGCCAGCTTCTCGCGTCGGACTGCGAGCTCGCGAGCATGCCGCGCGCGCTGGTCGGGGCTGGCGGCCACAGCGTCGGCGCGCAGCGCGCCCAGGTGCAGCGCCAGGCAGTAGAACACCAGCATCTGATTCATGAAGCTCTTGGTGGCCGGCACCGCCGTCTCGGGGCCGCAGCGCAGCGGAACCACCAGGTGGCTCTTCTCTTGGGCCAGGGTCGAGCTCACGTTGTTGACCAGCGCCACGCGCCTGACGTCGTGCCCCGACGCGATCACGTCGTTCAGCACGTCGATCAAGTCCTTGGTCTCGCCGCTCTGGCTGACGGCGATCACCAGATCTCCGTCGCCCAGCGAGCGCGACGACTGCCCGCGGAACTCGCCGGGCAGACACGGCCAGAGCTCGACCTGGGCCAGCTCGTTCCAGAACAGGCTGGCGGCCTTGGCCGCGTGATACGAGCTACCGCAGCAGACGACGTAGATGCGGCCACGGCGCGCGATGGTCGACAGACACAGTCGACCGAACTCTTCCACGACTGCGGCGAAGTCCCGGACCTCTTCGGCCTCGAGCAGGGCGTCGAGCAGGTGGACCGCCACCTCGTCGTCGCGGGTCCGGGCCATGGGCAAGAGGTCGGCGAAGAAGCCGGCCTCGGCCGAGAAGAGCTGCTCTCTGCGCCGCTCGTGCGAGAGCTCGCCGGGGGCGGCAGAGCCGGGCACGGCGGCGCGCAGCCGGCGGAAGGCCTCGGAGTCGCAGAGCTGGTGGAACAGCGCGCGAATGCTGGCGTCGTCCACCTGGTCGCGCAGCACGTCGAGCCGCGCGCCGACGTCGGCGGCGTCTGCGGCGGCGACTGCGGGCAGACCGGCCGCCAGGCTCTGCGCCGCCGCCGACCCCCCCAAGAACAGGCGGATCACCTCGCGACAGGTCTCTTCCTGCGCGCTGATCTCCTGATCCATGAAGGTGGCGAACTCGGGCAAGAGCTGCGTGTCCTTGGCGCGCAGGCGGCTCCGCACCGGGCTCCGTTCGAGCGGCTGCCCCGAGGCCAGCGCGTACAGCTGAAAACCCGCCGCGTCGTACTCGACCAGCTCACCCTCCGCGAGGGGCACGACCACGCGCGTGAGCTTGAGCACGCTCGAGAGATCGGACGAGGCGATGGCGAAGCGCCCGTGATCGGGCTCGCTGCCCACCCCGAAGTACAGGCTCGAGCCCTGCTTGATGGCCCACAGCGTGCGGGTGACCGGATCGACGATCACGGCCGCGAACGAGCCCTGCAAGCGCTCGGCCGCCGCCACCACCGCCGCGCGCATGGCGGCGCGACGCGCACTGGGCCCGGCGCCATCTGCTTTGGCGACCTCTCGCGCAAAGAAGTGTTCCACGGTGTGCACCACCATCTCGCCGTCGTTGTCCGACAGGACCGCGTGGCCCTCGGACACCAGCCAGGTCTTCAGCTCGTCGCAGTTGGTGACGTTGCCGTTGTGGGCGCCGTAGAGGAAGGTCTTGCAGCGCACCAGGTGGGGCTGCGAGTTCTCGTCGGTCACGGCGCCGAAGGTGGCCCAGCGCACCTGGCCGCAGAAGATCTGCCCGCTCATGCGCGTGATCCCCAGCTCGTGCACCATCACGGATGGCGCCCCCACCCCCTTGGCCAGCGCCACCTCTTCCGTGGCGCCCTGCACCGCCGCGCCCGTCGAGTCGTAACCGCGGTACTCGAGCGTCTTCAAGAGCTCGGCCGCGACCTGCCCGAGGTCGGCCCGCGGTTGTTCGAAGATCAAACCGATCACGCCGCACATGGGCGTCGCCTAGCACGGGCGGCCTGCTCGCGAACAGCGCCTCGCAGGCTTCAGCCACGGACGCCGGGGCGGCGGCGGCACGCGCCCGAACGGTATGCTCGGACCAGCGGCGGCAGATTCGACACGCGCCCGGTGAGCGTGCGCCCGTCGCGGCGAAGCTCGAAGCGCACCGACTGCCAGGCCGGGCACTCGTCCGCCAGGGCCTTCTGGGCCTTCGGCAGCTCGGCCAGGGCAGCCGCGATGGCAGCCTGCGCCTCGTTCGCGTGCTTGTCGTCGACGAAGGTCGCCGACGCTTCCATGTCTCCGCGCGCGCTCGAGCGAATCGCGAGCGAGAGCCCCTCGAAGCCGCCCCCTTGCTTCGCGAGGTCGGCGAGCCGCATCACGCCGGGGCCCACCCACATCGCGAGCAAGGCGTCGGGCTCGTAGCGCACCGGCGGTGGATCATCGCCGTGCGAGAAGAAGTGATAGCGGACGCGCCCCACGATGCGCCCGGTGGCGATCACCCACGACCCGCTCGGCAGGATGAAGAACGCCACGTGCGTCCCCCCTTCCGAGAAGTCGTACACACGCACCCCGGTCGGCAGCCGTTCCGTCTCGCGCGCGAAGAGAGCGCGCGCCTTCTCGTGCTTCTGCAGGTAGCCGAAGTTCGGGCGGCCGCGGATCACGAACAAGGCCGAAGAGCTGTCCGCCTTCTGGTCATCGGCGACGAACCACACCTCGATCCCCGTCACCCCGGCCACGAAGGCCTCCAGCTCGGGGTCGGCGGGCTCTCGGCGGTCGTAGCCCGTGGGCGGTCCGCCGTAGACCGGGTCCTGTGCCGCCTTGTCCAGGCGCAGCACCAAGCGCGCGTCCGGGGTGCCCCCGAGCAAGTCGCGCTCCAGCTCGGTCGCGTCCGGTGACGCGATGCGCGACGCGGCAGAGCTACACGCGACCAGCAAGAAGAGCGAGAGCCACGCGACCAGCCGAGCCATTCTCCAGATGGACGTACGACCCCCGCACTTTCGTCAAGCGGGGGGAGACGGGCGGTCTGATCGGTTCCCTGGGCTACAGCACTCTCCACCACGGTACGGCCAGCACGTCGGGGGTGAGCCACTCGACAGTGCGACCGGTGTGCAGCACGAGCCCGGCGCGCGCCTTGCGCCCGTATTCCTGCCTGAACGTGCGCAGGTGGGCGCAGTCGGCGAGGCGCGGCTTCGCGGTGGCCTTCACCTCGATAGGCAGCAGCTTGCCGCCGGCCTCGATCACGAAGTCCACTTCCTCGCCGATCGTGGTGCGCCAGTAGGCGAGCTCCGCGCGGTCCGCCCGCGCGTCGCGCCAGGCAAGCAGGTCGTGAAGCACCAAGTTCTCCAGGTGCGCGCCCACGGGCGCCGTGGCGCCGAGGTGCAGCGCGACCCCTGTGTCGGCCCAGTAAACTCTGGGCGACTTGACGAGCCGCTTGGTGCGGTTCGCCGCGTAGGCCGGCAGGCGCACGAGCAGATACGACGTCTCCAGCAGGTTGAGCCATCGGTGTACCGTCGGCTGCGGCAGGCCGACATCGCGGCCCAGCTCGGTCTGGTTGAGCAGTTGCCCCACGCGGAGGCAGGCGGCCTGCATCAGGCGGCGGAAGTCGGGCAGCGCGCTGATCGAGGCGAGGTCCTGCAGGTCGCGTTCGAGATAGGTGCGCACGTAGCCGTCGAACC
>Ga0073899_10006401_pt1 | contig 10173 bp, 8 predicted proteins | sample KloWWTmetaKNB5Ph_FD_88975 | JGI IMG/M metagenome (GOLD analysis project Ga0073899, IMG submission 88975) | Active sludge microbial communities from Klosterneuburg, Austria, studying microevolution and ecology of nitrifiers - Klosterneuburg... | ecosystem: Engineered > WWTP > Aerobic digester >...
GAGAACCCTGCCGGGCTGGCCGACGTGACCGAGCCGCAGGTGATGCTGGGCGCCAGCGTGGGCCACGTGGCCATCGATTTCACGCGTCACGGCGAGGCCGATGCGCCGCGGCAGCGCTGGCTGGGTGGCTATGGGCTCGCGGCGGCGACGCCCCTGCCGGGGCCGGACTGGTTGCGGCGGCTGCGCGTGGGGCTGGCCCTCTACCTGCCCGCCGAGCACGTGCTGCGGGTCAGCGTCGACGCGCGGACCGACCAGCCCCAGAGCCCCATCTACGACGGTCGACCGGATCGGATGAGCGCTCTCGGCGCGCTGGCCTACGAGGTGGTGCCGGCGTTGCGCGTCGGCGCGGGCGTGGTGATGGCGCCGACCCTGGCCACGCCCACCGAGGTCACCTACGTGGCCGAGCGCGCCGACGGCGTGGAGCGAGACGTGGTGGTGCGGCTGGACCGCGATCTCGAGATGGACGTCTCGCCGTTCGCCGGGATTCGTGCTCAGCCGCTGCCCGAGCTCGGGATCGGGCTCGTGGCTCGAGCCGCGTCGATCAGCCGGGCCGGCGGCGGCCAGCGGACGGTGGCGGGCGGCATCTTGGCCGACGACCCCATCGACTATCACCAGTTCTGGGATCCGAGCGAGGTGGTGCTCGGGGTCTCGGCCGGCAGCTTCTCCGGAACGACCCTCACTGCCGATCTGGGCTACGCCCGCTGGAGCTCGTTTCGCAGCGGGCTGAACCGTTCGCTCGATGTGCCCTTCGAAGACACGCTCAATCCGCGCGTCGGCGTGGCCCACCTGCTGCGGCCCTGGCTGACCGTGCGTGGCGGCTATGGCTTCGAGCCCACCCCCGTGCCCGAGCAGGTGGGCGACGAGAACTACCTCGGCGCCGACACCCACGTGGTGGCGCTGGGCGCCGGCTCCGATCTGCGCAAGCTCTGGCGGCGCGTCCCCGTCGGGGTGGACGTCTTCACCCGCGTGCGCTTCGGCGGTAGCCAGCAGGTCGACAAGGATCCGAATCGGCTCAGCGACGCCACGCCCGAGCTACCGGGGCAGCAGATCGACAACCTCGGACATCCCGGCTTCCGGTCGTCGGCGTTCTTCTGGCAGGCCGGGCTCAGCCTGACGCTGTACGTTGGACGCGAGAGGCCCCGATGAGGCGCCTGGCTTGTCTTTCGCTGGTGGTGCTCGCGAGCGCGCCCGTGCATGCCGGGGTGGAAGACACCTTCGGGCTCGGGCCGCGGGCCATGGCGCTGGGGGGCTCGTACGCCGCGCGTCCCGGGGATTTCGCCGCCGCCTACTACAACCCGGCCGGCCTCGCCCGGGGCGGGTCGCAAGGTGAGCACGGCGGCTTCTTCGAGCTGTCCGCGGCACACCTGTTCGCCGCGCCCCGGCTGTATGTGACGCGGTCCGACGGCTCGGAGCTCGAGACCCCGGGCGAGCCGACCACCACCGGGGTGCTGGTGGGCTCGCGCTTCAGCCTGGGGCAGCCGTTCGATCTCGACGGGCTGAACATGGGCCTGTCGGTGTACGTGCCCGAGCACCTGTTCCGCTGGTCGATCCGCCCCGACGACGACGTGCAGTGGGCACTGCTCACCGACCGCACGCAGGTGGTCACGGCGAATGCGTCGGTCGGGCTTCGCCTGGCGCCGTGGCTGTCGGTGGGCGCGGGGTTGCGCGTGATGTTCGACGTCGAGACGCTGACGCGCGGTCGGGTGACCGACGTGGCGTACGACCCCGAGACCGGAAAGGTCCGCACGCACACCGTGCTGGGGACGGACGCGCGGGTGTTCGGTCGCGTTGCGCCGCTGGCCGGCGTGCTGGTGACCCCGCGGGACGATCTGCGGCTCGGGCTCACGTATCGCCACGAGAGCTACGTCGACGACTGGGGCGACACCCGCATCACGGACGTGCCAATCCTTCGGCACATGGGCTACACCCACCGATTTGCCCACTATTTCGAGCCCACGCAGGTCACCGCCGCGGTGTCGGCCGATCTGGCGCCCACCCTGGACGTGTCGGCCGATCTGACCTTTTCTCGGTGGTCGCGGGCGCTCTCGACCAACCACAACGCGCAGTTCTCGCCGGTCTGGGGCGACACCTGGACGCCCGCGGTCGGCGCCCGGTGGGCGGCGCACCGCGCCCTCGGCGTGCTCGGCGGGTACCGCTTCCAGAAGTCGCCGCTCGGCAACTACGGCGGCCCGTCGAACCTGCTCGACAACGATCGCCACGCGCTGTCGATGGGGCTCGAGAGCGCGCTCGAGGGCTGGCTCACGCCGGGCTTCGAGGCGAAGCTGAACCTGGCCATCGAGCACGTGCTCTTGGTCGAGCGCAGCGAGACCAAGGACTATCGCCGCTTCGAGAGCGACGCGGCGCTGGCCGACAACCCGGGCTACCCTTCCTACGTGTACGGCGGCCGGCTGCTCGCGATCTCGCTGGGACTGGAGGCACGCTTTTGAGCCGAGCCCTGGCGGTCTGCATCACGCTCTGGGCGCTCGCTGCCCTGGCGCCCAGCTGCGGCCCGAAGGACGACGTGCCGGTGCTGCGCCACGACCACTGCCCGGTCGGCGGCTGCACCGACGCCTCGACCAGCGTGGACTCGGGCCCGGTGGTCATTCCCCCCGACCCGCTGGAACCGTGGGACACCGCCGGCCAGGGCCCGCTCAGCGGCATCTTCGCCGTCGAGACCACGATCAACGCCAAGGTGGGGATCCCGGTCGAGACGCGGCAGCTGTTCCGTCTGCGCCTGGTGCAGCGCGGTCGGAAGATCCAGCAGAAGACCACGCTCTGCGCGTTCAAGCTGCCGAAGGTCGAAGGGCTCGCCACCCTGATCATTCCGCCGGCGCTCCAGGCGCTGATGGCGCAGAAGCACGTCGAGGCAGAGGGGGACCTGCTCTCGAGCCAGGAGCTGATCGGCGCGGCCTATCTGCCGCCGCCCTCGCTCTTGGTGGTCGGGGCCCAGCTGTCGGATCCGGTCAAAGATCCGCTGCCCACCAAGGAAGCGCCCGCCACCGCCTTCGACGAGGATCAGGACGGCAGCCCGGGGGTGACCCTCTTGGCCAGCGTGGTCACCTGCGGAGAAGGCAAGCTCGAGAAGCTGTTCGTGGCGCTCCGAACCGGGGTCACGCTGAAGGGCAAGGTCATCACCCCCGATCGCATCGAAGGCAAGGCCGAGGTCGATCTGGACCAGTCGGTGATCGGCTTCTCGGACGACTGCCTGACCACGGCGGCTCAGATCAACATCGTGGTCGAGCCGGGCAGCCCGTTCCGCGCCGTGAGGGTGGGCGACGCTCACGACGTGGACGACAACGGCAACGTCTCGTGCCCCGAGATCGTGGTCCATGGCGGCGCCCTGTTCGGCGACTTCTGGGGCCCGTGATGCTGAGCCTGCGCTTCTCTTACGGCACGATCGAGCTCCACGGCTGGCCCGCCGAGCTGCCGCTGCCGCCGGGCGTGCGCTGGGACGCGCGCGCCGCCTGCCACCGAGCCCCCGCCAGCGCGTACGCCCCGATCGTGCTCGGGCTGGGCCGCGACCAGGTCCCGTTCGAGGACCAGGCGCGCCGCTACGAAGAGCTGACCCACGGGCTGCGCGTGCGGCGCGAGCCGCGGCCATTCCAGGAGCGGGCGCTGGTGGCCTGGCGCAAGTCCCAGGGGCGCGGGGTGGTGGTCTTGCCCACCGGGGCCGGCAAGAGTCACGTGGCCATCTTGGCGATCGCCGACCGGCAACGCAGTGCGCTGGTGGTGGCGCCGACCCTCGATCTGGTCCGCCAGTGGTACGACCTCTTGCGAACCAGCTTCGGCGCCGACGTCGGCATCGTGGGCGGCGGCGAGCACCAGGTGCTGCCGCTCACCGTCACCACCTACGACAGCGCGCACCTGCACATGGAGCACTTCGGCGCGCGGTTCGGGCTGGTGATCTTCGACGAGTGTCACCACCTGCCCGGCGCGACCTATCAGCTGGCGGCCGAGCAGTGCCTGGCGCCGTATCGCCTGGGCCTGACCGCGACGCCCGAGCGCACCGATGGCCGTGAAGCCAGCCTGGACGAGCTGATCGGGCCGATCGTGTGCCGGGTCGAGATCGGCGAGATCGCCGGTAGCTTCCTGGCCGAGTACGAGACCGTGCGGCTGGCCGTGGAGCTGACCCCCGACGAGCGCGCGGAATACGAGGCCGAGCGCGCCACCTATCTGGGCTTCTTGCGCGCCAATGGCGTTCGCATGAACGGCCCCCAGGGCTGGAGCGAGTTCGTGATGCGGGCGGCGCAGCGCACCGACGGTCGCCGCGCGATGCGCGCCTACCGGCGTCAGCGCGAGATCGCCTTCGCGTCGGCCGCCAAGCTCGAGCTGGTCGAGCACCTGCTCGAGCAGCACCGCCGCGACCGCGCGCTGGTGTTCACTCAAGACAACGCCACCGCCTATGCCGTCTCGCGGCGCTGCCTGGTGCCCGTCATCACCCACCAGACCAAGGTGCGCGAGCGGAGCGAGATCTTGCAGCGCTTCGCCGACGGCACCTACGGCGCGGTGGCGACCAGCAAGGTGTTGAACGAGGGCGTGGACGTGCCCGATGCCAACGTGGCCATCGTGATCAGCGGTTCGGGCTCGGTGCGCGAGCACGTGCAGCGGCTGGGGCGGATCTTGCGGAAGCGCGAGGGCAAGCAGGCCACGCTCTACGAGCTGGTCAGCGGCGGCACGGCCGAGACCCATACCAGCGAGCGCCGGCGCGATCACGAGGCCTATCGCTGATGCTGAGCTCCGACCACGTGCGCGTGCGCCGCAAGGGCGACGAGCTGATCTTGCCGGCCTTCGACAAGAAGCGGCGGGCGGCCGCGGTGGCGCTGGCCACGGAGGTGATCCTGGCCGGTCGCGAGTGCCAGGGGGCGAGGCGCCGCGCGCTCGAGGAAGCCCTTGCCGCCATCGAGTGTCGCCCCAGCGAGCGCCGCATGGTCGAGGGCCTGGGCAAGCTGCTGCTCGACCGGTGCGAGATCGAGTCGCCCCAGGCGGTGGACGTGGCCGCGCTGCGGCGCGCGGTGTTCGAGCGGGCGGCGAACGAGCGTCGCACGCTGGCCGACGGCGTGCCCCTGGACAAGCAGGCCGTGCTCGGGGCGGTCGGCGCCGCCTTCGGGCTCGAGCCCCAGGCCGTGGACGAGGCGCTGTACTCGGACTTGCCGAGCGAGGCCCGGGTGGTCCGCGTGCCCGAGATCCCGCCCGATGCGCTGGCCGACGAGTACGAGCGGAGCGCGCGCCAGGCCATCTTGCTCAAGGCCACGCGCGTCACCGCCGACGTGGTCTGCCGCTCGCCCAGCGCCTATCGCGCGCTGTTCGGCAAGCTGAAGTTCCGGCGCCTGCTGCACCGCATCGAGCGCACCGAGCGCGGCTATCGGATCGTGATCGACGGGCCCCACAGCCTGTTCGACTCGGTGACCAAGTATGGGCTCAGCCTGGCGCTGGTGCTGCCCGCGCTCGAGGCGGCGGACGAGCTGCGGCTCGCGGCGGACCTGCGCTGGGGACGCCGGCGCGAGCGGCTCACCTTCCGCTACGAGACCCGCGGCGCCGGCGACGCCGCCGGCCCGGCGATGAACGACGACGTGAGCGTCCTGCTTCAGGCGTTCTCGGAGCTCGAGACCGGGTGGAAGGTCACGCCCGCCGCGCGGATCTTGGACGTGCCGGGCCTGGGCGTGTGCGTGCCCGATCTGACCTTCACCCACCAGAAGAGCGGGCGCGACGTGCACCTCGAGGTGCTGGGGTTCTGGAGCCGCGAGGCCGCGTTCCGGCGGGCCGAGCTGGCGACCGGGGGGCTGCCCGAGCCGGTGGTGTTCGCGGTCTCGAGCCGGCTGCGAGTCAGCGAAGAGATCCTGGACGAGAAGACTGCGAGCGCTCTGTACGTATACAAAGGCGTGATGAGCCCGCGCGCCGTCGAGCGCCGCCTGGACGCGGTCCACGCTCGCCTTTGCGCTGGCCAGGGCCTCGTGTAGTACTTCGCTCATGGTCGGGACCCATGCCAAGCACTTGCTGGTGGAATACGAGGGCTGCGACCCGGTGGTCCTGGACGACCTCGATCAGGTCCGGCGCCTGATGCGGGCCGCGGCCGAGGCCGCGGGCGCCACGGTGGTGGCCGAGGCCTTCCACCGCTACCGGCCCCAGGGGGTCACCGGGCTCCTGGTGATCGAAGAGTCGCACTTCTCGGTCCACACCTGGCCCGAGCACGGGTACGCCGCCGTCGACTTCTACACCTGCGGCCAGTGTCGTCCCGAGCTGGCCGATCAGCTGCTGCGCCAGGGGCTCTCGGCGACGCACGCCGAGGTGGCCCTGGTCGAGCGCGGGCTGCGGCTCGCGAGCGGCTCGATGCGGCTGGCCCTGCGTCGGAGTGAGGAGCTGCCACGGGGAGCCGAGAGTTGACCGTGCGCGGGGGGCGCGGGGCGCGGTGACACGGGGCAGCACTGTCGGCCTTCTGGGCTGCGCGCTGGTGCTGGCTTGCCCGGCCCAGGCCGAGACCCTCGGGGGCAAGGTCGATCAGCACGTGGACGACCACCTGCCGAGCGGGGGCGGGAAGAAGCGTCCGAAGCCCAAGAAGCACCGCCGCGAGCACCACGCGCCCCAGCATTCGGCGCAAAGCCCGGGGCCGCCGCCGGGGCCGCGCCCGAAGAAGAAGGAAACCGACCTGCCGCATCGCGTGTTCGGCAAGCGCTTCCAGCTCGATCCGACCACCGGCCTCGCATACCGCGGCTGGCGCCCCCAAGAGTTCGAGAAGATGGACGTCTCGACGGAGAACGCCCTGACCTGGCACGTGGGGGTGCGAGCCAAGCTCTACTTCATCGCCATCAACCACGCGCACTACGAATCGAATGGTATCGGGTCGCCGCGCCGTTCGGGCGCCAGCATTGCCACCCGGGCTGCTTCGGCCACGCCGGTGGCGGCCTGGTTCCTCGGCGCCATCGGCTTCCCCTTCGACTGGGTGCTCGAGCCGATCATTCGCTACGAGGCGCGGGCCTTCCAGAGCACGCTCAAGCCCGAGGCGCCGGTGCGCATCATTCCGCAGTCGGCGAGCAAGAACGACGACCTGACGACCTTCCCTACGACCACCTCCGAGCTGACCCTGACCAGCGCCTTCGAGACCTTCGTGGTGGGCCTGCGCTATCACCACGACAACGACCCGTCGGGCATCATCGCCAGCGACGGCGGCTCGTTCCCCAAGATCTACTTCGGCGTGGGGCTGACCCAGTACAGCAAGCCGTATCAAGTGCGGGTCGGCGACCAGGTGCTCTCGGATCTGCTGTTCGACGCCCGTCTTCGCGGCGCCGGTCTGGCGTTGGGCCTCGAGACGGGCCAGCGACCCGAGAGCTTCTTCCTCGATGTCTCGACCCAGGTCGGGATCGGCGAGGTGCGCCTGACGCACGACTTCACCGTCAACGAGACCCTGCCCGACGGCTGGAAGATCGGCTATGCGCAGGGCGAGGTCACGGGCGGCTACCTGCACCCGCTGACCCGCACGCGCCCCACGCTGCTCGGCGGGCTCGCCGCTTCGGTGGGGGGCGCGACGTTCTTCTACTTCAAGCCGCTGACCACCGCCGAAGAAGATCGCAGCACGCCCGCGCTGAACTGGGACCTGCTCTGGGGGCTCAAGGCGTTCGTGGTGGTGCCGCTCTGAGGCTCAGCGCGGCGCGCTGAACACGTCGTAGTCCGCCGTGGCGTCGGCGTTGCTCGAGAAGTAGAGCGTGCACGAGCTCGGGCCGAGCGACGGCGTGCGCAGAGCGAAGCTGGTCTTGGAGTAGGTCGTGGCCAGCGAGGTGCGCACGCTCTTGATCTCTTTCGCGGTGCCGATCTGCGTGCCGGTCGCCGGATCCATGTAGCTGTAGAAGAGCGCGCGATTGCCGCCGTCGATCGCCAGCGCACAGTTCGGCTGCTCGTGGCGCGGAGAGCTGAAGAACAGCACCGTGCCGTCGGGCGTGACCCAGGGCTCGACGTCTTCGGCGGTGACGGCGCAGCCGCCCTCGAGCGTGAGCGCCACCTGCGACACCGCACCCCCGCTGATCGCGCGGGTGTAGAGCCCCGGCTTGTTGTCGCGATCGCTGCTCCAGTAGAGCCGCGGACTCGCGCCCAGGTAGGCGTACGCCGGGTTGTAGTCGTGCTTGCCCGAGGTGCCCTGGTTCAGCGAGGCGAGCGGGGTAGGCGAGAGCGACGACTTGAACAGCGTGCTCAGATAGATCTGGTGCTTGCCGCTGTCGCGCTTGCTGTCGAACAAGATGAACGGTTCGGTGGTGACCGTGCCGTTGGATGGGTCCTTGGCGCCGGTGGGGATGATCAGCGGGCCCGAGTCTTCGGCGTTCGGGTAGTTGACCAGGTTCCCCAGGTTGTTCGTGAGCGCCGTCCACCCCGCGCCCTGGGCCGTGGCCGTGTACAGATCGAGCTCGTTCGAGGCCGTCTGGCGCAAGACGACGCGATCGGTGCTGGTCAGGGTGGTGACGCGGGGGAAGAGCGCGTCTTTGCCGCCGCTCAGGCCGGCGACCTTGCCGACCGGATCGTGGAAGTCGAGCCACGACAGGTCGCTGCACGGGACGCAGCTCTGCTTGCAGGGGTTGTAGTACTGCCCGGCCGCGCATCCCGCGTCGGGCGCCGGACCCGCATCGGCGGCGGGCACGCAGTTGCCGGCGTCGAGGCCGGCCTCTGCTTCGGCCGGCGAGTCGAGGCTCACGTCGCTCGGGGCATCGAGCGAGGCGTCGGCGCCGCCGGTGCCGCCGCTGCCCCCGCTGCCACTCTCCCCCCCGGTGCCGCCGCTCGCGCCGCCGGTGCCACCGGTCGCGCCGCCGCTGCCCCCGGAGCCCCCGGACGAGCCGCCGACCCCACCGAACCCGCCGACGCCGCCCCCGCTGCCGCCCCCGCCGCCGGCGCCGCCGGTGTTCTTCGGTTTGTCATCGGCGTCGTCTCCGTCGGCGCACGCGAAGGCGGCGCCCGCGGCGAGCAGGCTGAAGAGGGCGGCGGAGAGCAGGCGTTGACGCATGGGGCGAAGTGTCGCTCAAACCGACCCTGCTTCGCAATTGCCAGCTGTCGGGGAAGGTGGGCCAGGCCGCTTGCGTAGAGGGGGAGGCTTGGAGGTGGATCCGGTGGCGTCGTCAACCCGTCTGTCGGCGCTCGGCGCCGTGTTCTTGGCTTCCTTGGCCTTGGCTTCGCCCGCGCGTGCCGAGGCGCCCAAGCCGCTCGGCACGGCCCAGACCAGCGCCGCAGGCTGGAGCAGTCGCGCCGCAGAGGACGTGCGCGCCGGCAAGCCGCTGGTCATCGAGGTGTTCGTGCCGCTGTGCTCGGACGACAAGGGCGGGCCCTGCGGCAAGCATTTGGGGGCAGGCGAGGCGAAGAACCTGGAAGACAACCTGTACTGGGGCGCGGTGTTCGGCGCGAACCGCTACTTGGGGCGACGCGACACCGGCTGGTCGCGCGTCGAGTCGGGGCCGGCCGAGAGCTTCGAGCTCGAGCGGGTCACCTTCAAGCGCAGCGTCTCGGGTGCGGGTTGGGGGACCAGTGGCAGCGTCGACGTGCTCGTGGTGCTGCACGCGATCGATGGTGACTCGGGGCAAGCGGCCCTCGAGCGCTTCCTGGACGTCGCGGGACGCGGCGGCAGCCTGAAGCTGGGCGACGGGACCACGCAGGACGTTCACGCGGTGGGCTTCATGGGGCGAAACCCGCTCTTGGTGAACGGGCGCGTGCCCAGCAAGCTGGCCCTTCCCGCTGCGCCCAGCGGCACCGGCATCCCGATCTTCACCACCATGGCGCACGCGCGCGAGACGCTGGGCTCGTACGTCCGGCGCGCCGGCTCGCGCGAGATCTTGCTCCCTCGCGGGCCGGTGGCGTCCGAGGGCTACGTGCTCGATGCGGTGCTGCAGGGCCTGGCCAAGAACGAAACCGGCTGGAGCATCCGCAAGCGCGTGGTCAAAGCCTATACCCGCTGGCACAAGTCGGTGCCCGCGCCGCTGGCCGAGGTCTACTTCTCACCGGCGATGCCGAAGGCCTGGGGCATCGGTGCGCAGAAGCCGCTGGGTTGACCGTAGATGCCCCGAGTGGCGCGGGGGCGCCGCGGCCGCTATGGTTCCGCGCGTGAGCGTTGGGCAGCGCCGTACGGCGTCAGTGTGGGCGGCGATGGCGCTCGCGGGGGCGATCGTTGGGTTCGAGGCGTGCGCCCAGTCGGAAGACCTGGGCGGC
>Ga0073899_10006403_pt1 | contig 10172 bp, 7 predicted proteins | sample KloWWTmetaKNB5Ph_FD_88975 | JGI IMG/M metagenome (GOLD analysis project Ga0073899, IMG submission 88975) | Active sludge microbial communities from Klosterneuburg, Austria, studying microevolution and ecology of nitrifiers - Klosterneuburg... | ecosystem: Engineered > WWTP > Aerobic digester >...
CCTTCCTTGTTGTCGCCGCGCGGCGGGTAGTAGTTGATCCGCACCACGTGCGAGATGTTCCCGTACAGCGACGGGTACTTCTCGGGCTGGAGGATCTGGTCGATCACGCCGAGCTTGGTGACCTCCTTGGACTTGAACGACTCGGGGTCGTCGAGGACCTCGCCGTCGCGGTTGCCGAGGATGTTGGTCGAGTACCAGCCCTGGAGGCCGAGCATGCGGGCCTTGAAGCCCGGCGCCAGGATGGTCTTCATCAGGGTCTGGCCGGTCTTGAAGTCCTTGCCGGCGATCGGCACGTGGTTCTCGCGCGCCAGCTCCATCAGCGCCTCGGTGTCGACCGCCAGGTTGGGCGCACCGTTGGCGTAGGGGATGCCCAGCTTGAGCGCGGCGTAGGCGTAGATCTGCGACGGCGCGATGTTCTCGTCGCTGGCGCGCAGGCCGGCCTCGAACTTGGCCAGGCTCGAGTGGACGTCGGCCGGCTTGCGGTAGACCTCGGTCGAGCCGCACCAGATCAGCACCATGCGATCGCAGCCGTGCTTGGCCTGGAACGACTTGATGTCGTCCATGACCTGCTCGGCCAGGTGCATCTTCGACGTGCCGGTCTTCTTGTTGGGCCCGTCGAGGCGCTTGACCCACTGCTGGTCGAACACCGCGGGCATCGGCTTGATCGCCGACAGCTCCTCCTTGATCGGATCGAGGTGCTTGGTCTCGAGCACGCCGGCGCGGACCGCGGCCTCGTAGGCGTTGTCGGGGATCGGGTCCCAGCCGCCGAACACCAGATCCGACATCTGCGCCAGCGGCACGTAGTCGCGGATCTTCGGAGTGTTGTTGTCGGTGCGCTTGCCGAGGCGGATCGTGCCCAGCTCGCACAGCGAGCCGACGGGCGGGGTCAGGCCCTTCCGGATCGAGAGGTTGCCGGCGAAGTACGTGGTCGCGACGGCGCCCATGCCGGGCGTGAGCACGCCCAGCTTGCCGGTGGCCGGCTTGATCTCGACACCTTTTTTGAGGGCCATGATGCGTTCTCCTGGTGCGGGGGACGCGCGCCGGGGGGGCACGCGCGGGCAGTTGATACCTCAGATCGCGCGACTAGGTAGCGCCCGAGGTGGGCGACTTGGTGACGCGCTCGGCGGCGGTCAGCGCAGCGCGCTCGCGGTCGAACTTGAGGTTGTGGCCGGCGCGCCAGAACGTGGTGATCACGACCTGCAGGCCCTGGCTGATCGCCAGCGCCCAGATCACCCACTCGAGCTGGTCGAGGACCAGCGCCAGGCCGACCCAGAAGAACAGGTCGACCTCCTCGAACAGGACGATGCGCGACAGCCGCGACAGGATGAACGTCGCCCACTGCTTGCCGGTGCGCTCGGGCGGCAAGCTCGGCGCCGGCGGCTTGGTCTCGCGGGCCACCGCCGCGGCGGGATCGGGCTTGGCGCGCCGCCACTTGAGCCGGGCCTCCTCGATCGCGGTCAGCCACTTCATGTACCCCGTCGCGTACTGGCCGAGCGCCGACAGCGACGCCATCAGCAGCAGGTCGACGCGGCCGGTGCGCTGGTAGACGACCCAGCCGAGCGCGGTGGTGATGGCCAGCCAGGTGTAGAGGTCCGAGACCTTGTCGAAGAACGAGCCGAACGACGAGCCGGTGCCGCGGTAGCGCGCGAGGGTGCCGTCGAGGTGATCGAACAGGAGGCCGAGCTGCAGCAGCACCGCGGCGGCGATCCAGTGGTGGTCGAGGATGCCCCACACCGCGGCGACCTTGCACAAGGTCGCGACCAGCGTGAGCCGGTTGGGGGTGACCCAGCGCCAGTCGGCGATGACCAGCATCACGACGATCGCGATCGGGCGCACCACGAGGGCGGCGTAGAACTCCGAACTCTGCCAGTTGCGCACGCGGCGCAGGCGCTCGGCGAATGGGGTGGCGGCCACGGGGCGCGGACTATACGTGAAGGCGTCGCGGGCGAAAGGGCTGGCGGAGCCCTGGCGATTGACACGGTGGGGGCGTGGGCCGAGACTGCCCGCGATGGCCGACACTGCCGTGATCCTCGCCGCCGGCATGGGCTCGCGCCTCGCCGCCAGCGGCGACGCCGAGACCTTCTCCAAGCCGCTGATGTCCGTCGGCGGCAAGACGCTGCTCGAGCGCACGATCGGGTGCTGTCGCGCCGGTGGCGCCCGCCGCATCGTCGTGGTCACCGGGTTCCGCCACGCGCTGGTCGAGGCCGAGGTGGCGCGGCTGACCCAGGGCGATCTCGAGACCGTCCACAACCCCGCGTGGACCAAGTCCAACGGGCTGTCGCTCTACGCCTGTCGCGATCGGCTCGACGCGCCGTTCGCGCTGATGATGAGCGACCACGTGTTCGACCCGTCGATCCTGGCCGACCTGCTGGCGCTCGCGCCGGCGCCCGGCACGGTCACGCTGGCGGTCGACTACAAGATCGCCGAGGTGTTCGACCTCGACGACGCGACCAAGGTGCAGGTCGACGACGGCAAGATCGGGCCGATCAGCAAGGCCTTGACCACCTACAACGCGATCGACTGCGGCCTGTTCCTGTGCACGCCGGCGATCTTCGCCGCGCTCGGCGAGGTGGTCGCGAAGAAGGGCGACACCACGCTGTCCGAGGGCATGGCGATCATCGGCGCCCGCGGCCAGTTCCTGCCGTTCGACATCGGCGACCGCTGGTGGCAGGACGTCGACACGCCGGAGATGCTGGAGCAGGCCTCTGCGCAGCTCGCCAAGCGCGGCCTCTAGAGACCGCGGCGGGCGAAAGCCGCAGCGAAGACCGCGACTTGTGGGGGAGGAAAGTGTCCCTTTTTGCGACGCGCGAGGCCGAAAAAGGCGAGCGATCGCGGATGCCTACAGGGTAGGATCCTGTCCCCTAGATCACGTCGCAGAACTCGATGCGGCGCGGGACCTTGTAGGGGGCGAGGTTGCGCGCGCAGTGGTCGATGATCTCTTCGGGCTGGCAGCGGGACTTGGGGACGACGCGGGCGATGACCATGGCGCCGGTCAGCGGGTCGTCGATGACCAGGGCCTGGGCCTGCTTGACCTTGGGGAACGACTCGAGGCAGCCCTCGACCTCGCCCAGCGCGACCCGCTTGCCCTCGACCTTGACGACGTCGTCCTCGCGGCCGGTCAGGAACAGCTTGCCGCTCTTGTCGAGCTTGCCGCGGTCGCCCGAGCGGAACCAGCCCTGCTTGTCGATCGCGCCGATGCCGGGCGAGGCCGGGGTCTTGCCGACCTCGTGGTCGTAGGGGCCGAGCGCGTGCGGCGACAGCGCCTTCGAGCGGACCCACACCAGGCCCTCCTTGCCGACCACCGGCTTGCCGTCGGCGCCGGTGACGCGCACGTCGACGCCGGTCAGCGGCTTGCCCACCGAGGTCGGGTGCTTGCCGGTGTCGTCGAGGGCGATCGTCGACGCCTCGGTCGAGTGGTAGCAGGACAGGAGCTTGATGCCGTACTTGGTCGCGAAGTCCTCGGCGATCAGCGGGTCGAGCTTGGAGCCGGCGGCCAGGTAGCGCGGGTTTTCGACCTCGAGCTTCTTCGCGGTCGGCTGGCGGTTGAGGTCCGCGTACATGTGCGGCGTGCCCGGCAGCACGTCGATCTTGTGCTCGCGGATGAGCTTGCCGATGCGGCGCGCCGACAGCTCCTCCTCGAGGTACATCGTCGCGCCCAGCCGCAGCGTGGGGAGCAGCCCCAGGTCCCAGCCGTAGGCGTGGAACAGCGGCACCGCGACCAGGAGCCGGCTGTCGGCGTCGAGATCGAGGGCCGCGATCGCCTGATCGGTGGCGGCGACGGTGTTCTTCTCGCTGCGCAGCACCGCCTTGGGGTCGCCCAGCGAGTCGGAGGTGAACAGGATGGCCAGCGGATCGACGTCGAGGTCGAGCTGGTTGTGCTTGTAGACCGAGCAGGTGAGCAGCGTGCCCTGGAGGCGGCGCCGGACCTCGGCGCCGGCCTCGGGGTTGGCCGAGACGCCGCCGGCGGCGCTGGCCGCGCCGATCGCGCCGCCCCCGGGGGCGGGGGGCACGGTGGTGCGCTGGCTGCGCGGGCGCGGCGACGACGCGGCCGGCTGGGTCGGCGGCGGCGGCGTGGTCTGCCCGCTGGCGCTGATCGATCCCTCGGAGCCGCGCGGTCGGGTCACCAGCGCGCGCAACGGCGCCGCGGTGAGCATCAGCTCGAGCTCACGGGCGCCGGTGGTGGGATCGATCGGCACGATCGCGGCGCCCAGCTTGGACAGCGCCAGCGCCAGCACGACGAAGTCGGGGACGTTGCCGAGCATCAGCCCGACCCACGCCCCGTCCTTGATGCCCATCGCCTTGAACTCTTGCGCGCGGCGATCGACCCGCTCGAGGAGCCCGCGCCACGACAGGTAATTGTCCCGGTAGACCAGAGCCTTCTTCTGGCTCCCTTGCGCTTTGGCGGCCTTGCTGAGCCAGTCGTATAGAAGGGGCATGGTGGCGGGCGCACATAGCGCGCCGCGCGGCACTGTAGCAGCGTCAGCCCGGTGGCTCAAGCCTGCCGGCTCGCAAAGCCAGAGCGCGCTTGATCCCGGGGCGGCTTTGGCCATACTCGGCGGCCCATGGAACCCACCGACGCCCCCGACGGCGACCCGCGCGTCGAGCTCGACGGCCTGCGCCGCCGCCTCGACGATCACGCGCTGCTCCTGCGGAAGGTCCAGCAGGGCACCACCGAGCTGGCCGAGTCGGTGGGCCGGCTGGTCACCGGGCAACGCCGGCGGGATCGGTGGGTCAGCGTCAACTCGTTCGTCGCCTACCTGCTGTTCACCGCCATCCTGGGCGGGGCCATGCTGGTGCTGTACCGGTCCCGGGCCGGCCAGCTGGTGCGCGACCGCGACAGCGCGGTGGCCGAGCGCGACCTGGCCCGGTCCCGGGCCAAGACCCTCGACGATCAGCTCACCGCGCGCACCGCCGCCGGCGAGCAGGCGTTCGCGTACTACCAGCTCCTCACGACCGGCAAGCGCACCGAGGCGGTGACGCGGTTCGGCGAGCTCGACCAGGCCCACCTCACCGCCACCGAGCGGGCGGTGTTCGAGCAGGGCCACAAGCAGGCCCGCGAGGAGATCATCGACGCCGGCTACCTGACCGGCCTCGACGCGGCCCGGGCCGGCGACCACGCCAAGGCGATCTCCGAGCTGCGCCGCGCGCTGGCCTACGAGGACGAGGGCCCGCGGGCCGCGCAGATGCGCTACTTCCTCGGCGTGGCGCTGCTCAAGACCAACGCGCCCAAGGACGCCCGCCACGAGCTCGAGCTGGCGCTGGCCGGCCGGGTCGAGCAGGCCGGCGCGACCGATGCCCGCTACTACCTGGCCAGCGCGATCGAGGCGATGGGCGACCTCGACCAGGCCCGCCGCGAGTACGACAAGTTCGCCAGCGCCGCGGCCCAGCACCCGCTGGCCGCCGCCGCGCGCCGCAAGGCGATGGCGCTGGCCCGGCAGACCAAGCCCAGCAATTGAGTTGCAGCGGGGCCGCCGCGGGGTCAGGCCGACTTCTGCTGGCGGGCGATGGTGGCGTACTTGGTGTCGATGCCCATGATGTGGGACTTGAGCCAGCCCTTCAGGAACTGGAAGAAGGCGGGGGCCAGGACGCTGTCGCGGCTGGCCACGAAGGCGCGCCGGTACTCGTCGAGCTTGTCGAGCAGCTGCTTGTGGATGATCCCGTGGAGCTTGCGATCGGCGAACCCGATGCGCTCCATCAGCGCCTCCTCGTCGCGGAAGTGGGTGACCGTGTAGGCCGCGAGCGCGTCGACGGCGGTGAGCACCGCGGCCTTGGGCGCGTTGGCGTCGCAGACGCCCTGCAGCTTCGCCATCAGCTGCAGCAGCACCTGGTGCTCGCGGTTCATCGACGTGACCCCGATGTCGTATGCCGGATCCCAATCGAACATGCCCATGGTGCCCTCTGCGGTGTGGTGACGACCGTGCCGACGATCGATCGAGTCGACCGGCCGGGCGCCGCTGGAAGGGGCGACCGATGCGACCCGCTGCCGCAGGCCTACGGTAGAGTCGCCGCCATGGCTCCCGCCCCGCGCCGCGACCCGCGCCGCTTCATCTACGTCGCCCTCGACGTCGCGTTCACGATCCTCTACGTCGTGCTGCTCACCACGACCCTGCACAACCGCCACGCCGGCGCGCGGATGGTGCTCTACCTCTTGCCGTTGGCGTCGACCGCGATGGCGATCGGCACCGGCGTCGGGCGGCGCTGGGGCTGGTGGCTGACCATCGCGGGCGGCGCGACGCTGCTGGCGTGGACGGTGGGGTTCGTGATCCTGCTCTTGACCACGGCGGCCTACCTCTCGGGGGTGTACGGCGCGTTCGGCAAGGCCGCGGCCTCGGGGGCGACCCTGGCGGTGTTCCTGGTGATCGAGGCGGTCGCGTTCTTGCCGGCGTTGCAGCTCAAGTGGGCGCTGACCCGGGCCGGCCGGCGCGCGTTCGGCCTGGCGCCCAAGGCGGCGGCGTGACCCGTCGCCGCGCGCTGGCGCTGGCGGCGGTGTGGATCCTGCCGTCCGCGCTGCTCCTCGCCTACGTCGCGGTGGTCTACCGCACCTGGCGCATCGAGGTGCCGCCGCGGCTGGGCCCCGAGGCGCGGGCCGCGGTGGTGGCGTCGTTGCGGGCGGCCCTCGACGGGCAGGCGGTGGCCCCGACGCACGCCGAGCTGCGGCGCCGGCTCCCGCAGGACGGACCGGTGGTGGCGACCTTGTGGCTCGACGGCGTGGTCGCGGCCCGCGTCGAGGGCTACGGCCCGACGATCGCCGCCGCCACCGCGGCCGCGGGGCAGCTGGCCAGCGGGCACCCGCAGGTCAAGGCGCTGCCGGCCGCGTCGCGCGCGCGGGCGCGGTGGAAGGTCGACGTCGTCGTCGGGCGCGGCCCGGTCGAGCGCGATCACGCGGTCTTGCAGCTGGTGGCGCTGCACCCCGGCGTCGACGGGCTCGGCGCGACGATCGCCGAGCCGGGCGCGCCGCTGCCGCCGCTGCTCTTGCCCGACGAGATGTTCCTCGAGGGGCTGCTGGCCAAGAAGCCGCTGACCAAGCTGATGCCCGAGATCGGCATGGGCGTCGACTTCGCGCGGGCCGACTTCCTCCTGGCCAAGCGCAGCCAGCGCACGCCGGCGCAGTGGAAGACGACGCGCAAGCGCTACTTCCGGTTCCGCACCGACGCCTTCGTCGAGACCACCGGCGGGGTGACGCCGCCCCTGCAGCTGACCCGCGGTCTGCCGCCGGGGCCGCCGGTGACGGCCGCCGGGCTGCGCGCCGCCGCGCTGGCCGGGGCCCGCTACCTGGTCGAGCACCTCGGCCCCGACGGCCGGTACGTCTACGAGCAGAACCTGACCACCGGCCGCGCGATCCCTGGCTACAGCCTGCCGCGCCACGCCGGCACGACCTACTTCCTGGCCGAGGTCTACCGCTTCACCAAGGCGCCGTGGCTGCGCGAGCCGATCGAGCGCGCGGCCACGCTGATGGTGAGCCTGTCGGAGAAGGGCGGCTGCAAGCGCACGCTGCCCGACGGTCGCCAGCTGGCCTGCGTGCTCGAGGGTGGGCGCAAGGCCGACCTGGGCTCCACCGCGCTCGGCGTGGTGGCGCTGGCCGAGTACACCCGCGCCACCGACGACCGGCGCTACCTGCCCGAGGCCACCGCGCTGGCCGAGTGGATCCTGTGGATGCAGCGGCCCGACGGCTCGTTCCGCCACATCTACGACGTCTCCACCGGCGTCGCCGACGACAAGACCATGCTCCTGTACTTCTCCGGCGAGGCGGCGCTGGCGCTCGCGCGCATGTACGCGATCACCGGCGACGTCCGCTACGCGCAGGCCGCGGAGCGCGCGCTGGACTGGCTGGTGGGCTGGTACGACTTCTTCATCGGCGGCTTCCTGTACGGCGAGGAGCACTGGACCTGCATCGCGGCCGAGGCGCTGGTGCCGTACAAGCAGAAGGCCAGCTACCGCGACTTCTGCGATGGGCTGGCCCGGTTCTGGGGCCAGAGCCAGGCCCACCCGGGCGACTACCCCGATCAGCCGGATCTGGTCGGCTCGCACAACCTCACCCCGTTCGTGATGCCGCACAACACGCCGGCCGGCTCGCACACCGAGGCGCGGATCTCGACCTACCTGCTGGGCAAGGCCGCCGGCCACCCCCGGGGCTGGCTGCGCGACGACATCCTCGAGACCCTCGGGTACCTGATGGCGCAGCAGATCGGGCCGCACAACGACTACGCGGTGTCGCCCGCGGCCCGCGGCTTCGGCGCGCTCGCGACCCACCCGGTCGATCGCACGGTGCGCATCGACTACGTGCAGCACGTGTGCTCGGCGATGATCCGCGGGGCGGCGCTGATCGAGTAGGCGGCTCGACGTTCACCCGTCCGCGGCGGGGTGGCCGTGCTAGGATCTCGCACGGTGAGCGACGACAAGCGTACCCGGATGGGGACCCCGGCGCCGGCGGGCGCGGGCGCGGTGGTCAGCGTGGCCCCGGCCCCCACGCCGGCGCCCAGCTGGTCGGACTCGACGCAGGCCGGCGAGGTCAAGCCGATCACCCAGAGCGCGGCGCCGGTGTACGTGGCGCCGAGCGATCCCCTGATCGGCCAGGCGCTGGCCGGCCGCTACCTGATCCAGAAGAAGCTGGGCGAGGGCGGCATGGGCGCGGTGTACCTAGCGCAGCACACCGTGCTCGAGAAGGCGGTGGCGCTCAAGGTGCTGCACGGCGAGTTCGCGCGCAAGCCCGACCTGGTCGAGCGCTTCATGCAGGAGGCGCGGGCCGCATCGCGCATCCGCCACGAGAACGTCATCGACATCTCCGACTTCGGCTCGACGCCGGACGGCATGGTGTTCTTCGCGATGGAGCTGCTCAGCGGCCACGATCTCCACGAGGAGATCGCGCGCGCCCGGCTCGCCAAGGCGCGCCTGCCGTGGGAGCGGAGCCGCAAGATCTTCCTGCAGATCTGCGCGGCGCTGTCGGCGGCCCACGGGCACGGCATCATCCACCGCGACCTCAAGCCCGAGAACATCTACCTGGTCGAGTGGCTCGGTCACAAGGACTTCGTCAAGCTGCTCGACTTCGGCATCGCCAAGCTCACCGAGGTGAGCGAGGGCGATCGCAAGCTGACCCGCACCGGCATGCTGTTCGGGACGCCCGAGTACATGTCGCCCGAGCAGGCCCGCGGCGAGAACGTCGATCACCGCGTCGACATCTACGCGATGGGCTGCATCCTCCACCAGCTGGTGACCGGGCGGGTGCCGTTCGAGGCCGAGAACTTCATGGGCATCCTGAGCCTGCACCTCACCGAGCCGCCGCCGGAGATCCCGGTCGAGGTGCTGACCGAGATCGGCGCGCCGCTCGAGATCGCGGCGATCGTGGCCAAGGCGCTGGCGAAGAGCCGGACCGAGCGCTGGGAGACCATCGACGAGATGGCCAACGCGATCCGCGCGCTCCACGGCGAGGACGCGCAGCCGGTCAACGAGCCGAAGGTGCCGCGGGTCCAGTCGCAGGCGCCGCGCGGCGCCGCGCCGGTGCGCACCGAGTGGAAGGGGCAGGTGTCGGTGCCGACCGACGACGCCGGGCCGCTGCCGACCCCGCCGCGCTCGAAGCTGCCGCTGATCCTCGGCGGCGTCGCCCTCGTGGCGGCGCTCGGCGTCGGCGCGGTGGTGCTGCTGGGCGGTGGTGGCAAGGCCGCGTCGTCGACGCCGCCGCCGGGCGGGGCGACCGGCAGCGTGGGCACCGCGGGCAGCGCGGCCACGCCGGCGCCCGAGGCGCCGCTGCCGGCGCGGGTGACGATCGCGCTGGCGTCGAAGCCGGCCGGCGCGGAGATCTACGACATGACCACCAAGGAGGTGGTCGGCGTGACGCCGTTCGAGTTCGAGCTGCCCGGTGGTCGTGAGCCGCGGCGCTACACGCTGCGGCTGACCGGCTACGGGGGCAAGCTGATCGAGCTGGTGCCCAGCGAGGACGTCAGCTACGAGGCCGAGCTCAAGGCGCTGGTCGGCGGCGCGCCGGCGGCGCCCGAGCCCGCGGTCGAGGTGGTCCCGCAGAAGCACGGCAAGTCGCCCGGCAGCGGCGCGGTCGCCCGGCCCGGCAGCGGCAGCGGCACCGACGGGCCGGCGGCGATCCCCGACGGGCCGGCGACGATCCCGGGCAGCGGCAGCGACAAGCCGCGCGGCTCGGGCAAGCGCCCGGGCAGCGGCTCGAG
>Ga0073899_10006404_pt1 | contig 10172 bp, 6 predicted proteins | sample KloWWTmetaKNB5Ph_FD_88975 | JGI IMG/M metagenome (GOLD analysis project Ga0073899, IMG submission 88975) | Active sludge microbial communities from Klosterneuburg, Austria, studying microevolution and ecology of nitrifiers - Klosterneuburg... | ecosystem: Engineered > WWTP > Aerobic digester >...
ATCGTCGCGTTCGCGGGGCCGAGCGCCGAGCAGGGCGTCGTCCTCCAGTCGCGCAGCGGGCGCGTCGAGATCAAGATCGCCGCGAAGACCGCGCCGCGGCCCGAGAAGGTGGTCCGCCCCTTCATCGACGCGAACGTCACCCTCCTCCTCGGCCAGGTCGACGCCGAGCACCGTGCGTCCTTCACCGTCGACCGCGCCTCCCCCGCCTGCCACACGCCGCGGCGAAACCCCGAGGTCGAGCGCGCCCTCTGGGCCTTCCAGGAGCTCGCCGCGTGGTGCGGGCGCGTCCACGCCTATGTCACGCAGGAGCTCTTCCCCGCGCACCAGGAGCACGGCCGCGACCTGTCGGCCATCCACGCGGCGGGCGTGTTCGCGCCGGTGGTCCCCGTCTTCGAATCGACGCCGGAGCCCGCGGCGCAGGGCCAGCGCGGCGGCGCCTCGGTGCTCCCGGCGATGTACGCGGGGCAGTTCCTCGCCGAGCAGCGCCGGAGCCTCGCCGAGCGGAGCGCGCAGCTCGCGCAGGTGTTCCCCCGCGACGCGACGCCGACCTCGGTGGCGGAGGCCACCCTGCTGATGACGCTCCTCCACACGATGGACGTGTGCCAGCGCTTCGCCGATGGGGTCGACTACGTCGAGCAGATGCTCCGCGACCAGCTCGTCGCCGCCATCGGCAAGACGCTCTCGCCCGCGGACTTCTCCGCGTACATGGACTTCCACCACCGCAAGCTCTTCAAGCCCGAGTACCGCCCGCAGCCCTTCTCCCACGCGGTGCGGCGCCCCGAGCACTCGCCCGAGGGGGTCGTCAGCATCGAGGCCGAGCAGGGCCGTCCGAGCTCCGACCCCGTCTCCACCGTCGTCGCGTGGCGCGAGGCGCGGCAGCCCATGGGCTTCGCCCTCGACGCGGCGACGCGGGTGTCCTTCCTCGGCGACCGCTACCTCCACGCGTGGGTGTCGCACCAGTTCAGCGGGCGCGGCGGGCTCGCGCTGAGCCTCGTGGCGCGGGCGCGGCAGTTCAGCGGCTTCATCCTCCTCGTCGGGCGCATCGCCTCCGCCGACACCTTCGAACCCAAGCTCGGCATCATCCTCCAGAACAAGGACCTCCTGAAGATCCCGCTCCTGCTCGAGCAGATCCCGACGCCGAAGGAGTTCCGCGACGCGATCGAGTCGCTCTCGCCCGAGCAGCAGCGCTTCGCCAGGGCCTTCCGCGGGATGCAGCTCGAGAGCACGCTCTTCGGGGTGTGCGTGATCCAGATCAAGCCCCAGCTCGAGGCGCTGCTCAAGCTCCCGCCCGACAGCCTCACCAAGGAGATCCGGATGACCCAGGACCTCCTCAACCTCTTCATCGAGTACCAGATCCCGAGCGACCTCATCTCCTACGACGGCCCGGCGGAGGCCTCCCCCGAGGAGAAGCTCGCGCGGGTGAGGGGCCACGTCGGGAAGATGCACGAGATGATCGAGCTCTCGAAGAAGCGCGAGGTCGACGAGGCCCGGGAGCGGGAGGCGCTCCGCCTGGCGGAGATGAACCAGACGTACGCGCCGCCGCCCGGCCCGTCGGGGCCGATGGCCGCTCCGATGGCCTTCGGCGCGCCGGGGGGGATGCCGCTGCCCTCGTCCGCGCCCGTGTCTCGAGGCGCGGCGCCCATGGCCCCGCCCGCGATGGGTGGCGCGCCGCCGCGTCCGTCGGCGCCGTCGCGTCTGCAGCCGTCGCCCGCCGCGCCGCCGCCCGCGATGGCGCCGCCCGCGATGGCGCCGCCCCCGCAGGCGCAGCCCGCGCCCGCCCCCGCCGCGCCCGTCACGGTGGCGACCGCTGCGACGACGTCGCCCGTCCAGCCGCGGCCCGCCGCGCCGGCCTCGTCGGCGCCGGGCGTCGCGGGCGACGCGGTCGACTACACGCGCATCCCGGCCGACCTCGACCGCCGCTTCGAGGAGATCGACGAGGACAGCGCGCTGCGCCCCACGATCATCAACCCCGGCGAGGTGTGGACGCGCACCGCGCAGCGGGGGCTGCTCGCCGCCCCCACCACCGCCTCGCTCCACGCGAAGGAGCAGCGCGCCGAGAGGAACCGCGCCTTCGACCTGCTCGACGCCCTGTCGAAGTCGGGCGCGCTCCCGATCGAGCACGCGAGCCTCCATGTGGTGATCGCGGCCACGCACTGCTTCGACAAGACCCTCGTCGACACGGTGATCGAGGACAACGTCAACCCGATCGAAAAGGTCGAGCGCTCGGTGATGATCGTCGCGACCACGGTGCATGGCCGGCCCGCCGCCGAGCTCCTCGCGGACGACCAGCGCGAGCGCTTCCTCGCGTACTCGCCGCGGCTCGGCGCGCCGCCCCAAGGGCTCCCGGGGGCGTGAAGGGCGAGGGGAGCGTAGACGGGTCGAGAAATCGAAAGAGCGCACGGGCCGTGGTGCAGCGGTCGCACCCCCTGGTACCCTTGCCGCATGCGGCTGTTGGCCTCCTGGTCTCCTGTCTGTTTCCTCCTTGCCTGTACGCCGTCGGCCGTGACGACGGGCGCCGACGGCGGCGCTGACGCGGCGGTCGCGCGCGACGGGTCGTTCCTCCCCGACGCGCCCGTCGCCCTCGACGCTCCTGTCGCCCTCGACGCCCCGGCGGCCGCTCTGTGCGTCGGCGAGCCCGCGTCGCCCGTGGCCGTCGGGCGCTGCGCGCTCGCGGGGGCGGGCGGCGCCGCGGTGGAGGTGCTGGTGCGCGGCGACGAGGGCGCGGCGGCCTTCACCGACGCGGTGCCCGGGTGGGCCGCGCGGGGCGCCGAGTCCTTCGCCCTCGTGCGGCGCGGGGAGCGCGTCGCCGTCGTCGGGAGCGACCCCGTCGGGGCGATGTACGGCGCCTTCGAACTCGCCGAGCGACTGCGCCGCGAGGGGGCCGCCGCGCTCTCGCTCGCGGAGGCCGCGGTCCGCTCGCCCGCGGTGCCGGTGCGCGCCGCCAACCTGTTCCTCGCGATGCCGCACCGGGGGGAGGCGCGGTGGTGGTTCCTGGAGCGCGCGTTCTGGCGCGAGTACCTCGACGCGCTCGCGCAGGCGCGGGTCAACGTCCTCGACCTGCACGGGATGTACAACCCCGAGAACACCTTCTTCCCCAACGCGCTCCTCTTCTTCGCGACCGCGCCGTCGATGCCCGAGGTGGGCGTCCCCGCGGCCGAGCGGGCGCGCAACCTCGCCATGCTCCGCGACGTCGTCGCGATGGCGAGGCGCCGCGGCGTCCGCGTGATGCTCATGACGTACCGCTCCGACCTCGACCCCTGGGCCGACGCCGCGCCGCCGCCGGGGACGGAGCGCGCCGCCCGCTACACCCGCGAGGCCGTCGAGGCCCTCGCCCGCGCCGTGCCCGACCTCGACCGCCTCGGCTTCCGCATCGGCGAGAGTGGCACCCCCGCGGAGTGGTACAACCGCACCTTCATCGACGGGGTGCGGGCCTCCGGGGCGCCCATCGGGATCTTTACCCGCACATGGCTCGCCGACCCCGCGGGCATCGCCGAGGTGCAGCGCTACGTCGGCGACGACCTCATGCTCGAGGCCAAGTACAACGGCGAGCACCTCGGCGCGCCGTACCCCGTGCTCGGCGGGATCTGGTCGAGCGACTGGCACCCCTACTCCTACCAGCGCTACCTGAGCACGCCGGGGCGCTACCAGTTTGTGTTCCAGGTGCGCGCCGGCGGGACGCACCGGGCGTTTCGGCAGGCCTCCTTCGCGCAGGCTCGCCGCGCGGTGGCGCACACCCTCCACGGCGGCGCCCGGGGCTTCTCCTACGAGGCCGCCCACGCCTACCAGACCCAGTGGAGCTTCCTCCACGCCAGCGCCCGCGACGCCTACAGCCGCTGGTCGTTTCGCCGCGACGAGCTCACCTACCACCTCTGGGGGCGCCTCGGGTACGACCCGGCGACGCCGGAGACCGCCTTCCGCGAGCTGCTCGCGCGCCGTACCGGCACCGACGCGCTCTGGGAGCCCCTCCAGGCCGCGGGCGAGGTGGTCCCGTGGATCACCCAGGGCTTCCTGTGCGGCCCCGACCACCGGGACGTCGCGCCCGACCTCGAGTGGGGCGGGCCGACGACGGCCCTCGCCGAGCCCGCCCTCGGCGCGCCCGTCCCCAACGGCTGCGCGGCCTACCGCGGGCCGATGGACCCGTTCACCGTCGCGCCGGTGTTCGACACGGTGCAAGACCTCGTCGAGGGCCGCGAGCCGGCGCGGCTCACCGTGCGCGAGGTGAGCGAGCACCTCTTCGACGCGGCGCGCGGCGCGCGGCGCGCGGCCGAGGCCCCCTACGACCCGCGCAACGCCGAGGCGAGGGACGTGGCGCGGGAGGCGCTCGCCCTCGCCGACCTCGGGGACTTCTGGGCCCACAAGCTCCGCGCCGCCGTCGCCTACGGGGTGTTCGCGCGCAGCCGCGACGCGGGCTGGCGCGCCTTCGCCCGCGCCGAGCAGCGCGCCTCGGCCGCGGCGTGGCGTGCGCTCGTCGAGCACACCGCCTACGTGGCCCCCTTCGACGAGCCCCTGCGGATGCGCTACCTCGGCCTTCGCACCTTCCACTGGGGGGCGCAGCGCGCGTGGGTGGAGGACGACGTGCTCGCCCTCGAGTCGGCCTGCGCCCGCGTCGACGCCGCGCCGCCCGACGCGCCCGTCGCCGTCGTCGCGCCCGCGCAGTGGCTCGCCTACGCGCGGCCGCTCGTCCGCGCGGCCCGCTGGGAGAGCGCCGACGCCCCCGCCGGCCACCGGGTGTCCGTCACGCTCGACGACCCGCTGCCGCCGGGCGCGCGCGCGTGGCTCCTCTGGAAGACGATCGACGGCGAGGAGCCCTTCCGCCGCGCGGAGCTGGCGCAGGCGGGGGCCTCGCTCACTGCCATCGTGGAGACGGGCGACGCCGTCGGGCTGGTGGCCGCGTTGGAGGTCCGCTACGCCGACGGGCGCGCCACGCGCGTGCCCGACGCGCGCGAGGCGACGCCGTGGGTCGTCCTCGCCGACGCGCGCGGGCGCCGCGGCCCGCGGTGATCACATCGAGAGGCCGCCGTCGACGTCGATGGTGCGGCCGTTGAAGTAGTCGCACTCGAGCACGAACTTCACCGCGAGCCAGATGTCCTCGGGGACGCCGATGCGGCCGACGGGGATGTTGGCCACGAGGGCGTCGCGGGCCTTCTGGTTCATCCCCTGGGTCATGGGGGTCTCGATCATGCCGGGGGCGACGGCGCCGACGCGCACGCCGTAGGCGCCGAACTCGCGCGACCAGGTCACGGTGTTGGCGGCGAGGGCGGCCTTGGCGGCGCTGTAGTTGGACTGGCCGCGGTTGCCGTGGCGCGCGATGGACGACATGTTGACCACGACGCCGGGGCGCGAGCCCGTCTCGACCATCTTGGCCACGGTCTCGCGCACCATGAAGGTCGCGCCCGTGAGGTTGACGCCGATCACCGCGTCCCACTGCTCCTTGGAGAGGCGGATGACCTTGCCGGTCTCGCGGTCCTTCTTCACGAGGAGGCCGTCGCGGAGGATGCCGGCGTTGTTGATGAGGCCGTTGAGCCCCCCCATCGCCTCGTGGGCCCACGCCACGAAGGAGCCCACGTCGGCCTCGTCGGCGACGTTGAGCTTGCGCGCGTGGACCTTGCCCGGCAGCCCCTTCGTCGACTCGACGAGGGCTGCAATGCCCTCCTCCTTCACGTCGCCCGCCGCCACCTGCGCGCCGGCGGCCGCGAGCCGCTGCGCGAAGTGAGCGCCCATGCCCTGCGCCGCGCCCGTGACGATGATCTTGAAATCCTTGAGTTCCATGGCGTTCCTCCGGTTGTGGGGCGCGTCATAGTGCCAGGGGGGCGCCGCTGGCAAGGGGATTTGTTGCGGTGCAACAATGGCGGCGGGTCAGCTCGTGGCGCGGGCGCCGCACGACCTGCACTCGACCTCGTAGTCGGGCATCGGGTTGCGGCAGTAGGGGCAGAGCTTCTGCCCCGGGAGCGTCTCGGGGTTGAGCGTGGTGAGGATCGGCGACGGTTCGCCCATCTTCGCCACCGCGGGGAAGCCCACCTCGACGCGCGCGAGCGATCCCCGCGGGAGCCCGACGAGCGTCTGGAGGAGCGCCGCGACGGCGTTGCCGTCGGCGTAGTTCACCGGCTGCGTCATGGGGACGTTGAGGTGGATGCGGAGGGCGACGTGGGTGCCGTCCTCGTCGGTGTCGACCGGGAGGCGGACGTGGGTGAGGGGCTGCGGGGGCGCGGCCCAGACGTACGCGTGGGTCGCTACGCCGACGCCCCGGGCGAGGCCCCGGAGCAGCTCGCGGCCCTGCTCGTCGGGGGGGAGGTTGCCGCGGAGGGCCCCCTCGGCGGTCGCCTTCATCGCGGGGCCGTAGTCGCGGTCGAAGCGCAGGACGACGTCGACGACGTGGGCGGGCTGCCAGGTGCTCATGGTCTCTCCTCGTCGGGGGCCAGCGGGAACCACACGCGCACGATCGAGCGGGCCCCCTCTCGTGCGGTCTCGACCGTGCCGCCGTAGGCCTTGGCCACGAGGCCGACGACGTAGAGCCCGAGGCCGCGCTCGTAGCGCCCGCCGTGGCGGAGCTTGAGGTCGACCTGGGCCTCTCGGGTGAAGTGCTGCTCGGGCGGGCCGAAGGGGGGGCCCTCGTCGGAGAGCACCAGCGCGGCGCGGCGGCCCTTGCGCTCTACCGTGAGGATCACCTCGGCGCCGCGGCGCGAGTGCTGGACGCCGTTGTTGGCGAGGTGCGTCGCGGCCGTGGTGAGGAGCCCCGCGTCGGCGATCACCTCGGCGTCGGGCGCGCGCTCGTCGGCGCGGAGGGTCACGCGGCCGTTGGTCACCGCGGCGTGGACGGCGGCGCGGGCCACCTCGCGGAGGGAGACGCGGGTGCGCGCGGGGGACGACCCGTCGGGGGCCTCGAGCGCGGCGATGGTCACGGTGCTGTCGATGAGCCGGAGGAGGACGTCGGAGGAGGCGTGGAGGTCGGCGATGGTCTCGCGCACCTCGCGGTCGGCGTCGCGGCAGGCGTGGTCGAGGAACGACAGGTTGGCCACGATCGCGGCCAGCGGGTTGCGCATGTCGTGGGCCAGCATCTGCGCGAGCGCGTGCTGCGTGCGAGCGGACTCGGGCGATGGGTCGGGCGGCGCCACCGCCCGACGCTACGCCACGCGCGCCCCGTCCTGTCAATGCCCCCGTGAGGTGTCGTGAAGATCCGCTACGCCGCCGCACCCCGCTCCATGAGCTCGGAGACATAACGCGTGGCCGCGGTGGTCATCTCGCTCGGCGCGTCGACGAACTGCAACCCGACGACGAACGCGTCGGCCCGACGGACCTCCACCGCCACCTCGTGCACGCCAAAGCCCGCGAAGGTGAGCTTGAGGCGTAGGAGGTCACCCACCTTGGCCGACGCAAATGACCCCGACCTCGAGACCGCAACCCCGCCCACGCTCACGTCCAACACCGTGATGGGCTGCTGCAACACGCCTCGACCCGGGATCATCGCGCGCAGCGGCAGGTCGGCCCTGGGGACCACCCGCACGTACCGACGACGCTCGGAGGAATTCATGGGCTCTATTGTGCACGAAATCCCCCGCGTCGCACCCACGCGATTTCAGTTTGTCGTCGCCCCATTGGACACTCGCGCTTGACCGCGGCCGCGATTTTCTCCAGTGCTCGTCACGTCATGATCGATCGCGACGGCAACGGGATGGACGATCGGGACGACCTCGTTCGCCTCGCGCAGCGGGCCATGGCGGAGCGGGGGCTCCTCACGGAGGAGGCCGCTCCGTGGGACGTGGCGCCGCAAGGGGTCGACCCCCGCGAGGACCCGCGGGTGCGGGATCTCACGGGCCTGCCGTGGAGCTCGATCGATAACGAAGATTCGCGCGACCTCGACCAGGTGGAGCTGGCCGAGCGAGGCGACGGCTTCACGCGCGTGATGGTGGGGATCGCCGAGGTGGCCGCGTACGTCCCGCCGGGCGGCGCGTCGGACGTCTTCGCCGCGGCCAACGCCACCACGGTGTACACCGCGGGGGGGATGTTCCCCATGCTGCCGCGGGCGTTGTCGGAGGACCGCACGTCGCTCCTCGGCGGCGTTGCGCGCCTCGCGCTGGTCACCTCGCTCGACGTCGCCGACGACGGCGCGGTGCTTCGCCGCGAGCACTTCCCCGCGCTCGTGCGCAACCGTTGCCGGCTCGACTACCTGACGGTGAGCGCCTGGCTCGACGGCGCGTCGGGGCCGCCGCCCGCGCTCCGCGACGACCCCGCGATGCAGGCCCAGGTGCGCCTCCAGGAGGAGGTGGCCGGGCGGCTGCGGGGACGGCGTGAGGCCGCAGGGGCCCTGGGGTTCACGGCGCCCGAGCCCGAGCTCGTGTACGACGTCGAGGGGCGCGTCGTCGACATCGTCACGCGCACCGCCACCCGGGCCAACCGGGTGGTCGAGTCGCTGATGCTCGCCGTCAACGAGGCCGTCGCGCGCAGCCTCGCCGACGCGGGCTACCCCTGCCTGCGCCGCGTGGTGGCCGCCCCGCCGCGCTGGCGCCGCCTTCGCGAGCTCGCCGCGTCGTGGGGGGTGGAGCTCCCCGAGGCGCCCGACCCGGCGGCGCTGGCGGGCCTCCTCGCCGACGTCCGCGCGTCGCGGCCCGAGTCGCTGGAGGAGGTGCAGGTGGCGGTGATGAAGCTCATCGGCCGCGGGGAGTACCGCGCGTGGTGGCCCGGCGACGCGCCCGCGGGTCACTTCGCGCTCGCCGTGGAGGCCTACGCGCACTCCACCGCGCCCAACCGCCGCTACCCCGACGTCGTCGTGCAGCGCATCCTGCACGCGGCCCTCCGCGGGGAGCGCTCCCCCTACGACCGCGAGGCGCTCGACCTCGTCGCCGCGCGCTGCACCGACCGGACCATCGCCGCGCGCAAGGTCGAGCGCCGCATCTGGAAGAGCGCCGCCGCGCTCCTGCTCGCCGACCGGGTGGGGCAGGCGTTCGAAGCCGTGGTGAGCGGGGTCAACGGGCGCGGCGTGTGGGTCCGGCTGGCGCGCCCGGTGGTGGAGGGGAGGCTCGTGCGCAACGCCGCGGGGCTCGACGTCGGGGCCCACGTCCGCGCGCGGCTCACCGCCTTCGACGTGGAGGAGGGCCACCTCGACTTCGAACCCGTCGCCGCGCGGAGGACGCCGTGAGCGGGCTCCGCGTCGTGGTGGCTGGCGCCGGGGTGATGGGCGTGACGGCCGCGCGCTCGCTCGCGGCGCGGGGGCACCGCGTGACGCTCTGCGACCCGGGGCCGCTGCCGCACCCGCTCGCGGCGTCGACGGACATCAGCAAGGTGGTCCGCGTCGAGTACGGCGACGACCCGTACTACATGGCCCTCGGCGAGCGCTCCCTCGAGGGCTGGCGCTGCTGGAACCGCGAGCTCGGCGAGGCGCTCTTCCACGAGACCGGCGTCCTCTTCGTGCGGCGGTCGCCCATGGCGCCCGGCGGCTTCGAGCACGACAGCCACGCCACGCTCGTCGCCCGCGGCCACCGCCCCGAGCGCCTCGACGGGCCCGCCCTCACCGCGCGCTTCCCGGCGTGGCGGACGGGGCGCTACGTCGACGGCTTCTTCCACGCGCAGGGGGGCTTCGTGGAGAGCGGTCGCGTCGTCGAGGCGCTCTCCCGCCGCGCCGCGTCCGAGGGCGTCACGCTCCGGGCGGGGACGACCTTCGCGCGGGTCACCGACGGGGGCGTCGCCACCGCGGATGGCGAGGCGATCGCCGCCGACCGCGTGGTGCTCGCCCTCGGCGCGTGGACACCCTTCGCGCTGCCGCAGCTCGCGACGTCGCTGCGCGCCACGGGGCACCCGGTGTTCCACCTCCGGCCGCGGGAGCCGTCGCGCTTCGTGGGTGATCGCTTCCCGGTGTTCGGCGCGGCCATCGCCGACACGGGGTGGTACGGCTTCCCGCTCCACCCGCGGGAGGGCGTGGTGAAGGTGGCGCGCCACGGCGTCGGGCGCGCGCTCCACCCGGAGTCGCCCGCCCGGGCCGTCACCGACGACGACCACCGGGCGCTGCGGGCCTTCCTCGCCGACACCTTCCCCGACCTCCTCGACGCCGAGGTGGCGTCGACGCGCGTGTGCCTCTACTGCGACTCCGACGACGGGCACTTCTGGATCGACCGCGACCCCGCGCGCCCCGATGTCACGGTCGCCGCGGGGGACAGCGGGCACGGGTTCAAGTTCGCGCC
>Ga0073899_10006405_pt1 | contig 10170 bp, 9 predicted proteins | sample KloWWTmetaKNB5Ph_FD_88975 | JGI IMG/M metagenome (GOLD analysis project Ga0073899, IMG submission 88975) | Active sludge microbial communities from Klosterneuburg, Austria, studying microevolution and ecology of nitrifiers - Klosterneuburg... | ecosystem: Engineered > WWTP > Aerobic digester >...
GGTGCAGGCGCGACCCTGGGTGCCGACTACGTGGTCAAGTCCAAGCCGGACGGCTACACCCTGCTCGTCGGCGCGGTGCACCACACCATTGCCTCCAGCGTCTACAAGAAGCTGCCCTACGACTTCCAGAAGGACCTGGCGCCGATCACGACCATCGCCTTGGTGCCCAATGTCTTGTCCGTCAATGCCGCCAGCCCGGTCAAGAACGTGGCCGAGCTGGTCGCGCTGCTTAAGTCACAGCCGGGCAAACACAACTACGGTTCCAACGGCAACGGCACGGCGCAGCATCTGATCGGCACGCAGTTCGAGAACATGACCGGGACCCAGTTCGCGCACATCCCCTACAAGGGAAGTGGTCCCCTAGTGACTGACCTGCTCGGTGGCCAGATCACCATGACCTTCGACACCGTAACGCCGGTGCTGCCGCACATCAAGGCCGGCAAGTTGCGCCCTCTGGCCGTGACGACCGCGAAGCGCTCCTCGGCGCTGCCCGATGTGCCGACGCTGGACGAGGCCGGTCTCAAGGGCTTCAACATCGGCACCTGGTTCGGCGTGTTGGCACCGGCGGCCACGCCGAAGGACATCGTCGCGCGCCTGAACACCGAGATGGTGAAGATCATTCAGTCGCCGGAGTTCCGCAAGCGCATGGGTGAGATCGGGGCCGAACCCATCGGCGACAGCGCAGACCAGTTGGCGGTCCAAATCAAAAACGAGACCGAAAGGTTTGCCAAGCTGGTCAAGGACGCCAAGGTCGTCATTGAGTGAGGTGGCCATGCTGGCGCCTAACCAGCATGTCCTGCACTGAAATCTCATACAGGCAAATGGTGGGCTTGCCGCGGTTTTGGGCGAATGCCTCGCGGCACACTCCCCTCTCTATGCTGGTGCCCGGCCGCAGGGTAGCCAGCGACTGCTTCTGGAAGCATTGACCGGCATTTCAGGGTCGAGCTCTGCCGGTCGCGCATCGCAGCAGCAGTCATCGGCGGTGCCAACCTGCGTGAGATCGCTTGCGGTCAGAGCCACCGCTGAACCACCGAGCCTGTGTGGCTGCACCCAGTCTTGTTGGGTCACCCGCCCCGCGCGTGTGGGTGTCCGAGGCTGGCCGACAGCGTTCGGCGGCGCTCCAGCGCGCCGTGACGACGCATTCAGCCGCTCATCGAACTTCACGTCCCGGGGTCTGCGGCGACAGCACCCAGGCGGGCGGCCTTTGGCTCGCGCCGCCGCCGTCAGCCCGATCGGCTAGTCTTCAGCACGATGCCCGCCGCCCCCAACGCCTCGATCACCCGTGCCGCGGCCTGGATGGCCGGCTGGCTGACGCTGATGGTCGTGATCGCCGTGGCAGGGCGCGAGGCCGCGCGCGAACTGTCGGTCTTCCAGGTCATGCTGCTGCGCTCCACCCTGGGCATGGCGATGCTGTGGCCGCTGGTGCGCGCCGCCGGCGGCCTGGCCGCGGTCAGGACCGAACGGCTGCCGCAGCACATGCTGCGCAACGCGGTCCACTACGCCGCGCAGTACGGCTGGTTCGTGGCCCTGACCCTGATTCCGCTGGCGCAGGTGGTGTCGATCGAATTCACCATGCCGATCTGGTCGGCCGCGCTGGCGGTGGCTTTTCTGGGCGAACGCATGAGCGGCCGCAAGTGGCTCGCCGTGCTGCTGGGCCTGGTGGGTGTGGCGGTGATCGTGCGCCCTCGCGCGGGCGAACTCGATGCGGGGCAGCTGATCGCGCTGGCCTCGGCGCTGGGGTTCGCAGTCTTGGTGGTGCTGGTGAAGTCGCTCACGCGCACCGACGCGGCGGCGGCGATCAGCTTCTGGATGCTGGTGGTGCAAAGCGCGATCGGGCTCGTGCCAGCCCTGTTCGTCTGGCGATGGCCGTCGGCGGCGGTGTGGGCCTGGGTGGTGGTGGTGGCCTTCTGCGGCACCTACTCGCACTACTGCTTTGCCAGGGCGATGCAGCATGCGGACGCCACCGTCGTCGTGCCGATGGACTTCCTGCGCGTGCCGCTGACCGCGCTCGTGGGCTGGCTGGTGTACTCGGAACGGCTGGATCTGTTCACGGCCTCGGGCGTCGGCCTGATCCTGGCCGGCAATGTGCTGAACCTGCTTCGGTGGCCGGCAGGCGGATGGCGGATCGGGCGCAAGGCGTGACGCGGCCCCCCCCGTTGCTGCCGCAGGGCCGTGCCGCGAATGCGGCCATCGCGCGTGCGCAGGAGGCGCTGCGCAGTGCCGACGAGGGAGCGGGACTGATGTCGGCCGAGGACTTCCTGTCGGGTATGGAGCTGCGCGCCAAGGACGCGCAGCGGCGCATCCGCGAGGCCGTGTCGGCCAGGAACAAGCGAGCCGCCGGGTGAGCCTGCGGTATCGGGTAGTGCCGACCGACGCGGTCCAGGCGGACATCGAGCGCCTCGAGGAGCACATCGTCCAGCGCGAGCTGGCCAGTCATACGCCGGACGAAACCCGCCTGTTCAGGTTTCGTGACGCCGTCGAACGCGCAATGGGAATCCTCGCGTTCGCTCCGCACACCTGTCGACGATCGGAAGCGCACAGGGAGTTTCGCGAGTTGATCGTCCCCTTTGGCCAAGGCGGCTGCGTGGCTCTGTTCGCGATTCGTGGCATCGATGTGGTGCTGCTCGCCGCCAGAGACCAGCACGAGATCGACCACCGCTGAAAGATGTGCCGGGGCCACCCGCTCAGTTCGCCACCGTGAAGCGCTGGCGCCGGTGGCGCGGCGTCTCGGCTTCATCGAGCATGGCCACGGCGTAGTCTTGCACCGAGATGTCGGCCGGGCCGCTCGCGCCCGGGATCACGGCGTCGGTGCCGGTGCGGTAGTGGCCGCTGCGGGTGCCGGGGTGGATCATCGGTGGCGGGCTGAGCATCGTCCAGTCGAGGTCGCTCACGTCGCGCAGCAGGTGCAGGGCCGCGCGCGCGCCCTCGGCGGTGGCCTTCCACTGCGCCGGAAAGGCGGGCGTGTCCAGCAGTTGCACGCCGGGCGCGATCTCCAGGCTGCCGGCGCCTCCCACCACCAGCAGTCGCGCCACGGCTGCGTTGCGCGCGGCCGCGACGATCGAGCCGATGCCCTTCAGGTAGTAGCCATAGACATCGCCCTGCGCGTGGCCGCTGAAGGCGCTGATCACGATGTCGTGGCCGCGCAGCTGCGCCGCGAGCCGGTCGCTGTCCAGCGCATCGTTGGCGACGATCTCGAGGTGGTCTGCGCGCTGCAGCCTGGCGGGGTTGGACACCAGCGCCGTGACCTGATGGCCGCGGGCCAACGCCTCCTGGCGGATGGCCGAACCGATGAAACCGCTGGCGCCGATGAGGGCGATCTTCATGAAGACACTCCTGGAAGTCGGCTCGCGCACCGTGCGCAGGCCACGATCCGTATGATCGGCCTGCACACTGTTCAGAAAAAGCAGACAACGCGAATATTTCTGGTATCTCTGGCGAACCAATCATGCAAGCCACGCCTCACGACCTGAACCTGCTGCACACCTTTGTCGCCGTTGCCGAGCTGGCGAGCTTCACCGCCGCGGCGCAGCGGCTGCAGATCGCGCGGCCGCAGGTGAGCCTGCAGATCCGCCGCCTGGAGGCGGCGCTGGGCACAACGCTGTTCACCCGCACGACGCGCCGGGTGGCGCTGACCGACGCCGGGCAGCGGTTGTTCGAGCACGGCGCGCCACTGCTGCACGATCTGCAGCAGGCCCTGCAGCGAGTGGGCAATGAAGGCACCGCGCTGCGCGGGCGCCTGCGCATCGCCGCCACGGTGGAGCACGCCACGCGGGTGCTCGCGCCCGCGGTGGCCGCCTTCGCCACGCGCCATCCCGAGGTGCGGGTGGACCTGCTGGTCAGCGACCGCGTGCAGGACCTCGTCGCCGAGGGCATCGATGTGGCCATCCGCATGGGCTGGTTGCGTGCCACCAGTGCGCGCGTGGCCCGGCTCGGCGAGTTCGATCAGGCCGTACTGGCAGCGCCGGCCTACCTCGCGCGCCACGGCCAGCCACAGGCGCCGCAGGACCTGGCCGGCCACCGCTGGATCGCGCTCAATCTGCTGCCGGCGCCGCTGACCTGGGTCTTCGCCCAGGGGGCCAAGACCGTCAGCGTGCGCATGACGCCGCGGCTGCGCACCGACTCGGCCGTTGCCCTGCGCGCGCTGCTGATGGCCGGCGCCGGTGTGTCGGCTGGCAGCCTGCTGCATCTCGAGGACGCCGTGCGCAGCGGCGCGCTGGTGCGCCTGCTGCCCGACTGGACGCTGCCGCGCGGGGGCATCTACGCGGTCTACCCACCGGGCACCCAGATCGCGCCGGCGGCGCGGGCATTCGTGGAGATGCTGCGCGGTGGCTTTGAAACGGGGGCGCGGTAGCCGAAAAGTCGCCGCGCGCGGTGGCGCGTCGCACGTCAGCCGGCCGCGCCACAGCTCGACGCAGGCGCGGGCGGCCGGTTGGATTCGGTGAGCCTCGGCTCAAGTGCACGGCCAGCGCAATCGCGCCACCAGACCGCCGCCGTTGCGTGGTTCGAGCCAGACCCGACCCCCGTGGGCTTGGGCGATGTTGCGCGCGATCGCCAGGCCGAGGCCGGTACCGCCCAGGTCGCGGCCGCGCGATGCGTCGCCACGCACGAAGGGTTCGAACATGCGTTCAAGTTCCGCCTGCGGCAAACCCGGTCCCCGGTCGGCCACGTCGATGCCGGCCTCGCCATCGGCCACCTGCGCATGCACCTCCGCGCTGCCTCCGTAGCGCAGCGCGTTGTCGACCAGGTTTTGCACCAGCCGTGCCAGTGTTTGCGGCGCCGCCATGACCGGCGGCAGCGCGACGGGCGAGTACCGGCAATCGTGGCCCAGGTCGATCATCGGCTCGAGCACGTTCTCGATCACCGCGTTGAGGTCCACCCTCACGCGTGGCTCGCGCAGGGTCTCGCTGCCGGCGAAGGCCAGGCCCTCGGCCACCAGCGAGGCCATCGCGCCGAGGTCTGCTTCCAGGCGGCGCCGCACGTGGCCCTCGGGTAGCGCACCCACGCGCAACTGCATGCGGGTGATCGGGGTCTTGAGGTCGTGGGTCACGGCGGCCAGGATGCGGGTGCGCGCCTGCAACTGCCGCTGCACCTCCTCGTGCAGTTGGTTCAGGCTGCGGGTAAGTTCACGTACCTCGGGCGGCCCGGACTCATCCAGCGCAGGGCCGCTGAGCTGCCGGCTCATCTGCCGTGCCGCGGCCGCGGCTATGGCCAGGGGCCGGGTGACCAACGACACGGCGAGTCCGGCGACGAGCGCCACCGCGAGGGTCACGGCCAGCACGTAGGCTGCCGCCGCGACCCTGGACGGCGCGGACGAGGGCAGGCCGTCTGGAAAGAACACCAACAGGTCCGCCGACGGTGTCAGTGGCCAGCGCAGTGCCGGTCGCGATAGCCAGGCGGTGGTCTGCACGGGTCCGGCAGGAAGTACCGTTTCCGCCTGGCGGGCCAGTTCGACGAGCGCGGGATCGTCGAGCCGCGCGATGACCGGCGCGCCGGGATCGAGCAGCTCCCAGCGATATGCCCCACGATCGAGCACACCGAGCAGGGCGACCCGCTCGGTGGGGGTGACGGCCAGGACCTGGGCATGCACACGCGCGAGGTCCGCAATGACGAGGCCGTTGGCCAGGTGGCGGGCATCAAAGCCGCGGCTCCACCCGACGGCGGCAAAGCTCAGCAGTTGAACCGCCAGCAGGGCCAGCAGCAGCACTCCATGGACGCGCCAGCGCAGTGGCAGGTCGTGAATTGCCGGGCGCGGCATCACGGCTGCTTCCCGCCGGCGGACCAACGCACCGGCTGCGCCAGCACGTAGCCCTCGTGTCTGACCGTCTTGACGATGAACGGTTCACGAGCGTCGTCGCACAGCCTGCGGCGCAGGCGAGAAACACGCAGGTCGATCGAACGATCGAATACATCGGCTTCGCGGCCGACCAACTGCACCAGGAGCTGGTCGCGCGTAACCACCTGCTGTGCGTGCTCGAGCAGGAACAGTAGAAGCGCATACTCTGCACCGTTGAGCGGCGTCAACGTGCCATCGCGGAATACCAGGTGGCGCTGAGCGGCGTCCAGGGTCCAGTCACCAAAGTGGGCGTAGCGCAACCGCGCTGGCGCCTGCCCGGGTGGCAACATCCGCGTGCGTCGCAGCACCGACTTCATCCGGGCCATCAGCTCACGGGCAGCAAAGGGCTTGGGCAGATAGTCGTCGGCGCCCATCTCCAGGCCGATGATGCGGTCGACCTCGTCGCCCAGGGCGGTCAGCATGATCACGGGCGTGTTGGCGTGCGGGCTTGCGCGCAGCTCGCGCAGCAACTGCAGCCCGTCTGTGCCCGGCAGCATCACGTCCAGGACGACCAAGTCCACCGGCGCGCGCGCCAGCTCGGTCCACAGGCCCGAGGCGCCGGCAACGGCACTGACCCGCCAGCCGATGCGCTGCATGTGGTCGGCCAGCAGGCGACGAATGTCTGGGTCGTCATCGACGACGAGGATGTGCTCGGCGGCTGGCCCCCTGCCGCGGGAAGCGCCTTCTGCACCAGTGGATCGGCCAGGCACAGCGGACGGATCGGTAGGGACTGTGGTGCGGCCGGCCTGGTGTGGACGGCGGTGGTTGGGTGGCGTCGAACTCATGGTTGGGTCGTGGCGCTGGCACGCGCCGAGGTCAGCGCTGGGTGAACCAGTGTATGGAGTGCACAGGCTGCTTCGTATCACAGCATGTCATGGGCGATGGTGGATACCGGCCGGTACACGATGCGGCCGTGCCGGACATGACGGCAAGGCGCGAGCGTCGTGCAATCGCACCACCCCATTGCTGGAGCCCTCCTCATGACCCACATCCACTATCTGCCTGGCCTGGCCGTGATCGCACTGGTTGGGACATGCGCCACCGCGGCGGCTGGCGTCACGCGGCCTGAGATGCGCGCGCGCGTCGACGCGGAGCTTGCTGACCTCGTGCAGCTGTCTCGAGCCGCGCCCGCAGTCAATACCACCGAACTGGCGGGTCTCCCACCGCCGGTGCGTCGCTATCTGGCCTACACCGGCGCTGATCGGGCACCGGCGGCGCGCTTCGCGCGCTTTCGCTTCACGGGCGAAGTGCGCCTGCCGGTCACCGGCACGGCTGAGGGAGTGGCCCGGGCCACTCCCTGGATGGCCACACAGGGCGAGCAGTACATGGTGCTGTCGTCCGCAGGGCTGGGCTACATCTGGGACAGCACCTGGCAGCAGGGGTCAGAGATGCAAATCGATGTGCGCGATCTGTATGCCCGGGGCGATGCTCACATCTGGGCAGTGCGCAGCGACGGACAGGTGATGGTGGACGAACGCCATGACGAGGCGAACCGCACGTACATGATCCGCTTCTTTGCCGAGGCGACGCAGTCACCGACCATGCTGCTGCCCGGACCCCATCTGCAGTGGGAACCCATAGACGCGTGGCACGCCCGTGCGCGGGTGCGCGACGGGACCCTGGCCGCCAGCATGGTCTGCCGTTTCGAGGACGATGGGGCGCTCAGTCGCTGCGAGAGCGACGACCGCTTGTTGCGCTACACCGGGGAGGTACCGCAGCGCTGGGTGCCGGCCCGCTGGGTGATGACCCGCAGCGACTATCGCGTGTTCGGTCCCGTGCGCGTGCCCACGCGCATGAGCGTGCGTTGGCTGCTGCCCGGTGGCGAGTTCGAGCAGGTGCGTGCCACCACGCAAACCCTGGAGTTCGACGTCGCAGCACCTTACATGCCGTTGTCCGCGTCTTCGCATTCGGTGTCTGCGTCTGCCCCGGTCGGTGCCCAATGAACGCCCCGACCGTGTCGAAAGCCAGCCTGCGCGTCAATGGCCGTAGCCTGGAACTTCAGGTCGACCCCGCCATGCCCCTGCTGTGGGCGCTGCGCGATGAACTGGGCCTGAAGGGCACCAAGCCCGGCTGCCTGCAAGGCGTGTGCGGTGCGTGCACGGTCCACGTGGACGGTGTGCCCACGCGCTCGTGCCAGCTGCCGCTGTCGGCCGCGGCCGGCCGCGCGGTGACCACCATCGAGGGGCTGCCGCCGGCGATGCACGAGCGGCTGGTTCAGGCCTGGAGCGCCCAGCAGGCCCTTCAGTGTGGTTACTGCCAACCCGGTCAAGCCATGAGCGCTGCCGCCCTTTTGACGCGGCAGACCGCGCCTGACGTTGCAGAGGTGCGCACCACGCTGGCCGGTCACCTGTGCCGCTGTGGTGCCGGGCCGCGCGTGGTTCAGGCGGTGCAGGCGGCTCTGACGCGCTCGAAGCCGGCGGACCTGCCGCCGGTGGCCGCCGGAGCCAGGCCGTGAGAAGCGCCATCGACATCGGCCGGCGGCGCTTGCTGGTTGGCAGCACCCTCGGCATCGTGGCGGTCAGCTTCGGCGCCCCGGGTTGCAGCGGCGCGGTCGGCGGCCCCGCCAGTGGCGGGCGTGCGGTCAATGCCTTCGTGGTCTTCGAGCCCGATGGCACCATCACCCTGACCAACCCCGCCATCGAAATGGGACAGGGCAGTGGCACCGCGCTGGCCCAGGTGCTTGCCGATGCGCTGGACGCCGACTGGTCACTCATCCGCGTGCGCGGCGCACCCTACAGCGATGCCTACGGGCATCCGCGGTTCGGCGGCCGCCTCGTCACCGCTGACAGCGCCGCTACCGCGGAATTCTGGCCCATCCTGCGGCGCGCGGGGGAGCAGGCGCGCGTCGTCCTGATCTGGAACGCCATGGCGCACTGGCGCTGCCCGGCCCATCAGGTGCGGACGGAAGCTGGCTGGCTGGTGCACGAAGATGGCCGGCGCATGGCCTATGCCGACCTGGCCCCGAGGGTCGAATTGCCCCGGTATTGGTCGAGCCTGCCCCAACCGGCGCCATCGCCATCGCGGCTCGTCGGCCAGCCTCTGCTGCGGCTGGACCTGGCCGCGAAGCTGCGGGGTACCTGGGACTACGGCGTCGACTCTCGAAGCACACAGGCACTGGTCGCCGTCTTGCTGCCCGCCGACCGGGTGGGTGCGGTGCTGGCCGATGCGGGCGACGCAAGCGCGCGCGCCACACCCGGCGTGGTCGACGTGCGCGCTCTGCCCGATCGGCATGCCGTGGCGGTAGTGGCGCGCGATACCTGGTCTGCGCTGCAAGGTCGGCGAGCGCTGCGCCCGATCTGGGTTGCACCTGCCGAGACCTACGACAGCGAGGCGGCCCTCAAGCGCTTTGCCGAGATCGCCGCGGTCGGTGCGCCGGATGCGCATGTGGTGCGCAGCGTGGGCGCACCCGTTGCAGAGGTTCCCGACCGTGGCGCTGGCGCCGCCCCGCAACGCATTGTGGCGTCGGTGGTCAGTCGCCACGTCACGCATGCCGCTCTCGAGCCGCTGAACGCCCAAGCCACGCCGACCTGGATGAACCAGGGCGCGGACATCATTGCCTCCACCCAGGCGCCCAGCCTGGACATGCGGCGCGCAGCACAAACCGCCAAGAGGCCGCCGCCGGTGTTCAACGTGCAGAGCACCGGCGTTGGCGGCGCGTTCGGGCGACGGGTGGACAACGAGGTCGCTGGCACGGCCGCATGGCTCGCGCTGCAGTTGGGGTCGCCCGTACAGGTGCTGCAGTTCGTCAGCGACGACATCGCCCACGGCCAGGTGCGAACCCTCGCAGCGCAGCACCTGGAGGCCACGCTGGATGCCCGCGGACGCATCGTGAGCTGGCTGCACCGCACCGTGGGCTGTGCGACGACTGCGCGGCTCTTTCCTGAGCGGTTCGCGAAGGAAGGGTTCGACCAGACGCTGGTCGACGGCTCGGAGCACCTGTACCGCATCGCCGAGCAGCGCATCGAGTCGATCCACCGGCCGCTGCCGGTGGCCTGCAGCTTCCTGCGGGGCGTTGGCGCGGGATTCAACCTGCTGGGCGTCGAGTCCGTGATCGACGAAGCCGCCGATCGGGCCGGTCAGGACGCGTTGGCCTACCGGCTGGGCTTGTTGGAGGATGCTCGCGCGCGCCGCGTCGTCCAGGCCCTGGGCGAGTGGCTGGCAGCCGCCGACGAACCCGGGGCTGACGGCCACGCCTTCATGGCGCTGCGCGGGTCGTGCATGGCCATGCGCGCTCGCGTGCGTCGCGGCGCCGAAGGCCAGCCGCAGTTGGTGCGCCTGCAGTGTGTCGTCGATGCCGGCCTGGTCATCAACCCGGCGCTGGCGCAGGCGCAGGTCGA
>Ga0073899_10006406_pt1 | contig 10167 bp, 7 predicted proteins | sample KloWWTmetaKNB5Ph_FD_88975 | JGI IMG/M metagenome (GOLD analysis project Ga0073899, IMG submission 88975) | Active sludge microbial communities from Klosterneuburg, Austria, studying microevolution and ecology of nitrifiers - Klosterneuburg... | ecosystem: Engineered > WWTP > Aerobic digester >...
CAGCTGGAACCATCTCATATTGCGCGGAGAGAATCGGCTGCACGGTATGAAACCGTTGGGTCTCGCCCACCGGAAGACCAGCGAACAGGCCGGCGTCGAGTGTCAACTGCGGGCTGACCCGGTATTGAAGCACCGGAGAAAGATATTGACCAACAAAGGTTTGATTCGAGACGGGAAGGCCATTGATCGAGCGCACGCCGGGATAGGCGATATTATAGACATAGGTCAGCGCGTCGAGCTTGGCGCTGAACCGGCGTTCCGATTGAGGCTCTTGCCGGTCGCCGAATGGCCGTGAAAGGGAAGCCCAGACATCACCAATCAGGTCCGCGTGATTGGTATCCCAGTTCCAATTGAACACCAAATATTCCTGGTTCACCCACTTAAAGGTGTCCCGCGTCATATAGTTGAGCCCGTCCTCAGTGAAGAAGGCCCGGATGCGCCGAGCCTGTGCGCCAAACTCGATGGACGCGCGGTCGCCCAGGCGAACCGTCTTCGAGAGGCCGATTTCCGGGAAATTGCTCGCCCGGAACTCCGGATCGCCCTGCTGGCTGATAAAGTTGCGGCCTTTCCAGAAGGCAAGGTAGGGGCGCCATCCTGCCAGATCGAGCCAGGCTTGGAGTTCATACCCTCGTCCACGGGTAGCCTCAGGGCCTGCGTCCGTGTGGTTGTAACTCGTCAGGTAGGTGAACCGGATCCCGAGCTGATTCCACCAGGGGAGAGCCGGGAAATAGCGGGACGGTTCCAGGACCAACTCGGGGCCGGCGGCAACGACGAGGTTGTCCCGCGTATCGAACGAACGGTCCAGTTTGAACAGGGCCTGTCCATTGCGCACCCAATGGGCCTGTCCGTTGAAGCGCAAGGGGCCGAATTTCAGTTGCCCGGCATAACCGACGTCGAAGCGGTTGGGCGCCGATCCCCGGAAGGCCTGTTCCCAGTTGATGAACAGGTCTTGCCGATAGTGTGTGGAATCCACTAGCATTTGAGCCCCTTGTTCGATCGGGCGCAGAAATCGATTGCCCCGGTAGAACAGGGCATTGTGGAAATCCTGATGGGGCACGTGGAGAGTCCCGACTAGACCTGTGATCTCCTCGGTAGGCTCATAGGTCAATCGCATGATGGGACGGACCTGTGAGACTTCTGTGTCATGCCCGAACGGCTTGTTGGCGAAGACGCCGACCTCCGCTTCGAGCGAGGGGAGCAGCCGCTTGTAGAGCGTGGCGTTGACCAGGTTGCCGATCAGCGTCGTATCCCGGCCCAATCCGTTGGTAAAGGTATTGTCCTCCAGGCCCTGCTTCTCCAGGTTGAGCAGGAAAGTCGTCGTCGAGAACCGCATATCGACCAGATGAGCTGGGGCCGCATCCTCGGCGAATGCCGCGAGAGGCATAGTCAATAGTACGGCGAGAAATAAGGAAAGGCTTTGGCCGAGAGAGTGTTGTTGAGGCAAGTGGTGGGGTTTGGATTTCACAGGTGGGGTCAGATGATATGAAGAGCGCGCGAGCCAGGTCAACATGTGAGGCTGGAGCAACCCTCATGTGAGGGGCAGATCCTGAGGCGTAGATCAGTCGATGCTGAGAGTTAGTAAATCATTGAGGAAGAATTTTTCGTGGGCCTTGAACGGAGCCATCTTCTATGTGCTTTCTCAGTGGGCTCTCCTCATCATTCTTGCCAAACTGGGCGGCCCCACGGTAGTCGGTCGGTATACACTAGGCTTGGCTATCACAGCGCCCATCATTCTTCTTTCTAACCTCCAACTTCGGACACTCCTGGCGAGCGATGTACAGGAAATATTTCCCTTCTCAGTCTACGCCATTGTGCGATTGCTTACGAGCCTAGGAGCACTCCTTCTGATCTGTGGGCTCGCTGCCTACCTGGATTTCACAATCGACCAAACTCTTATCATATGCCTGATTGGTCTCGCGAAGGTCATTGAGAGTGGGTCTGACATTGCCTACGGGCTAATGCAAAAGCACGAAAGAATGGACCTGGTCGGTCTTTCTAAGGGCATACGAGGTGTTTTGACGGCGGGAGCGGTTGGTGGGATTTTTTACGGGACAAATTCACTCATTGCGGGGGTTGGAGGGGTGATCGCAGTATGGTTCATGGTGTTCGTACTGTTCGATTGCCGTCACCTGCAAAGATTCTTCGAGAACTCACCAAATTACATGGCATGGGCCGACATTCCCCTGGCTAGCCTAGGATCCAAGATGTTGAGTTTGTGCAAACTCTCGCTCCCCCTTGGGATTGTTTCAATGGTGATGTCCTATAACACAGCTATGCCTCGATACCTCTTGGATATATATCACGGAGAGGCGGCGCTAGGGTACTTCTCAGCGATTGCGTGCTTCACTGTCGCTTGTACGATAGTGCCGGAAGCATTTGGCCAAGCGGCTCTTCCGAGGTTGGCGAAATATCACGTTACCTCATTGGAAAGTTATTGGCAGTTGATGGGCAAGTTGATGCTCGTGGCGTTCTCATTAGGAATAGCGGGTGTAGTCGTCTCCTCACTCGGAGGTTCCGAGATCTTACGTATTGTCTACAGGGAAGAGTTTGGTCGCTTTTCTGATATTCTAGTCCTGATCATGATCCTCGGTGCCGCTGAATCCATCTGTTCAGTCTTGGGCACCGGGCTGACCGCTGCCAGAAGGTTAGCAGCGCAGTTGCCGGTTCTGGTAGGGACGTTGATCGTCACGACGGTGAGCGGTTGGTGGCTGATACCTCGTCACGCCATGGAGGGAGCGGTGCTAGCTGCGATAACGGGCATGGTCGCATGGGGGGCGGCGTACTATTGGATCCTTAGAATTCCTCGCGATGTTTCATCACCAGGTTAGCATGTCCATTGTGAACACGCTTTAAAATGACTTCACACGTTGCGGCAGGAAAACAACGCTTTTCCGTATCTGCTCTTGGTTTGTACCGAATGCATGTGGCTAATACAGCCATGCGCTGGAGTGTGATGCTCATTGGCATCGCCATCTCCGGCGTTCTCGTCACAGTGAGCACAGAGCTTCACCACTGGATACTGGGTCTGGTACTGCTGACCGCAACGTCTATGGTGGTGGTGAGACTTGATCTCTTCCATCCCTTCACATGGTTCAGTCCGTTCTTCTTCCTCTACTCCGCATCCGTGCCGATCTTAGTTTGGCTCGAAATCAAGGAAGACATCGGAAGCTTACATGAAACGATATTTTTGGAATGGATTGCGCTCGCGGTGTTTATGCTTGTGGTTGGTCCCCGGCAGAGGGAGCCGCGCTTCGAAGGGAAAATCAGCGTAGATGCGAGAATCACCGCATGGCTGCTGTCGACCATCTCGCTAGCTGTGTCCGGCCTTTATCTCTGGCATATATGGCACGCTAATCTTACCTCAAAGTATGAGATTGCCTTGTCCACCTCCATCCTCGCGAAACTCGACCCTGCGTTCTCTGTTTTTGCCATCGCGTATGCCGTCCTCGTTGCCGGCGCATTTCAGCGTCAGCGATTCCCTTGGGCGCTCATTTCGTTTGCTATCGGGTGGAACGCTCTGTCGTTCCTTTTCAGCGGGGAACGAGACTTGGTGTTTCGAATCCTCTGGGTCACGATCTTTCTCTATCACGCACTGTATCGGGAGATTCCGAGATGGGTCCTCGCGATTCTTGCAACCAGTGCTATCGTGCTGGTGCCGATTATGGAAGACCTTAAAAATGTGCTTCTGAAAGAGACGGAGACGGCCGTGATGGTAAACGCGATGGCCGTACGAGTACTGAACGATGAATTTCTTACGGCTTCTGAAAATCTGCAATACTACCTGAGTCGAGCAACGTTTGAGCCGTTCTTCCTGGGCGAAACGCTTCTGTGGGATATCAAGCGGGCTCTCCTTCCATGGTTCATGGCGCAAGAGGGGCCTGATCCGCAGCGGTATTTCAACGTCATGTTCTTTCCCGACATCGTGGAGCGTGGTGGGGGAAAAGGATTTACCCTGGTAGGGGAAGGGTACATGAACTTTGGCTGGATCGGCGTTGTGTTGTGGTTTGCATTGCTGGGGTGGTTTGTCAGGGCCTTGTATGTAAAGGCCTTGAACGGGGAAATGTGGTTTCTTATGTACGTTGTCAGCATGCCGCTCATCGTGTACATCATACGAGCGGATTTTTCGAACCTCCTCGCTCAATTTGTGAAACACATCGCTTTCCCCATGCTGGTTATTGTGTTGGGACAAGAGATATTGCGCAGAAAGCAGCCTAAGGCGTGATCCGTATCACCATTATGTTTAGCCGTGGAGGCTTGGGTTGGCGACACAGGTGCGTCCTTCCACGATAGACTCGCTCGCGTGACTCTTTCGGCGCGTGAATGATCGCTGTAACTATTCTTGTTGAGCAACGCTATCTGAGAACTCCTGACGGGTCTATTTGGGGCCCACAGCTGGGGTATTCCTTCTGGCGTAACTACCTGTCAGTTTTCGATTGCGTGCGCGTGGTCGCGCGCGTGCTCGATGTTCCGAGCGTCTCGGATCAGTGGGTGCGTGCCGACGGGGACAGAGTTTCGTTTGTGTGCATTCCTTACTACGTTGGGCCTTGGGAATACCTTGCGAAGAGACGCAAGGTCAAACAGGCGCTATTGGCCGCGCTTGGACGACCAGATGCCCTGATTATGAGGCTGGATTCCCAGCTCGCCGCAGTGGCGTATTCTCTTCTGAGACAGCATCACCGGCCGTATGGGGTCGAGGTTGTGACGGATCCTTATGACGTGTTTGCGCCGGGTTCCGGACACGTCTTGCGTCCAGTATTTCGGTTGAAATTCGCATGGCAGTTAAAGCAGCAGTGTGCTGGAGCCTGTGCCGCAGCCTATGTAACTCGCATTGCGCTCCAAGAACGATATCCCCCCTCTCGCGAGGTCTTCTCCACTTGGTATTCAAGCGTGGAATTACCAGAGGAAAGATTCACCGTAGCTCCTCGAACAAGATTTGGAAGGGAGGGGGCCTTTAGGATCATAACTGTCGGCAGCATGGAGGATTTTAGGAAAGGTCAGGATATACTGCTGGATGCTATGGCAAGTTGTGTGTCGAATGGGCTTGATGTCCGGCTTTCCGTAGTTGGTAGTGGCCGTATCCAGGGATCTTTGGAAGCAAGAGCGAGGGATTTAGGTCTGAAGTTGCTGGTGAATTTCACGGGGCAATTGTCGCCGGAACGGGTTGTTGCGGAACTTGACCGGTCCGACCTCTTTGTTTTGGCCTCGCGAGGGGAAGGGTTGCCGCGGGCGTTGTTGGAGGGAATGGCACGTGGTTTACCGGCGATCGGTTCCCATGTCGGTGGCTTTCCAGAGGTGTTGCCCGCATCTGACTTGGTCCGGCCAGGAGATGTCGCCGCCCTCGCAAACAAGCTCTGGGACATATTTCTGGATGTTGGCCGAATGAGAGATATGTCGGCACGAAATCTCGTGAAGGCTCGAGAATACCATCAGGAAGTTCTCTGCAAGCGAAGGGTTGAATTCTATCGTGCGATCAGGCAGCGGACGGAAGCCTGGCTCGTGAAGGCCTAGGATAGCCTCAGCACTGAACTGTCCGCATGGCAAACATGCGCATTGTGTTAATTACGAATGATGATTTTTCCATGTGGCATTTCTGGAGGGGACTCATCCGCACTCTGAAAGCTCGGTCTGTCGACGTGCTCGTCGTGACTCCAGACGGTCCCTTTGTTCCTGCGCTTCTTGGAATTGGAGCGCGACATCGGGCTGTCAGATTGAAGCGGTTCATGAGTCCCTGGAGTGACATGTGGTTTTGTGTCGGGTTGTATCGTCTTTTCAAGGCTGAACAAGTCGATCTTGTATGCAACATCACCGTGAAGCCCAACGTGTATGGTGCCATCGTAGGGAAATTGGCCGGGGTGCAGAGAATCGTGGGCATGGTCGAAGGGCTGGGGTATGGCTTTAACGAAGGCCGGGCATGGCAGGGGAAAGTGAGGGTTGGTGCCGTAAAGATGCTCTATGGGCTAGCAGGTCGTCTATCAGACCGAATGGGATTTGCCAATCCAGATGACTGCGCCACGTTCCTCTCACTGGGTCTCATTTCGAAGCGGAAGGCAGTCGTTTTTCGAAGCATGATCGGGATAAATACCCAAGAGTTCTGCCGAAGCAGCACGGAAAATGTCGGCGACCACAATACCGTCCATACCAGGCCCCTTTCCATCGTCATGGTTGTTGCTCGCGTGGTATCGAGTAAGGGCGTTCACGAATTTGTGCAAGCAAGTCAGATAGCAAAGGGTTGGTCCAGGAAAGTGCAGTTCAGGCTGGTTGGCCCTCTTGATCCAGAGGCTGAGGATGCGATTGACGAAGCTTACCTTAGGGCAATGGTGTGTAAGACATTTCAGTGGGTCGGATTTACCAACGATATTCGTAGCGTATGGGATTCCGCTGATATTGCTGTATTGCCATCCTATTATCGGGAAGGGGTCCCGCGTAGCCTGTTGGAAGCTATGGCGATGGGCACCCCGATAGTGACAACGGACAACGTCGGATGCAGAGAGGTCGTGGAGGAGGGGAAAAATGGCTTCCTGGTTCAGCCGCGAGACTCCGCCGGGCTTGCGGCTGCGATCGAGAAATTGGTATCGGATGATGAGCGGAGGAGGCTGTTCGGCGAACGATCTCGACAGAAGGCTGTGGCTGAGTTTGATGAAGTGGCGATCATTAAGAGGATCATGACGGAGCTCTATCAAATTGAGCCATGAACGCAGGTGCGGCATGCAATAACTTGCCACTCTACCCACTCGAGCACTTGAAGCCGAGCAGCCTTGGCGTACATACTAGACGAATTTTGAGATAGTGAAACGCGCGTCATCCGGCGATAGGTTAGCGTCGGCGAGGTGAGGAAAGTCTCTCTAGGGATCAGCAATGCGGGCCTATTAATGAAGCGATGTTTTGATTTTCTGTGGGCATTGCTTGGGTTGATGCTGATGTGGCCTGCATTACTCGTGTTTGGGCTATTCGTTAAGATCGAGGATCATGGTCCGGTCTTCTACCGTGGGGAGCGTGTCGGCCTGGGCGGCAGACCCTTCCGAATTCTCAAATTTCGCACAATGCGGCCAGATGCCGAACGAAATGGCGTGAGCTCGACCGCGAACGATGACCCGCGGGTGACTCGTATCGGCACCGTGCTGCGCCGCTACAAACTGGATGAGCTGCCGCAGCTCTGGAATGTGTTGTGTGGCGAAATGAGCATGGTCGGACCGCGACCCGAGCTGCAACGGTTTGTGGATTTGTATACCGAAGAAGAAAAGGCGATTCTCAACGTGCGACCAGGTCTGACCGATTGGGCCAGCTTATGGAACATCGATGAGGGGGCTATTCTTGAGGGAAGCGTCGATCCTGACCAGGCCTATTGTGAGCTGATCAGACCGAGAAAGCTTCGTCTTCAACTCGCCTATGTGCGACAGGCCGGTTTCTGGACAGATCTCGGTATCCTGTGTCAGACCGTTGGGGCGGTTCTCTTCCGTATGAAACTTCGCGAGGCACGGGCACCGGAGTTGGGAGCATGAACTGTCAGAAAAGCGGGGCGATCTCGTGCTCGCGGGAACAATTGATGTCGTTTCTCTATGGCATGCAGCGTATCCGGCGTGCGGAGGAACGCATCGGGGAACTCGTCGCGAGCCGAGAGGTCCGGACACCTTGTCACCTTTCGATCGGACAGGAAGCCATTCCCGTTGGTGTCTGCGCGGCGCTCAATGAGGATGATACGGTCTGGGGCGGCCATCGTTCGCACGGCCATTATCTGGCGAAGGGTGGAGATCTCAACGCGATGATGGCGGAGATTTTTGGGAAAGCGACTGGTTGCGCTCGCGGGCGTGGCGGGTCGATGCATCTGGTGGCTCCGGCACAGGGTATTTTCGGGACCGTTCCATTGGTCGCGGCCACTATTCCGTTGGCGGTGGGGGCTGCGCTCTCGGGCAAGCTGCGTGGGACTCATCAGGTCGCAGTGGCATTTTTCGGCGATGGGGCAACCGACGAGGGGCATTTCCACGAATCGCTCAATCTGGCGGCACTCTATCGTCTACCGGTTCTGTTCGTCTGTGAAAACAATCTGTACTCCACGCATCTGACGTTGAAGGAGCGGCGAGTGAAGGACAATATCGTGGAGAGTGCGGCTCTCCATGGGCTGGCGGGTGTGACGGTGGATGGCAACGACGTGACGGCTGTCTATCAGGCCGCGCAACAGGCCGTGCACCTTGCCAGGATCGGGGAAGGGCCAACCTTGCTGGAGTGTCGGACCTATCGATGGCGCGGGCATGTTGGGCCGGCGGCCGATCTCGAGGTCGGCGCGGATCGGCGGCGTGAGTTGGATGAGTGGCAGCGCCATGATCCAATCGCGCAGTGCCGGGCGTTGCTCTGTACCCGCGGGGTGTCCTCCGACTCGGTGGATAGCGTCGCTGCGAAGGTGCGGGAGGAGATTGAGGCGGCCGTGAGGTTCGCGCGCCAATCGCCCGACCCGGATGAGAGCGAATTGCTGCAGCACGTATATGCCGTACGGAGAGGGTGCTAGGCGCATGCGCATCTTGACCTACGCGCAAGCCATCCGTGAGGCCCATGCGCAACTCCTTGCGGAAGATCCGCGCGTGTTTCTCATCGGACAAGGTGTCCGGAATCCCTGGTATGCGGGAACGAGCCTGCAGGATCTCGACAAAGAGTTCGGTCGGGACCGCGTGATTGATTCCCCGGTGTCTGAGAATGCCACGACTGGGGCGGCGATTGGGGCGGCGATCACGGGCATGCGCCCCATCCTCTTTCATCCTCGCATGGATTTTATGTTGTTAGCGGCGGATCCCATCATGAACCAGGCGGCGAATTGGTCCTATCTATTCGCCGGTCAGGTTGCGGTGCCGGTCGTGATACGCGCCGTCATCAATCGGGGAGGCGAGCAGGGGGCACAGCATTCACAGGCGTTACAGGCGCTATTCGCGCATGTTCCCGGATTGAAGGTCGTCATGCCTGCCACGCCCTATGACGCGAAGGGCTTGCTCATTGCCGCCGTCAGGGACGGGAATCCGGTGCTCTACCTCGACGATCGCTGGCTGTATGAATCGGAGGGGGATGTTCCGGAAGGTCTCTACGAGGTGCCGATCGGGTCGGCGGCGGTCCGCCGTAGCGGAAAAGATGTGACGATCGTCGCGACGTCGTACATGGCGGCTGAGGCGGTGAAGGCTGCAGAGACGCTGGCACAACGGGGCATCGACGTGGAGTTGATCGATTTGCGGACGATTAAACCCTGGGATCGTGACCTTGTGTATTCTTCCGTGGGAAAAACAGGTCGGTTGGTCATCGCCGATGCGGCATGGATGAGCGGTGGGATCGCGGCGGACATTGCGGCTGCGGTCGCCGGCGACATCTTTCATGCGTTGAAGGCTCCGATCGCCCGTGTCTGCCTCCCGGACGTTCCCGCCCCCACCTCTGCCGCGCTCGAACGAGCCTATTACGTCGGCGCCGACGATATCGTCGCGAATGTCGAGAAAGTTCTCCTCTAGGTAACCGGTTATTTCGCATGGCTTACAAGGTTCCATTCATCGACCCGCGCAGTCACTACGCGAAACTCAAACCGGAGATCGACGGGGCGATCGTTGAATGCCTGGCGAACGGCGATTTGGTGAATCGTCACCAACTCAAGGATTTCGAGCGGCACCTGGCCGAATTCGTAGGTGTGAACTATGTGGTCGGCGTCAACAGTGGATACCATGCGTTGCTCTTTGCCCTGCTCGGCGCAGGCGTCGGACCGGGCCATGAGGTGATTACGGTGGCGCATACGTTCGTCGCGACGGTCTCTGCTATCGTCCATTGTGGCGCGCATCCGATTCTGATCGACGTGGGACCGGACTTCAACATGGATGTCGATCTGATCGAGCGCGCGATCACGCCCAAGACCAAAGCCCTGCTGCCGGTTCATCTCAATGGCCGGGTGTGTGAGATGGACAAGATTCTGGCGTTGGCCGGCAAGCACGGGTTGGCCGTGATCGAGGATGCGGCCCAGGCCCTCGGCGCCACCTACGACGGTCGACGAGCCGGGAGTCAGGGGCGTGCCGGCTGTTTCAGCTTCTATCCCTTCAAGGTGCTCGGGGGATTCGGCGATGGCGGAGCGATCACGACGAACGATCCGGACCTTGCGCGCATGGCTACGCGCTTGCGCTACAACGGCGAGGATCGTGAAACGGGCGAGTA
>Ga0073899_10006407_pt1 | contig 10167 bp, 10 predicted proteins | sample KloWWTmetaKNB5Ph_FD_88975 | JGI IMG/M metagenome (GOLD analysis project Ga0073899, IMG submission 88975) | Active sludge microbial communities from Klosterneuburg, Austria, studying microevolution and ecology of nitrifiers - Klosterneuburg... | ecosystem: Engineered > WWTP > Aerobic digester >...
AATAAAAAAGACTTTGTTTTATTTCAACTGGAAATTTCTTTAAAAGATGCTGCTAACGATCCTGCTAAGCGTTCATTTGCCGTAAACCAGGTTGCAGAAACACTTTCAAAAATTAACCGTGCCGAAGATTTTATACGCCGCCAGGATTATATAAGACAGGTAGCTCAAATACTTCAGGTTGAAGAAGCAGGCCTACATGCTTTAGTAAATAAATTAGTGAGGGAAAAAATAAGTAAAGAATCCGGCAAAGCCTATTTTCAGCAGGACCTGCCCGAAAATAACCCCTTAGCGCCGGAGACCCAAAGTTCAGAACTTGAAAGCTTTTTTAGTACCGATGAACTTAATGAACAAGCCCTTATACGCAGCCTGCTGGAATTTGGCATTAATGACTGGCAGCCTGGCCAAACTGTGGCTGAATACCTGTTTACCGAGGTGGAAGAAAATGAACTGGACAAAATGATGAATAATCAGCAACTGGTAAATATTTACGAAACCTATAAAAAATGGTATGAAGAAGGTATTTCGCCAACGGCAAAAAATTTTTTATACCACGAAAACAGGGAACTAAACCTGGCCGTAATAAATATTATGGATTATAATACAGAAATAAGCCCCAACTGGAAAAGGATTTACGAAGGCCGCATACCTACAAGGGAAGAACTGTACAAAGAAGAAGTTACTTCTACCCTCACCTACTTAAAACTTAGGAAGATAAAAAAACTCATAGCCGAAAACCAGCGGGAATTTGAATTAAAACAAATGGGTACTTTTGACGACCAGGTAATATACCTGCAAACGCACCAGCACCTTAAAGATTTGGAAATGCAACTCACCAAAGCGCTCGGAACCGTAATTTTCAAGTAAAATAAAAAGATAAAATTACATTACTTCGGCTACCTGCTTTTGTTTAGCAGTAACAGAAAGTAGTTTGCCTGAACTGGTGGAGCTGTTATCCCTGCAGGTAAAACTTCGGGCTGTCCATACACCGTCAAGGTCAACCTGGTCTACTATATCAAACCCATGTTTACAAAGGCAATCCCACTGGCACTCCTTAGAAAGGTCGCTTACAATTTTAGAGGCAATTTTAGGGTAAGACACCCAAAATTTTGCTTTTGTCGATAAGGCTGGAATTACATCATTTAAAATGTTCGTCAATTGCTTTTTATTAATGGCAAAAACCAGTGCAAAATCAATTTTGCGTGAACGCAAAAGCGGCGTAACACTTTTGGCAAATGACAGCTTGGCAAATTGTTTTTCGATTGAAGATGGTAAACCCTGGATAAGAATGTTTTTTTCGTCGGATAAATTCAATTTTTCGAACATTGTTGGTAGAGCCATAATTCACACTTAAACGTTATTCATTAAAAAATGCAGAAAAAGACAAACAAATCTGAAATTTCTGGACTGCAAAGATAAGCAAAACAGCCCATTATGATGCATTTATTAAGAGAAAACTCCGCATCAGGCGGAGATAGCAGCAATTTTGCAACATTTTTTACATCATACTGCTTTATTTTTTATAATATTTCATTGCCTCAGGCATAAACTTTTGCAGTTCTGCAATGCGGTTTTCATCTGCCGGGTGAGTAGATAAAAATTCAGGAGGCTTGCCCGATCCGGCAGAGGCTTTTGCCATTCTTTTCCAAAAAGCTATGGCTTCCTGGGGATTATAACCGGCCAAAGCAGCAAATATTAACCCATAATGGTCTGCTTCGTACTCCTGCTTTCTGCTATTGGGCAGCAAAACACCTACGCTTGTGGCTGGCCCATAAACATTATTAAAAATGGCATTGGCCTGTGCCTTATTTTGGGTAAATATATTACCGGCTACTCCCAAACCCTGTGCAATTGTGGCCTGGCTCATTCTTTCGTTGCTATGGCCGGCAATTGCATGGGTAATTTCGTGGCCAAGCACAATAGCTAATGCAGTTTCATTTTGGGTAACGGCTAATAAACCCGTATAAACCACTACTTTACCTCCAGGCATACACCAGGCATTTATCTCTTTATTATCTACCAGGTTGAATTCCCATTTATAACCTTCTAAAACATTGGCCTTCCCCTGTTTTGCATAATATTGAGTAATGGCGTTTGCAATTTTGGCACCTACCCTTTTTACCATTAGCGCATTATTATCTGCCGGGTTTACCACTTTATTTTCTCCTAAAAATGCCTTGTATTGCGTAAGCGCCTGTGCCTGTAAAGTGCTTTCCGGAAAAAGGGATAATTGTTTTCGGCCCGTAATGGCATTGGTACTGCAACCTGCAAGTACAGCTACTAAAGAGGATATGAGTAGTAGTTTTTTCATGTTTGTTTTTTTAAAAGACAGTCGCATAAACCAAAGGTTTAAAAAATAATACAATCAGCATGTTAAACAATCGTTATACCAAATTTGCTTAAACCAAATTAAAATTTCGCAATTGTAGAAATTCCGCACAACTTTTTTATGCTGGCGTACTTTGCTCATCAGCTTATGTAATTGCTTTAAGAAATCTTTTGGTCTTTTTCCGGCGTCTGCACATATCTTTACCACTTTGAATAAAACATACATGAAAAATTCTTTTTTTAGTTCAACCTTAGGCAGGTTTAGGTTAGTGGCAATAATGGAAGGCGTATCCTTCCTGGTTTTACTGGGTATAGCCATGCCTTTAAAATATTTTGCAGATATGCCATTGGCAGTAAAATATATAGGCTGGCTTCATGGCTTGCTTTTTGTTTTATATATGGTACTGTTGTTAAAAGTAAGTGCACTTTACAAATGGGGATTGGGTAAAGTGGCGGTTGCATTCATAGCTTCAATTTTGCCTTTTGGTACATTTATACTGGATAAAAAATTAAAAAAAGAACAGCAAACGGTTACTGTATAATGCTGCTTCAATGGTTTTGTACAAAAGAATACCTAGTTGTGTATTTTATTCAGTAGCAGGTAATGCTTTTGCCATATATCAATTAATAAAAGCATAACTTTGCGTCAGTTCATTATTTCAGCGGCATTACAAGCCTGTGTACCAACTTTGAAACCCTCACTGTTTTACTCGTTTTTGATGATGAAGCCTGCTTCATATCCGCATTTAATTTAAAAATATAACATTGTTATTTACAGATTTACAACTCATTCAACCCATTTTGCTGGCGTTGAAGGAAGAAGGTTATAGCAGCCCAACACCTATTCAACAAGGCGCTATTCCGCACATCTTAGCACAAAAAGATTTGTTGGGTTGTGCCCAAACCGGCACAGGAAAAACAGCGGCTTTTGCCATCCCAATTTTACAATTACTGGCCAGGCCAAAAACCATGGCAAGTAGTGGGCACAAGCCCATACGGGCATTGATTCTTACACCTACAAGGGAACTGGCTATTCAAATACAGGAAAGTTTCGATGCCTATGGCCGCCATTTACGCCTAAAAAACACCGTAATATTTGGAGGCGTTAACCAACATGCACAAGTAGAAACTTTAAAAAGAGGAGTAGATATTTTAGTGGCAACTCCTGGCCGCCTGCTCGATTTATGCAGCCAGGGTTATTTACGATTAAGCGATATTGAAATTTTTGTGCTTGATGAAGCAGATCGTATGCTGGATATGGGTTTTGTGAATGATGTTAAAAGGGTGCTTACAAAATTGCCTGCAAAAAAGCAAACGCTTTTCTTTTCTGCAACTATGCCACCCGAAATTCAATTGTTGGCAAATAGTATTTTACACAAGCCGGAGAAAATTTCGGTTACTCCACCAAGCAGTACTGCAGATACCATTACACAATGGTTGTTTTTTGTAGAAAAGCAAAACAAACGGGCCTTGTTGGAGCATATTTTAAAAAATAAGGATATTGAAACGGCCCTGGTGTTTACCCGTACCAAGCATGGCGCCGATAAAGTGGTAAAAGATTTACACCGTGCCGGCATTAGTGCAGAGGCCATACATGGCAATAAATCGCAAAATGCAAGGCAACGTGCATTGAGTAATTTTAAAAATCGCACTACCCGGATTTTAGTAGCAACAGATATTGCCGCACGTGGCATTGATGTAGATGACCTAACGCATGTAATTAATTATGAATTACCCGAAGTGCCGGAAACCTATGTGCACCGCATTGGCCGCACAGGAAGGGCGGGTGCAAATGGCATTTCTTTTTCATTTTGTGAAGCAGAGGAAACAGCCGATTTACAGGATATCCAAAAACTGATTGGTAAAAATATTCCGGTGCAGGACCAGCACCCATGGCACACCGTGTTTACACAAATTTTAAGCAGGCCTGCGCCGGGGCAAAACAGGCAACAACGCCCACAGCGCAATGGCCAGCATCATAGCAAGCCAGGTAACCGTAAGCCACAACCCGTTAAGCATGGTGCTGCAAGGGAAAAGAAAAGTACGGGAAGAAGGGAGTATTAAATAATTTCACGGCGCTAAAAAAAAATCTGCAGGCTGAATTTAGATTTAATATCCCCTGCAAGGCTTTGTACAAAAGTTCAAAAACAAATGCCGATGTAATTTGCCTGCTGATGAATAGCTATATGAAAATGAAACCCTTTTTATAAATTGGTAATGTACTGAAAAATAGTTGGTGAGTTTTTGGATTAAAGCAGTTTGAAACTCCTATTTATTAATCTTCAGTAGAGACGCTGCGCTTAATTCTTCTGAAGTGTGGGGAAATAATGTTAATGAAGTTGCTCCAACTATTAAATGCAACTTTTCTACGCCCTGGTATTTGTCTTCACGAACCATTACACAGGCTTTGGGTTTTTTGCTATTGTATGTTTAGCTGTATAAACATTGGGTGGCGGCGTGGTTTTTATTTTTGAATTTGTACACTTTTTTTATTGGCTAATATTTCGAGAAACACGAAGCAAGGCGGAAACTGCACTGGTAAGATGCGGAAAACTATTAGCCAAATAATTTATTGCAACAAAAAAAGGCTGTCAAAAAAATTGACAGCCTTTATATTTTTATAAAAATTTTGTATTAGTAGCCCATGCCTCCCATATCAGGCGCTCCATGTGCATGTGGCGCTTCTTCTTTGGGTTTATCGGCAATTACACACTCGGTAGTAAGTAACATACCGGCAATGGAAGCTGCATTTTCCAAAGCAACACGGCTTACTTTAGTAGGATCTATAACACCTGCTTTAAAAAGGTTTTCGTATTCTTCAGTACGGGCATTAAATCCAAAATCGCCTTTGCCATCTTTAATTTTTTGCACTACAATAGAACCGTCAATTCCTGCATTTGCAGTTAATATCCTAACCGGTTCTTCTAAAGCACGGCGAACAATGGCCATACCTGTTTGTTCGTCGGCTATTTGCCCTTTAACTTTTGCTTCGAGGCTGCTGATGGCACGTATAAACGCAACACCACCACCGGGAACTATTCCTTCTTCTACTGCTGCCCTTGTTGCATGAAGTGCGTCATCTACCCTGTCTTTCTTTTCTTTCATTTCTACTTCGGTAGCTGCACCTACATATAATACGGCAACACCACCGGCTAATTTTGCCAGTCGTTCCTGTAATTTTTCCCTGTCGTAATCAGAGGTTGTGGTTTCAATTTGCGCTTTTATCTGGTTTACCCTACCGGTAATATCAGATTTTTTGCCTTTGCCGCCAACAATTGTAGTATTGTCTTTATCAATGGTAACTGATGCTGCCTGGCCAAGAGCGCTCAACTCAGCATTTTCCAGTTTATAACCCATTTCTTCACTAATAACGCTACCGCCGGTTAATACAGCAATATCCTGTAACATTTCTTTTCTGCGATCACCAAAACCTGGTGCTTTTACGGCAGCAACTTTTAAAGTGCCCCGCAATTTATTTACTACAAGCGTAGATAGCGCTTCACCTTCAAGGTCTTCGGCAATAATGATTAAAGGACGGCTGCTTTGTGCAACTTTTTCCAGCAAAGGAAGAATATCCTTCATGGTGGAAATTTTCTTATCGTAGATTAGGATATAAGGGTTTTGCAAATCTGCTTCCATTTTTTCGGTGTTGGTAACAAAATATGCGGATATATATCCCCTGTCGAATTGCATACCTTCTACAACATCAACTGTTGTATCGGTTCCCTTGGCTTCTTCTACAGTTATTACGCCTTCTTTACCTACTTTGGCAAAAGCTTCGGCAATAAGTTTGCCAATAGTTTCGTCGTTGTTGGCAGAAATTGTAGCAACCTGCTGTATTTTTTTGCTATCGCTGCCTACCGTTTGTGATTGTGATTTAAGGTTTTCTACTACAAGGCTTACTGCTTTATCAATTCCTCTTTTAAGGTCCATTGGGTTTGCGCCTGCTGCTACCATTTTCAAGCCTTCGGCAATAATAGATTGTGCAAGAACGGTTGCAGTAGTAGTACCATCACCTGCCTGGTCTGCCGTTTTAGAAGCTACTTCTTTTATCATTTGTGCGCCCATGTTTTCAATGGCATCTTCCAGCTCAATTTCTTTGGCAACTGTTACGCCATCTTTAGTAACCTGTGGTGCACCAAATTTTTTCTCAAGTACCACATTGCGGCCTTTGGGGCCCAGGGTTACTTTAACGGCATTGGATAAAGTATCCACACCTTTTTTCATTTTATTTCTTGCTTCAATATCGAAGTATATCAGTTTAGCCATATTGTTTTGTTATTAATTGATTTAAATATTTATAGTGGTAATCTTCTTTACCGGCTTAAATAATAGCCAGTATGTCGGATTCTCTCATGATTAAGTAATCCTGTCCTTCAAATGAAATTTCAGTACCAGCATATTTGCCATATAAAACCGTATCGCCAGTTTTTACGGTTACGGGTTCATCTTTTTTACCAGGGCCGGCAGCCAGTACAGTGCCACGTTGTGGTTTTTCTTTTACAGTATCAGGAATAAAGATGCCACCTGCTGTTTTTTCTTCTGCAGCGGCGGGTTTTACAATTACCCTGTCGTGTAGTGGGGTAATGCTTAACTTTTTAGCCATAAGTCTTATTTTTTTTTAGTGATTTTAAAATACGGGCCATTAATATGGCCAGCAAAGCTAATCGAATATTATACCAAACCAAATAAAAGAAGAGTTGGCAGGTTTTACTGACTTATCTGTCAGGTTTAAATGATTTAAAGGACAATTTTTCACAAAACGATAAAACCTTTGGGAATCCCTTAATTTTGCCGCTCATTGGTTAAATAAAGAAAATGCTAAGCAGGAGGAATATAAGGGTAAAAGTGATGCAAACTTTGTATAGTGTAGAAAGCACAGCAGAAACTGCCAAAGGTATTGATGCCAAAAGCATTCTTGCCCAAAAGATAGATCATAGCAGGAAGTTATTTTCTTATTTAAATTTTTTTATTTGCGAAGTAGCCCATTATGCAGGTAAAGATGCGGTACAAAAGGCCGGGAAACACCTCCCTTCTGCAAAAGACCTGGCGGTAAATACCAAAATTTCAGGCAATGAAGTGATGGCTACATTTATGCAGGATCCCGGATTCCAAAATTTCCTGAAAAACGACCATCCTGAAAATATTATTGATACAGAGTTAGTAAGAAAAATATACCAGGAGCTTGTAACAACACAGGAATATAACGAATACACTGCAATAGCAACAAGGGATAAAAAATCGGAAAAAAGGGTACTTGAATTTATTTTTAACAGCCTCATGTTACCCAACGAAAATTTTATAGCGCACCTTGAAGAAAACTTTTTGAACTGGGACGATGATGCAGAGCTGATGCAAACGCTGGTAACCATTATGCTGAACAAACCAATAACCGGCGTATTCGAAAATATGCTGAGCAAGGAAAAAGACCAGTTTGCCCATTCGTTGTTGCATACTACGCTGGAGAAAAAAGATTTTGCACTGGAGTTAATAAAGCCCAGGCTTAAAAACTGGGATGCCGACCGCATTGCCGCACTCGATATGATATTGCTAAGGATGGGCGTTTGCGAATTTTTATTTTTTGATACAATACCTACAAAAGTTACCATTAACGAATATATAGACCTTGCAAAAGCTTACAGCACGCCGCAAAGCGGGCAATTTGTAAACGGCTTGCTGGATACCATTCAAAAAGAATTGCAGGCCGAAAATAAAATTGATAAACGGGTTTTTAAAAAAAGCACACTTTAATACCTATGAAGTATTTAGTAACATCTATTTGTATTGTGGTAACCGCATTTTCATTTAACAGTTGCGATGTACGCAAAAGGGATAAACTTGCAAATGAATCATCTGCACAAAATATGCCTGTTATTAAAGACAGTACCACGGTGCAAATAATAGACAGCAGTTACAACTTTGGAAAAATAACCGACGGGGAAATTGTAGCCTATAATTTCCGGTTTAAAAATACCGGCAGCAAACCGCTCATTATTGTAAACACGGCTGCAAGCTGCGGTTGCACGGTTCCCGAAAAACCAGACCAACCTGTGCTCCCCGGCGAAACAGGTTTTATTAAAGTAAAATTCGACAGCCATAACCGTGTGGGCCAGGCACATAAAACCATTGCCGTTACTTCCAATGCTAATCCGCCATTTACCGATTTGGTATTAACCGGTGAAGTGGTAGCGGCTAACAAAAAATAAATTTTATTTTGAATTAATAATTAAACAACAAAACCGATGAACCCAATTTTATTACAATCTCCCGGGGCAAGCAGTGCAACTACATTAATTATGATGGTAGGGATGATTCTTGTTTTTTACTTTTTTATGATACGCCCCCAAACCAAAAAAGCAAAAGAGCAAAAAAACTTTATCAATAACCTTCAAAAAGGCGACAAAGTGGTAACCATTGCCGGCATACACGGCAAAGTAAATAAAATTAATGAAGATGGCACAATGGAACTGGAAACCAGCCCGGGAAGCTATCTTAAAGTTGAAAAACAGGCTTTAAGCCTTGAATGGACTTCTGCATTAAATAAAGCAACGGTATCTAAATAAGCCAGCATTTTTTTTCAAGAACGGGCCGGAACTTAAGTTCCGGCCTTATTGTTTTATTAAAGTAAATACACAGCATAAAAAACTTACCTTTGCGGCGCAAAAAAAATAAATTTCAACTGATATGGCATTACAGGCAGGTATAGTTGGGTTGCCCAACGTAGGAAAATCAACCCTTTTTAATGCGGTGAGCAACAGCGCAAAAGCGCAGGCAAGCAATTACCGCTTTTGTACCATTGAGCCCAATACGGGCCTGGTAAATGTACCCGATGAAAGGCTGCAAAAGCTGGAAGAACTGGTAAAGCCCGAACGTGTAGTACCCACGCAAATTGAAATTGTGGATATAGCCGGCCTGGTACGTGGCGCAAGCAAAGGAGAAGGTCTGGGCAATAAATTTTTGGCCAATATTAGGGAGGTTGATGCCATAATTCATGTGGTGCGGTGCTTTGAAGATGAAAATATTTTAAGAGATGAGGGCCCGATAAACCCCGTAGGCGATAAAGAAATTATTGAAACAGAATTACAATTGAAAGACCTGGAAAGTGTGGAGAAGAAAATTCAACGTACCGAAAAAATTGCCAAAAACGACCCCAAATCAAAGGCAGAACTGGATATTTTAATTCGCTGTAAAGAGCATTTGGAAAAAGGTAAAAACATTCTCTCATTGGGATTAACGAAAGAAGAGCAACCGGCTATTGCCGATTTGTTTTTACTTACATTAAAACCCGTACTTTATGTAGCCAATGTAGATGAAGCAAGTATGCATACCGGCAATAAATTTTCGGCAGCGCTAATTGAAGCCGTTAAAAATGAAGGCAACGAAGTAATAATAATGACCAATGCTATAGAAGCACAGATTGCCGAATTTGATAACCCTGAGGACAAAGCCATGTTTATGGAAGAATATAAAATGACTGAACCTGCATTGGACAGGCTTATCCACTCTACTTATAAGCTGCTGAACCTATCTACCTATTTTACTGCTGGTGTGCAGGAAGTAAGAGCATGGACGATACATAAGGGCTGGAAAGCGCCACAAGCTGCAAGCGTTATCCATACCGATTTTGAAAAAGGATTTATTAAAGCAGAAGTAATCAGTTATACTGATTTTATCCATTACGGCTCCGAAGCTGCCTGCAGAGATAATGGTAAACTTCGTATTGAAGGAAAAGAATACCCGGTGCAGGACGGCGATGTAATGCATTTCAGGTTTAATGTTTAAACAAAATATTATTTCAATATATTCCATAAAAAAAGGTTCCGTATCGGGAACCTTTTTTTA
>Ga0073899_10006408_pt1 | contig 10165 bp, 9 predicted proteins | sample KloWWTmetaKNB5Ph_FD_88975 | JGI IMG/M metagenome (GOLD analysis project Ga0073899, IMG submission 88975) | Active sludge microbial communities from Klosterneuburg, Austria, studying microevolution and ecology of nitrifiers - Klosterneuburg... | ecosystem: Engineered > WWTP > Aerobic digester >...
CGGAAGGCAACACCTATTTTTCGCGGGTCAAACTTAATGATGACGGCGAGACATTTTCCGCCTACACGGTACACGGTCACGCCTGCGAATTGGATCTGAGAACGGGGAAACTCATCAGCTTTACGAGTATCCAATGATCCGAGGCTTTCTCAACCAGCCGTGGTTTCTGTGGGCGGGGCTTGCCATGATCCTATCCATCGTGTGGGTCTTTGTGGGACCGCATACAAAAATGCCAGCCGCGCCGGGTTTTCGTTATTTCATCATCCGCTGGGGTCACGCGCTGACGTGGCTTCTGTTGGCGGTGAATTTCCTTCTGCGTGGGATGAATCCGTCGTTCAATGGAACAGCAAATTCGATCGCGGCGATAGGCGGATTGGCGTATCTGCTGTTTGTGGTAATGACGTTTGTTGTAAAATAAATTAGGACTTTCGCTTTTCCTGCTCTAAGGCGGTCTGCCTGCACTGAGCCGCAGGCAGACCGCCTACGAGCGAAAGTTCTGTAAATAAAATTGCTTCAGGAGTATCCCTTTGAAAATCATCGCATGTATCAAACAAGTCCCCGACTCGGAGGCGAAGATCAAAGCCGAGAACGGGCAGATCAACACAGGCGACTCGCCGCTGGTCATCAATCCGTTTGACGAGTACGCGGTGGAAGGCGCGCTTCAGCAGAAGGAAGCGACGAATGGCACAGTCACCGCGCTGTGCATCGGATCCGAATCCGCGAAGGAGGCGTTGAAGCACGCGCTTGCCATGGGCGCGGATAACGCAATCCTTGTTTCGGATCCATCGCTCAACAATATGGATACCGTTGGCGCGGCGCGCGTCCTTGCCGCGGCGATTCAAAAAATCGGCGACGTGGACATGGTCGTGTTCGGACGGCAAACTCTCGACAACGGCTCAGGACTCACATCCGCGCAGACCGCGCGCGCTTTGGGGTGGTCACTGCTGGGGTTGGCGGGGCAGATCAAAGTGCAGGAAAGAAGCGTGACTGTCGAGCGAGTCATTGAAGAGGGCAGGCAAACCGTCAAAGCGAATCTGCCCGCAGTCATCAGCGTTGTGCAAAGCATCGGCGAGCCGCGCTATCCGTCGTTCATGGGAATCCGCAAAGCGTCGAAAGCAGAAATCCCTGTGTGGTCGCTGAGCGATTTGGGAATTGCCGCGCCCGAGGCGATCATCAAACGCAGTGAGTTGATGAACCCGCCTGCGCGCGATACATCGGTTGAAATTATTTATGGCGAAAGCCCCGCCGAGATCGCCGATAAACTTGCCGACAAACTCATCGCGGAGAAAGTGTTATGAAAATTTTTGTTTATGTTGATCATTTCAAAGGCGAGGCGCAAGCAACGTCGTGGGAGGCGTTGGGACTCGCAAAAAGTTTTGGCGCGACAACCGCTCTGGTTTTTGGATCGAGCGTTGATGATGTTGCAAAAGCCGCGTTGGAATATGGCGCGGATGAAGTCCTCGTTGCAGACGATTCTGCTCTTTTGGATTTTCGCGCTGAGACGTACGCTTCGACTCTTTCCGCGCTCGTCTCATCTTCGACGCCCGACCTGATTCTGTTCCCCACAACGACTCGCACCCGCGAACTCGCCGCCATGTCTGCCGTGGATTTGAACACCAACGTGATCACCGACGCGACAGCCGTTGAAGTGAACGGCGACGCTTCGTCTCCGCTCAGCGCGATTGTTGTGACTCGACCGATCTATGAAGGTAAGTTGTTTGAAAAAGTAACCGCCTCCGCGAAACCACAGTTAATCACATTACGCGGACGCGCATTCCCAAAACCAGAAAAAGTCGCTGGCAAAACTGGAACGATCACAAAAGTTGAAGCGAAGACCGACGCGCTCACAACTGTCGAGGGCTACAGCGTCGCGGATGTTGGCGTCAGTCTGAACGACGCAGGCATCATCGTCTCAGGCGGGCGCGGCGTATCGAACAATCCATCCCTGCAACCGCCTGCCGACCTCGACGATAAGCAAGCCGAAATCTGGCGCGCGCATCAAGGATTCAAACTCGTCGGCGAACTTGCATCTACTCTCGGCGGCGCGGTTGGCGCATCTCGCGCGGCAGTGGACGGAGGCTATATTCCCTACTCGAATCAAGTGGGGCAAACTGGCAAAGTCGTCGCGCCTGATGTGTACATCGCGTGCGGCATCTCTGGCGCGATTCAACACTTGGCGGGAATCCGCTCTGCGAAGTTGGTTGTTGCCATCAACAAAGACCCCGATGCGCCGATCTTCAAGGTCGCGCGTTACGGCGTGGTTGGCGACTTGTTCCAGATCGTCCCCGCATTGACGGAAGCGTTCAAGAAGAAATTGGGTAAGTAAAAAACACGAAAACATTCAAAATCGAAAAAACAAAGAAAGACCTCCAATCTTTGAAAGGAGGTCTTTCCTTGTTTAATGATCAATTCGTTTTGGGCTTCCCCAACCGCCAGCCTATGATTGCCGCGATTACCATTAATAACAGCAAGACCATTCCGCCGCAGATTCCCGCCGCAGTAAAGGACGCGCCCAGCCCCTTCAATGCAATTTCTTCGTTCGGCACAACCTTCTGGCTTCCGTCTTCAAACGTGCATGTCCATTCCTCTTGATGCCCGCTCATACCACTGGGACTCGTAGTCACTGGACCTGAATTGTATTCATCCTGCGAAATAGACACCGCGCTTGGGCACACAGCCCAGCCCGTCAGTTTATCAAACACAGGCGGCATACCTACCAGCATCGCGCCTCCCACTGGGACGAAGAAAATTAGCGATCCACCTCCGATCAACAGAACCAACAACGCGCCAATACACGACCCATGCCAGCGTTTCATACATTCTCCTTGAACCGAAATGATTACTCGCAGGATTATAGCAACAAAAAAACGCGGGGAGCATGTACTACTCCGCGCGTTTCATGGTTGTTTTCAAATTAGGCATAGACCGGCATCTCGACCTGATAAGCCAAAGGAAGCAGACTCTCAAATTTTTTCAACGCGGTTCTCAACTGCATTCGCGCGCGGGCAAGACGGCTCTTCACCGTCCCCACCGGCACGCGCGTCACTTGCGCCGCTTCTTCATACGACATCCCCTCGATATCCACAAGAATCACAGCCAGTCGGTAATCCGGCGTTAGAGCGCGGATACAACTCTGGAGGACTTCCCGCACCTCTGAAGATTCAGCCAATTCTTCGGGTCCCGCCGAAAGGTCCATCATCCAGGCTGGCGATTCGACCTCCTCGCCTTCATTGTTGAATTGTTCGAGCGGCGTGGCAATGTGACGTTTCTCGCGCCGCAGTTCATCATAACTGGCATTGATCGCCACCCGCGCCAGCCAACTTTTGAACGACCCGCCGCGAAACGACCGGAGACTGTTGAAAGCCTGGATCAACGCGTTCTGGGTGGCATCCTCCGCGCTGCGTTCGTCGCGCGTGACGCGCACAGAGACGCGATACATCATATCCTGATACTTCAACACAAGCAGATTGAACGCATCCAGGTCGCCGCGCTGGGCGGTGGCAATCAACATGGTTTCGGTGTCGGGATAGGTTTTCATACGTTTATCATACTCCCCCAATGTTACAAGCCTGTCGCAAAGTTGTCACAGTTTTGTGACATCCAAAAATTACGCCAATCTTCGCTGACAGATGAAGAACTGATGTTACGCAGTTGAAGTCGGTCTAAGTCTCTGTAACGCGACATTCATGTCGCCTGTGCCAAGGACAACTTGAAAAGCGAGATAAATCTCGCAGTACGAACCGTATCGAAAAAATCATCGTCTCGGCAAGCGGAGAGAAAAAACTGTCCCGCGCGGTTCTGCCTGGCTGGAGCGAGCCCCGCATCCTCCGCCGTGCAAAATGGCTATACGATTGACAAGCGCAAGCCCCAACCCGCTCCCCTCTGTGCTCCGCGCATTCGATCCGCGATACAACTCCTCGAATATTTTCGACATATCGTCGGATGCGATGCCCGCGCCCGAATCTGCCACCTCGATGACGATTGCCCTGCCGTCTTCGAGCGCGCGCACCTCCACCGAATCATTCACGGAGGTGAACTTGAGCGCGTTTTCGACGAGGTTATACACCGCGAGCACAAGCAGGTCGCGGTCGCCGGTGAGCATGGGGAACGGCGAGGGGATTTTGGGAATCAGCAGGCTGATGCTCCGCCCTTGGTGCGCGGGAGTGGCGCGCGCCGCGTCCACCACATCATCGAGCAGGTCCGGCACGTTGACCGCATACCGCTCGATGGGGCGCTCGTCGAGGTCGGCGAGTTTTCGCAGGTCGGTAAGCAGGCGCGTGAGGCGTTCGACCGCCTTATCCGCGTTTTGTCCGGCTTGCCGGCGTTCATCTACCGCTTGCGCCTCTTGCAAGTTGACGAGGGCGGCGCGCAACCCGGTAAGCGGATTTTTTATCTCGTGATCGAGCCGCCTCAAGAAGTGACGTCGCTTTTGTTGCGCGTCTTCCACGTAATCGGCGTAGAGCGTATGCGCCTCGTCCACGCGCCGTTTATCCCAATACCGGACAAGGAGAATTCCGCCTGTTATAAAAAAACCCAGCAGGAACGCAACCAGCGCTGTGTTCCGAATCGACAAACCAATCACCAAACCAAAGATGCCAATGTCGATTGTTGTGAGTGTGGGAGGCGCGAACGGGATCAGAAACCACGCCAGTCCGGCGAGGAGCAGACCCACCCACATCGGCAGTGTCAGTTTTGCGTACCTCAACCATTTCCGTGAAAGCCGGCGCATTTACCCTTCCCCATACACCGATGCGATGAAACGGTAGCCTTCGCTCGGAATGGTTTCGATGAATCTCGGCTCGGAGGGATCATCGTCTAGCGCGCGGCGGAGTTCTGCCATGCGCGTGTCTACGGTGCGTGTGCCGGCGGGGTATTCCCACCCCCATACCGCATCCAGCAGGCGTTCGCGCGAAATGGCTTCATCGGGATGGGTCATCAGGTATTCCAGCACAGCAAGCGCTTTGGGTGTGAGTTCGATGGTTTCGCCGGAGAGGGTGGCGCGGCGCGCGCGGCGGTCCAACACAAGTTCGCTGGCAGTGAGCAACCATGCCGAGGATAAAGATCGTTCACCGGGGCGCGCCCGCCGCAATACCGCGCGGATGCGCGCCAGCAATTCGTGCGGGTCGAATGGTTTATTGAGATAATCGTCTGCGCCTTCTTCGAGGGCGAGGGCGCGTTCGGATGCTTCGCCAACTTTTGTGAGCAGGATCGTCGGAGTCCAGATGTTCAGCTTCCGCAAGCGTCGTAATGTTTCGCGGCCATCCATACGGGGCATGAGCACATCGAGGATGATCAACTCGGGATGATGCGCTTGCGCTTTTTCGAGCGCGGTCACGCCATCGGATACTACCAGCACATGAAAGCCGGCGCGTTCGAGGAATGGCGCGAGGCTATCCGCGATGGTGGGGTCGTCGTCGGCGAGCAGGATGGTGGAACGGTCGATAGACATAAGGTGAACGTCCCGCAGGTTTTCACTAACACAAAAAACAGTCTATTAAACCTGCGGGACGATACATCGAAGAGAGAGGGAAAAGTTTGAGGCTAGTGAAAAGCCCGGTCTAACCGGACCAGGCTGGAGCTTGCGCTGAGCGAGTCGAAGCGTTGGAATAGAGGCGATACATCCTATTGGAAAAATCCAAAGGTGTTGATGATCTGATCGAAGATCGCCGACTCGACGTTCTTGTCGAAGACTGGCGGAGGCGTGGGCAGGTTGCCAGGATTGACCGATTTGAGAACGAACGCGAGATTGACGCAGGCATTGTTGCTCACGGTGGAATAACTGACCCAATCGAAGAAACTTCCCGCCGCGCCCTCCGAGCCGCTCTCTTTGAGGAATTGCGCGCCGTTGATCGTGACGTTGCCCGATGAGACGGGAACGCCGCTTGCATATTTACACTCGGCGGCATTGTCAGTGATCGTGACGGCGAGATATTTTTCGCGCAGGTTGGTGTTCGGGGCAAATTGCAAATCGGCGCGACCGGAGTTCTCAGACATGCCAGCCGACGCGTCGGGCGGAATTTTGACAAAGAATTTGTATTTGTCGTTTTGGAAACGATTCCATGATCCTAACGGGTCGGGCGTGCCGGTCTGTGTGGGCGCAGAGGAGGGCGTGGGTGTGAATGTTGGCGCGCCGCCGCATGGCAGTGGAGGCGTGGGGGTCGGCAGATTTTCGGTGCGCGAGTTATTTTGTTCATTACTCTCAGCAACCGAATTGCCCGGATCAACCGCCACTGTGGCTGGGTTGGCAAAACTTGTGAAGTACACCGATTTGGATTCGCCCACAGCTAAGCCAGCGACAGTTTGTTGCGCGCTCCCCGACTGCACAACGAAACTACCCGCTGGCGCCTGTCCGCTGTTCGTGACGCTGACGCGCAAGCCCAATGCTTCACCGGGATTGAAACAGCTCGGGTTCGGGAACGACACGTTGAGGGAATTGATGGAAAGGTCAGGCAGCGCGCCTCCGCCACCGGTTGGGCGGAAGATATGCGGACCCACCCACAAAGCCCGGTCGCCGGCAGCGGGACCGACCGCCAACGCGGTGAGGATGAATTTCACATCTTTGCCAGCGAGCGCGGAGAGATCAATATCCACATTGAAGGTTTGTCCTTCGTAGCGTTCAAGGAACGGACCCCACAAGGTGAAGATTGGGTCGCTTCCTGTTTGATAATCGAGGCGGTAGGCAACGTAACAGAGGGTCGAGCCGCCTTCACATCCGATGGTTGCGCGGAAGCGGTCGCCGCTTTGCACTCTGAAGGCGGGGAAGAATCCCTGAATGTATCCACTTGAAACGTTTTGAGGGAAAGTGAGTATGCTTGGGCGATTGTCGGTTGCGCCAGTCTCAAGTTTTGGGTTTGAGAGTTTTAACACGAAACCTTTTGCATCGCCATCGGCGCCAGGGCATTGCAGTTGACCCGCGCCGCTGAACCACGTGCCGGCGCAGGCGTTCGTCGCGAAATCATAACCGAGGCCGGGCATGGGCGTGGCTGTCGGACCCGCCGTGCTTGTTGGCGTAGCGGAGGTCGGCGTTTTGCTGGGTCCGCCGGGCGTTACTGTTGGACCTGAAACTTTGACATCCACCCACCAGGGCTTGTTTGCTTGCGCGCCGATGCCGAACAACGCGCCGCTGGCATTCTTGAACATCCAGTATCCGCGATATGAACCGGCGGCGGAGGGCGCGATCATCGGCACGGAAATGTCGATGGTCTGCCCCACTTCCACCGCGCGCGAGAACGCCGCGGCAGTGGGCGCGCCCATTTGCTCGCCGCTGAAGAATACCATTTGGTATGAAGTCGCCCACGCGCATGAGCCGACGTTTTTCAATCGCCACGTTTTGGTGAAGGTTTGACCCGGCGCAAAGGTTGTGCCATCGGGCACGGTGATATCAGAGACAAACTGAACTTTATCGCATGAGGATGGTTGAACGGTCTGTGTGACCGGGGCGGGAGTTTTTGTCGGCGTGGAGGTGAGAGGCGTGCCCGTCACGGTTGGAGGCGGAGGAGGAACGGTTCCCTTCCGGACGATGACCGGGCTGCCCCATAGGGCGCGGTCGCCAACGGGCGAGCCATACGCGGAAATATACAAAATGAATTTGACATCCTGACCCGCAAGCGGAGAGAGGTCGATGTTCGCGTCGTAGGTCAGCCCTTCATAGCGTTCGCGGAATGTCCAAAACGTGCGGATCGTGCTCCCCACTTCGTAATCAAGCCGATAGGCAACATAGCAAGACGTCGCATTGAATTCACAACCCACGCGGGTCTGGAACTTATCGCCGCTCTCCACCTTGAAAGCGGGATAACGCGCCTGAATGAAACCGTTCGTGAGATTTTGCGGGGCGAACAACAAGCCCGCCTGCGCCATCTCGACGCCCGATTCGAACTTCGGCTTGTCTTTCTTGATCGCGAAACCTTTCGCATCGCCATCGGTGCCCGGGAACGAAAGCCCGCCCGCCCCGCTCGACCAGGTGGCTTCATTTGCCTTCGCGGTAAAGTCATACGCCACATTCGTGGTTGAAGAACCAACCACATTGATCTCGACCCACCAGGCTTTGTTGGCGTTCACGCCGATGCCAAACAATGCCCCCGAGGCATTCTTGAATTTCCAATAACCGATGTAGTGACCCGCCGCGCCTGGCGCGGTCATGTTCACGGTGATATCAATGATCTGACCAGGGGCGATATTATTTGCAAAATTACTGGAGGCAGTGGCGCCCATCTTCTCACCGGTATCGAAAACCAGCGAATAAGAGGTTGTCCATGTGCAGGTGCCGACGTTCCTCAATTGCCACACTTTGGTAAATGCCGCGCCGGGGTCAAAACGGGTGCCGTCGGGAACAGTTACGTCAGCGACAAACTGCGCCCGATCAGTGCATGATTGCGCGGCAGTCGCGGATGACACCGTTGCGGCGGCAGGCAATAGCGACAATACCATCGCAAACAACGTCATAATAGAAAGGGCTTTGAATCGGGTTTTCATAGGATTCTCCTCTTGTTCCAAGTGATTACGACGACAGAGATGTCGAAAAGTTCCTCAGTGACTATACGCCTCTAGTATATCTTTTCTTTAACAATTGTTCAATATCGGTTCGATGACTCTTTTCTCCTCTTATAATACAGCCATGCCCAGAACGATTCTCCATCTCGACCTCGATGCTTTCTTCTGCTCTGTGGAAGAGACGCGCAACCCCGAACTACGCGGCAAAGCTTTCGCCGTCGGAGGCAGACCCGAAGAAAGAGGAGTCGTCGCCTCTTGTTCATACGCGGCGAGACGGAACGGCGTGCGGAGCGCGATGCCGATGAGTCAGGCGCTTCGACTCAGCCCCGGGCTGATCATCGTCTCCGGGCGTCACCGCGCCTATAGCGACGTATCGCGCCAAGTGATGCAGAGACTCCACGACCTCACCGCGTTGGTGGAGCAAATTTCAATTGACGAAGCCTTCCTCGATATTTCAGATATTCGCGAAGGATACCAACGCATCGCCCGCGGACTTCAGACTCGCATCCGCGACGAATTGCATCTCCCCTGCTCGATTGGGATCGCCTCGAACAAACTTGTGGCGAAGATCGCCACCGAAGTTGGGAAAGCGCTCGCGCTGAAACGAATCAAAGCCGACGGGTTGGCTGAGCCGCCCAACGCGGTGACAGTCGTCCCGTCGGGCGAGGAAGCGGCGTTTTTGAATCCACTGCCCGCGGATATGTTGTGGGGAGTCGGTCCGAAAACATCGAAGCGACTCGCCGAGTTGGGCATCCACACGATCGGCGATATTGCGAAGTGGCCCGAGAATGAGTTGATCCACTTGTTCGGCGAGAACGGACGTGAGTTGTCGCGTCATGCAAAAGGGATTGACGCGCGTCCTGTCGTCACTGAGCGCGAGACGAAATCCATCAGTCAGGAGATCACGTTTTCGCGCGATGTGCGCGACGATAAAATGTTGGAGAAAACTGTGCGCGAGCAATCGGCGGAGGTGGCGCGGCAGTTGCGAAAAAATGAACTGGCTGGTTCAACGATCAAGTTGAAAATCCGCTGGCCCGATTTCACCACGTTGACGCGACAAAAGACATTGAATCATCGCACTGACCAAGAAGATGAAATCGCAAAAGCCGCGCTTGAATTATTGAAGTCGGTTCGCAAGCCGAATCAATTTGTGCGACTCATCGGCGTCGGCGTGAGCGGACTCGGCGCGCCGATTCGTCAGCTTGGGTTATGGGATGTAGATAGCGAAAAATCACGAAAGTTGCAAGAGGCGGTGGATGTATTGAAAGAGAAATATGGCAGTGAAGTTATTTATAAGGGGGAGCAAGAAGTAGACAGGTAAACAGGTAAACAGGTAAACAGGTAGACAGGTAGACAGGTAGACAGGTAGACAGGTAGACAGGTAGACAGGTAAACACGTAAACAGGTAGACAAGTAAACACGTAGACAAGGAGAATGTCATGAAAACTCTTGATCTGAAAAAGGGTTTGAAATATTTGTACGCGCCTTCTGCGAAGAAAGCAGAAATCGTGAACGTGCCGCGCTTACAATTCGCGATGATTGATGGCATCATCGAAAAAGGAAAAGAACCAGGCAACTCGCCCGCCTTCGCGGAAGCGACGCAAGCCTTGTACAGCATTTCATATACACTCAAGTTCATGCTCAAGAAGCGTAAGACAAATGCGATTGATTATCC
>Ga0073899_10006409_pt1 | contig 10164 bp, 9 predicted proteins | sample KloWWTmetaKNB5Ph_FD_88975 | JGI IMG/M metagenome (GOLD analysis project Ga0073899, IMG submission 88975) | Active sludge microbial communities from Klosterneuburg, Austria, studying microevolution and ecology of nitrifiers - Klosterneuburg... | ecosystem: Engineered > WWTP > Aerobic digester >...
AGCAGACAGACCCCAGCGCTCGGTGATACCCCACAGCGACGAAGGATCCGAGCGACCAGTCGATCACCGAGCAACTCCCGAGGAATCAGGACAACCCGACCATCGATGGTTAGCGAGGTGCACGGAATTGCAAGCATGCCAGAACTGAGAAGCGGTCGATTCTGGACGTTGAATTCTACGGCAAGCTCCTCCACCAGATCGACACAGTCGGAACTAGTTCGGGGTCGCCCACGCCGTCGGCCCCAGTAGTCATACACGCGCGGCGGACCAGAACCTTCGTAGGGGCCGACTACGAATGCCACCGACGGCCCACTGGGACCCTCCAAGCTACCGTCCAACCGCTCGAGCAGCTCTTCCTCGACGTGCTCCACATCACATCGCACCGTGAGCTTCTGGTCATCAATGTCGATGCCCAACTTTGCCACCGATTGACCCAGTCGAAGCTTCTGCCCCAAGCAGGAGTCATGAGGCACCTGTTCCGTAAGCGAGCGGCTGGTCGGGTCGCCAGCGGTCGGGGAGTCAAGGGTTCCGGCTGCCAACTTGACGGTGGTCGATACCTCCCAGCGTCCGTCCGACCGCTGAGCAACGGTCGTCGGTCGATCGATCGCCCCGGATCGATCCTCGTTATCGAGCGGAGCAGCACTATCCGCGAGTCGAGTCGAGCAGCCGTCGAGACCATCGACGGCCGAAATCGCGTCAAGGCCGGCTACCACGTCAAACAGCACGGCGCGACTTTCAACTTCCGTGAGCTGACCCTCGGAAACAGCCGAGAGATCGACGGCAAACTCGGCCAAGGTACCGGAGCCGTCCATGAAGCTAACGATCGCCCCGCCGACCGAGTTGAGCGCGGCGCATCCCTTGTCGGTCCAGACAAGCAACCCCCCTGCGACCGGCTCGGTGACTACTCCCGACTCGAGCGTCGGGCGAGACGCCCATAAGGCTGGACATTCACGACATTCTGCAACCTGACAAAGCCGAGATTCATCACACGAACATGGCGGCGTCAAGTTAGCCGATCTCGCTGACCCTCCGTCACGGCTGGCGGTCACAGACACACGTAACCGTAAGGTTCAGAGCCGACATGGAGTTGACGTAGACCCCAAATGAACCGTCGAAATCAATTTCAATGTTGTTGGAGGAGCCGTTGGTATTAAATATATGGTTGGAGTTTGAAAATGCCCAGTTGCCGATGCCCGAATACTGAACGCCGCTTACACCGACATCAACAGTGCACTCATCAAAGTTGTTTGCGGTCATTCCGTTCAACGCGATGTTGAGAATTCCATCATCGCCATTGAAACCACCCGTGCGGGTCCCGGAAATGTTGATCGAACCAAATGGGGTTTCATTATAACCTAGCGAGCCACAATTACAACTAACGTTGGGAGTAGTATTATTACGGTTCCCCCAGCATCCCCCGACCTGCCCTCCGCCGCAGTCGCGAGTTGCGAGCCCGACGGTGCTGGTCTGATCGGCGCACGTCGCTGCGCTCGCGTAGTCGGGAGCGAAGGACATTCCTTCGAGCCGCGGGGCCGACCACACTACGGCTGCACCGGACCCAGCCAGTCCAGCTTTGAGCGCCGACCGACGAGCTATGCGTCCCTGATCCTCAGCCGATTGGCCATTATCTTGCATCTTAGCACCTCCCAGTGATGTTACTTACACTACCAGGGGGGACCTGCTCGATCAAACCCAGTTCGATGGATCGCTCGACGAGTCGTGGATTCGCCCCACAACCGATAGTCTCCTCCACCGTCAGGCAACGCGCTCGCGAAACAATTTCCAGCAAGTCGATCACGTCACGGTCACATTTCCAAGCCTTTCGGCCTGCCGCGATCACTGCTCCATCGGTCTCCGGTTGGTCCACGATAAGCCATCCACCACTGTGAGGATCGCGAAGTAGGTCTCTCGCCGGGAGAGACCCGCCAAAGTCCCTCGAATAGCCACGAACGAAACGGCTAGGCATCATCAACCTGGCTGAGGCGGCGTACCGGTCAAACTCCTCATGAGCAGAAGAACCCAACGTGCCCAACTCCGAGGTCAGTGCGCCATACCATCCGTCGCTCGTCAGCCCGACTCCCTTGGGGAGAGTCGTTTGGGCTTTGTCGGAAACGAATCGCATGAGGTCGATAACGGTCGGGCGAAGGCAACTCACGGTCAAGTGAAAAGACATTCCGCCTGATGCGCTCGCTGCATGCGGCCAGCCGCGCGGAATGTACATCGCCATCCCCTGCTCCAGGTCGCCCGACCACACAGAACGAAGCGGAGCCGCGTCGTCATGCAAGGCGGTGGACATCGAGAGCTCTGGCGATCGGCCGATCTGCCAGGATTTCTTGTTGAGCAGTTGGAGGATCACAACCTCGTGGGTGTCCCAGTGGGTTCCGAATGCCTCATCAACACGCGAACTGAGATATCCATTGACGTTGACGGGCCACCCGAAGGCCCTCTCAAATGACGAAGCGACCTCAGCAAGCTCTGGCCACGATGCGTCCATGCCATCCATGACCATGGAATACCCCTCGTCCAGAAGCTGAACCAGCCGCAGCATGTTCGGCTGCACTCTGCCGGCAGGCCACGGGCGAAACGCGCTCAAGTACCGCTGCGGATCTACCACCTCACGATTTCTAACTACTTTTAGCTGCTCTGGGACCAAGAGGTGGAACATCTCCAAGTACTCAGTCAGGAAGTCCCATGGTTGCAGCTCATCGAGTAACGCACCCCGACCCGGCGCGAAGACAGCAAAGCTGGCTCCATCGGTTGTCTGGGTGTAGTCAGAGAGATCCAGCCCTGGTACTAGACTGGCTATGTGCTGCAAGGAAGACCGCAGCAACAACCCATTGACTGACGCTAAACGGTGTTCGATTTCGCCACGGCCCGGCTGAGGAAGGCGTACCGCCGCTAGTGACTTAATCTCAACGGGTTCGATCACGATGTTTCACCTAGTCGCTCAGCTTCATGTCAAACCAACCCATTAGCAGGAGCTCACTGAGGAACGCCGGAGAGACGCTCCGTTCATGGGTGGTGTCGGCCACATCGATTTTATGCTCTGCTCCGTCGCTAAGCGCGCCGAGCAGCGTGCGTTCAGCATCGTCCAGCTCGGCAAGCGTGCCACCACCGGCAAGTTGCGTCGCCGGCACATCCACTGGAACAAGACCCCCAGGTAGCCGAGAGGTAAGGAGCACCCGAAGCCCACGTGGCCCATCGCCGGACAACAAGCGCAGAAAGGCTGCCGAGTCCGGCAACGAACGCGGTCGCATTTGCGCCCGGCGCATCGCCTCAAGCCGACGACGACCCTGGCTGCCGAGTAGTACACCGAGTTCTTCTGTCAACAGATCGGTACGACCAATCACAGAGCCCCCGGTGCCCTTATGGCGGGTTCGAACCGTCTGCGGCAGATCGGCCCGCAGCCGCGGGTGGCGCTGCGCCATTATCAGCGCACGATCGCTGTGAGCGTCCGTCGAAAGGCCCTCGAGCTCAACCACGAGCAGCGTCATCTGCCCGAGTCGAGCTTCGATCTCGAGTGACGCACCCTGCGGCAGATAGAGGCTCGACCCAGTAGAAACTGAGCCGTGTGGTCCAGCCCCTAGAACTCCGTCGACAACCACCACTGCAGCGGGGTTGCGCTCAGCGTTGAGTTCTATTAACCCCGAGGATTCTGAACGCCACAAATCCAAGCGAACCGAGCTGATGAGTGCCCGCTCAAGAACTTCACAAAAGCGCATGAGCGTGCGACTCATCTCGTCCACACCAAGTAGCACGGCGACGAACCCTTGCTGCATGACCGCCCGTAGAGCAGTCGGATTCGCGCGAGTGATCGAGTGAATCCTCTCCCAAACGTTCGCAACCCGGGCTGAGTTGCCCCCCTCAATCCCTTGGATCGGGCGTAGTTGTAGCCTCGGCGGCGCTACGTGCTGAAACGAGACGACACTCTCAAACATGTCGATCAAAGAATGCGCGTGAGCTCCGGCGGTGGGGGTTCGAAACACGCCTTGATCACCTCGCGACACAAGCGCTTGGAGTCCTGGCATCAGCTCCTCAACCTCGGCTTGAGAGCGCGACCTCGCCACAGACCATGATTGGCTCAGCGGATCGTCCTGTGACGGTAGGTCAAGGACCTCAAGGCCCGTGAGCCGGCGCATACTCCGAGTCTTCATTGCCATCGATACCTGCCGACATCCATCTGACTATTCCACCTGCCCCGAATGCAGCCGACGAAGAGAACTGGTGTGTAGCTCGTTGACCCAACATCTCAGTCGGACCGACCACGGCGCCCAATTTAGAGACTTGAGGCAAGGCCCGCCAAGCTATCAGATCCTCGCTTGCGGTGAGCCCCCAGGCATCCAGGAGGTACGTCACTTCCGGTGGTCTCGGTCAGGCTCATTCCCCCCCCAATCGAACCTTGGTGCTGGGCGACCACGCAGCTCGAGCAAGGTGTGGGTGCATCGCTTTCACACGAACACCTCGCCGTCATTCGACGCCGATGCGCAAGCCAGCACGGCTGGCTCCCGTGCCTCGGGGATCGTCATGAAGGATCTGGTCACTTCGGGTTGGGTGACGGTGACTGGTCCACCCTGATTGATCTGCTTGCGGAACAAGGGCAGGACAGAGCCGCGTGGGCCCAGCACATTTTCGAGCCGCACGCCTCCAATAGGTGCCGTCCTGAGTTGCACCGGGGCATGGACCAGTACGTACTCGCCTCACACCGGGCGAGCTTCCCGTGGCCAGCGGTCGAGGCCACAGCAGCGGGCCTGCCGATTGCCGCCTCCAACATTCTTAAGTGGTGTCAGTTCGGAGAGGACGGCGTCACCGGTGGAGTCGTGGAGGTCCGTTTCGCCGATGGTCCGGCAGCCTCACTCGACGACATCCTCGGCGATCAACAGGTTCGACAAGCATGGCGATCGCCGTAGCCGAACGAGCCCGGGCCGAGTTCGGTTATCGGCGCATCATCGACACCGCTATGGGCACCGATCGGCATCTCCCGACCGCAGCAGAGCGCCCGACGTCGCAGCTTGAGCGCGGATGGGCTAGCCCCGTTTTCCGCACGTAGAGGCCACATGGTGCTGGTGTTGGGCTGAGGTTGTGGCGGCCTGGGTGGGCCAGATTCGTTGGTATGACTGGGTTCCCGGACCGGAAAGACGCTGTTCAGGGTCCCCCGTCGCGTCCATGGTTGCTGTGGAATGTGTGGACAACAACGGCGTGACGATCAGAGTCGAACAGGCTGATACCGTTGTAATGACAAGCTTGTAGTTCGATACGCCCGCTGTTAGTGTGTGGACAACATGTTCACTAAACGTGTCACCGTGAAACGGGGCGACAAGACCTACACGTACCTGAAACTGGTTGAGTCCTACAGGGACGGTGGCCGGGTCCGCCAACGCGTGATCGCCAACCTCGGCCGCGAGGACGACCTCAAAGCGTCGGGACAACTCGAAGCGCTGGCTGCGTCGTTCGCCCGTCTCGACCCGCCCATGGTCGGAGTCCGCCGCGACGTCGGCGCCCTGCTCGTCGTCGCCGACCTTCTTGAACGGCTCGAACTCCAACGGACCATTGACCGGCACGTCCCCCAACGCGGGACCGCGATGTTGTCGTGTGGTGAGGTCATCGCAGCACTCGTCGCGAACCGCATGTGTGGACCGTCGCCGCTCTATGACGTCGCCGGATGGGCGACCTCCGCCGCGATACATGAACGGCTCGGGACCCCCGGGATGCTCCTCAACGACGACCGGCTCGGTCGGGCCCTCGAACAGTTCGCGCCGATCGCCGACACGGTCCGCTCCGAACTGATGCTCAAAGCAATCGACCGGTTCGGGATCGACGCCGGACGCCTTCACCTCGACCTCACCTGCATCCCCGTGTCCGGCGCCTATGAGGACTCCACCATGATCGCCAAAGGGTGGGGCCCCACTGGTGTGAACCGCCAAACCAAACTGTTGTGTGCGACGAACCCCAAAGGTGTTGCGCTCTACACCCGCCCGTTCCCGGGCAACACCGCCGAACTCGCAGCGATCGCGGACAGCCTGGAGGTCATCGCCGCGAACTCCAAGCCCGGGCTGATCATCTGCGCCGACTCGGCTTTGGGGCACATCAAGAACCTTGCCGCCGCCGAGAAGGCCGGACTCAAGTTCGTGGTCCCCCTCCGCGCGTCGACCGGGTTCCGTGAACGGTTCCTGACCGACGTCGGCCCCAACGCCATGGCCCCGCTGCGTTACGTCGCCAAACGCGAAACCCACCTCCCACCCGCCGAACGCACCCGCTACCTGGGGACGCTCGCATCATTCAACACGATCAACCCCGAAACCAAAGAGCCGTTCAACTGTCGGGTCGCGTACATCTGGTCATCCGAAGAAGCCACCTCAGTTGCCGACGGACGAGAACGCGCGCTGACAAAAGCAGAAGAACTCCTCACCAAAGTCCGTAACGGGCTCGGCGGCCGCTACTACAAAACGAAGAAAGACGTCGACAACCGGGTCGCGGTCGTCGTCGGCCACAAAATCGAACCGTTCCTCACCATCACCACCGGCACCAACGCTGCTACCGGCAAGCCCACCATCGCTTGGGAACGCAACACCCACACCATCGCAGAGATCGCACGGACCGACGGCATCTACGCGCTCGCCACGAACCTGCCCGGCAAGATCACCGCCACCCGGATCCTCAAAATCTACAAAGACCAGCCACTCGTCGAGATCCGCCACCGGGGAGCCAAAGGCCCCCTCAAAGTCCGGCCGATCTTCCTCCACAACGACGACCGCATCACCGCAATGCTGTCCATCGTTGGGATCGCGCTTCTCGTCTACGGGCTCATCGAAACCGAACTCCGAACAGCAACCAACAATCAGCCCATCCCCGGCCTCTACCCCGAAGGACGCGCAGCACTACCCACCGGCCACAACACCCTCACCGCGTTCCAAGGCCTCGGACTCACCTACACCCACCACGGCATCCGACTCGACCGCCTCACCACCACCCAACGAACCATCCTCAACCACCTCAACATCACCCCACCCTGGGAAGAACAAGACCCCCCGAACTGCGGAAAACGGGGCTAGCAGGGCATCGGACGGCGCTTGCTCAGCATGGCGTTGCTGGCAGCAGTGGCGATCGGCCCGGTCGAGGTCGAGGTCGCGATCGCGATCGCCGAGATGTTGACCGACCTGTTGTGAGCACCGAACCCGACGAGTGCCTCCCAACCTGTGGGAATGTCGGTACCGGGCGACGTTGGCCCGTATTCCTGCAGCATCTCGATAGCATGAATCGGTGACCGGCTCGATGTTGCGACAAGCACCCAGGGTGATGGTGCGCCCGATGGCGGGTGCGTCGCTCGCGCTGGTCGACGACGGCCTGCCCATCGTGTTGGACGCGATGTGCGAGCGAATCATGGCAGTGTGCGATCGACCGATCGACCGCGCCGAGCTGACCGACGTGCTGTGCGAACTGCCCGAGTACGACCAAACAGTCGTCTCCACCGCGATCGACCAGCTCATCGGCCGAGGTTTACTGCTCTCGTCCTGATCGGCGGTGAGTCACGTGGGTGCAGACGAATTCGACCCGGTCACGCCAACTCGGCAGCGCCGCGTCGGGCAACGAGTCAACTGCGACCAGGACGGTGGTGGCTCGCCAGGAAGAACCGCTCGACGGGGCTGGGCCGCACGCCGTTCGCTTCGTCGAGGAGTTCGGGCGGCAGGGACCCGGGGAAGGTCGATTCCGCTATGGCCAACCCCCGTTGGAGCACGATGGCCATACCCCAACGCTGGGCCAGCGCCGCCGCCTGCTTGGCGGAGGACGGCGTGCGGGGTGCCAGCGTGACCAGGTCACGCACGCTGTGCAGCCGGGGCTCAGGGCTGCCCAGAACCACGTGGAGACAGGCGTGCAGGAACCGGTGTTCGGGGTGGAGCGTCCGGTACCAGCGGTTGTGGATGCGCACCGCGACCGCTCGGGTGTGCAGCTCGTCGAGCGGCACCCGCTCACCGAACGGGCCGGGGATCAACGTGCGATGCAGGTCGAGCTCGAACGTCGGGGGCTCTGCACCGTCGCAGGCACCCCAGTCACCAGCGAACGGGCGCTGCAGCGTGATGCTCTTGGCGAACCTGGAATCGAAGTCCGCCGACACCTGTTCGAAGCATCGCTCGAACCCCGCTGTCATCAGCGCTGCGGCTGCAGCGTCGATGCGGTCCGCGGCGACCAGCAGGTCTAGGTCACCAAAGTCGCGCAGGTGTGCAGGGAGGGGTCCGTCGTGTGCGCTGACCGGTCCCTTCAGCACCACCGGCGGCGCATCGACCGCCTCGAGCAGGTCGACGAGCCCCGGCAGTTCCCGCTCGAGCAGCAGACAGGTGGACTGACCGTCTTCGTGAGAGCGTCGGGCCGCCGCAGCGGTGGTGGCATCCGCCGGCCGGCCTCTCCCCCACTGCTCGACCAGTACACCGGTGCACTGCCCCCGGACCGAACGATCCACGTCGCCCTGAGTGATCGGCGGTGCATCGCCGATGCCCGAGACAGGTCTGCCGGGCAGCCCGAACCCCATCGGGTCGAACGGGTCCGGCACCCGCACCGGGGTGATGGTGGCGCCCAGCGTTTCGCCGATCGCGGCAAGCGACGCCGTGCCGCCTGCCCCTTCGATCACCGCGATCTGTTTGGCATCGAGCACCACGAGCGAGCGGCTGTACCCGTCGTGCAAAACCGCGCTGCCGTCGAAGCGGGCCACCCGCACCGAATGGTCCGCCGAACGGTTCGGGTCACCGCTGACCACCGCTCCCCCACCGAACTGTTGATGTTCGTCGGAGTTCTGGTCCACTAGCACGCGGTGCAACACGGTCAGCTGGCGACGAAACGGGGGGCGGATGTCGGCGATGAGCTCGGCTGCCTCAGCAGCGTCGTCGTAGACGAGCTCCCAGGCCGTCGCGCCAGCAGCGAGCTGTGCCAGCACGTCGAGCGCCGACGGTCCCAGGCGCACCCCGTCGAGAGAGTCGCTCAACAGACGCACACACGCCTCGGCAGCGCTGAGCGGCGTGAACCCTGCGGGCTCGTCATGGGCGTGGCGCACCGCCACGATCACCCCGATGCGAGCCTGCGGCACCACCGTCCCGAAGCTGCCCGCCCGGAGGTTGGCACGTCCGTTGTGCGCGGTGGGCACGCCTGCAGTCGGCATTCCAGCGGTCGGATGGCCGTTGCGTGTGGCGAAGTACTCCAGCGAGCCGGCTTTGAGCGTGATCGGCTTCGGGTAGGCGAACACCGTCGACGAACCCGGCAGCACGCTGACGCATTCATCGGTCAGGTATGCAGCACCCTGGCTGATGAGTTCGACCGAGATGGTGGACTTTCCACTGCCGGAGGCGCCGGCCAACAAGATGCCCGTGCCGTGTAGGTCGAGCGCAGCACAGTGCAGGTGCAACCGCAGCGGGTCCAGGTCGAACGATAGACGGTTCAGACGACCGACCAACGCGTCGAGCAGATCGGCGTCGGCCAATGCGGTCGACACCGACGGCATGGTGACAGGATCGCCCGGCCGCGGCTGGACCAGCCAGGCGTCGTCGGTCGAGGTGACCTCGAATGTGACGGCCGGCGCGGACGGATCAACGAACAGATCGGTGCGGGTCAGATCCCCCAGCGCGTCGGCGACACCCGAGGGGATGGACCCCCGGAGCACGACATGGGCGTGGGGCAGGCGCAGACGCAACTCGTCGGAGTCGTGCGGACGCTCGTGATTAGTCGTCGTCACCCTCGCTGCCGAACTCGTTGACGACTCCCGCAGCGAGCGAGAACGCCAGCGCAGAGGTGGCAAAGCGATAGCCCGGCACCTTGGCGTGGCCGGCCAGGGCGACACCTGCGCCGATCCAAACCGAGATGCACCAAGGGCACACGGCCAGCTCGGCCAACTTCGAGTGACCGCCCTTGTCCATGGCTTGCAGGTAGCGCAGGCGGGGGGTGTCGAAGATCGTGTCGCGGGTCACCAACCGGGACAACCGGGCGGTCGCCGCGGCGCCGAGGGCGTAGTCGAGAGTCGTCATCGCCATGTGCGGATCCTCAGTGCTCGGGCGGGACCCAGGTGTACAGGACCTGTAAAACGGTTTGTGTAAGGGGGTCCACCAACCAGAGGGCCAGGTTGTGAAGCCTGGTACTCGAAGGAGGACAACCCTGATGACCACAACAATGAACACCACCACTGAG
>Ga0073899_10006413_pt1 | contig 10161 bp, 9 predicted proteins | sample KloWWTmetaKNB5Ph_FD_88975 | JGI IMG/M metagenome (GOLD analysis project Ga0073899, IMG submission 88975) | Active sludge microbial communities from Klosterneuburg, Austria, studying microevolution and ecology of nitrifiers - Klosterneuburg... | ecosystem: Engineered > WWTP > Aerobic digester >...
AGAACCTGAAGTACTTCAAGCTCGAGATGCCGGGTGCGGCCAGCAAGATGCGCGAGCTGATCCGCGTCGGCGGTGCCGCCATCGAGGGGCCCTGGGACGGCGAGGAGGCCATCACCCTGCTGGCCGACCTGGACGCCGGCGCCACCGGTGCGATGACGGGCGGCGCCTACCCGGACGGCATCCGGCTGATCTTCGACGCCTTCCACCGTGGCGACCGCGAGGAGGCCGTGCGCCAGTACGGACGCTGGCTGCCGCTGATCAATTACGAGAACCGCCAGGGCGGCATCCTCAGCGCCAAGGCCCTGATGAAGGAGGGCGGTGTGATCCGTTGCGACGCACCGCGCCACCCCTTCCCCGAGATGACGCCCGAGGTGCGCGCCGGCCTGCTGGATGCGGCGCGCCGGCTCGACCCGCTGGTGCTGCGCTGGGGCCGCTGATGAGCGCGCGCAGGGGCGCTGTTCGGGCCGCTTTTTGGACCGCTCGGTGGGCCGCTTGCCTGGCCGTCCCGCTGCTCTGCCTGGCGCTCTGGCCGCGCGCTGCGCAGGCCATCGAGCCGCAGGGCGATACCGGGGCCCATGACCCGACCCTGCTGATCGACGGTCCGCGCTGGTTCGTGTTCACGACGGGGCCGGGGCTGCAGCGCCTGGTCTCCGACGACGCCGGTCAATCCTGGAAGCGGCTCAAGCCGCTGTTCGAGCAGGCCCCCGCCTGGTGGCAGCAGGCCGTGCCCGAGCACAGGGCGCTCGACGTCTGGGCGCCCAAGCTGTTCCGCCATCGCGGCAGGGTGTGGGTGCTGTACTCGATCTCCAGCTTCGGCAAGAACCGTTCGGCCATCGGTCTGGCCAGCAGCGACGCGCCCGACGGCGTGTGGCGCGACGAGGGCCTGGTCGTGGCCAGCGGCGCGAGCGACAACTTCAACGCCATCGACGCCGATCTGCACGCCGAACCCGATGGCCGGCTGTGGCTGAGCTACGGTTCCTTCTGGGGCGGCATCCGCCTGAGCGAGCTCGACGCCGACACCTTTCGGCCGCGGGGCGAGCCGCGCTTCATCGCGCGGCGCAAGGGCGGCATCGAGGCGCCGACGATCGTGCGCCGCGGCGCCTGGGTCTACCTCTTCGTCTCCTACGACCTGTGCTGCCGCGGGGTGGACAGCACGTACAACATCCGCGTCGGCCGCGCCCGCTCCGTCGAGGGCCCGTTCTTCGACCGTGACGGCAAGGCCATGATGGAGGCCGGGGCCACGCTGCTGCTGGCCGGCGGCGCGCGCTGGAAGGGCCCCGGACACCAGGATGTGGTGGGCGACTGGATGGTCCACCACGCCTACTACGCCGAGCAGGGCGGCAAGCCCCACCTGCGCATGGCCCGGCTGCGCTGGTCCGACGAGGGCTGGCCCGAACTTGTGAACGATTGACCCATGGCCAGCCTGAAGCTCCAGAACATCAGCAAGCGCTACGGCGCCACCCAGGTCATCGCCGACCTGTCCCTGGACGTCGCCGAGGGTGAGTTCGTCGTCTTCCTCGGCCCCTCGGGCTGCGGCAAGACCAGCCTGCTGCGCATGGTCGCCGGGCTGGAGGAGGCGAGTGGCGGTCGCATCCTGATCGGCGGCCGGGACGTCACCCAGGCGCCGCCCGGCCAGCGCAACCTGGCCATGGTGTTCCAGCACTACGCGCTCTACCCGCACATGTCGGTGCGCGACAACCTCGCGTTCGGGCTGCGCAATATCGGTGTGAAGGAAGTCGAGATCGCGCGCCGCATCGCCGAGGCCGGCCGCATGCTGGAGCTCGATGCCCTGCTGGAGCGCAAGCCCACGCAGCTCAGCGGTGGCCAGCGCCAGCGCGTGGCGATCGGCCGTGCGGTGGTCAAGGAGCCGGGCATCTTCCTGTTCGACGAGCCACTGTCCAACCTCGACGCCGCCTTGCGCGGCCGCACCCGGCTGGAGCTGGCGCAGCTGCACCGGCGCCTGGGCGCAACCATGGTCTTCGTGACCCACGACCAGATCGAGGCCATGACCCTGGCGACGCGCATCGTCGTCATGAAGGGCGGCGCCATCGAACAGGTCGCCGCGCCGGCCGAGCTGTACCGGCGACCGGCCACGCGTTTCGTGGCCGGCTTCATCGGCACGCCGGGCATGGGCTTCGTTCCGGTGCAGCGCGCGGCGGATGAGGAGGGCTTTGCGGTCCTCGCCCTGCCCGGCGGTGGCCGGCTGCGCACCCGCGTGCCGGCGGTCGGTCTGCCGGCCGGAGCCTTGAGCCTGGGCCTGCGCCCCGAGACCCTGCACCCTGCGGCCGATGGCGCCATCCAGGGCAGCGTCGAGATGGTCGAGTTCCTCGGCGAGCGCACGCTGGCGCACCTGAAGCTGGCCGACGGCAGCGCGCTGATCGTGACCCTGAACGGGGTGCGGCCGGAGGTGGGCGAAAGCATCGGCGTCGCGGTCGACGTCAACGAGGCGCATCTGTTCGACGAAAGCGGCCGCGCGCACCATGCGCTGGAGCCATCCGCATGAGCGCCGTCGGCCTGCGCGCCTCGCGCCCGGCCTATGCGCTCTTCGTGCTGCCCTTCGTCGCGCTGTACGCCGCGCTGCTGATCTGGCCGCTGCTCAAGGGCGTGTTCATCAGCTTCCACGACCACGACCTGCTGTCCAACGAGAGCTTCTGGGTCGGCCTGGCGAACTACGCCGAGCTCTGGGACGACGAGGTGTTCCGCCAGGTGGTGGGGAACACGATCCGCTTCGTGGCGATCAGCACGCCCATCTTCGTCATCCTGTCGCTGTCGCTGGCGCTGGCCCTGAACCGCCCCGGCAAGCTGGCCTTCCTGCTGCGCGCCACCTTCTTCTGCGCCTCGGTGTTCTCGGTGACCCTGGTCACCCTGGTCTGGAAGCTGGCGCTGATGCCGGGCCGCGGCCTGCTGCCGCAGCTGCTGACGGCGCTGGGCCTGCCCGAGCTGCCGCTGCTCACCGACGAGAACCTGGCCCTGCTGACGGTCGCGCTGATCACCGTGTGGTGGATCATCGGCCTGCCGATGATCCTCTTCCTGTCGGCGCTGCAGCAGATCCCCGCCGAGCTCTACGAGGCCGCGGCGCTGGACAACGCCAGCCGCTGGCGCACGCTGACGCGCGTGACGCTGCCGAGTCTCAAACGCGCCATCGTGCTGGTCGCGCTGATCGAGCTGATCCGCCAATTCCAGGTCTTCCCGCAAATCCTGCTGATGACCAACGGCGGGCCGAACAACAGCACCCGGCCGATCGTGCAGTTCATCTACGAGCAGGCCTTCATGCAGCTGTCGCTGGGCTACGCCACCGCCGCCTCGCAGGTGCTGCTGGCGATCATGCTGGTGGGCGTGTCGGCGCAGATCTGGATCGAGCGCGATAAGAAGGGGGGCAGGGCATGAACCCCTTGCTGCGTCGCGGTTGGTTCGACCGCTTGCTGATGGCCGGGCTCTGCCTGCTGGCCCTGGCCTGGATGCTGCCCCTGCTCTGGGTGCTGGCGCTCTCCTTCAAGCCCAACGAGTTCCTGATGGCGCGCACCGACGTCTTCCTGGCGCCGCCCTACACGCTGGACAACTACCTGGACATCCTCGGCACCTCGGCGGTGTTCCGCTGGCTGGGCAATAGCGCGCTGGTGGCGCTCTTGCAGACGGCCGGCGTGCTGGTGCTCAGTTCACTGGCCGGCTACGGCTTCGCGCGCTGCGAGTTCCCGGGCCGGCGCTGGCTGTTCGCCTTCGTGCTCTTCGGCCTGGCGGTGCCGGCGCAGTCGGTCTTCATCCCGCTGCACCACCAGTTCACGAGCTGGGGCCTGCAGAACACGCACGCCGGCCTGATCCTGCCGGGCCTGGCCGCGCCCTTCGGCGTCTACCTGATGACGCAGTACTTCAAGGCCATCCCGCTGGAGTTGGAGGAGGCGGCGCTGCTGGACAACGCCTCGCGCCTGAAGACCTTCGTGCGCGTCATCCTGCCGCTCAGCCTGCCGGCGCAGGCGACGCTCGGCATCTTCACCTTCCTCGCCTGCTGGAACGACTACCTCTGGCCGCTGGTCATCGCCACGCAGCCGGACATGTACACCTTGACGCGCGGGCTGGCCTCCACACAGACCAACTTCGCGCAATCCGAGGGCCTGGGCTTTCTGATGGCGCAGGCGGTGTTCGCCGGCGCGCCGGTGCTGCTGCTCTATCTGTTCTTCCAGAAGCATCTGGTGAGCGCGGTGTCGTCGCGATGAAGAGGCTCCTGCTCATCGCTGCGGCCCTGCTCGCCGCCTGCAGCCCGCCGCCCGACGATCCGTCGCGCACCGAGATCACGCTGATGCGTTTCTTCGGCAGCTGCGAATCCAAGTTCGGCGCGGTGAACGACGTGCGCCAGGGCGTGGGCGAATGCGGCATCGTCACGACCCTGGTCAACGAATTCAACGCCACGAATGGCGAGGGCATCGTGGTGCGCACGCAGATCGGCGAATGGGGCCCCTACTACGACCAGCTGACCGCCCGCCTGGTGGCCAAGGACGTGCCCACGGTGGCGGTGATGCACGAGTCGGCCCTCGGCGACTACGTGCGCCGCAAGCTGGTGCGGCCGCTCCATGAGGACTTCGCGCGCATCGGCATCCCCGTCGACGATTTCACCGAGCACGCGCGCCGCGGCGTGAGCTTCGGCGGCAAGGTGCACGCCTTGCCCTTCGACACCTGGGCCTGGCTCTGGCACCTGAACACCGGGCTGTTCAAGCAGGCCGGGCTGGTGCAGGGCGGCAGGGCGAAGTTGCCGGGTTCGCCCGAGGAGCTGATCGCCCAGGCCGAGCAGTTCAAGCGGCGCACCGGCAAGCCCTACTTCGCCTGGGCGGTGGCCAACGAGACGGCGGCGAACTTCCGCAGCTTCCTGACCCTGGTGGCGCAGCAGGGTGCGCCGCTGTTCTCGAGCGACGGCAAATCCATCGACATGCGGCAGCCTGCCGTGATGAAGGCGCTCACGCTGATGCAACGCCTGTACGCCGAAGGCCATGTCAAGCCGCACCTGGATTACGCCGCCGCCAACCAGGCCTTCCTGAACGGCGAGGCCGGCGTGCTGCTGGTGGGCACCTGGACCCTCGACCAATTCCTGCGCGAGGCCGACAAGCCCGGCTCGGCGCTGGCCGGCGGCTACGAGGTCGTGCCCTTCCCGCAGCTGTATGCCAAGAAGGCGGTGTTCGCCGACGGCCACGCCTGGGCCTTGTTCGAGGGCGGCGCCAAGACCGAGCGCCACCATCAAGCGGCGCTGAGGTTCCTGAAGTTCGTCTGGTCGCGCAGCGGCGAGTGGGCACGCACGGGGCATCTGCCGGTCAGCCGCCAGGTGGCGGACAGCGCCGCCTTCAAACAGCTGCCGATGCGCGCCGGTCTGACCGAGATCACCGAGACCGGCGTCGGCATGCCGGGCAATGTGCCCACACAGCGCGCCATCGAGCTGCTGATCGGCGAGGACGTCGCCAACCTGATGCTGTCCAACAAACCGGTGGCCGAGGTGCAGGCCAATGTCGAGAAGCGGGTCAACACCGCGCTGAAGAAAGCCCGTCGATGAAGGCAAGTCTCAAAGTCGATCGCGATTTCCGCGTCGGCGAACTCGACCGCCGGATGTTCGGCGTCTTCGTCGAACACCTGGGCCGCTGCGTCTACACCGGCATCTACGAGCCCGGTCACCCGAGCGCGAACGCGCAGGGGTTCCGCCAGGATGTGCTGGAGCTGACGCGCGAACTCGGCGCGACCCTGGTGCGCTACCCGGGCGGCAACTTCATGTCGGGCTACAACTGGGAGGATGGCGTCGGGCCGAAGGAAAGCCGTCCCCGCCGCCTGGAGCTTGCCTGGTTCTCGACCGAGACCAACCAGGTCGGCACGCATGAGTTCATGGCCTGGTGTCGCGAGCTGCAGATCGAGCCCCTGTTCGGCGTCAACCTCGGCACGCGGGGCATGGACGAGGCGCGGCAGTACCTGGAGTACTGCAACCACCCGGGCGGCACGGCGCTGTCGGACCTGCGCCACCAGCACGGCCACCCGGACGCCCTGGGCATCAAGCTCTGGTGCCTGGGCAACGAGATGGACGGGCCCTGGCAGATCGGCCGCAAGACCCCGGCCGAGTACGGCCGGTTGGCGCTGGAGACCGGCAAGCTGATGCGCATGGTGGACCCGACGATCAGCCTAGCGGTCTGCGGCTCCTCGGCCTACGACATGCCCACCTACGGCGTCTGGGAAGACCAGGTGCTCGAACACTGTTACGAGGTCGCCGACTACCTGTCGCTGCACAGCTATTTCGTCAAGCCGCCGAGCGACACAAGCAGCGAATCCTTCTTCGCGCAGATCGAGACCAACGCGCGCTACATCGAGGACACGGTGGCGATCGCCGACGCGGTCGCTGCACGCAAGCGGTCGAGCAAGAAGCTGATGCTGTCCTTCGACGAATGGAACGTCTGGTACCGCGCCCGCCATGGCCAGCACATGAAGCAGGACGGCTGGCCCGAGGCGCCGCGCCTGCTCGAGGAGGTCTACACGGCGGAGGACGCGCTGCTCATCGGCGGCATGCTGACGATGATGATGAACCATGCGGACCGGCTGCAGATCGCCTGCCTGGCCCAGCTGGTCAACGTCATCGCGCCCATCATGACCGAGCCCGGCGGCCCGGCCTGGCGGCAGACCATCTTCCATCCGTTTGCGCAGGCCGCCCGGCATGCGCGCGGGCAGGTGCTCAAGCCCCTGATCCAGTCGCCCGGCTATGCGAACGCGCGGCATGGCGAGCTGCCGTTCCTGTGTGCCAGCGTCACGCACGACGAGGCCACCGGCCGCTGCGTGCTCTTCCTCTTGAACCGCAATCTGCGCGAGCCGCTGCAGTTGGATGCACAGCTGGCCGGCCTGGGCGCGCGCCGCGTGGTTGAGGCCTGGCAGCTGAGGCACGAGAACCTCGAAGCGACGAACACGATGGAGACGCCGGATCGCGTGGCGCCTGTGCTCTTCACCGGCGCCGTGATCGACGGCGAGCACCTGAGCGCCAGCTTGGCCCCCGCATCCTGGACCGTCATCGTCACCGAGCCCATGCCTTCATGAACTGGAACCACCCGCTGATCCCGCAACGCGCCGACCCGCATGTCTCGCGCGTCGACGGCCGCTACTGGTTCACCGCCTCCGTGCCCAGCTACGACGCGATCGAGCTGCGCGCGGCCGACGACATCGCCGATCTGGCCACCGCGGAGGCCAAGACCATCTGGCGCAAGCACGAGAGCGGCCCCATGAGCTGCCATGTCTGGGCGCCCGAGCTGCACCGCATCGATGGCCGCTGGATCGTCTACTTCGCCGCCAGCCGGAGCGATGACATCTGGGCGTTGCGCATCTACGCGCTCGAATGCCTGGGCAGCAATCCGCTCACCGACCCCTGGGTCGAGCGCGGCCCGATCCGCACGCACGAGGAAGGCTTCTCGCTTGACGCCACCCCCTTCGAGCACCGCGGCCGCCGCTTCCTGTGCTGGGCGCAGAAGAGCCCGCCGACCGAGAGCAATCTCTACCTGGCCGAGCTGGCCGATCCGTTCACGCTCCAGGGCGCGCCGGTTTGCATCAGCCGCCCGAGCCTGGACTGGGAGCGCATCGGCTTCGCGGTCAACGAGGGCCCGGCTTTCCTGCGGCGCCACGGCCGCGTCTTCATCGCCTACTCGGCCAGCGCCACCGACGCGAACTACTGCATGGGCCTGCTTTGGGCCGCCGAGGACGCCGAGCTGCTGGACGCAGCCAGCTGGAACAAGTCGCCGCAGCCGGTGTTTGCCTCGGGCAACGGCCAGTACGGCCCCGGCCACAACAGCTTCACGACCACCCCCAACGGTCGCACCGATCTGCTCGTCTACCACGCCCGCAATTACCGCGAGCTGATCGCCGATCCTTTGAACGACCCCAACCGCCACACGCGGGTGCAGGCCTTTGCCTGGACCGCGGACGGCTTTCCCGACTTCGGTGCGCCGGTGCCCGATGGACCCTATGCGTTGAGCCCCGCCGCCGATGCCCTTTGATAGCCTGTCGGCCATGCGAACCCGCGCCGACCATTCCACCTACAGCGCCGAGGGCAGCGGCGCGAAGAAGAGCCAGCACGGCCGCATCGTCAACGAGCTCGGCCTGGCGATCGTCGGCGGAGAGCTGCAACCCGGCGACAAGCTGCCGGCCGAGGCCCAGCTGCTGGAGCGCTACGAGATCAGCCGCCCGGTGCTGCGCGAGGCGGTGCGGGTGCTGGTGGCCAAGGGCCTGGTGGTGTCGCGTCAGCGCGCCGGGGCGCTGGTGCGCCCGCGCAATGAATGGCATCTGCTCGACCCCGATGTGCTCTATTGGCTGATCCAGTCCCAGCCGCAGCGCGAGTTCGTGGGCAGCTTGCTCGAAGTGCGGCGCATCTTCGAGCCGGCCGCCGCCGGCCTGGCGGCACGCGCCGCCAGCCCCGCGCAGCTCGACGGCATTGCCGCCGCCTACCGGGGCATGGAGGCGGCGCGCACCACCGAGGAGCTGCTGGAGCCCGACCTCGCCTTCCACCGCCGCATTGCCGAGGCCACCGGCAACGACCTGCTGGCCTACATCGGCAACATGCTGTCGCTGGCGCTGCGCGAGTCCATCATCCTTTCGAGCCAGCTGCCCAACACGCACGCGCTCTCGCTGCCGCGGCACAAGGCCATCCTCACCGCGCTGCAGAACCGCGACCCGCTGGGCGCGCGCCAGGCGACGCTGGTGCAACTGGAAGAGACCGGCGACGACCTGAGCGCCATCCTCGCCGCCGACGGCAGCGTCAATCTGGCCTGAACACGATGGATGACGAGCTCGACGAAGCGCTGCCCCCGGTTGCCCCCAAGTCCGGCCTTACCGACACCACGCCCAACCCCAACTGGTTCCTGCGCGCGCGCCTGAAGACGCGGCAGTTGCTGCTGCTGATCGCGCTCGACGAGCAGCGCAACATCCACCGCGCCTCCGAGGTGCTGTGCATGACGCAGCCGGCCGCCTCCAAGCAGCTGAAGGACCTGGAGGACATGCTGGAGGTCAAGCTCTTTGAGCGCCACCCGCGCGGCATGGAGCCCACGCTCTACGGCGAGACCATGATCCGCCACGCGCGCATGGCGCTGACCAGCCTGTCGCTGGCCCACGAGGACATCGTGGCGCTGAAGAACGGCCTCAGCGGCCAGGTCGAGGTCGGCTGCATCATGACCCCGGCGATGGGCCTGCTGCCGCGTGCCATTTCGCGCATCAAGCTCGAGGCGCCGATGCTGCGCATCGGCGTGCACATGGAGGCCAGCAAGCTGCTCGTCGACATGCTGCAGAAGGGCACGCTGGACTTCATGATCGGCCGCATCGTCGACGAGGCCGATGCGAACAAGAACGCCGGCCTGCACTACGAGGAACTGGCCATCGAGCCGGTCTGCGCGGTCGGCCGCGTCGGCCATCCGCTGCTCAAGGAAGAGCGCCTGAGCCTGGCCGACCTGGCCACCCAGCCCTGGATCCTGCCGCCCCCCGGCAGCGTGCTGCGCCACCGCTGGGAACTGATGTTCCGCCGCGCCGCGCTGGAGCCGCCGGCGAACGCGGTGGACACCACCTCGTTGCTGCTCATCACCGCGCTGCTGGCGCAGACCGACTCGCTGCACGTGATGCCGGTCGAGGTGGCGCGCTACTACGCGTCGCTGAAGGTGCTGGCCATTCTGCCCATCGAGCTGCCCTGCCGCATGGACGCCTTCGGCATCATCACCCGCGAGGGGCATCTGATGAGCCCGGGGGCGAGGCAGCTGCTGCAGCAGGTGAGGTTGGCGGCGAGGGATTTGTACTGAGCTATTTCCTTGAGTCGCGGCGCAGATCTCAGTGCCCGAGCGAGGAAAGCTCCCTAGTCGGCGCTTAATTCTGAAGAGTGGCGCACTACCATCTCAGCCTGAGTTCAAACAAGGGAGTTGAAGGGTGGGCGTCAATACGATCACGATCAGGCAACTACTGCAGCGGATTACCGACGGCGAAGTGCGGGTGCCCGCCTTTCAGCGAGATTTCGTTTGGGAACCCGACCGCGTGCAGTTCCTGATGGATAGCATCTACAAGGGCTACCCCATCGGCACAGTCTTGTTCTGGCGAACGAAAGAGCAGTTGCTCCATGACCGCGATCTTGGACCGTTCACATTGCCAGACCCGAAGGCGCAGTACCCGATCGATTACGTGCTC
>Ga0073899_10006414_pt1 | contig 10161 bp, 6 predicted proteins | sample KloWWTmetaKNB5Ph_FD_88975 | JGI IMG/M metagenome (GOLD analysis project Ga0073899, IMG submission 88975) | Active sludge microbial communities from Klosterneuburg, Austria, studying microevolution and ecology of nitrifiers - Klosterneuburg... | ecosystem: Engineered > WWTP > Aerobic digester >...
GATGATGCGCACGTTCATGCGTACCTCCCGGTCGCCACCGACCCGCCGGAAGCTGCCGTCGTTGAGAAAGCGCAGCAGCTTGGCCTGCAGGTAGGGTGACATCTCCCCGATCTCGTCGAGAAAGACCGTGCCGCCATCGGCCAGCTCGAGCAGCCCCGGCTTGCCCCCGCGCAGGGCGCCGGTGAAGGCGCCGGCGGCGTAGCCGAAGAGCTCGCTTTCGGCCAGGTTCTCGGGCAGGGCGGCGCAGTTGAGGGCGAAAAAGGGCTGGCTGCGCCGGCTGCTGCCCGCATGGCAGGCGTGGGCCAGCAGCTCCTTGCCGGTGCCGGTCTCGCCGGTGATCAGCAGCGGCGCATCCACCATGGCCATGCGTGCCGCACGCTGCTTGAGCTGTTCGATCAGCGGCGAGGTGCCGAGGATGGCGTCGAAGCCGCCGGCGTCATAGTTCTGCAGGGCGCTCATGCGCTCCCCGATGCGGCTGGGGGCGTGCAGGGTCATCACCGCACCGGCGACCCGGCCGCCGGCTTCATGCAGGGGCATGGTTTCCAGCAGGTAGGGCTCGCCATTGATGGCCACCTCGCACACGGGCAGGTGATAGCCCCCGTCCACCAGTTCCCGCAGCAGCGCCGGGTTGCCGATCAGGGCCTGCATGGAGGTGCCGATCAGGTGCCCCTCGTCCATGCCGCAGGCGGCAATGGCCGCACCGTTGGCCACCACCACGCAGCCCGACTCATCGACGGCAAACACCGGGTCGGGCTGCGAGGCGAGCAGGGCGTCGAGGTACAGGCGCCGCTGGGCCCCGGGCAGCATGCCCACGGGCTCCACCGTGCGCACCCCGGCGACCTCCATCAGCTGCTCGCGCAGCTCGTCGAGGCTGGCCTGATCGACGGCCGGTGCCTCGATGAAGATATGGGGCGGATCCACCTCGACCGCGGTCACGTTGAGCCGGCGCCGGGCCAGCTCGGCCAGCACCTCCTGGGCGATCCCGACCCGGTCGGAGAAGAACACGTCGATGCGCATGGCGGGTGTGTAGTGAATTCAATACGATGTAACGATAATCATACGGATCATCCAATGCATTGAGAAATAAGGAGAATTTTGCGAAAAGCGGGCGTGCCGCGATAATATCGTAACGATATCGTTACGAGTGAATTGCCGGCTGGCCGGTGAGTTTTTTCAAGTTGTTGTTTTGTATGGAGTTTTGTCTTTGGCACGGGAATCGCTAAGTGTCATTCATTCCAATGGCCAACCCGATTCCTCAAGGAGAACTCCCATGCATGTCCTCGTCCTCGGCAGTGGCGTGATCGGCACCTGCATCGCCTACTACCTGGCCAAGGCCGGACACCAGGTCACGGTGGTGGACCGCCAGGCCGGCCCGGCGCTGGAGACCAGTTTTGCCAATGCGGGTGAAGTGTCGCCCGGCTATTCCGCCCCCTGGGCCGGCCCCGGCGTGCCGATCAAGGCCATCAAGTGGATGCTGATGCACCACAGCCCCCTGGTCATCAAGCCCATGCTCGACCCCTCCATGTGGCGCTGGGGCATGGCCATGCTGCGCAACTGCACGGAGGCCGCCTACCAGGTCAACAAGAGCCGCATGGTGCGCGTCGCCGAATACAGCCGTGACTGCCTCAAGCAGCTGCGCGCCGAAACCGGCATCACCTACGATGAGCGCACCCAGGGCACCCTGCAGCTGTTCCGCACCCAGAAGCAGCTCGACGGCATCGGCAAGGATGTGGACATCCTGCAGCAGTCCGGGGTGCCCTTTCAGGTGCTGGACCGGGACGGCTACCTGGCCTACGAGCCGGCCCTGGCCCTGGTCAAGCACAAGTTTGTCGGTGCCCTGCGCCTGCCCGGGGACGAGACCGGCGATTGCCACCTGTTCACCCGCAAGCTGGCTGCCATGGCCGAAGCCCTGGGCGTGCGCTTCCGCTTCGGGGTCAGCATCAGCGGCATAGACCACGACGGGCAGCGCATCACCGGCATCCGCAGTGACGCCGGCACCCTGAGCGCCGACCACTATGTGCTGGCCCTGGGCAGCTATTCGACGGCGCTGCTGAAGCCGGTGGGCATCGACATCCCGGTGTATCCGGTCAAGGGCTTCTCGATCACCGTGCCCATCACCGATGCGGCCATGGCGCCCGAGTCCACCATCATGGACGAGGCGCACAAGGTGGCCGTGACCCGCCTCGGCGACCGTATCCGGGTGGGTGGAACGGCGCAGCTCTCGGGTTTCGACCTCAGCCTGGACGAGGGTCGGCGCAGGACCCTGGAGTTCGTGGTGTCAGATCTGTTCCCCCGTGGGGGCGACATCTCCCGGGCCGAGTTCTGGACCGGCCTGCGCCCCATGACACCGGACGGCACGCCCATCATCGGCAAGACCCGCTACGACAACCTGACCCTCAGCACCGGCCATGGCACCCTGGGCTGGACGATGGCCGCCGGCACAGGCCGTGTGGTGGCCGACATGCTCAGCGGCCGCCGGCCCGAGATCCCCGTGGACGACCTTGCCGTCGCCCGCTACGCCTGACCCGTCCCCCGCACTTCGGCCTGAACGCATTACCCCAAGGGAGAGAAAGATCATGGAAGCGCTGACGCAATTCATCACCGCCATCAACGACATTGTGTGGGGGCCGCCAATGCTGGTGGCCATTCTGGGGACAGGCCTCTACCTGCAGGTGCGCCTGGGCTTCATGCCCATCACCCGGATCGTGGCCGGCTTTGTCATGGTCTGGCGGGGGCGCAAGGCTGCACCCGATGCCCCGGGCGAGATCACCCCCTACGCGGCGCTGATGACGGCCCTGGCCGCCACCGTCGGCACCGGCAACATCGCCGGCGTGGCCACGGCCATTGCCATCGGTGGCCCGGGGGCGATGTTCTGGATGTGGATGACGGCCCTGGTGGGCATGGCCACCAAGTATTCCGAGGTGCTGCTGGCGGTGCATTACCGCGAGACCGACGATCACGGGGAGCAGGTGGGTGGCCCCATGTACGCCATCAAGAACGGCCTGGGCAAGCGCTGGCGCTGGCTGGGCGCGGCCTTCGCGATCTTTGGCGGGCTGGCCGGCTTCGGGATCGGCAACATGGTCCAGTCCAACAGCATCGCCGGTGCCCTCGAGACGGCCTTCGGCATCAACCCCTGGGTCTCCGGCGTGGTGATGGCCGTGTTTACCGGCTTCGTGCTGCTGGGCGGCGTCAAGCGCATCGGGGCGGTGGCCGAGAAGCTCGTGCCCTTCATGTGCATCGGCTACATCGTGGCCTCCCTGACCGTGCTCGGTGTCTACGCCGACCAGATCCCGGCGGCCTTCACCCTGATCTTCGCCAGCGCCTTCAGCCCGGTGGCCGCGACCGGTGGCTTTGCCGGCGCCGCCGTATTGATGGCGATGCGCTACGGCGTTGCCCGCGGCATCTTCTCCAACGAGGCTGGCCTGGGCACCGCCGGCATTGCCCAGGCGGCAGGGCAGACCCGCGACGCGGTGGAGTCGGGTCTGGTGGGCATGATGGGCACCTTCATCGACACCATCATCGTGTGCACCATGACCGGCCTGGTGCTGATCGTGACCGGTGTGTGGAGCTCCGGCCTGAAGGGCGCAGCCCTCAGCGCGGCCGGCTTCGACGCGGCCTTCCCGGGCTATGGCGGGCAGTTCCTGGCGGTGGCCATTGCGGTGTTCGCCTTCACCACCATCCTGGGCTGGGCCTATTACGGCGAGAAGTGCTGGGAATACCTGGTGGGGACGGCGGTCGAGGTCCCCTACCGGGTGTTGTGGACGATCTTCGTGCTGGTGGGCGCCGTCACCCATCTGGACTTCGTCTGGCTGGTGTCCGACACCCTCAACGCCTTCATGGCCTTGCCCAACCTGATCTCGCTGCTGCTGCTCTCGCCGGTCATTATCCGTCTCACCCGGGAGTATTGGGCGAAGAAGGCGCTGGCCCTGAGAGCCGCCTGAGCGCCCCGGTCGGCCGGTACCCGCCGGTCGACCGGTCTGCAGACCTGAATTGACGAGAGAACGTATGTCGGAAAGTACATTGAACCCCTTTGGCGCCCTCCTCAGCATCGACCTCGATGCCCTCTGCGACAACTGGCGCAACTTGCGGGGCCGGCTTGCCGGTGCGGATTGCGCTGCCGTGGTCAAGGCCGATGCCTATGGCCTGGGGGCGGACCGGGTGGCCCCGGCGCTGTATCGTGCCGGCTGCCGTGACTTCTTCGTCGCCCACCTTAACGAAGGCATCCGCCTGCGCCCGGTGCTCCCCGCCGATGCGTACATCCATGTGCTTCACGGGCCCCACCCGGGCGCCGAGCACGACTTCGTGCGCAACCGGCTCGTCCCGGTCCTCAACAGCCTGCAGCAGGTGCAGGCCTGGCAAGGGCTGGCCCGGGACGTGGATGCGACGCTGCCGGCCATCCTGCAGGTGGATACCGGCATGGCCCGCCTGGGCCTGGCGCCCGAGGAGTTCGAGCAGCTGAGCGCCAGCCCGGACGGCCTGAAGGGCATCGCCTTGAAGTACCTCATGAGTCATCTGGTGAGCGCCGAGGAGCAGGGCTGTGCGGTGAATCGCCTGCAGCTTGAACGCTTCCGCTCGGCCCTGGCACGTCTGCCCGGGGTGCGCGGCAGCCTGGCCAACTCGTCGGGGATCTTTCTCGGCGGGGACTACCATTTCGACCTGGTCCGCCCTGGCGCCGCGCTCTATGGCGTGGCGCCGGTGGCCGGGCAGGCCAACCCGCTGCGGCCGGTGATCCGCCTGCAAGGCAAGGTGCTGCAGACGCGCAGCATTCCTGCCGGCACGGCGGTCGGCTATTCCCACACCTGGACGGCGGCGCGCCCGTCGCGCATCGCCACGGTGGCGGTGGGCTATGCGGATGGCTACCTGCGCAGCCTGAGCAACCGGGGCGTGGTGCGCTGCGACGGAATCAGCCTGCCGCTGGTGGGCAACATCTCCATGGACACCCTCATCGTGGACATCACCGGGTTGCCCGAGGGGCGGATCGCTGAGGGCGACATGCTCGACCTGGCCGACCCGCTCAACGGCGTGGACGCCATCGCCGCCTGCGCCGGCACCATCGGCTACGAGATCCTGACGAGCCTGGGGCGGCGCTATGCGCGGCGCTACACCGGGGGCGGCGAGGGATAATCGCGGCCTCGTCACCTGTGCCCATTGCCATGCCGGAAGTCTCCACGCTCCCCCCGCTGTCCCTGTCCACCGCGCAGCTGCTGATCGAAGCCGCGGCCATCCTGGCTTTCGCCCTGTCCGGTCTGCTCGAGTCGGCGCGCAAGCGTCTCGACATCGTTGGCGTGTGCGTCGTGGTCGGGCTGGCGGCCTTTGGCGGCGGTACCTTGCGCGACATCCTTCTCGACCGGCGGCCCTTCTTCTGGGTGTCCCATTCGTCGTGGCTGTGGGTCTTGCTGGGCTTGAGCCTGCTCTCCATGTACTTCATGCGCGGGCGCCATTTCGAGCCCACCGAGCGGGCCATCCAGTGGCCCGACGCCATCGGCCTCGGGCTGTTCACCGCCGGTGGCACCCAGATCGCCCTGGCGGCGTCCATGCCGCCCATCGTGGCGGTGCTGATGGGCATGATCACCGCCGTCTTCGGTGGGGTGCTGCGGGACATCGTCTGCAACGAGATCCCCAGTGCCTTCAGCGATCACCGCCCTTACGCCGTCTGCGCTTTCATCGGTGGCTGGTGCGTGGTGCTTGCTAGCAGCCTCGGCTGGCCGGACTGGGTCGGGCTGGTGCTGGGGGCGGGCATCACCTTCAGCCTGCGCGGCCTGGCCCTGATCCTGGATTGGCGCCTGCCGACCTGGCGGGGCGATTGAGGCTGGTGCGACACCCTGTCGCAGAGGCTCGACGGCCTGGCCCTAGGTGAAACCTCGCGGGGGCCGGAGAATGCATCTGGTATGGCCATGCTGGTATGATGGTTATCATATGTGGCTGAAGGCGGACCTGCCGGGAGGCCGCGGATACGTGCATCGGCGGGTGTTCGGGGCTGTGCCGGTGCGGCCCGATCTTGTATGGCGTTTGACTGAAAACGGAATGGCGTGGTGACTGCGATGGCGACAGCGGGGAATTTCAAGGTTTTCATCGTCGATGACGATCCCTCTTCGCGATTGAGCTCCGCCTTCTGTTTCACCGGGCCCGAATACGAGGTCCATGAGTTTGACAGTGGTGAGGCCTGCCTTGCGGCGCTGGAGATCCAGCCCGACATCGTGCTGCTGGATATCGAGATGCCGGGTGTCGATGGGGTACAGACCTGCAAAGCCCTACGCGACGCGGGCCTGGCGGCGGCGCAGGTGATCTTCGTGTCGGTGCACAACGACCTGGAAACCCGGCTCGGTGCCTACGATGCCGGTGGCAACGACTACATCGTGAAGCCGGTGCTGCCCGACGAGCTGGGCCCCAAGATTGCCGTCGCGCGGCAGGTGCTGGAGCAACAGCGCACGCTTGAGGCGCGGGCGGCGCAGGCCTCCAGCATCGCGTTCTCGGCGATGTCGTCCGCTGCCGAGCTGGGCATCGTGCTCGAATTCCTGCGCGCCACCTATGCCTGCGATTCCATGGATGCCGTGCATGAGGTCATGGCGGAGGCCCTGGGCCACTTTTCCGTGCAGTACATCGCCCAGCTGCGCTGCGGCGACACCACCGCGTGCTATTCGCGTCAGGGCGAATCCACCGAGCTGGAGAAATCCATTCTGGAGCATGTGAGCCTGATGGACCGGATCTTCCAGTTCCATGACCGCATGGTGATCAACTATCCGAATGTCACGCTGCTGGTGTTCGGGCTCCCCCTTGATGACGAGACCCGGCTGGGGCGTCTGCGCGACAACCTCGCCATGCTCGCCGAAGGTGCCGATGCCCGCCTGCTTTCGCTGCGCAGTCACCTGATCCTGTCGCGGCAGGCAGCAGGCATCGATCATGTGCTGAAAGGCCTGTCCCAGGCGCTGGTGGACATCGAGAAGGATCAGGACGTCGTGCGCCTGAACGCCCTGTGCCTGATGGATGGTTTCATTGGCGAGCTGGAGCGCGCCTTTGTGCACCTCGGCCTGTCCGAGAGCCAGGAGGCCTCGCTGAGTGAGCTGGCCCGCAGTACGGCGGCGCGTGTCGGCGGGATCCTTTCGGAAGGCAAGAGCGTCACTGACGATCTGCATCGCGTCGGTCAGTCACTGCGTCAGCTCCACTCCGGAGACTGAGTCTCCGCCGCCCGCCGCCAGATGTCTCACTTATCCGCGTGGCCCCTGGGGCTGGCGTCATGTCTCCTGACCCTATGGACCTGCCTCGTGCCGGACATGGTGTGGGCTGCCGCTGGCAATGCCCCGCGTGCGTTGCAGTTCGGTGTGCTCAATCAGCAGAGCGTCCTGCAGACGGCCGCACGCTGGAATCCGCTGCTGCAGTATCTGGGCCGCAAGACCGGCCTGCCCCTGCAGCTGCGCATGGGGGCGACGATCGCCCAGACCGACGCCATGATGGGTCGGGAGGAGTTCGATCTGGCCTTCACCAACCACAACTTCCAGAGTGAATACGATGGTCGTTACCGGGTCATCGCCCGCTGGAGCGGGGCGCCGGTGCGGGGCGTCATTGCCGTGCGCGAGGACTCGCCGATTCGCCGCCTGGAGGATCTCGACGGCGCGGCATTGGCCTTTCCCTCCGCCGAAGCCTTTCTGGGTTACGCGGTGACCACCCAGGCCTTGAAGGATGCGGGCGTGAGGGTCGTGGAGCGGTTCGCCGGCAATCATCACGGGGCGCTGGCCCAGCTGAGGGCCGGGCTGGTGGAGGCGGTGTCGGTCAATTCCCGTTTCCTGGAGGACTATCGCGATCAGGAGCGGATCGCCGTTAGGCCGGTGTTTATCTCGGCACCCTATCCGGACCTGCCGGTGATTGCGCATCCGCGTCTGCCGCGGGAGCAGGTGGAGGCGATCACCCGGGCCCTGCTGGGGATGAAGGATGATCCGGAAGGGCGTGTCGTGTTGGCCCAGGCGCGGTGCGCCGGTTTTGATGCCGCGACGGATCAGGACTACGACGACGTGCGCAGGATCTATCGGGCCATCGGCCAATGATGACGCGCAAGGGGCTGCTGCATCGCCTCCTGCGGGTGGTGCTGGCCTGTCTGCTCCCGGTGTTCCTGTTACATGTGGCCGTACAGGTGGCCAGCGACGTGGACATTGCCCGGCAGCGCGCCGAGAGCGACACCCTGAGCATCGCCTCGGCGACCCTTCCCTTGCTCCAGAGCGCGCTGGTGGTGGGGGACCTGTCCACCGTCCAGGAGACCCTGGACAACATCATGCGCCATGGTCACTTCAGTCGTCTGCAACTGGTGGACCGCAACTCGGGGGCCCTGCTGGCTGACGGAAATCTGCCCCCGATTGACCGGATCGCCCATGTGCCCGGCTGGTTTCGCCGGCTTTTCGAGGTGCATTTCGAGATGCACCGCTTCCCCGTTGCCGTGGGCGGCGTGGACTATGGCGTGTTGGTGGCCGAGCCCTCGGCAACCTTCGTCCTGCAGGATCTGTGGTGGCGCATGTGGGTGGCGCTGGGCCTCTGGCTGGCGACGGCCGGTGTGCTGGCTTTCTTCCTGAAGCGGGCGCTGCAGGGGGGCCTGCGCCCCCTGCATGCCCTGACGGACGCCGTGACGCGTTTCGGTGAGGGCGATCTGGCGTCCCGGGCACCCCTGTGCGAAGTGCCGGAGCTGGCGGCAACCGCGGAGGCTTTCAACCGCATGGCTGGCAATCTGGCCGAAGCGCAGGACAAGCTCGAGACCCGGGTGCGCCAGCGGACCGCCGAGCTGGCAGCCCGGGAGGCGCACACCACGGCCATCCTGAACAGCCTCCATGATGCGGTGGTGCAGACGGACCGGGAAGGGGTGATCCACATGGCCAATCCGGCCGCCGGGCGGATCTTCGGCCGCCCGCCGGAGGGGCTGGCCGGGGTGCCGCTGGGGCGGCTGATGCCCAGGCTGTTGATGGAAGATCTGGCGCAGCGCCTCACCGGCACCCCGGCGGCTCCGGTTGTCCGTCGCCTGGAAATGTCGGCCCGGCGCCACTCCGGCGAGTCGTTCCCGGCCGAGTTCGTGGTCAGTCGTCTGACCAGTGATACCGCGGACGACTACGTGTTCGTGCTGCGGGATGTGAGCGAGCAGCGCGACATCGAGAACGCACGCGAGGCCGCCCGTATCCATGCGGAACAGCTGGCGCGGGCCAAAGGCGAGTTCCTGGCCAACATGTCCCACGAAATCCGCACGCCGCTGAATGCCATTCTCGGGTTTGCCCAGGTGGGTTTGCGCCGGGGGCAGGGCAGCCCTTTTGCCGAGAGTTTCGAGCGCATCCTGCGCTCCGGTGAGTTGCTGCTGCGGCTCATTAACGATGTGCTGGATTTCTCCAAGATCGAGGCCCACAAGTTGCGCCTTGACGCGATGTCGTTTGCCCTCGGTGAGGTGATCGACCGGGCGGTGGAGATCAATGCTGCGCGGGCCTGCGAGAAGGGCCTGGATTTTCTGGTCGTGGAAGACGCCAACCTGCCTGTGTCGATGGTGGGTGATCCCATGCGCCTTACCCAGATCCTGGTGAACCTGCTCTCCAACGCCATCAAATTCACCGACCGGGGCAGCGTGCGTCTCGAGCTGGCCATCTGCCTGGGCTTCTTGCGCGTCCGCATTGTCGATAGCGGAGTTGGCATGGCGCCGGAGGTGGTGGAGCGGCTGTTTCAGGCCTTCGAGCAGGCCGATGGCTCCATCCACCGTCGTTTCGGAGGAACCGGCCTGGGGCTGGTCATCAGTCGCAGACTTGTGGAGCTGATGGGCGGCACGATAGGCGTGAGCAGCCGGCCTGGTCACGGTACCCAGGTCACGGTCTCCCTGCCCCTGGTTGCCACCGGCGCGCCGGCCCCGGCCTGGCCGCCGCTGGAGGTGCTGCTTTCCGGCTTTCCGGACGGGACGGTGGCGGCGCTGCGCGCCAGCGCGCCGCCGGGCATCCGGGTTGTGCACGCTTTGGCTGCTCCGGTGCCGGACAGCGGTGTGCGGCAGCTGCTCATCGTGCCGGAGCGTCGCCTCCAGTCTGATCCGGGCCGCCATGCGCCGGTGACCGGGGGGGCAGAAGTGCTGATGCTCGCAGCGCCCCTGGCCGGGGAGGGCAGCACGGGCGCTTCGGCCGGCCAGGCCCTGAGCTGGCCCTTGCGTTGGCGCCA